>Ga0105251_10000455_pt1 | contig 39491 bp, 37 predicted proteins | sample KBSS64metaG_FD_80424 | JGI IMG/M metagenome (GOLD analysis project Ga0105251, IMG submission 80424) | Switchgrass rhizosphere microbial communities from Kellogg Biological Station, Michigan, USA - KBS S6-4 metaG | ecosystem: Host-associated > Plants > Roots > Rhizosphere > Soil | place...
CTAGAGTCTGTCCGCTTGAAGCGGGATCGGCACCGGCCCACGCCCCCACCCGACCTCCCATAGGGTACTATCGTTGGGAGGTCGGGTGGGGGCGTGGGCCGGTGCCGCTAAAACAGGACAAAACTCTAGGATCGGGCGCTAGGCCTCCGGGCTCAGGCCAGCGCCGCCTGAGCAGCCGCCAGCCGGGCGATCGGCACGCGATAGGGCGAGGCGCTGACGTAATCGAGGCCGACCTTCTCGCAGAACGCGATCGAGGCCGGGTCGCCGCCATGCTCGCCGCAAATGCCGAGCTTGAGGTCCGGGCGAGTTGCCCTGCCCCGCTCGGCGCCGAGCTGGACCAGCTGGCCCACGCCTTCGATGTCGAGGCTGACAAACGGATCGCGCGCGTAGATGCCCTTCTCGACATAGGGCGAGAGGAACCGCGCGGCATCGTCGCGCGAGACGCCCAGCGTCGTCTGCGTCAGGTCGTTGGTGCCGAACGAGAAGAACTTGGCCTCCTCCGCGATCTCGCCCGCCATCAGCGCGGCGCGCGGCAGCTCGATCATCGTGCCGACCATGTAGTCGACCGACTTGCCCTTCTCGGCGAAGACCTTGGCCGCAGTCTCGTCGACCAGCTTCTTGAGGATCGCCAGTTCACGCTTGGTGGCGACGAGCGGGATCATCACTTCGGGCACCGGCGCCTCGCCCACGCGATCGATCACGTCGCAAGCCGCCTCGAAGATCGCCCGCGCCTGCATCTCGTAGATCTCGGGGAAAGTGATACCCAGGCGACAGCCGCGATGCCCAAGCATCGGGTTCATCTCGTGCAGCTCGTCCGCGCGGCGCTTGAGCGTGTCGACGCCGATGCCGATCGCCTCGGACAGCTCGGCGAACTCGGCCTCGCCATGCGGCAGGAACTCGTGCAGCGGCGGATCGAGCAGGCGGATCGTCACCGGCAGGCCGGCCATCACCATAAAGATCTGCGCAAAGTCGTCACGCTGCTCGGGCAGCAGCTTCTCCAGCGCGGCGCGGCGGCCGGCCTCGTCCTCGGCCAGGATCATCTGGCGCACCGCGGAGATGCGAGTCGCATCGAAGAACATATGCTCCGTGCGGCACAGGCCGATGCCCTCGGCGCCGAACTGGCGGGCCATCTTGCAGTCGGCCGGGGTCTCGGCGTTGGTGCGCACCTTCATGCGGCGGTGCTTGTCGGCCCAGACCATCAGCTCGGCGAAATCGCCGGCGAGCTCGGGCTCCACGGTCGGCACTTCGCCCGCCATGATGTCGCCGGTCGAGCCGTCGAGCGTGATGACATCGCCTTCCTTCAAGTCGCGGGTGCCGATCTTGAGCGTGCGCGTCTTCATGTCGATCGATACGGCCGACGCGCCCGAGACGCAGCAGCGGCCCATGCCGCGCGCCACCACGGCGGCGTGGCTGGTCATGCCGCCCCGCGCGGTGAGGATGCCCTTGGCCGCATGCATGCCGTGGATGTCTTCCGGCGAGGTCTCGACCCGCACCAGGATCACGCTCTCGCCCAGTTCCGCGCGCTTCTCGGCCGTATCGGCATCGAGCACGATCGCCCCGGACGCCGCGCCGGGCGAGGCGGGCAAGCCCTTGGCCAGCACGTCGCGCTTTGCCTTGGGATCGAGCGTGGGGTGCAGCAACTGGTCGAGCGCCATCGGATCGACGCGCTTGATCGCCGTCGTCTCGTCGATCAGGCCCTCGGCGACCATGTCCACCGCCATCTTCAGCGCGGCCTTGGCGGTGCGCTTGCCCGAGCGGGTCTGCAGCATCCACAGCTTGCCACGCTCAACCGTGAACTCGATGTCCTGCATGTCCTTGTAGTGCTTCTCGAGCAGCTCGAACACGGCGGCCAGCTCGCCGTAGGCCTCGGGCATCGCCTCTTCCATGGAGAGCGGCTTGGCCCCGGCCCGCTCGCGCGCGGCCTTGGTCAGGTACTGCGGCGTGCGGATGCCGGCGACGACGTCCTCGCCCTGCGCATTGACCAGCCACTCGCCGTAATAGGCCTTCTCGCCGGTCGCCGGGTCGCGCGTGAACGCCACACCCGTCGCAGAGGTGTCGCCCATGTTGCCGAACACCATCGCCTGCACGTTCACCGCCGTGCCCCAGTCACCCGGGATGTCGTTCAGGCGGCGATAGACTTTGGCGCGGTCCGAATCCCAGCTGTCGAACACCGCCTGGATCGCGCCCCAGAGCTGCTCCTGCACGTCCTGCGGGAACGGCTTTCCCAGTTCCTTGGCGACGATCTCCTTGTATTCCTTGACGATCTTCTGCCAGTCGGCCGCGGTCAGCTCGGTGTCGTTGACGTAGCCGTTGTCTTCTTTGGCGATCTCCAGCGCTTCCTCGAACAAGTGATGCTCAACGCCGAGCACCACGTCCGAATACATCTGGATGAAGCGGCGATAGCTGTCCCACGCGAAGCGCTCGTCGCCAGACGCGCTGACGAGGCCGAGCACGGTCTCGTCGTTGAGGCCGAGATTGAGCACCGTGTCCATCATGCCCGGCATCGACACCCGCGCGCCGGAGCGCACCGAGACCAGCAGCGGGTCGGCGGCATCGCCGAAGCTCTTACCCACGGTCTTCTCGATATGGGTCAGCGCCTGCGCCACGTCGGCGCGCAGCTGGTCGGAGAAATTCGCGCCTTCGGCCAGGTACTTGACGCATTCCTCTGTGGTGATGGTGAAGCCCGGAGGCACCGGCAGGCCGATCCCCGCCATTTCGGCCAGGTTCGCGCCCTTGCCTCCCGTGATGACCTTGTCGCGCGCCCGCGGATCGTCGTGCTTCACGCCCCCGCCGAAGGTGTAGACCTGCTTGACCATTGTATCGGTGCCCATCGGTTTTCCCTTCACCTCACCTGCGAGGGATTGCGCCCTCGAACAAGTCCCTATCTGCGTTCGAAAGCTGCTGGCCGACTACGGAGTCGCCCGCAGAAGCTACCCTTCGATCCGCGAGAAATCGGCGACATTGTGCACTGCAGCACGAAATTGATCAAGCAGTGCCAGACGCGCGTTGCGCTTTGCCGGATCGGGGTCGTTGACCGTCACGCCATCGAAGAACGCGTCGATCGGCGCGCGCAGCGAGGCAAGCGCCGCCATCGCCCCGGCGAAGTCCTCCGCCGCCACCGCCGCCTCAGCGCGCGGCGCGGCCTGGCCAAGCGCCTCGATGAGCGCCTGCTCGGCGGGTTCGCGGGTGTAGGTCGGCGCGTTGCGCTCGGCCATCTTGGCGGCGATCACCGGCGCCAGATCGGGATCGTCGACGCCGGCGAGCGGGTCCTCCTCGCCGGTGCGGGCGATCTCGCCCTCGACGCCGTGCCAGTCCTCCTTCTTGAGGATATTGGCTGCGCGCTTGTACCCGGCGAGCAGGTTGGCGCCGTCTTCGGTGCCGACGAAGGCCTGGAGAGATTCCAACAGAGCGCTAAGCCGAACGAAATCAGTTGCGTCAAACGGACTTCTGAAACGATCCCAAGATACAGCTGCCCGCACCAAACCGGAGGGGTAGTCGACTAGACCTTCGAAGCGCTCAATGACAAAGGAGTCATGGAGATCAAATAATGTCCGCAGCTCACGCCCCGATCGTTTGCTCAGCAATGCATAGTCGAGATCTTCCAAGTTAATCTTGCCAGCCTGCACCTGTCTACTGACTGAGAAAGAAATTGGCGCCGCCGCCTGCTCGAACGCGAGACGGAGAGGCAACCTGACACCATTCGTAAGGACCAGGCGTATGATGGCAATGGCAGCTCTTCGGAGCGCAAAAGGATCACGCGTACCAGTGGGAAGTTCGTGGACTAAAAAGAAGCCAGCGATCGTATCCAGCTTATCCGCCAGCGAAACCGCCACCGTCACCGGCGCGGTCGGCACCTCGTCGCCCTGCCCGACCGGCTTGTAGTGGTCGCGGATGGCGTCGGCGACGGCATCGGGCAGGCCCTCGGCGCGGGCGTAGTAGCCGCCCATCAGGCCTTGCAGTTCGGGGAACTCGCCGACCATCTCGGTAACGAGGTCGGCCTTGCACAGCCGCGCGGCCTGCTCCGCCATGTCGGCGAGCGCGGCTCGGTCGAGCCCCTCCCCTTCAGGGGAGGGGTTGGGGTGGGGGTTCTCGTCACCCAGCGACGCTGAAGGCTGCGAGCCCCCACCCCCGGCCTCTCCCCTGAAGGGGAGGGGAGAAGCGCCGACGATGCCTTCTTCCACCAGCCACCGCGCGAGCTTGGCCACGCGCTCGACTTTGTCGGCGACGGTGCCCAGCTTCTCGTGGAAGGTGATGCGCTCCAGCTTCTTCGCCTGCTCGGCGAGGGTGGTTTTGCGGTCGGTGTCCCAGAAGAACCGTGCATCGGACAGCCGCGCGGCGAGGACCTTGCGGTTGCCCGCGACGATCGCCTCACCGCCGTCCGACGCCTCGATATTGGCGGTGCACACGAAGGCGTTGGCGAGCTTGCCGTCCTGCTCGCACACGAAATACTTCTGGTTCACCCGCGCGGTCAGCTGGATGACCTCGGGCGGCACTTCCAGGAAGGCCTCGTCGAAGCGGCCGAGCAGCGGCACCGGCCATTCGGTGAGGCCGGCGTTCTCGATCACCAGCCCCTCGTCCTCGACCAGCGTCAGCGCGGCATCCTCGGCGGCGGCGCGGGCGCCGGCGCGCACGATGTCCTGGCGTTCCTCGTGGTCGACGATGACGTGGCAGGCGCGCAGCTTGTCCGCGTAGTCATTGGCGCCGCCAATGGTGATCGCGCCGGGGTGGTGGAAGCGGTGGCCGACCGTCGCGTAGCCGCTGGCGACACCGCCCGCTTCGCAGGGCACCAGCTCCACGCCGAAGATCGCGACGATGCCGGAGAGCGGGCGCACCCAGCGCGTGCTCTCGGTGCTGATCGAAGCCGCGCCCCAGCGCATCGACTTGGGCCAGGGGAACGCGCGCACGATCGCCGGGATCGCGTCGGCCAGCACCGCCGAGACCGCGCGGCCGGGCTTCTCCACCACGGCGAAGTAGGTGTCCTTGCCCTTGAGATCGCGCACTTCGAGCTGGTCCTGGCTCAGCCCGACCTTGCGCAGGAAGCCCTCGAGCGCCTGCGGCGGCGCGCCGAGCGCCGGGCCCTTGGTCTCCTCGCGCACGGCCTCAGTCGCCTCGGGCAAGTCGCGGGCGATCAGCGCGAGGCGCCGTGGCGTCGACCAGACCGTGATCGCCCCCGGCGCGATGCCGGCGGCGGCGAGTTCCTTGCGGAACAGCTTTTCGAGGTCCGCGCGGGCGCCCGCCTGCATGCGGGCCGGGATCTCCTCGGAGCGGAGTTCGAGCAGGAAATCGGTCATGGCTTAGGCTCTCGCCATTATTCGGTTCACGCGGAGGCGCGGAGACGCGGAGAAGAAAGGAAAAAGAACGGGTTCGCGCAGAGGCGCAGAGGCGCAGGGAGGCAGCTCCCGGCCGCAAGGCCCCTCACCGTTCAGCCGCCGCGTTTTACGCGACGTGAAATCAGCTAGCGGCTTCGCCGCAGTCGCGCCCTCTTTGCGCCTCTGCGCCTCTGCGCGAACCCTTCTTCCTGTTTGTTCTTCTCTCCGCGTCTCCGCGCCTCCGCGTGAAACCGTGTTCACCTGGCGCATCACGCGGTCCACCCGTCGTACTCCACCGCCCAGCGCTCGGCGTTCTTTTCGATCCACGCCTCGCAGCTGCCCTTGGCGAGATCGCGGACGCGGCCGATGTAGCTGGCGCGTTCCTGGACCGAGATGACGCCGCGTGCCTGCAGCAGGTTGAACATGTGGCTTGCCTCGATCGCCTGCTCGTACGCGGCGAGCGGGACCTGCGCCTCGATGCAGCGGCGGCACTCGGCCTCGGCCTTGGCGAAGCCGTCGAACAGCGTGGCGGTGTCGGCGACTTCGAAGTTGTACTTCGACATCTGCCGCTCGTTCTCGAGGAACACGTCGCCGTAGGTCACGCCTTCGTTGTTGAACCTGAGGTCGTGATAGCGATCGACGCCCTGGATATACATCGCCAGGCGCTCCAGGCCGTAGGTCAGCTCGCCTGCGACGGGCTTGCAGTCATAGCCGCCGACTTGCTGGAAGTAGGTGAACTGCGTCACCTCCATGCCGTCGCACCACACTTCCCAGCCCAGGCCCCAGGCGCCGAGCGTCGGGCTTTCCCAGTCGTCCTCGACGAAGCGGATGTCGTGCGCCAGCGGATCGACGCCGATCGCGGCAAGGCTCTCGAGGTAGAGTTCCTGCAGGTTGGCAGGGTTGGGCTTCAGGATGACCTGGTACTGGTAATAGTGCTGCAGCCGGTTCGGGTTCTCGCCATAGCGGCCGTCGGTCGGCCGGCGCGAGGGCTGGACGTAAGCCGCCTTCCACGGCTCGGGGCCGAGCGCGCGCAAGGTGGTGGCCGGATGGAACGTACCCGCGCCCATGCGCATGTCGTAGGGCTGCAGGATGACGCAGCCCTGCCGGCTCCAGAAGGCGTGGAGCGTGAGGATCATGTCCTGGAAGCTGAGGGGTGCTGATGCGGCAGACATAGCGCCGCGCTTTGGCGGAGGACCGGGAACGGGTCAACAACGCTGACTCGTCCCAGGCGGGCGGCATGGCGCCGCGCAATCGTTCATCGACGCCCGGCGATCCGCGCCTATAAGAGACGATAATGTCCAGCGCCCATCGCCGCCCGCTCGCGCGGCTTCTCGCACCGTTCCTGCTCTTCGCCCTGCCCGCCGCCGCCTGCGCGCAGGACGCGGCTCCGCGTGCCGCCGCTACGGCCACTGCTCCGGCCCCGGCTCCGGCAAAGCCACAGGTCAAGGCGAAGCCCGCGCTTTGGAAGGTCGCGGACAAGGACACGACGATCTGGCTGTTCGGCACGATCCACATCCTGCCACCGGGCATCGCCTGGTACGACGGGCCGGTCGCCAAGGCGCTGGAAAGCTCGGACACGCTGGTGACCGAAGTGGTCGAGCCCGAGGACCCGGCGGTCGCGCAGCAGATCGCGCGCATCGCCCTGTCCGATCCGCCGCGCAACTTGCGCGAGCAGCTGCCCGCCCAGGAACGCGCGAAATACCAAGCGGCGCTGACTTCGCTCCACGTGCCCGTCTCCGCCTTCGACGCGAACGACCCCTGGTATGCCGCGGTGGCGCTGTCCACCCTGCCGCTGATCCAGGCAGGCTTCGGCACGATGAACGGGGCCGAGGCGCTGCTGGTGGCGAAGGCCAGGGAGAGAGGCATGGCGCGGCTCGGGCTGGAGACCGCGCAGATGCAGCTCGGCCTGTTCGATTCGCTGCCGCAGGAGACGCAGATCGGGTATCTGGGCGACGTGCTCGAGAGCTTTCCCAAAGTCCGCGACGAAGTCGGCGCGATGCTGGAGGCATGGAAGAGCGGCAAGGCCGATACCCTCGCCCAGCTGATGAACGAGGACCAGGACGACCCGCAGCTGATGAAAGTGCTGCTGGTCGATCGCAACAAGGCCTGGGCGAAGTGGATCGAGGAGCGTTTGAAGCGGCCCGGCACCGTGTTCATCGCCGTCGGCGCCGGCCACCTGGCCGGCAAAAACAGCGTGCAGGCCCAACTCGCGGCCGACCGCGTCAAGACGAAGCGGGTTCGCTGATGCGCCGCGCACTCGCGCCGCTGCTTACCCCTCTGGTGCTCGTCCCTCTGCTGCTCGTCGCCGCGCTGGCGGGATGCAAGCGCGAGCCGCTGCCGGCCGATCCGGCGATCTGGCACGTCACCGGCAGTCATGGCGAGGAAGCATGGCTGTTCGGCACGATCCACGCCGCGCCGCGCCCGATCGCCTGGGAGACGCCCAAGGTGCGCGCCGCGCTCGATCGCGCCGACGAGATCGTGGTGGAGATCGCCAACGTCGGCGACCAGGCGGCTTTGGCCGAGGCGTTCACCGCGCTGGCGCGCACGCCGGGCCTGCCGCCCGTCGCCGCACGGGTACCGCCGGGCAAGCGCGCGGCGCTGGCCAGGATGCTGGCCGAGCGCGGGATCAAGGAGGCCGATCTCAACGACACCGAGACCTGGGCCGTCGCCCTCACTCTCGCGCGTCCCCTTCATGGCGACGAAAGCCGCAACGGCGTCGACCGGGCCGTGCTGGATGCCACCAAGGGCAAGCCGGTGGTCGAACTGGAAGGCGCACGGCAACAACTCTCGATCTTCGACACGCTGCCCGAAGCCGAGCAGCGCGACCTTCTCCTTGCCGTGCTGGGCGACTCCGGCGCGCTCGAAGACAGCGACCAGCTCGTCGCCATCTGGCGCGACGGCGACATGGCGCGGATCGAGGGCGAGACCAAGACCGGGCTGCTCGCCGATCCCGAACTGCGCGCGGCGCTGTTCACCGGGCGCAACTTGCGCTGGTCGGCGCGCATCGTCGGCGAGATGAACCGCCGCCATCGCCCGTTCGTCGCGGTGGGTGCCGCGCACATGGCGGGTCCGGACGGGCTCGTCGCGCTGCTGCAGGGCGCGGGCTTCACCGTGCGCCGCGTCGAGTAGCCGCCGCGCGAGAGCCCCGCAGGCGATCCACACAACAAGGGCGACGACGAGGATCAAGCGCGGCTCTCCTGGATTCGCCGCAGTCTATGTTCCTTTTTTGTTCTAAAGTCAAGCCCGGATCGCCGCGCGCCATCGGGGGTCGCCTTGCTTTCGCCGGCATTCCCCGCTAAGGGCGCCCGCTTCCCGGCCATGGTCATCCCTGGAGGCGTGGCGGGAGAGGTCGGCGCCGATGAGCGGCCCCGAACCTTCACTACAAACGATTTCGAAAGGCACGTTATCATGAGCGATACGCTGAACCTGCCGGCCGAGACGCGCGATCGGGCTGGCAAGGGAGCCTCCCGAGCCCTGCGTCGCGATGGCCGCGTCCCCGCCGTCGTCTACGGCAACAAGGAAGAGCCCCTGGCGATCCACGTCGAGGCGAAGGAGCTGGTCCGCCTGCTGGGCACCGGCCACTTCATGAACTCGGTGGTCGAGATCGAGGTGGGCGGCAAGAAGCTGCGTACGCTGCCCAAGGACGTCGCCTTCCACCCGGTGAACGACCGCCCGCTCCACGTCGACTTCCTGCGCCTGGCGGCCAACGCCTCGGTGCACGTGAACGTGCCGGTGGTGTTCGCCAACGAGGAGGCCTCGCCGGGTCTCAAGAAGGGCGGCGTGCTCAACGTGGTGCGCCATGAGCTCGAGCTGGTCTGCGACGCGAACTCGATCCCCGACGAGATCGTCGTGGACGTGACCGGCGCCGAAGTGGGCGATTCGATCCACATCAGCGCGGTGAAGCTGCCGCGTGGCGCCACCAGCGCGATCACCGACCGTGACTTCACGATCGCCACCATCGTCGCTCCTTCGGCCCTGAAGTCCGAAGAAGGCGCCGAGGAAGCCGCCACCGCGGAGTAATCGGCCCTTGAACCCCTCTCGAATGCGGGAGGGGTTCGGGGAGGTCCGCTCGGGGACGGCGCTGTCTTGGCACAGGCCCTCCCCCGGCTCCTCCCGCGAGCGGGAGGGGAGTTGCGGTGCAGCTTTGGGTCGGCCTCGGCAATCCGGGCGCGCAATATGCGATGCACCGGCACAACGTCGGCTTCATGGCGGCGGACACCATCGCCGAAGTGCACGGCTTCGGCCCGGTGCAGAAGAAGTTCCAGGGCTGGCTGCAGGAAGGCCGGATCGGCACGCACAAGATCCTGCTGCTCAAGCCCGCCACCTTCATGAACGAAAGCGGCCGCGCCGTGGGCGAGGCGATGCGCTTCTACAAGCTCGGCCTCGACGCCCTCACCATCTTTCACGACGAGCTCGACCTCGCCCCCTTCAAGGTCAAGGTGAAGCAGGGCGGCGGCACCGCCGGGCACAACGGTTTGCGCTCGATCGACCAGCATCTGGGCGCCGACTTCCGCCGGGTGCGGCTCGGCATCGGTCATCCCGGGCACAAGGACCGGGTGACCGGCTATGTCCTGGGCAACTTCGCCAAGGCCGAGACCGACGACCTGGCCGACATGCTCGGCGCCGTGGCGGCCGAGGCGGAGTGGCTGGCGAAGGGCGACGGCACCCGCTTCATGAACGACGTGGCGCTGCGCCAGCAGAGCTAGGCCGAACTGGCCATTACCCGGCGCGGTCGCTATGGGCCGCCGACATTCCATTCACCGGAGCATCTCATGGGTTTTCGTTGCGGCATCGTCGGCCTACCCAACGTCGGCAAGTCGACCCTGTTCAACGCGCTGACCGAGACGCAGGCAGCGCAGGCGGCGAACTATCCGTTCTGCACGATCGAGCCCAACGTCGGCCAGGTCGGCGTGCCCGATCCGCGCCTGGACAAGCTGGCCGAGATTGCCAAGTCGGCCAAGACCATCCCGACCCAGCTCTCGTTCGTCGACATCGCTGGCCTGGTGCGCGGCGCTTCCAAGGGCGAGGGCCTCGGCAACCAGTTCCTGGGCAACATCCGCGAGGTCGACGCGATCGTCCACGTGCTGCGCTGCTTCGAGAACGACGACATCCAGCACGTCGAGAACAAGGTCGACCCGATCGCCGATGCCGAGACGGTCGAGACCGAGCTGCTGCTCTCCGACCTCGAGAGCCTGGAGAAGCGCGTCCCCGCCGCGCAGAAGAAGGCGGCGCAGGGCGACAAGGAGAGCAAGCTGATCGCCAGCGTGCTCGGCCAGGCGCTCGAGCTGCTGCGTGAAGGCAAGCCCGCCCGGCTGACCAAGCCTGCCGACGAGGAGGAACAACGCGTCTTCCGCCAGGCGCAGTTGCTCACCGCCAAGCCGGTGCTCTACGTCTGCAATGTCGAGGAGGAAGCGGCGGCCGAGGGCAACGCCTTCTCGGCCCGCGTGTTCGAGAAGGCGGCGGCCGAGGGCGCCAGCGCGGTCATCGTCTCGGCCGCGATCGAGGCCGAGCTGGTCGGCATGGAATCGGAGGAGCGGCTCGACTTCCTCAAGGAGATGGGCCTTGGCGAGACCGGCCTCGCCCGCATCATCCGCGCCGGATACGAGCTTCTCGACCTGCTCACCTTCTTTACCGTCGGCCCCAAGGAAGCCCGTGCCTGGACCGTGCACAAGGGCGCCAAGGCGCCTGAGGCGGCGGGCGAGATCCACTCCGACATGCAACGCGGCTTCATCCGCGCCGAGACCATCGCCTACGACGATTTCGTATCGCTCGGCGGCGAAGCCGCGGCGCGCGATGCCGGCAAGCTGCGCCAGGAAGGCAAGGACTACGTCGTCCACGACGGTGACGTGCTGCACTTCAAGTTCAACGTCTAGCGTCGTCCCGGGTCTGCGGAGACGACAGGCGATTCAGCGGTCGCGTCGTAGCGGTTTCGCCGCGATAGACTGACCTGTTCATCGTCGAACCCGCCCCACTTTGTGGGCTGACTGCTCACAGCGCGCTGCCGGACAGCCAACGCCCCACGCCGCTCCAATCCGCAAGTCGCACCCAGCGACGTGCTGCAGTCCTGCGCATTGCGATCGAGAGCCACGGCGCGACAATCCGCAGCTTCGATCGCGCCATACCCCCAGCTACCGCCTCCACAGCCGATTGTTCGATTTAATCGAACGACGGGCTGTGTTTTATCGGACTGCGCAGCAGTAATCATCGTCGATAGAACTCCGATCACACCCGGGCAAACCCGAGAGTGCGAAATTCAGATTGGAGACCGACATGACCATCAAGGCCACCCCGACCCCCGGCAAATCCCTCATCACGGCGGACGACCACACCCTCGTCCTGATCGATTTCCAGTCGCAGATGGCCTTCGCCACCAAGTCGATCTCGGCCGAGCTGCTGCGCAACAATGCCGCGCTGGTCGCCAACGCCGCCGCCGGCTTCAACGTCTCCACGATCCTGACCACGGTCGCCGTCGACAGCTTTTCGGGCCCGATGTTCGGCGAGATCACCGACGCTTTCCCGGGCCAGCCGCTGCTCGACCGCACGTCGATGAACACTTGGGAAGACGCCGCCGTGATCGACGAGGTGAACCGCATCGGCAAGGAGCGGATCATCTTCGCGGGTCTGTGGACCTCGGTCTGCATCGTCGGCCCCGTCGCCTCGGCGATCGACCAGGGCTTCGATGTCTACTTCATCTCCGACGCCTGCGGCGACATCTCGCAGGAAGCGCATGAGCGCGCCGTCCAGCGCATGATCCAGCTCGGTGCCAAGCCGATGACCTCGCTCCAGTATCTGCTCGAGCTGCAGCGCGATTGGGCACGCACCGAAACCTACGACATGACCACCGGCGTCGCGAAGAAGTGGGGCGGCGCCTACGGCCTGGGCATCACTTACGCCAAGACCATGTTCGGCGCGTCCGAAGCCCACTGATCCCCCCCTTCCCCATCTTCCATCCTGTCCAGAGGAATTTCCCATGAGCAACTTCATCACCACCGCTGACGGCACCGAGATCTTCTATCGCGACTTCGGCCAGGGCCAGCCCGTCGTCTTTGCCCATGGCTGGCCGCTCAACGCAGACGCATGGGACGGCCAGATGCTGTTCCTCGCCCAGAACGGCTACCGCGTCATCGCCCATGACCGTCGCGGCCATGGCCGATCGGGACAGCCGGCGACCGGCAACGACATGAACACGTATGCCGACGATCTGGCGGCGGTGATGGACGCCCTCGACCTCAAGAACGCCATCCTGGTCGGCCATTCGACGGGTGGTGGCGAGATCACGCGCTACGTCGGCCGGCATGGCACGGCGCGGGTCGCCAAGATGGTGCTCGTCAGCGCGGTCACCCCCGTGATGAAGCGCAGCGAAAGCAACCCGGATGGCCTGCCGCAGGAGGTGTTCGACGGCATCCGCAAGGCCGTGCTGGACAACCGCTCCGCCTTCTACCTCTCCTTTCCCGACACCTTCTTCGGTTGGGACATCGGCCTTGCCAAGGACGAAGGCCTGCGCCTGGCCTTCTGGCAGCAGGGCATGTCGGGCAGCGCCTACGCCCAGTACGAATGCGTCGCGCAGTTCTCCGAAACCGACTTCACCGCCGACCTCAAGGGCATCGATGTCCCGGTGCTGATCGTCCATGGCGACGCCGACCATGTCGTCCCGATCGACATCACCGCGCGCAAGGCGGTGCAGCTCGTTCCGAACGCGACGCTGACCGTCTACGAAGGAGCGCCGCATGCCGTCCCGGCCATGTTCCAGGACCGGCTGAACGCCGACCTGCTCGCCTTCATCAAAGCCTGACGCCGGGAAGGGAGAACGGACATGAAAGCCTATCTGATTTCGCTGGGTGCAGGGCTGCTGGTCGGCATCGTCTATAGCCTGCTGGGTGTTCGTTCTCCCGCGCCGCCCGTCATCGCGCTGGTCGGGCTGGCCGGAATATTGCTGGGCGAACAGCTGATCCCGGTCGCCAAGCGCCTTGCCGACCGGCCCGAACTGGCCCGCTTCGTGAGGAACGACTGCGCCAACCATGTGCTGGGCGATCTGCCCGCTCACGCGAAGCGCGACGCATGATGACTCGCCGCCAGTGGCTCGCCAGCGCTGCGGCCACCACTGCCCTGACTGCTACCACGGAAGGTTTCGCCATGACGCAGACCGATCTCATTCTCACCAACGCCCGGATCACGACGCTCGACCGCGAGAACCCGCAAGCGCAAGCCGTCGCGATCCGGGGCGGCAAGTTCCTCGCGGTCGGCACCGAACAGGAAGTCCGCGCGGCTGCTGCGCCGGATGCCCGCATCATCGACGCCGGCGGCCGGCGAATGATCCCGGGCCTGATCGACAGCCACATCCACGTGATCCGCGGCGGCCTCAACTACAACATGGAGCTGCGCTGGGAAGGCGTGCCGACGCTGGCCGATGCGATGGCCATGCTGAAGCGCCAGGCCGAAAACACCCCGCCTCCGCAGTGGGTGCGCGTGGTCGGCGGCTTCACCGAGCACCAGTTCGCCGAAAAGCGCCTGCCCACGATCGCGGAGATCAATGCCGTCGCCCCCGATACGCCGGTGTTCATCCTCCACCTCTACGACCGCGCGCTGCTGAATGCCGCCGCGCTGCGGGCGGTGGGCTACACGAAGGATACGCCCAACCCGCCCGGCGGCGAGATCGTCCGCGATGCGCAAGGCAACCCCACCGGCCTGCTGCTGGCGCAGCCGAATGCGACGATCCTCTATGCGACGCTGGCGAAGGGGCCGAAGCTGCCCCAGGACTACCAGCTCAATTCGACCAGGCACTTCATGCGCGAGCTGAACTCGCTCGGCGTCACCAGCGTCATCGACGCGGGCGGCGGGTCCCAGAACTATCCCGACGACTACGAAGTGATCGACAAGCTGCACAAGGATGGCGAGCTGACGCTTCGCATCGCCTACAACCTCTTCACCCAGAAGCCGAAGGAGGAGCTGAAGGACTTCGCCAGCTGGTCGACGCAGATCAAGCCGGGCGACGGCGACGACACTTATCGCCAAAATGGCGCGGGCGAGATGCTGGTCTATTCGGCGGCCGACTTCGAGGACTTTCGCGTAGCGCGCCCCGACATGTCGCCGGAGATGGAGGGCGATCTCGAACCCGTCATCCGCCTGCTGGCCGAGCGTCGCTGGCCCTGGCGACTGCATGCGACCTACGACCAGACCATTTCCCGCGCACTCGACGTGTTCGAGAAGGTGAACCGCGATATTCCGCTGCAGGGTCTCAACTGGTTCTTCGACCATGCCGAGACGATCAGCGAGCGCAACATCGATCGCATCGCCGAACTGGGCGGCGGCATCGCGGTCCAGCATCGCATGGCGTTCCAGGGCGAATACTTCGTCGAGCGCTACGGCGCCAAAGCGGCCGAGGCGACGCCGCCGATCAAGAAGATGATGGCGGCAGGCATCCCGGTCGGCGCCGGCACCGATGCCACGCGCGTCGCGAGCTACAATCCCTGGGTGTCGCTGAGCTGGCTGGTGACTTCGAAGACCGTGGGCGGCCTGACGCTCTATCCGGCCCGCAATCGGCTCGACCGGGAGACGGCCCTGCGCCTCTGGACCGAGAAGAACACATGGTTCTCGAACGAGGTGGGCAAGAAGGGGCAGATCAAGGCAGGTCAGCTGGCCGACCTGGCGCTGCTTTCCGACGACTATTTCCAAGTGCCCGAGAACGAGATTGCCCACCTGCGCTCGGTCCTGACCGTGCTGGGAGGCAAGATCGTCTATGGCGAGGGCGGCTTCGGGCCGCTGGCTCCGGAAGCGCCCAAGGCGATGCCGGACTGGTCGCCGGTCGCGACCTTCGGCGGCTACTGGCGCCGGGACGAGACGACCAAGCGGATGGCATCGGCCTGCGGCTGCGCCTCCTCCTGCAATGTCCACGGCCATGACCATGCGGCCGCGCTCGGTGCGAACGCGCCCGCCGCGGACGTCCAGAGCTTCTGGGGCGTCATGGGCTGCGGGTGCTGGGCCGTCTGATCAACGTTCGATTTTATGGAACACGCCCTCTGATCTTATTCGGATCGTTCCGATGTTCTCGGCCCGGTAAACAGGGTCCGCGGCCTCATCGGACGCCAAGCCCCGGAGATAGACACATGATCCGCATCGCTCTCATGATGGCGACCGCCCTGGTCGCCATCAGCCCCATCGCCGCGCCGGCTCAAACCGTGGCCTCGGCGCAAGACAGGACCGACTTCGCCGTCGGTCCGCAATACGACACCACCCATGTCTATGTCGCGCCGGACGATTTCGATCGCTTCGTCACCAGCTTCACCGCGACGTTCGGCGGCACCGCCAGCAAGCAAGGCGTCTTCCAGGTCACGCCGACCACCAGCCAGACGAAGTCGCAGCTGGCGCTCACTCCGGCAGGCACCGTGTCGGTCTTCGGCTTCCTCACTCCGATCCCGGTTCCGTTCGGCGCCGAGCGCACCGGGTATCTCGTCACCGACCTCGATGCGGCGGTCGCTTCCGCTGTCCGGCATGGCGCGACCCGCCTCATCACGAGCTTTCCCGATCCCATCGGACGCGATGCGGTGGTGCAGTGGGCGGGCGGCGTGAATATGCAGTTCTACTGGCACACGACCAAGCCCAACTATCCCGCGCTTGGGACCGTGCCGGAAAACCGCATCTACCTCACTCCCGATGCGGCCGACACCTTCGTGAAGCAGTGGCGCAGCTTCGCTCATGCGACCGTCACCTCCGACGACAAGGACGCCCCGGGCGCGGAGATCGGCCAGCCAGGCAAGAGCTATCGCCGCATCCGTATGACCTCGGGCTATGGCAAGATGAGCGTGATCGTCTCGGACGGCCAGCTTCCTTGGCCCTATGGCCGCGACATGACCGGATATGCGGTAGCCGACTTGGCTGCGACACTCGCCAAGGCGACGGCGGCCGGCGTCGAAACGCTTGTCCCTGCCCATGCGGAAGGCGACCGCCAGGCCGCCATCGTCCGCTTCCCCGGCGGCTACATCGCCGAAATCCACGCACCGGTGAAGCCATGACCGGGAGGGGGGAACCCCGCTTCGTCGACGCGATCCTCGACTGGCGTCCGACATGGTTCCTGGCGCGCCTCGCGCTGGTGGGGGCTTATGTGCTGGGCGGCATCGTCAAGCTCACCGACTGGCCCGCCGCCCTCGCCGAACAGGCGCACTTCGGCATGACGCCCCCTGCGCTTTGGGCGGCGCTGACCATCGGTATCGAGCTTGTCGGCTCGATCCTGGTCTTGAGTGGCCGCTTCGTCTGGCTGGGCGCGGGCATGCTGGGGGTCTTCACCCTGCTGGCCGCCATCACCGCCAACGCCTTCTGGGCGATGCCGGCGGGACAACAGCGCTTCATGGCGACCAACGCCTTCTTCGAGCATGTCGGACTGGTCGGCGGTTTCGTGCTGGTGGCGCTGGTCGCGCGGCGGGAACGGCGCCGTGCTTAGGCCTATCATCGCAGCGGGGCTGCTGACGGGGGCCATCGCGGCACCCGCCAGTGCCCAGCAGCGGGAGGCATGGGAAGCGCCGACACTCAGCATCACGCGCTACGACGAGGACTGGTCCGACCTGGCCGACGCGCAGAAGCGCGCGCATCACTGGACTGGCCCGTTCAAATACATCCCGCTCGGCGACGACGGCTGGCTCACGACCGGCATCGAGCTCCGCGCCCGGAGCGAGAGTTACCGGAACAACCTGTGGGGCGGAGCGGACGCCCCAGACGACAGCTACCTGTGGCTGCGCACGCTCCCCTATGCCGATTTGCACGTCGGCAAGGTGCGCGCCTTTGTGCAGCCGATCCTGGCCTATGCGGTCGGCGTCTCGCCCTCCGCCAGCCCCGTCGACCAGACGCGGGCCGATCTGCTCCAGGCGTTCGGCGAGGTCGATCTCGGCGCCGTCACCGTGCGGGCGGGCCGCCAGATGCTGTCGCTCGGCACCGAACGGCTGGTCGGCACGCGCTATGGCCCCAACGTCCCGCTGGCCTTCGATGGCGCCCGGATCGATGTCGGGTTCGGGCGTGCCAAACTCAGCCTGCTTGCCGCACGGCCGGTACAGGCCGGCCCCGGCAGCTTCGATGACGCGAGCTCCCACGCCAAAGTGATCTGGGGCGCTTATGCGGCGCTGCCGGAGCTCGACATCTATTATCTCGGCTATCGCAACCGCCTCGCCCGGTTCGGCGGCGTGGCGGGGCGAGAGGTCCGGCACAGCATCGGACTGCGCTCGCATGGCCTGCGTGGCGACTGGCACTGGAATGTCGAGGGGGTGGCGCAATTCGGGCGTTTCGAAGGGCGCTGGATCGCCGCCTGGACCCTTGGCACGGAGATCGGGCACAGCTTTCCCGTGCTCGCTTTCGCCCCCGACGCGACGCTGCGGGTCAACGTCGTCAGCGGCGACGGCAAAGCGGGCGACGACAAGATCGGCACGTTCAACGCCCTCTTCCCCAAGGGCAAGTATTTCGGCGAGCTCTCGCCGATCGGTCCGACCAACATCATAAACGTCAACCCGCGCCTCGGCGGCACCCTGGGCAGCGGGGTCTCCGCCAGCATCGGCTTGAACGCCTATTGGCGCTACAGCAGGGCGGACGGCATCTACGACATCCCGGGCAACCTGATCCGCCGCGCGAACGACAGCAAGGCCCGCTTCATCGGCAAGGAAGCGGAAGCGACGATCGCCTGGCAAGCGACGCCCGAGTGGGAGCTGTCGGCGTCGCTGTCGGCCTTCGCACCTGGCGCCTTCATTCGCGAGACCGGCCCGGCCAAGACGATCAGGATGCTCGGCCTGGAAAGCAACTTTCGGTTCTGACGAGGCCTGTTCGATATTATCGAACGAAGGCTCCGATCTTATTCGACTGATTCACGGAAGGACACACTGCTAGACGCACATCGTGGACATCCTGGAGAACCATATGCCCCTCGACACATCCGCTGCGGCGCCGCTCCCCCGGCTGCTCCTGCTTCTCTCCGTGACGACCGGCCTCGTCGATGCCATCTCGGTCCTGGGCCTCGGCAAAGTGTTCACGGCGAACATGACCGGCAACGTCGTGTTCCTCGGCTTCGCGGCCAGCGGCGCCCCGGGCTTCGCGATCGCGCCCTACCTCTTCGCCATCGCGTCGTTCATGACCGGCGCGCTGGTCGCCGGAGCGATCGGAAAGCGGTTTGCCGGCTCCCCTCTTCGCCATTGGCTGATCACCGCCGCCTCGATCGAGGCGATCCTTCTCTGGATCGCGGCGGCTGTCGCGCTCGGGTTCGACGTAGCGTCCCAGACACCCGGCTCCAGCGTCACCATCATCATTGTCCTGACCGGCATCGCAATGGGCTTTCGCAACGCAACCATCCGCCAGCTCAAGGTGCCGGACCTCACCACGACGGTCCTCACGCTCACGATCACCGGGCTCGCAGCCGACTCGAGCCTCGCCGGCGGGACCAATCCCAACTGGGTCCGGCGCGTCGGCAGCGTCGTCGCGATCTTTGTGGGCGCGGCCATCGGCGCCTATCTCGTCACCCATGGTGGGCTGGTTGCCCCGCTCATCCTCGCCGGCGGATTGATCTTTGCGGGCACGCTCGCCTGCACCCTTCACCCCGCCACGTCCAAGCCGCTCTAAGTCTCCAGCGTGCGCTCGATCCTGCGGTCAGGCACGAGCCACAGCATCAGCACGACGATGTACAGGATGAGCGCCACCGGCCGGGCGAAAAAGGCCACCGGCACGGCGACGGCGTACAGCGCGAGGCTGATCTTGCCCTTCCAGTCCTTGCCGATGGCCTTCGCCACGGCGGACTGGCGCCCGTTGCAGGCGATGATCGCCCGTTCGGTCAGTTCATAGCCGATCGCCGCCATTCCCAGCACGACACCGTAGGACGCCGTGGCCATCGGCGAGAAGCCGCTCGCATCCAGCCAGCGGATCACGAACGGGACGAGCGAGAGCCAGAACAACAGGAACAGGTTCGCCCACAGCACCCGACCGTCGATCCGGCCGGTCGCATGCATCAGATGGTGATGATTGTTCCAGTAGAGCCCTACGTTGATGAACGACAGGACGTAGGCAAGCAGGACCGGCAGGCTGCTCGACAGTGCATGGAGCGTACCTTCCTGCGGCACCTTGAGCTCGAGCACCATGATGGTGATGATGATCGCCACCACGCCATCGGTGAAGGCCTCCAGTCGCCCCGACCCCATGCCGCGCCCCGGCCTGCCTTCGGCATGATCAGACATCGCCCATTCCCTCCAGTTCCTTGTCGGTCGCGCCGAGCGCGACGAACTGGTCGAGCAGCCAGGAGGCGGCAGGTCCGGGCGGACAATCACGGCGCCAGACACCCGCGAACCGATAAGTTCCGCCGAGATGATCCGGCATGACCAGCCGGACCAGCGTGCCGTCGACCAGATCGGGCTCGATCATCGGCAACGGCATGTTGCCCCAGCCGATCCCTTCGCGCAGCAAGGCGTGCTTGGCGCCCAGATCCGCCAGTCGCCAGGTCTTGGGGCTCATCACGGAATAATCCTGTCCTTCGGTGAAGCCGGAGCGGTCCGTCAGCACCAGCTGGGTATGATCGCGCCCTGCCCCCGGCGGGATCCGCTCCATGCGGCCGAGCGGATGGTCGGGCGCCGCGACGGGCACCATCGGCACCGACCCGGCGGCAATGCACTCGACCCCTTCCACGCCGGCCGCCAACGGACCGGAGATCCCGATCGCGGCCGTACGGTCGAGCACCATCGCCGTGATCGCGCCCAGGGCTTCCACATGCAACCGAAGCTGGACGGTCGGAAACTGCGCCGCGAAGCCGCGAAGGACCTTTCCCACTCGCTCGGACGGCACCATGACGTCGACCGCCACGTCCACCTCTGCCTCCAGCCCGTCCAGCAAGCCTTTCACCTTCGCGCGCAGCCCGTCGAAGCCGTGCGAAATGAGGCGGGCCTCGGCCAGCAACGCCCGCCCGGCAACGGTCAGCTGGGGTTTGCGCGTCCCTTCCCGGTTGAACAGGGAGATGCCAAGTTGCGCTTCCAGGTTGGCGATCCCGTAGCTGATCACCGACACCGCGCGGTTGAGCGAGCGCCCTGCGGAAGCGAAGCTCCCCGTGTCGACGATGGCCAGGAAAATGCGCAGCTGGTCGAAGGTCGGGGTTCCAGGTGAGTTCATCGTTCTACTTTCTCGAATGATCTCCCGTGATTTATCTGCCTGAGACGAAGTTCGTGCAAGGCGTAAGACAGCTCCAACGACAGCCCGATGCTGTTTCGAAGGAGACATGAGATGATCGAAGTTCGCCCTTTCGCAGGCCTTGGCGGCGCAAACCACGGCTGGCTGGATGCCAAGCATCACTTCTCGTTCGGCGGCTATCACGATCCGGCGCGCATGAGCTGGGGCAACCTTCGCGTGTGGAACGACGACACGATCGCGCCGCACACCGGTTTCCCGCCGCATCCGCACCGCGACATGGAGATCATCACCTATGTTCGCGAAGGCGCGATCACGCACGAAGACAGCCTGGGCAACAAGGGCCGGACCGAAGCGGGTGACGTTCAGGTCATGAGCGCCGGATCAGGCGTGCGTCATTCCGAGTACAATCTCGAGGATGTCACGACGAAGATCTTCCAGATCTGGATCGTGCCCACCCGCAATGGGGATGCGCCGAGCTGGGGCGCGCGTCCGTTCCCCAAAGGTGATCGTGCCGGGCACTTCATCACGCTCGCTTCCGGATACGAGAACGACAACGAAGCGCTTCCCATCCGCACCGATGCCCGCATCGTGGCCGCGACGCTGAAAGCCGGCGAGAGCGCCGAATATCCCATCGGCAAGGACCGGAAGGCCTATCTCGTTCCCGCCACGGGCGCGATCCGGATCGACGGCGTACAAGTCAACGCGCGTGACGGCGCTGCGATCAAGGATGTCGATGTCATCCATGTCACCGCGGTCGAAGATAGCGAGATCGTCATGGTCGATGCCGCCTGATCTGCGGCAATTAGGAGATTGTCGGTCATCGGGCATTGGCCCTTCGGCAACGACGGTCACCTCAAAATCCTTGCGCCTCTCGATCGAACCTCAGCACCAGGATAGACAGACGCTCATGGCAGCGTTGATGCCCTTGGATGAGCGGCGAGAGCGCGATGGGCGGTATCGTATACTGCGGTGCCGCCTTGGGACACAGGGGGCAAGACTGCCATCAAGCATCGCTGCCGGACGATGCGGCAAGGCTTGTCACCGTGTTCACCAGGATATGTTCCTTGAACGGCTTTTCGAGGAAGGCGCTGAACCCCGCCCCTGTGGCCGAACGCCGCAGTTCGTCGGTTGCATGGGCGGTTATGAGGATCGCCGGCCCTCGCCATCCCAACTTTCGCAAGCTGCCAAGGACGCTGAGCCCGTCGCGGTCGCCGAGCAGATAATCGACGACGAGGCACGCCGCTTGCGGCAGCTCCTCATCGAGAAGCATCGGGTCTGCCGCGGCATAGGCGCGGACATCGAAACCGCGTCCCTGAAGCAGAAGTTGCATCGATCGGCGCATCCCGGAATCGTCTTCCACAATGAGTATGCGCGGCCGGCGGCTGCTTTGTACCCCTTGCACCGTGACCACTTGAGACATCCTTTCGCTCGTCGGAAAGGAATGCCACGGCACGCCGCCAAGGTCGCTACGTATTGATCCTAGGCGTCAGCCGCCCATCCCTGCCGCAAAGGCGATGCGCAGCGCATCCGACAAGCTGCGGACTTCCAGCTTCGCCATGACGTTGGCGCGATGGACCTCGACGGTTCGTGGCGAAATACCGAGATCGAAGGCGATCGTCTTGTTCGGCAGGCCCTGCGCCAAGCCTTCGAGGACGTCGCGTTCTCGGGGCGTGAGAACCCCGAGCACAACGTCTGCCGCGACGGCCCGCGCCACGGCCTCGTCGGCTTTGGCGATCCGATCGAAGGCGGCTTCGACCGCGGCCAGGAGCGCGGCTTTCTCGAAGGGCTTTTCGAGGAAGTCGACGGCGCCCGCTTTCATCGCACGCACGGCTATGCCGATATCGCCATGCCCGGTCATGATGACGATCGGCATGGTCACACCTCGTTCGGCGAGGATCTGCTGGACCTGAAGCCCATCGATCTCCGGCATGCGGATGTCGAGGAGAATGCAGCCATGTTCCGCATGCTTGACGTCCTTGAGGAAGGCCGCTCCCGTGTTCCACGTGGTCACGGCATAGCCGCTCGTCTTCAGCGCGAAGCTGGTGGACCGTCGCATGGATTCGTCGTCCTCGACGATATGAACGAGTTTATTGCTCACCTTGCCGGTCCTCCAATTCTGCGAGCGGCAGCGTGAAATGGAAGCGCGCTCCCCCATGCTCGCCCGGTTCCATCCAGATGCGCCCTTCGTTGGCTTCGATGATCGTCCGGCAGATCGAGAGGCCTAGGCCCATGCCGTCCTGCTTGGAGCTGACAAATGCCGTGAAGAGCCGATCCGCGATATCAGGTGCGACGCCTGGCCCTGTATCGGCAACGGTAATTCGCGCATAGCCGGGGCGGTCGAGCTGGCTCGTCACGGTCACGCGGCGCTCCTCCTGATCCTTCATCGCCTCGCAGGCGTTGCGAACGAGATTGATCAGGACCTGCTGGATCTGCACCCGGTCGACGAACACCGGAGACGCATAGGGATCGAGATCGAAGCGCGCCTCGATACCGCGCTCACGCGCTCCGATAAGTCCGAGGACCGAGGCTTCGTTGATGAGGGTTGGCAGCCGCTCGACCGTGCGAGCGACCTCACCGCGCGAGACGAACTCTCGCAGGCGGCGCACGATATCACCGGCCCGCTGAGCATCCTTGGCGGCATCGTTCAGCGCCTCGACGAGCATGGGGAGCTCTTCGGGATCGAGATCGACCAGACGGTCGCGGACCGCCTCCACATAGTTGGCGATGGCGCCGATCGGCTGATTGAGTTCGTGGGCGAGCGTTGATGCCATCGATCCCATCGCGCTCACCCGCGAAACGTGGATCAGTTCCGCCTGCAGGTCTTCGAGCCGCGCTTCGGCCTGCCTTCGCTCGGTGAGGTCCCGGATAAATCCGGTGAAGATGCGTTCAGCGCCCGTATTCGCTTCGCCGATCGACAATTCCATCGGGAAAGTCGAACCGTCACTGCGCGCGGCGAAGACTACTCGGCCCTTGCCGATGATCCGCCGCTCGCCGGTTTCGAGATAGCGCAGGATGTAACCGCCATGCCGCTCACGGTCGGGTGACGGCATGAGAAGGCTGACATCCCGCCCGACGACTTGCTCCTCGGTATAGCCGAACAGCGCCTGCGCCGCCGCGCTGAAGGAAAGGATCGTACCCTGCTCGTCGATCACGACCATGGCATCCGGCACCGTCGAGAGGATCGAGCTCAAGTGACTTTCACGCGCGCGAATGGTGTTTTCCGACGCACGCTTCTCCGTGATGTCGGACACGATCTTGGCGAACCCGCGCAGCTCGCCGGCATCGTCGACGAGCGCCGTCATCGAGACCGCTGCAAGGAACTCGCGACCGTCCTTGCGCAGACGCCAGTCCTCCTCCTCGAAGCGCCCCTCGGCCCGAGCCCTGGCGAGATCCGCCTCAGGCTTGCCGGCCGCGCGAGCGTCGGACGGATAGAAGAGCGCCGCATGCTTGCCGAGGATTTCCGCCTCGCTCCATCCTTTCAGGCGTTCGGCGCCTTCGTTCCAGATCGTCACATGACCGGTTGTGTCGAGCATATAGATCGCGTGACCCTGCGCCCCGTCGATGAGGAGATTCAACTCCTCGATGACCTGCTGCGCTTCACGGGACCGGGCATCGGCGTTCGCGTCGCTGGCGGCTGCCCTGCGTCGCGCTTGGTTGATCGACTGTCCAAGCCCGATGATGCTCATGGCCACGAACAGGAAGATCGCGGCTTCGACGACGTGAGCCGCGTCGAACGACCGGGAACCCGAGAAGTACCACCCCAGGCCCAACGACATGAGCGTCGCGAGCAGGGCTTGAACCGATCCGCACAACAGCACCGTGACGAGGATGGCGGGCACGAAGGGGAGATAGGCGGCACGCTCACCCAGCACGGGCTCAAGCGCGCCGCGGATCGTGGCGAAGAGCAGCACGAATGCAATCGCGGCGCCAAACCGGAACCAAGTCGAACGCTCCCGAACGTGCATAGCGATTGCGCCTCCTCCCCGCCCGATCAGCCGATCCGCAGCGGAAAGGGACTCATCCTCGCGCCTGAAGATATGTTCACTGTAGCACTTTTTAGCCTGCGGCTGCATCGTTTCGATCCTCTCTAGGCATGGATTGGGAGAGGTTTTGTGGTCCTGGCTACCGGGATCAGACCCGTGTGCCGCGCCCTGATCGCGGGCGCTTGATCGCACCGCGCATCAAGATCATTCCGGGGATCAGCGGCAGCCACAGGATCAGGAGCCGCAGCAGCATCGTCCCGGCGAAGGCGGCCTCGAAGGAAATGCCGAGAAGGCGCAGCGTTGCTGTCGACGTGGCCTCGAAGCTGCCGAGTCCAAGCGGGATCGGTCCCAGGGTCACGACCATCGACGCCATGATCAGCGCGATGAACGAGGTTCCGAACGATGCGTCCGTGCCCAGCGCCCTCAGGCACGCGAACAAGGTACCGGCATCGGCCAGAAAGATCAGGGCGTTACACAAGGCCACCCGGGCGAGGAGCGCTCGGTCCCGCAACAAGTCGCTGGGCGCTTCGGCGATATCGTCGAGCAGGGCGCGCACCACCCCGATCTTCTCGAGCCAGGGCGGAAGCGGTTCACTCCCCCGGTTCCGCAGCCAGATGGCAAGGCTGGGAATGGCAAGCGCGACGCACAGGAACAGCGTGACCAGCCCCGCCATCAGGGGCGTCGCGCGATCGTGGAACCAGAGCAGCACCAGCATCGCGATGGCGAACAGCGCATAGGCGGCATAGAAGCCGATCATCGAGATGATGAGCGCGGCGATCGCCGTGCCGCGCTCGACACCGATGCCGCGCAACTGGTCGACGAGCAGGACATTGCCGCCCATGCCGGCACTCGGCAGCGCCTGATCGGCGAAGAGCTTCGTCACGGCGATGCGCATGAGTGCGGGTAGTCTGCGCGGTGTCCCCGCCCGCCGCAGGACCGCGGCCCAACCGGCGGCGACACTGGCGTAAGTCGAGAGCTGGAGCGCGATCGCCAGTCCCAGCCATTCGGGACGCGCCCTTTGGACCAACGCGGCAAAGCTCCTGACTTCGCCCCAGTGAAGGACAGCGCCGACCAGCGCCGCGGCAACCACGAAGCCGAAGAACCAATTGCGCCAGCCGCCGCCGGCCAGACGCTCAGTTCGCGAGGACATCGTGACTTGGCGCCCGGCAAATCGGCGGCTCGCCATCGGCGGCGTCGCCGAGCGGCGGCAAGGGTCCGAGACATCCCGAATGTTCTGCCAGCCCATCGCTCCGGGCTGGCCACCAACTCCGTTCCCGCGGTGCAGCGGAGACGATGCCGTCATCGTGGCCGCCACTCGTGAGCAGGAACGTTTCTTCAGTTTCGGTACGCATGTGGATCCAGGAGCCTTCCAGGCGAGCGCCCTCGCTTACGCCACCGCTGCCGCGCGCGAACTTGGGAGTGCTACGTAGCATCACGGATTCGGATCATGCCGGGATAGGCGCACCCATGGCCTCCTATTCGAGGAGCACGTGCGATGCGCCATCACGGCATGATATCTGCGCCCGGCAGCGACAATGCGCGCCGCTGGGGCGGAATGAACAGCATTCCAGGCTCGGTCTTTCTGCAAATGGCGGCAAGCGTCGCCCTCTCGGCACTGGCCGCTTACCTCGTCGTCATCGGAGACGGCGCCAGCCCGGGCGTCACGGGAAGACGCCGTTGAACGTGGTCGCTCGCGATTTCTGGTGTCAGCCCACCGATGAAGTGCTCGGCGCGCTGGACGCGACGGCGGATGGATTATCGAGCACCGAAGCGGCCCGGCGCCGCGAGCTGTTCGGACCCAACCGACTCGTCGAGGCGAAGAAGCGCCACCTGCTTGCAGACATCGGCCGCCGGCTGGCGAATCCGCTGATCGCCATCCTGCTGTTCGCCTCGGCGATCGCGGGGATGACCGGCGATTTCGTGAGCTTCGTGATCATCGTGTCGGTGGTGCTGCTCTCGACGGGAATGGACATCCTTCAGGAACGCCGCGCCCAAGCCACGGCGGAGGCACTGAAGCACTCCATCGCACTGCGCGCTTTGGCTCTGCGGGACGGCACGCAGCAGGAGATCGCGGTCGAAGAATTGGTGCCCGGGGACGTCGTCACAGTCATGGCCGGCGACCTCGTACCGGCCGACGGCCTTGTCTTGACGGCAAACGCCGCGCAAGTGAACCAGGCCGCGCTGACCGGGGAGCCTTACCCGGTCGAGAAGCAGGCGAAGGTCGACCCTGGCGAGGCGATCGACGACGCGCGCAATGCCCTTCTCCACGGCAGCTCGGTCATCGGCGGCACCGCGACGATGCTGGTGGTAGCCACCGGGTCGCAAACACAGTTCGGGCAGATCGCCAAATCGCTTGTCGATGACCAGCCGCCCACGGCCTTCGAGCGAGGCATCCATCATCTCGGCATCCTCATTGTCCGGCTGACGATTTTCCTCGTCCTGTTCGTGCTCGTCACGCATCTGGCGCTGGGCCGGCCTCCGCTCGAATCCTTTCTCTTCGCGATGGCGCTCGCCGTGGGTTTGACGCCGGAATTGCTGCCGATGATCGTCACGGTTTCGCTCGCCCGCGGCGCGGAGCGCGTGGCCGGCAAGAAAGTGATCGTGAAGCGGCTCTCGGCCATCCACGACTTCGGCCAGATGGATGTCCTGTGCACGGACAAGACGGGCACGCTCACCGAGGCGCGCATCACCATGGTCGCCCACCCGGGCATCGATGGCGAGGACGATGAGAGGGTCGCCGAGCTTGCGGCGGTCAATGCCTCGTTCGAGACGGGCCTCAAGAGCCCGCTCGATGACGCGCTGATCGCCCATGCCGCCGGGCATCCGCTTCAGGGCTGGGTCAAGCTCGACGAGCGCCCCTTCGACTTCGAACGACGCCGCGTGTCGGTGCTTGCCGAGCTTGCGGGGGACCGGATCGAGATTATCAAGGGCGCGCCCGAGACCGTGCTCGCCCTTTGCGAACGGGCGCAAGACAGGTCGGGCAAGATCGTCCCGCTCGACGAAGCGCTGAGGACCCGCATGCAGTCGCTTCACGACGGGCATGCGGCCGAGAGTCTGCGCATGCTGGGCGTGGCCTGGAAGAAGGCAGCCGGCCGGACAAGGATCGACACCGACGACGACGGCGATCTCGTCTTCTCGGGGCTTTGCGTCTTCATCGATCCGCCCAAGGCAAGCGCCACCGGGGCGGTGGCCGCCCTCGCCGCGGCCGGCGTCGGCATCAAGGTCATTTCGGGCGACGCTGCGGTCGTCGTCCAGCACTTGGTCGACGCTCTCAGGTTGCCGGTCAAAGGCCTGCTCACCGGAAGCGAGATCGCGCAGCTCGATGACACGGCGCTCGGCGCCCGTGTCGGGTCGGTAGACCTCTATGCACGAGTGACGCCCGACCAGAAGTTGCGGATCGTGCGTGCCTTGCAGGCGCATGGCGCCACTGTCGGGTTCATGGGCGACGGCATCAACGATGCGCCCGCGATCCGGGCAGCGGATGTAGGCCTGTCGGTCGACGGCGCGACCGATGTCGCGCGAGAAGCCGCCGACATGATCCTGCTCGATCCCGACCTGAGCGTCCTTGCCGCAGGTGTGCAGGAAGGGCGGCGCACTTACGCGAACATCATGAAATACATTCGCATGGGCACCAGTTCGAACTTCGGCAACATGCTGACGATGGCGATCGCCTCGGTGTTCCTGCCATTCCTGCCTTTGACGGCGGTGCAGGTCCTTCTCAACAACATGCTCTACGATCTCTCGCAGATCGGCATCCCCTTCGATCGTGCCGATGAGATCGATCTGGCCCGTCCCCGAGGTTGGGACATGGGCGCGCTGGTTCGCTTCACCTTCATCATGGGGCCCTTGTCTTCCGTCTTCGACATCGCGACCTTCGTGGTGCTCTTGAAGATCTTCCATCTCGACGTGGCGACGTTCCGGGCGGCGTGGTTCATCGAATCGATGGCGACGCAGATCCTGGTCGTGTTCGTCATTCGAACGACGATGCGCTTCTGGCGGGATCGGCCCAGTCCCGTGCTTACAGCGTCCGCCCTGCTCTGCCTGGTGGTGGCCCTGGTGTTGCCCTACTGGCCGATCGCGGCCGTGCTCGGCTTTGCCGGACCCAGCATGGCGGTGCTGGCTGCAATCGCGCTGCTCGTCCTGCTCTACCTCGTGGGCGCCGAGGCACTCAAGCGGCTGGCCATCCCCGAGCGCTCGCGAGATGCCAGCGCAGCACGAGCCCAATAACCGCGAGATGGAGCTTGGCGCAAAGCCGCGACGGCGCTCAGCCCGGCAGCACGCGCAGATGTCATGACGACCTCATGACCTGCGATGTCGCGCATGCCGGACGAGGAGGCGTGGACCGGACGCCTCCCCTTCCAACGACAGTGTCAATGCCCGAGAATGAGCGGCAGCTTGGCGTTGCGCAGCATACGCTTGGTCACGCCGCCGAAGGTCTCCATCAGGCGTCCGTGGCTGTAGGCGCCCATCAGCACATAGTCGGCATCATACGCGACCGCTGCGGCCGCGATCAGCTGGTCCGCGGCTTGGGAGCCATTCTCGACGATACGCACGGTGGCATGCACGCCGTGGCGCGAGAGGTATTCGGCGGCGAACCTGGGGTCGACCCCCACGGCGCCGTCCCCGGCGGTGAAGATTTCGACCGCCTCGGCACGTTGTAGAAGCGGTACGCACGCCCGCAGCGTTGCCGCTACCGAGGCCTGGCCGTCCCACGCGACCAGTGCGCGCCTGAGGTCGAGCCGCTTGCAGTCATCGGGCACGGCAACGATGGGCACGCGGGCCCGCATCAGGACGCAGCTCGCCACGTCGCGCATGTCAGGATAGGGGAAGTGATCGAGTTGGCGGTTGAGGACGATGATGTCCGAGAGCGTCGCCGCGTCGCACACGCCATCGACGAAGTTGCCGGTCACATCCACCCAGTCCCAGCAGACGTCCTCATGCGCGAGTCGGGCTTCCAAAGCAGCCTTGTTCTTGCTCTCCCGGTCGCGCTCAGCGGTGAGCAGCGCGGCTTCGGCAATCCCGGGCGAGTAGATATCCCCCACCAGCGCGGGAAACAGGGTCACGTCGATGCAGCTTAGATGCCCGTCGAGCGCTCGCGTCAAATCCAGCGCCACCTGCAGGCGGGCTTCCTGACCTGCGTCGTCATGTACCAGCAGCAGAACATTCTTCATCATCGCCTCCATCGTTACTCTCGCGATGCTATGAAGGCGCTCGTCCACTCGATATGCGGGATGGTACTTAGGCGGGCCAGCGCGCCGCCGTCCCCATCGGGAAATCTACGGACAGAGCTCTCGAACCCAGGAGCCTAGTCTGATGCGAAGCCGGCAGGAACGCCGGTCCCCGAAAATAGGAGGAGCGAATGACCGCGAATACATTCGAGGCGCAAGTGCGCGTAAGATGGCTCGATACCGAGAGCTGGAGCTGGTTCGTCGGCATCGGTGCCGCCCTCGCCTTGCTGGGCCTTCTCGCCTCGGCCAATCTGCTGCTGACGGCGATCGCGGCCACTTATGTCCTGGGAGCGGCGATGTTCGCGGGCGGCATTCTGATGCTCGTCCATGGCTTCGGCGTTCGCCGGTGGGGTTGGGCGGTGTTCTGGGCGCTATCTGCGCTGCTCTACCTCGCTGCGGCCGCTGCGGTCCTGAAGGAGCCACTGCTTGCCGCCAGCGTCATCGTCCTCATACTCGCCGCCTCGGTCGGTGCGTCCGGTCTCGTGCGGATCGTCGTCGCGGTGGGTGCGCGGACGCATGGTTGGGGATGGATGCTGGCGTCCGGCCTGATCAGCGTGGCCGCCGCTGTCCTCATCGCGATCGGCTGGCCTGCAAACGCGGTCTGGGTGCTGGGTTTCATCCTTGCTTTCGACCTCGTCTTCCAAGGGACGATGCTGATGCTCGTCGGCTTCACGCTGAAAGGCCAGCGGGCTGCCTGAGGAGCGCTACCGGGCAAGGAGCGACCCGAGGGTTGCTCCCGGCTCGTCAAGCGCCGGCGCGAGTGGGAGCGAAGATCTCCGCGATCGCGGAAGGACACGAGGCGAAGTAGAGATGGGCGTAGGTCGCCGTGAGCCTCCCCGACCGGTAGACCGCCTCTCCCATCCTCCCATCGGGCGTCCTTGCGTGCCAGAGCGGCGCAAGCTTCACATCGGCGCTCGAGTAATGAAAGGTGTGGCCGCGCACCGTGCCGCCCGGCAGATCGACTTGCTGCAATCCAAGCGCCGCCAGCCGCGCGTGCATCGTCGCGGACCCCGGCAGAAGGCCCGCGAGATCCGCGCAAGTGCCGCGGCCGTCGTCCAGCCGATCCAGGCAATAGAGCATGCCGCCGCACTCGGCGAGGATCGGCTTGTCCGCAGCATGATGCCGGCGCAGCGCCACCAGCATCGTGTGGTTCTGTGCCAGCTTCACGTGATGAAGCTCCGGGTAGCCGCCGGGCAGCCAGACCGCATCGCACGACGGCAACTCGGCATCGGCAAGCGGCGAGAAAAAGGCCAGCTCGGCCCCAAGCGCTTCGAGGCAGTCAAGGTTGGCCGGATAGAGGAAGCCGAAAGCGGCATCTCGCGCGATTGCGACGCGCTTGCCGCGCAATGGCGACGACGCGGACATCGCAGGGATTTGCGCGGTAAACGAAGCAGGCTCGGGCAGCCAGAGCGCCTCGGCGGGTAAGTTTGCCGCGCTTGCCGCGATGCGCGCCTCGAGGTCTTCGATCTCGCCGGCCTGCACCAGCCCCAGATGCCGCTCCGGAAGAGCGACGTCGGCGTCGCGCAGCATCGCGCCCAACCATCGCACGCCAGGCGGGACGCTCTCGCGCAGCATGTCGGCATGGCGCTCGCTGCCGACCTTGTTGGCGAGCACGGCGGCAACCTGCACATCGGGTCGATAGCTCGCCAAGCCCTGCACCAGCGCGCCGAAGGTCTGCGCCATGGCCGACCCGTCGATCACGGCCAGCACCGGCATGCCGAAGCGCGAGGCCAGATCGGCGGCGGACGGGCTGCCGTCGAACAGGCCCATGACGCCCTCGACCAGGATCAGATCGGCATCGCGCGCGGCATCGTGCAGAAGTTGGCGGCAACCATCCTCACCGACCATGAACAGATCGAGCTGGTGGACGGGCGATCCGCAGGCACGCTCCAGGATCATCGGATCGAGGAAGTCGGGCCCGCACTTGAACACACGCACGCGTCGCCCGGCATCGCGATGACGCCGGGCGAGCGCCGCGGTGACGAGAGTCTTGCCCTGGCCGGAGGATGGCGCGGCGACCATCAACGCCGGACACGCCACTGCCGTGCTCACAGGTCGATCCCGACTTGCGCCTTCACCCCCGCGCGAAAGGCATGCTTCTCGTCACGGATCGCACTGACCGTGTCGGCAAGCGCGATCAGTTCCTGGTGCGCGGCGCGGCCGGTGATCACCACGTGCTGCATCGAGGGCCGGCTGCGGATCGGCGGCAGCACCTCGTCGAGCGAGAGGTAGCGGTAGTTGATGAGGTAGGTCAGCTCGTCGAGTACGACCAGCGAGATCGCAGGGTCGGCCAGCGCCCGCTTCGCCTTCTCCCATCCGGCTTGCGCCGTGGCGATGTCCCGCCGCAAGTCCTGCGTTTCCCAGGTGAACCCTTCTCCGCAGTTCTCCCAGGTGACGCCGGGCTGGCGCGAGAGGAACGCCCGCTCGCCGACATCCTGCTTGCCCTTGATGAACTGGAACACCGCCGCGCTGCGCCCGTAGCCGAGCGAACGCGCGACCATGCCGAACGCGCTAGATGACTTGCCCTTGCCATTGCCGGTGAGCACCAGGACGAGGCCCTTGTCCACCTTGGCGGCGGCGATGCGGGCATCGACCACTTCCTTGTGCTTGGCGGTGCGTTCCTTGTGGCGACGCTCCTCGTCGGTGAGCGCCTCGCTCACTTCGCCTTCGCCCGGCGCAGGTCCGGTCGGGCGACCAGCACCGCGACATAGGCGGCGGCACCCACCCCCGACCACAGCAGCGTGGCGAGCAGCGTGCCCGGGAAGTACCTTTGCAGGCGCGGCATGAACTCGGACAGGCTGGGATCGGCGAAGCGTCCGCCCAGGAAGTAGAAGCCGCCGCTGGAAAACAGCTCCGACACGAGAGTGGCGAGCAGGAGCAGAACGGCCGCGGGCAGCAGCGCCGAGAGACGTTCCCCGAAGCGGCCGGCGACGAAGCGGCCGGCAAACCACATCACGCCATAGGCCGGCAGGAGCATCCAGTAGGCGGGCGTGAAGCAGAAGCCCGATCCGCCCAGGACGTAGATCTTGAAGACGTCGATCGCGAAGCCCAGGCCGAAGAGGCCGAAGAAGGCGCCGGGACGGCGCACGAGATAGCCCAGGAGGAAGAAGCTGGCGAGGCTGGTGTCGGGCAGATGCACGACCTGGCTCAACGAATGGGTGCGGGTGATCAGCATCACCGCCGCGAGCAGGGCGAGCACCCAGAGTTCGAAACGCGGCGTGGAAATCGGGAGACGGCGGTCCATGAGCAGGACTCCACATAGGATCGTTGAGGGACGGCACGGCATTCAGCGCCGCGCCGATCGCGTCGGGAAAGCGGGATTACGGGCGAGCGAAAGCTCGCGCCTCGATCCGGTCAGTGGTTCGACATGACTTTACGCTCCCCTTCGACGCGACACACGAATGTCGTCCGCCAAGGGTCCTGCCCGCGACCATTCGCGAGCCCCTCGTCCGCCCGGTGCATCCCGCCCGCGCAGAGGAACGACGGCATCGGGCCGGTTTCCTGACTTCCCGGATCAACGCGCTGGTCGCCGCCTTCTCGGGTGCCTGAAAGCCCCCAATGGCATCGTGGCGATGCGCTCACCGGTTACAGTTGCGGGAGCAGTGCCGGCTTATGACGGATGAAACCGCCACACCCGGACTTCCCGATTAAGCTCTCTCGAGCACCCGATACAGCCGCTCGGATAGGCCAAGTCTTGCCGCCTCGCAAGTGACACCCTTGCGCTTCCAGGAAAGCCGAAGTAGGGGCCGCGCCGCGACAGGTTCCCCGCGAGGGGATCAAAAGGGAACTCGGGTGAAAGCCCCGGGCTGCCCCTGCAACTGTAAGCGGCGAGCTATCCGGCCACTACGCCATTGGGACGTGTCGTCCTGAGAAGGCGGCCGGAACAGCGCTGACCCGCAAGCCAGGAGACCTGCCTGACGCAGTCGTTCTTCATCCGGGCAGGGTGCACCGGGTGTTCGAGGTCCCCCGCTTCATGGCAGGGGTCAGCCCTCGCGCAACGACAGCAACCGCCTTGCCGGGTGATCCCGCGCAAGGGAGCGTCATGTCGTGTCCTCGCCCAGTCGAGCGAGAGCCTGCGCGCACGCCTCTCTTGCACGTGGTCGACCGGCAGGCCCGACGCCGTTTGCAGGAAGGGACCTTCCACTTGGCCCGTACAGTCACCCTGGCCGCCTTGTCGGCCTTCACCACCTTCGTCGCCTCCCCCGCCCTCGCCGAGGAAGCGCCGGACGACGGCATCGTCGTCACCGCGTTGCGCGCACCCGTGGCGCAGGACCGCAACTCGTCCACCGTCACCATCCTCGACGAGAAGGCGATCGTCGACGCGCAGCCGGTCGCGGTCAGCGACATCCTGCTGCGCACGCCCGGCATCAGCCTGTCACGCAACGGCGGCTACGGCACCGCGACCTCCTTGCGCATCCGGGGCGCCGACGCCGGCCAGACGGTCATGGTCATAGACGGCATGCGTCTCGCCGACCCGTCCTCTACCGCGGGCGGCTATGCGTTCTCCAACCTCATGATGGACGATATCGAGCGGATCGAGATCCTGCGCGGGCCGCAGTCGATCCTGTGGGGCAGCGACGCCATCGGGGGCGTGGTCAACGTGTCGACCCGCAAGCCCGAGAAGCCGCTGGAAGGCAGCATGGCGGTCGAGGCCGGCACGCACGACACGGTCTCGGCGCGGGCCGGCGTCGGCGGCACCGGCGAGCACCTCGACTGGCGGATCGCCGGATCGACCTTCACCACGGACGGTATCTCGGCCCGTGCCAACGGCACGGAAGATGATGGCTACACCCGTCAGGCGGCCAGCGGCACCGCCACCATCCGGTTCGCGCCGGACGTCTCGCTCGACCTGCGAGGCTACTGGTCCAATGCCCGGAACGACTTCGACGGGACTGCCGGAGATTCGTACGCCTTCGGCACGACCGATGAGTGGTCCGCCTACGCCGGCCTCAACTTCGCCCTTCTCGACGGGAAACTCGTCAACCGGGTCGCAGTGCTCCAGAGCGAGACCGACCGGCAGAACTTCGACCCTGCCCGCCGCATCCGCCAGATCACCTTCGATGCCCATGGCCGCGTTCGGCGGTTCGAGTACCAGGGGACCTATCGCGTCGCCGACATGCTCGATCTCGTGTTCGGCGCCGAGCGCGAGGAGCAGCGGATGACGACCGCCTCCCCCTCCAACACGCTGACGCCCTACACGCTGGTGCCGACCAAGGCGAACACGAACAGCGTCTACGGACAAGTCCGCCTGACGCCGATGACGGGCCTGACCCTGAATGCCGGCGGGCGGTACGACGACCAATCGCGCTTCGGCGGCAACACGGTGTTCAGCGCGGGCGCGGCCTACACGCCGGACCGAGGCGCGACGGTCCTGCGCGCCAGCTACGACGAGGGCTACAAGGCACCCTCGCTCTATCAGCTGTTCAGCATCTATGGCGCCGCCGACCTGAAGCCGGAAAAGGCGAAAGGCTGGGAAGTCGGCGCGGAACATCGCTTCGGCGAGATCTTCCACGCCGCGGCAACCTGGTTCCAGCGCGACACCGACAACCTGATCGACTTCGCCAACTGCCCCACCCGCGGTCCCTTGCCGCCGCAGTGCTTCATCCCGGGCACCACGACGAGCCGCTTCGGCTACTACGCCAACGTCAAGCGATCGCGCGCAAGAGGCCTCGAACTGACCGGATCGGCGCACTGGAACGTGCTGTTTGTGGAAGGCAACTACAGCTGGGTCAAAGCCGAGGACCGCAGCGACAACGCTGTCTTCTACGGCCGCCAGCTGGCGCGCGTGCCCCGTCACCTCGCGAACGTCGAAGGGGGTTTTGAGCTTGCGTCCGGCCTGCGGGCCAGCGTCGCGGCGCGCTACTCGGGTCGCAGCTTCAACAGCGCGGGCACCACCGAAGTGCTCGACGACTATTGGCTGATCGACTTGAGGGCCCAGTGGCGCCTGGCCGAGGCCCTGACGCTCCAGGCGCGCGTGGAGAACGTGGCGGACAAGGAATACCAGACGACCAGCGGCTACAATTCGCTCGACCGCACGGTGTACCTCGGGCTGAGGAGCCGGTTCTAGATGCTGGAACCCGTTCCGCCCGGCCCCTCGGTGGTGGTCTGCTCGACCTGCCATTTCTCCGCCGACGCCCGGGAGAACGCGGATGGACGCAGAGGCGGCGCGTTGCTGGCCGAGGCCATGCGCGCGATCCAGCGCGACGACGCGGCCTTGGCGAGCGTGGCGGTGCAGGAGATGCCGTGCCTCTTCTCCTGCAAGCGCCACTGCTCGGTGCACGTCCGCGCGCCCGGCAAGGTCGGCTACGTGCTGGGCGACTTCACGCCGGACAGCGAGGCCGCCCACGCCATCCTCACGTACGCGACCCGACACGCCGCCAGCGAGGAAGGCCAGGTACGCTACGCCGAGTGGCCGGAAGGCGTGAAAGGGCACTTCATCGTGCGCACGCCGCCGGAAGGATACCTTTGCACATGATCGCCTTTGCCAATCGCGAGAGCTTCGCCGCCGCGATAGACGATCTTCCGGCGGCATCGGCTCTGGCCAGCGCGCAGGCGCAAGCGCGCCAGGCGGAACTCACCAAACCGGCCGGCTCGCTTGGCCGGTTGGAGGAGATCGCGGTGTTCATGGCAGGCTGGCAGGGTTCGCCTCGGCCTCGGCTCGACCATGTGCGCTGCGTGGTGTTCGCCGGCAACCATGGCGTCGCGGCACGCGGCGTGAGTGCCTTCCCCGTCGAGGTCACGGCGCAGATGGTCGCCAACTTCGAGGCAGGAGGAGCTTCCATCAACGTGCTGGCCCGCAGCTGCGGCGCGGAACTGGTGATCGTTCCCCTCGACCTCGACCGTCCGACCGGCGACATCGCGGCCGAGCCGGCGATGAGCGAGGCCGAATGCCTCGCAGCGCTCGACGCCGGAGCCGCGGCCGTCACCCCGGACACCCAGCTGCTGCTCGTCGGCGAGATGGGCATCGGCAACACCACACCCGCTGCCGCCCTGTGCGCCGCCGCGTTCGGGGGCGAAGCCCGCCAGTGGTGCGGCCACGGGACCGGCATCGACCAGGCTGGGCTGATGCGAAAGAGCGCGGCCGTCGACCTGGCCTTGGCGCTCCATCGGCCTCAATGCGTCGATCCGTTCGAGACCCTGCGCCGGCTCGGCGGTCGCGAGATCGCGGCGATGGCCGGGGCGATCCTGGCGGCGCGGCGATCCCGCATACCGGTGCTGCTGGACGGCTTCATCGCTTGCGCCGCCATCGCCCCCCTCGCGGCCCGCAACCCCGGCTTCGTCGACCACTGCATCGCGGCGCATTGTTCGGCCGAGGCCGCGCACGAGCTGCTCCTGGATCGCCTCGGGCTCGAGCCGCTGTTGCGGCTCGGCATGCGGCTGGGGGAAGCGAGCGGCGCGGCGCTGGCGGTGCCGCTGGTGCGCGCCGCCGTTGCCACTCACGACGAGATGGCCACCTTCGCGCAAGCCGCGGTGGCGACAAGCCGGTGAGCGCGCGGGTGGTCCACTTGCTGCGGCATGGCCCCCCGCTGCGCCAGGGCCTCCTGCTCGGCCACACCGATGAGCCCGCGTGCGTTTCCGATTGCCCAGAGATGCGCGATCGGGTGCGCCATCTCGCCCTGGAACACGTCGTCACATCCGACCTCGCCCGGGCCGCCCGACAAGGCGAGCACATCGCCCACGATCTGGGCCTGCCGCTACGTCTCGACCCGCAATGGCGCGAACTCGACTTCGGGGCCTGGGACGGGCTCGCCCCGCAGAGCATCGACCCCGCCGCCTTGAGCCGCTTCTGGGACAATCCCGAAGACCACGCACCGCCCGGCGGCGAGCGTTGGTCGGATTTGCGCGCTCGCATCGGCGAGGCGATCGGCCGATTGGAGACGCGCACCCTGGTCATCACCCATGCCGGAGCGATGCGCGCGGCGCTCTCGGTGCTGACCGGCCTCGATCATCGCGGCGTCTGGGCTCTCGACCTTCCCTACCGAGCCTTGCTGAGCCTGCGACTGTGGCCTGGTTCGCCGCTGTCGGGGCAGGTCGTCGGTCTAGTGACGGACAGCACGCCTTGAAGCCGCTGGTCCTCGCCCTGCAGTTCATGACACGGTTGCCTCTGCCAAACGTGCAGGCCGACAGCTGCGACATGGCGAAGGCCATTCGGTGGTTCCCCATCGCCGGCCTTCTCGTCGGCAGCGGCGTTGCCGGAGCGGCCTGGCTCGGACTGCAGCGTGATCCCTGGGCCGGCGCGATCCTGGCTCTGCTCGCATGGGTCGCGATCACCGGCGCTCTGCATCTCGACGGGCTGGGCGACATCGCCGACGCCGCCGGCGCGGGCCATGCCGATGCGAGCCGCATCTCCCAGGTTCTGAGCGACCCGCATGTCGGCAGTTTCGGCGCGACAGCGATCGCGCTGCAATTGCTGAGCAAGCTCGTGCTGCTGCGCCTGTCGCTGGAGACATCCTCGATGTCGGCGTTGATCGCGCTCCCGGTGATCGCGCGCGCCGCGCCCCTGTTCTGGGCGAGGACGTTGCCGCCACTGCATACCGGGCTCGGCACCATGTTCCGCTCCGGCGCGAGCCTTGCGGCGATTGGCCTGTGGCTGTCCTTCATCGTCCTGGCCGCCCTTGCGCTGGCCCCTGCTCTGCTGGTCGCGCTGCCCGCCATTGCGGCCTGGCGCTGGTGGCTGCTGCGCCGCATCGGCGGGATCTCCGGCGATGGCCATGGCGCCGGCATCGAACTGGTCGAGAGCGCCATGCTCGCCGCGCTGGCCTTCATCCCATGACGCGTCATGCCACGACCGGCCCGGACAATCACCACGGCGGCCGGCTTTCCGACGCCTGCGCACGCTTCGGTGGGGAGCCAGGCGCCTGGCTCGACTTGTCGACCGGCATCAACCCGGACGCATGGCGGCCCGGAGCAGAGTTGCAACTCGATTGGCGCGCCCTTCCCGACCCTGCCGCATTGGCCGATCTCGAGCGCACCGCGGCGGCCTACTTCGGCACGAACGCCAGCCTGTGCGCCGCCGTGCCCGGGAGCGAGGCGGGCCTGCGCGCCATCGCCCATCTGCTCGGGCTCCCCAGTCGACACGCGGCACTGACCTACAGCACGCATGCCCAAGCCTTCGCGGCCCTGCCCGCGTTCGCCGGATCGCCTGCGAGCGTGCTCGTTCTGGCCAACCCGAACAATCCCGATGGCGCCGTCCTCGCCCGCGACACGCTCCTGGCGCACCTGGACGAGCAGGAACGCGGCGGCGGCTGGCTCCTCGTGGACGAAGCCTTCGTCGATTGCCGGCCGGAGCTGAGCGTGGCCGATCTCGTCGCCGAGCACCGGCATCTGATCGTCACGCGATCGTTCGGCAAGTTCTTCGGCCTCGCCGGCGTTCGCCTCGGCTTCGTGCTCGCGCCGTCGGCGCTGCTCGCACGTCTGCGGAACCTGATGGGAGAATGGCCCGTCGGCGCCGCCGCGCTGGCCTTCGGGCGAGAGGCCTACGCCGACCGCGCCTGGACCGAACGGACACGCGCACGGTTGCCCATCGCGGCTGCGCGGCTCGACGCCGCGCTGCAAGACTACGGCCTGACCGCGACGGGTCATTGCCCTTTGTTCAGTTTGATCGAAACGCCACAAGCCCGGCGCTTGTTCGAAGCACTGGCAAAGCGGCAGATCCTGACGCGCGCCTTCGCGGATCACCCGCACCTTCTCCGCTTGGGCTTGCCCGGCCGCGAAGGCGCGCTGGCGCGACTGGACGGCGCGCTCGCCGCAGCTCTTCGCGATGGCTGAGCCGATCGCTCTTGCCGCGCTCACGCTCGACGCCGCGTTCGGCTGGCCGGAACGGCTCTACCGTCGCC
>Ga0105251_10000462_pt1 | contig 38817 bp, 37 predicted proteins | sample KBSS64metaG_FD_80424 | JGI IMG/M metagenome (GOLD analysis project Ga0105251, IMG submission 80424) | Switchgrass rhizosphere microbial communities from Kellogg Biological Station, Michigan, USA - KBS S6-4 metaG | ecosystem: Host-associated > Plants > Roots > Rhizosphere > Soil | place...
CGTGGAAGAAATGCTGATCCTCGTTGATGACAAAGATAATCCTATCCGTTCGGAGGGAAAACTCTCTGTTCATCAGCAAGGGCTATTACATCGTGCATTTTCGATCTTTATATTTGATAACAAAGGAAGATGGCTGCTGCAACAAAGAGCGTTCAGCAAATACCATTCGGCCGGATTGTGGACCAACAGTTGCTGCGGCCATCCGCGCTGGGGTGAGGATACCGATGCTGCCGCCCAGCGGCGTTTACAGGAAGAAATGGGGGTTTTCACCCCATTGAAAAAGGTCTCCAGCTTTACCTATCATGCTGAAGTACCTGGAAATTTGACTGAACACGAGTTCGACCATATTTATGTTGGGTTGTTTGAAGGCGAGCCTGATATTAATCCTGACGAAGTGGAAAATTCGCGATGGATTGATGTTATCCCGTTATTGCATGAGGTTGAATTGCATCCGGAAAAATTCACCACCTGGTTCAGGTTAATAATAAAAAGTTTTGATGCCAATGAAATAACACGATGGGAAAAGCTTGCATCCCGTTAATGCTATCCACATTAAATGACTGGTGAATGGCTATGGATACCTTATTGGAATTAATTAATTTTCCGATTGATTTGCGGAAATTAACCCGTGAGCAATTAGCACAGGCTGCACATGAACTCCGGGCATTTTTATTATCCAGCATTGCAAAAAGCGGTGGTCATTTAGCCTCTAATCTCGGCGTGGTGGAATTAACCCTGGCGCTGCATTATGTCTTTGATACGCCAAACGATCGCATTGTCTGGGACGTCGGTCATCAATGTTATCCGCACAAAGCGATTACCGGCAGACGCGGACAGATGAGCAACCTGCGCCAAAAGGGCGGCATTTCCGGCTTTCCAAGACGGGATGAATCCCCCTATGACAGCTTCGGCACCGCCCATTCCAGCACGTCAATCTCCGCCGCGTTGGGGATGGCGCACGCCGCCAGGCTGCAGCGGCAGGCCCGGCGTTGCATCGCGGTCATTGGTGACGGAGCGCTCAGTGCCGGTCTGGCCTTTGAGGCGATGAACAACGCCACGCTCGATCCGGACCTGCCCTTACTGGTGATCCTCAACGATAACGATATGTCGATCTCACCATCGGTCGGCGCGCTGAAACAGCATCTCGTCGCTCTGCAAGGCGGCGAATCGGCGTCACTGTTCAGCACCTTGGGCTTTGACTACTCGGGGCCGGTTGACGGCCACGATCTGGCGACGCTGATCCCGACTCTGGAGCGAGTGCGCGATCGACACGGGGTGCAGTTGCTGCATGTCATCACCCGTAAGGGCCAAGGCTTTTCGCACGCCGAGGCCGATCCCGTGAACTACCATGCGCCGGCCAAATTTTGTCCGCACGCCGGAATATTGCCCACCCCCGCCGGTAAGCTGAGCTATACGCGGGTATTCAGCGACTGGTTGTGCGACGAGGCAGAGCGCGACGTGCGCGTGGTCGGCATTACCCCGGCGATGCGTGAAGGTTCCGGCCTGGTGGCCTTTCAGCAGCGCTTTCCCGATCGCTATTTCGACGTCGGCATCGCCGAACAGCATGCGGTGACCTTTGCCGGCGGCCTGGCCGCCGAAGGCATGCGGCCGGTAGTGGCGATTTACTCCACCTTCCTGCAGCGCGGTTATGACCAACTTATCCACGACGTCGCCATCCAGAAACTGCCGGTAACCTTCGCCATCGATCGTGCCGGCGTGGTAGGAGCCGATGGCGCGACCCATATGGGCATGTTCGATCTGGCTTATCTGCGCTGTATTCCCAATCTGCTGCTGATGTGCCCGGCGGATGAAAATGAGTGCCGGCAAATGCTGCATACCGCGCTGAATCATCATGGCCCGGCGGCGGTGCGTTATCCGCGCGGCAGTGGCCCCGGCGTGCTGCCGCAGCGCGAGATGGCGACCTTACCGTTGGGAAAGGCGCAGGTTCGCCGCATTGGACGACGGATCGCCATTCTGGCCTTCGGCTCGATGGTCACGCCGGCGCTGGAAGCCGGTGTCCGACTGGATGCGACCGTGGTCAATATGCGCTTCGTCAAGCCGCTCGACGTTGGGCTGCTGCAGCGCCTGGCGCGTACCCATGAGACCCTGGTTACGGTAGAAGAAGGCTGTATCGCCGGCGGCGCGGGGAGCGCCTGCCTGGAATGCCTGTCCGCCGCCGGGATCGCGGTAAACAGCTTGTTGCTGGGCTTTCCGGATAATTTTGTCGAGCACGGCGAGCCGGCTGAGCTGCTGGCGACCTGCGGTCTGGACGCCGATGGCATCGAAAACGCCATTGTCAGCTTTGTTACACCGCCGGTGGCGAAGTTTGTTGCCGACGTGGGGAGTTTTACCGATGAAAGTGAAGCTTTTTTACACGAAAACACGCGCGTTTATCGAGGAGAGCGACCATGAGCAATCTGTCCGAAGTAAAGTCACCCGATCCGGTATATTTACAAAATCTGCCGTATCAGGTGATCCGAAATAGCCAGACCGACAGCTATGAGGAGAAGGTGGTACAGACCTACTGCGAAGAACCGGACCATTGGCGCAAGGCCATCGGCGATACGCTGTTGTTTCAATTTGGGGTGTATGAGGATACGGCTCCTGCCCTGACCCCGACGTCGAAACTGAAACCCACCGCTGGGCTGGATGAGTCCAGTGTCCGTTATTTCGAGCAGCAGTTGTTTCTGGCCGGGGTAACCGGCAGCGATCGGCCGGCGATGCGCCGTATCCTGGATATCGGCTGCGGCTGGGGTTACATCCTCAAGCATCTGGCGGAACGTTATCCGGAATGCCAGCGGCTGGACGGCGTCAACGTCAGCGCCCAGCAGCTCAACTACTGCGCCCGCTCCCATGCCGAGCAAGGGTTGAGCGGCCGCATCAATCTGTTTTTGTGCAACGCGCAGGACATCGGACTGTTGCCGGACCCTGATGATCTTTATGACCTGGTGATCATCCGCGGCGTCATCTCTCACTTCCCCAACGAGCTATATGAGAAAGCCATGCGCGCGTTATTCGCCCGGGTACGGCCCGGTGGCAAGGTGATCATCTCCGACAACCTGTACAACGTCGAGCCGGATCGCTATCAGTCCGATACGCCGGATATTGTTGATCGCCTGGCCTGCCGCCATCAAAAAACGCCGGCTTACTTTAGCCAGGTGCTGGAAGACAGCGGGTTCACCATAAAGGATTTTCGCGTATTGCCGTCAAACGTTGACGTAGCGCACTGGTTGATGGACTCCAAAGCCAATATCGAGCGTCATTTCCCCTCGGGGGTTGAGGGCGCACTGGAGGAGCTGAGGGTGCTGGCGGAAAACTGGTCGGTGGCGCTGCTGAAGAACAAGGTTTCGACTTACAGCGTGATTGCACAAAAACCGGTTAAATAAACAGGGCTCAGGACGCTGGATTATCCAGCCGTCAAAATAAATAGCGACAAACCCACAGAGTCAGTTCAGCACAGGAGCTCACGATGGATGCATTCTCGACGGCGGAACGGGACAGCGTAGTACCCATTACTCTGGTGACCGCCTCGGAACATAAACGCAGCGCCACAGGGATTGGCCAACAGCCGTTACCTTATCCCAACGGTTGGTTTGCGGTCGGTTTCAGCCACCAACTGTTACCCGAGCAGGTGCAGCGGGTGCCTTTTATGGGGCAGGAGTTGGTGCTATACCGCACAGCATCCGGTGCTGCACGGGCGATCGATCCTTACTGCCCACACCTTGGTGCCCATCTGGGCTATGGCGGTAAAGTGGCAGGGGAAGAACTGGTTTGCCCATTCCACGGTTTAGCCTTTAATCCAGACGGACTCTGTGTGCGGTCGGCGGGCGGCCAAAAACCACCGACGGCAGCATTGACGCAGCGTTATATCGCCGAGATCGACGGTGTCATTTTTGTCTGGCGTCATCAGGATGATTTACCGCCCTCTTGGCAACTGCCAGCGCTGGATCTTGTGGGGTTCTCACAGGGCCGTTATGAAAAATTTCTGTTGCAGGGATTGTGCCAGGACATGACGGAGAATAGCGCCGATCCGCTACATTTCGCCTATCTGCATGGTTTGCAGGAGGTCGTTACCCGGCATCAGGAAGATCGGCATCAAATGACTTACACCATGCAGGCCAAGGTGTTCGGCCAAGTGGTAAATATGAAAATGCGGTGCTTTGGCCTCGGCTACGCTGTGGGTGAGGCCGAGTTCACCCGTTTGGGGCTGACTGCCCGCACCCAGGCATTGGGCACGCAGATCGCCCCGCTGAGTTGGGAGTTCCGCATGATCGATACCATTCGCGTTGAGCGGGTTACACGTTTGCCGCGCCGATTGCAGCGCTTTGTCTATGCGGTCTTGTTGCTCTACATCCACCACTGGTTTGTTAAAACGGTTAAGGAGGACTTTGACGTCTGGCGTAACAGGCGCTTTATCGAACAGCCCAGATTAATGGCGGGCGAAGGCAATATGGCGGTATATCGCCGCTGGAGCACGCAATTCTATCCGAGAGGAGACACTGAATGACGATTAAACTGCCGGCACTCCCCCAGCCGTTCATCTTTGCTATTCATCCCCATTTTGCATCCGGCAACGCCACACCTTATTTGGATCAGGACTGCTATGACAGTGATCCGTTCGAACAAGCCACCCGAGCCTACGCGGATCGCTTTGAACTGTATCAGGATGATGACCAGCGCCAGCGGTTGGCCAACATTCACTGTAGCTGGCTGGGATCGATGATGTATCCCGTTGGCAGTGATGAACTGCTGCAGGTTGGGGTGGATTTTTGCATGTGGGCTTTTGCCTACGACGATGAATATTGCGATGAGGGCCCGATTTCCCGCAATCCGGAAAAATTTATTCAGGCTTCGGCGGAAATCTGGCGGCAGTTTGAGTCACCGGAATACCCGCTTTCGCAGGATCGTTATGCTCTTGCTGCACGTGACCTGCGAGTCCGGCTGGATAAATACGCCAAACCGGAGCAAACCGCCCGTTTTGTCGAATCGATACGCATCTACATGATGTCTGAGATGTGGAAGGCCATCAATCCGGCCCCTTCGCTGAATGACTATATTTCCATGCGTGTAACCGGTGGCGGTGCCTGGTCGTTCCCGACGTTGGGGCATGTGATCGCCAATGTTGATGTGTCGCAGCGGGAATTTGAGGATCGCCGCGTGCGAGCGTTGTTTGAAATGTTGTCACACCTGATGGCCTGGGAAACGGAGCCTCATGCCTATCTGAAAGAAATGGTGCGCGGCTCGAATTATAAAGAACACAATCTGATCCGCGTACTGATTCGCGAACGACAATACAGCTTTGAGCAGGGTATTGAGGAATATCTTGAAATGCGGCTGCGGTTGCTGGGGCTATTTATGCGTTTGCGTACCGAAGTCGAAAAAACGGCCTCTGCCGGGCTGAAAGCCTATCTGGAATCGGTGGTGCGTTACTATGTCGGCGCGACCGTCTGGTCGCAAAACACTCGCCGTTATAAATCGATGAGCGGCCATAGCGATGAAGGGGCTTTCGAAGGTGGTCAACTGACACAACCGCAGCCAGCTGAAACCTTCAATAACACCCGCATTATCGATATAGACGCGCTGAAATGGTGGTGGGAGTACGATCCGGCTCGCGGGCAACAGCGTTAACCTTTGAATTTGGCACATGGCTAAACTGGCGACGTAGTTCCCCGAGAACTTATAGCATCGCCATCGAGAAAATCACGGATTCCAACCCGCTGCTGAAATAGTCGTATACGCGGTAACCGGGTTCCCTCTCCCCTGGCAGCCCGGTTACCGCGCATGTCCTCAACGCAGTTAACCGGTCACAGCCGCGTAAGGCGTTTGGCGCTCGCTTTTCGCCGGGTAGTTAATCTCCAGGCTGCGGCGGCGGAAATCGCTTGGGCTGACCCCCACCCGCTTGCGAAATACGCGGGAAAAATAGAGCTGATCGTCATAGCCCACCACCCGGCCGATGGTGGCGATCGACTCTTGAGTAGTCTGCAACAGCAGCTTGGCACGGATCACCCTCTGATCCTCGCGCCAGCGCAGGATATTGATGCCCACCTGCTCGCGGAACAGGTGCGCCAGCCGCGACGGCGACAGGCAGACATGGCGCGCCACCTCGTCAATGCGCAACTCGCCCGCCAGGTTGCCGGTGATGAACTGACAGGCTTCGATGACTCGCGGATCCATGATTTTCTGCGGGCTGAGCGGATCTTCTTCCATCGCGCGCAGCAACAGGCGTTCCAGCAGGTTCATGCCCAGCTCTTCCGCAAAACGGCGGCCGGAACGCTGGGTCTGTTCGATATTGGCGAACAACCGATCGAATTCCAGCAGCAGGTTATTGTTTGGCAGCGTCAGGCGCCCTACCTCATGGGTTTTGCTGTGCCATTCCAGCCAATCGGCCCAATAGGCGCGCGGGCGGAAATAAACCCAGCGGTGATACCAACAGTCGCTGTCTGGTGAACGGCCGTAGTAATGGGATGCCTTGGGAGGAAACAGCAGCAGATCGCCGGGGTTGCAGTAAAAGGTGTCCTCGCCGTCGAACACTTTTCCCTGGCCCTTGATGGTCAGGTTGAGAATATAGCCCTTCATGCCGCCGGGGCGGTCGATAAAGAAATCCAACGGGCCGTCCGCCATGATCGGCGTCAGCCCGGCCACCAGATAGGCATTGAAGGTGTAACCCGGTAACAGCGGGTTCGGTTGCGGTTCCTGTGCCATGCGATGATACATCGGTCCTCCTCAAACGGCTTGTATTGTGAGGTTGATGACAAAGTTGTCTTTGAGTCCGAGATACCCGGGCCTAGCGCACCGAGGGGCCATTATGGGACACATCCCTGTGTCCCACCCTGCGGGCCGACATGAAGTCGTTCCAATTTGCTCCCGGCAAATTGGTCGACGGCCAAGGCCGTTACGACCCCTTCGGCACGCTATCCCTAATAACGGGCTTTGTCAGCAGTCTGGTATACGTAGTGTATCGGCCCGGCAGATTACTGCCTGAGCCGATGGCAGAACTGTGAGCAGGGTTAACGATTTTCTACGCCGTGCGTTTGGCTTGCTGTTTGTAGCGGTCGAAAATTACCGCCGCCAGCAGGATCACGCCGCGCACCACATATTGCGAGAACGGCGAGATATTCAGCAAATTCATCGCGTTCTCTACCGTGCCGAGGATCAGGATGCCGGCGATAACGTAGGAAATTTTGCCGATACCCCCCTTCAGCGACACCCCGCCCAGCACGCAGGCCGAGATCACGATCAGCTCATAGCCGATCGAGGTCATCGGCTGGCCGCTGGTCATGCGCGAAGCCAGAATGATGCCGGCGGCGGCCGACACCAGCCCGGACAGCACAAAGATGATGATTTTCGTGCGTACCACCGGCACCCCGGCCAGCCGCGCCGCCTCTTCGTTGCCGCCGATCGCCAGCGTATTGCGGCCAAAGGTGGTTTTGTTGAGCAGGAAACCGAACAGGATCAGGCAGGCGACGGTGATCCAGATCGGCGCAGGCAACCCCAGCCAGTTGGCGTAACCCAGGGTGAAGAAGCGCTCGTCTTCAATGCCCACCGCTTTGCCGTCGGAAATGATGTAGGCCAGCCCGCGCAAGATCTGCATGGTGGCCAGCGTGGTGATCAGGGCGTTGATTTTCAGCCGGGCGATGACAAAACCGTTAATCAACCCCGACGCCACGCCCAACAGCAGGCCGGCGCCTACGCCGATCCACAGGCTTTCGGTCAGGTTGATCACCACCGCCGTGGTAACCCCGGCACAGGCGATAACCGAAGCGACGGACAGATCGAAGTCGCCGGAGGCCAGGCAAAACAGCATGCCGCAGGCCACCATGCCGGACATGGATATCGCCAGCCCCAGCCCTTTCATGTTGATGAAAGAGCCGAAGTTAGGCACAAACACTACGCAGGCGATAAACAGCACCGCGAACACCACCAGCATGCCGTAGCTGTCCCAGATACGCGCCAGCCCCCGGCCGCTGCGGTTTTTCACAGAATGGGTCGTTATGGTCGACATCTCTTTCTCCTTCACAATCAAGCCACCGCCGCAGCGGCATCAGGGGCAATATCGGGGGTGCGCAGCATCGCCAGGCTGAGGGCTTTTTCCTCGCTGGCATCGTCATGCAATAATTCGCCGGAAATGGCGCCTTCGCGCATCACGATGATGCGGTCCGCCAGCCCCAGCACTTCGGGCAAATCGCTGGAAGCGAACAGCACCGCGATGCCCTGCTGCGCCAGTTGGTAAATCACATGGTAAATTTCATGCTTGGCGCCGACGTCGATACCGCGCGTCGGCTCATCCAGCAGGATCACTTTCATTTCTTCCGACAGCCAGCGGCCCAGAATCGCCTTCTGCTGGTTACCGCCGGATAAATTCATAATCAGCTGACCGGCACTTGGGGTTTTGATATTCAGCGCACGGATGTGGTGGTCGGCGTTGCTGATTTCCCAGCCGTTATTGATCAGGCAGCCTGCGCGGATGCTTTTACGCCGCGCGCTGATGTTGATGTTGTCTCGCACCGAATGCACCGGAATGATGCCGTCCGCCTTGCGGTCCTCCGGGCACAGCATGATGCCGGCGCGGACAGCGTCTATCGGCGAACGGATGTCCAGCCGCTGGCCATCCAGCGTCAGTTGCCCGCGGCTGACCCGCGTGGCGCCGAAAATGCCCTTCATCAGTTCGCTGCGTCCGGCGCCCACCAGGCCGAACAGCCCGACGATCTCCCCGGCGCGCACGCTCAGATCGATAGGGGTTTTGACGCCAGGCGCCTGCAATCCCTGCAGCGACAATCTCACCGGCCCCAGCTCACGCGGCTGATAACCGTAGACGTCACCGAGATCGCGGCCCACCATCGCCTGCACCAGCTGCGCGTTGTTGACCTGGCTCATGTCGTCAAAGGTGCGCACATAGCGGCCGTCTTTGAATACCGTGATGGCATCGCTGAGGGCAAAGATCTCTTCCATGCGGTGCGAAACGTAGAGGATCACCCGCCCTTCGGCGCGCAGTTCGCGGATCACTCGGAACAATTGCTCAATCTCTCTGGCGGACAGCGAACTGGTCGGCTCGTCAAACGCGATCACCTTGGCGTTGCGCGCCAGCGCCTTGGCGATTTCCACCATCTGCCACTGGCCGATCGACAGGTATTTCAGCGGCGTATCCGGGTCGATATCCAACCCGAGATGCTCCAGTTGCAAGCGGGATTCGTAACGCAACAGCTTGCGATCCACCAGCCCGAGTTTGGTCGGCAACTGGCCGAGATAAATATTCTCCGCCACCGTCATTTCCGGCACCAGATGCAGCTCCTGGTAGATAATCGCTACCCCGGCGTTCAGGGCGTCGGTGGTATTGGCGAACTGTACCGGCTGGCCTTTCAGTTGAATTTCGCCCTGGGTCGGCGCGTAGTTGCCGCTGAGGATTTTCAGCAGCGTGGATTTCCCGGCGCCGTTTTCTCCCATCAACGCGTGGATCTGCCCGGCCTGGCAGCTGAAACTGATATCGTCCAGCGCCTTCACGCCCGGGAAGGTTTTACCGATGCCTTTAAACGTCAGATACGGCAATGCGGCGGTCATAATGCGATCCTCCTGCGGTCAAAAATGCCGCCCGACGTTACGCTGCGGGCGGCTCGGTGATTACATCAGGCCTTTTTTCTGCAGTTCGGTTTTAAAGTTGTCGCGGGTGATCAGCACCACGTCGGTCACTTCGGTAAATTTCTGCGGCTCCACACCCTTTTCTACCCAGTCATGCAGCATCTGAATGCTCTTGTAGCCGTGAATGTCCGGGCTTGGCAGCAGCGACCCGTAGAAACCGGTGGCCTGCGCCTTGGACAGTTCGCTGACCGCATCCACGCCGTTGATGCCGATGCCGATCACGTTAGGTGCCTTGAAGCCCTGGCCTTCGGTGGCACGCACGCCGCCCAGCACGGTGTTGTCGTTCATGCCGACAATCAGCCAGTTTTTCACTTCAGGATGCTGCACCAGCATCGAGTTGGCGGCGTCGAACGCCCCCGGGATATCGTTGGACTTGGTCGGTACCGAGTAGATTTGTTTTTCCGGGAAGCCGGCCGCTTTCAGCGCGGCAATCGAACCGCCGGTGCGGCGACGGGCGGTATCCAGCTCATCGGCGGTGATCGCCATCACCGCGCTGTCCGCCGGTTTCCAGCCGCGTTTGTTCATCTCTTTCCACAGCTCCTGGCCCTGGCGTTCACCGATTTTGGTGGCCGCCATCATCACCAGCGGCACGCTGTCCATAGGTTTGCCTTTGGCAGTGACGAACTGATCGTCCACGGCGATCACTTTCAGGTTGTAACTGCGCGCCTTGGCCATGATCGCCGAGCCGAGCTTCGGATCCGGCGTGCAGATGACAAAGCCCTTGGCTCCGCTGGCCGCCAGGCTGTCGATGGCGTTAAGGGTTTTCTCCCCGTCCGGCACGGCGATTTTGATCACCTCGAAACCGAGATCCTTACCGGCCTTGTCGGCAAATTTCCATTCGGTCTGGAACCAGGGTTCCTCTGGCTGCTTGACCAAAAAGCCCAGTTTCATGGTCTCGGCGACAGCCGAATGTGACATAACGGCTGCCAGCCCCAGTGCCGCCAACGCCTTAGTGAATTTATGCATGATGCTCTCCGCAGTGTTGTTCTCTTCGGCGAATAAATTCGCTCGCCGTGAAAACGTTATCATTAGGGTGCCTGTTGTCGGTGCGCCGCTTGTTTGCGCGGCATCTCCCAACACCAGCTGTAAGACGGATTAAGTTTTAGCGGGTATTTGTTGCCGAAATGTAGAGCGCTATCACATCCGTGGATTACAGCAGATATGTGCATATATTTAGCGAGTTTCGCCAAACATCAACTTATGACAACCGTCACAAAATCACTGTGCGAAGCAGAAAAGTGCATACTTCCAGCTAATGGCTCCTCACCTGCCCACCGCTCCCGCTCCTATGGTTGTCACAGCGTATTTACACATCAGGAGTCAACATCATGACGGCAGACGCTATTGCCCTGGGATTGGACTTCGGCAGCGATTCGGTGCGGGTATTGGCGGTTGACTGCCATAACGGCCAGGAGCTGGATACCGAAGTGGTTTACTACCCTCGCTGGCAGCGCGGCGAATTCTGCAACGCCGCAGAGAACCGGTTCCGCCACCACCCGCTCGACTATATAGAAGCCATGGAACAGGCGATCGTCAGCCTGGTGCAGCGCATGTCCCCGCAGCAACGGCTGCAGGTGATCGGCATCGGGGTCGATTCCACCGGCTCCACGCCTGCGCCGATTGACGCGCAAGGCAAGGTGCTGGCGCTGCGGCCGGAGTTTGCCGACAACCCGAACGCCATGTTTGTGCTGTGGAAAGATCACACCGCCATCGAGGAAGCCGACGCTATCAACCGGCTGTGCCGCAGCGGCGATTTCCCCGACTATTCTCGCTATATCGGCGGCGTCTATTCATCCGAATGGTTCTGGGCCAAGATCCTGCACGTTTCGCGTCAGGACGCCGGGGTGCGGCAGGCCGCCGCCTCTTGGGTGGAACTGTGCGACTGGGTGCCGGCGCTGCTGTCCGGCACCACCGCTCCACAACGTTTGAAACGCGGGCGCTGTAGCGTCGGGCATAAAACGTTGTGGCACCCCGACTGGGGCGGCCTGCCGCCGAAATCGTTTTTCGCCGCGCTCGATCCCCTGCTGGTCGAAGACTTGCCCTGGCCTTTGTTTGAAGACTCCCACACCGCCGATTTGCCGGTCGGCACGCTCACCGCCGAGTGGGCCGCACGCCTCGGGCTGCCGCAGAGCGTGGTGTTATCCGGTGGCGCGTTCGATTGCCATATGGGCGCGGTGGGTGCCGGGGCGCAACCCTATACCCTGGTGAAGGTGATTGGCACCTCCACCTGCGATATCCTGATCGCCGATCGTCAGCGGGTCGACGGGCGCGCGATCGAAGGGATCTGCGGCCAGGTCGACGGCAGCGTAGTGCCGGAACTGATAGGCCTGGAGGCCGGGCAATCGGCCTTTGGCGATATGTATGCCTGGTTCAGCCGTTTGCTGAGCTGGCCGCTGCATGAGGCGGCGAAAAACCACCCCGAACTGCAACCGCAGTTGAAACAGATTGAAGCCGGCCTGCTGGCCGCGCTGACCGAGTCCTGGGCCAACAATCCGTCGCTGGATCACCTACCGGTGGTGCTGGACTGGTTTAACGGCCGCCGCACCCCCTATGCCAACCAGCGTCTGAAAGGCGTGATTACCGATTTGAACCTCGGGACCGACGCGCCGACGCTGTTTGGCGGATTTATTGCCGCCACCGCCTTTGGCGCCCGCGCCATCATGGAGTGCTTCGAACGGCAGGACATCCCGGTCGACAACGTGCTGGCCATGGGCGGCATCGCGCGGAAATCGCCGACGATCATGCAGGCCTGCGCCGACGTGATGAACCGCCCGCTGCAGATTGTCGCCTCCGATCAATGCTGCGCGCTGGGTGCGGCGATCTTCGCCGCCGTAGCCGCAGGCCGTTTCAGTAACGTGCCCGAGGCGCAGCGCCAGATGGCCTGCGGAATCGAACGCACGCTGCAGCCGGATCCGCCGCGTGTCGCGCGCTATCAACAGCTTTATCAACGCTATCAGCAATGGTGCCTGGCCGCCGAGCCGCGCTACGCCCCTGGCGCAGATTCGCCATGCTGAATCCCGATACCCAACGCTAACCCCCAGGAGTCTCTGATGGATGCATTTAAGCAGCATGAAGTCTGGTTCGCCATCGGCAGCCAGCACCTGTACGGCCCGCAAACCCTGCAACAGGTCAAGGCGCACGCCGAACAGGTCGTGGAAAGTCTCAACCGTGAGGCGGGGTTGCCGGTAAAACTGGTGCTGAAGCCGCTGGTCACCACACCGGATGAAATTACCGCACTGTGCCGCGACGCCAACTATCGCCAGGAGTGCATCGGCATCCTGACCTGGTTGCACACCTTTTCGCCGGCCAAAATGTGGATCGCCGGGCTGTCTATCCTCAACAAACCGCTGCTGCAATTCCATACCCAGTTCAATGCCCAGGTGCCTTGGGACAGCATGGATATGGACTTTATGAACCTGAACCAGACCGCCCACGGCGGCCGTGAGTTCGGTTTTATCGGCGCCCGCATGCGCCAACAGCACAGCGTGGTTGCCGGCCACTGGCAGGATCCTGAAGCACACCGCCGCATCGCCCAGTGGATGCGTGCCGCCGCCGCCAAACAGGCGAGCCGGCAGTTGAAAGTGGCACGTTTTGGCGACAACATGCGTGAAGTGGCGGTGACTGAAGGTGACAAGGTCGGCGCGCAGATCCAGTTCGGCTACTCGGTCAATGCCTATGGCATCGGCGATTTGGTCAGCGTGATCAATGAGGTCAGCCGTGGCGATGTGGACACGCTGATTGAAGAATACGAAGCCAGCTATGTGCTGAGCGATGCGGCGAAAATCAACGGTGAAAAGCGCGAGAACCTGATCGACGCGGCACGCATCGAACTGGGGATGAAGCGTTTTCTGGAACAAGGCAATTTCCAGGCCTTTACCACCAACTTTGAAGATCTGCACGGCATGAAGCAACTGCCGGGGCTGGCGGTGCAACGCCTGATGCAACAGGGTTACGGCTTTGGCGGCGAAGGCGACTGGAAGACCGCAGCGTTGCTGCGCATCCTGAAAGTGATGGCCGATGGGCTGAACGGCGGCACCTCGTTTATGGAGGATTACACCTATCACTTCCAGCCGGGCAACGATCTGGTGGTCGGTTCGCACATGCTGGAGGTGTGCCCCTCAATCGCCAAAGAAAGCAAGCCACTGCTGGACATTCAACCGCTCGGCATCGGCGGCAAGGCGGATCCGGCGCGATTGATTTTCTCCACCCCGGCCGGCCCGGCGGTTAACGCCAGCCTGATCGACATGGGCGACCGTTTCCGCCTGCTGGTCAATCAGGTGGATACCGTGGAACAACCGCACCCGCTGCCCAAGCTGCCGGTAGCGCGCGCCATCTGGCGGGCTCAGCCGACGCTGGCCACCGCCGCAGAAGCCTGGATCCTGGCCGGCGGCGCGCACCACACTGTGTTCTCCCAGGCACTGGACGCAGACCAACTGCGGTTGTACGCCGAGATGCACAACATCGAGTTCTTGTTGATCGATAACGCCACCGCTCTGCCGGCGTTCAAAAACGAAATCCGCTGGAACGAAGCCTACTACCAGCTAAACCGCCGTTAATCTGTCGGCAGCCGGGGCAAAACCGGCTGCCGGTAGCCAAACGTGCTGCCCTTGCCTCATTGTCCCGACCATCCGCTTGATATTGATGACTAACCCCCTATTACCCGCTAAGCTATGCGGCTTCATGTCTTACCCAGGAAGCCGTTTATGTCTCAAGCTGAATACACCCGTATTGGCGGTTGGTTGCTGGCCCCGATGGCCTATATGATTGTCACCCTGCTTAGCGCCAGCCTGATGATGCTCCTGTATGGCATGGCGATTTTCATGCCGGAATCGCGCGAATATCTGCTGACCAACGCTCAGGCATTTACCCTGCAATGGTATTTGTCCGTCCTGACCACGCTGGCGATGTGGTGCTTTACCCTGTGGCTACTGTGGCTGTTTTGCCAGCGCTCGCAGCGTTTCCCCAAACTGTTCCTGGTGTGGTTGTTGATCACCGTGCTGCTGGCGATAAAAGCCTTCGCCTTTGCGCCGGTGCCGGACGAACTGGCGGTACGCAGTTTGGGTTGGCCCCTGTTGATGGCGGCGCTATTGGTGCCCTACATGAAGCGTTCCCAACGGGTAAAAGGCACCTTTACCGAACGCTGAGTGCCGCTGTGGCACGTTTTGTGCGGATAATTGTGTAAATTTTCGCCAAAAAAGGGCAAAAAGAGCAATAACCTTGCTATCCATATGTTGTCGTTATGCCGCCAATTCCCGATAATAGGCGGCTTTTATTTTTTTAGGCATCGCAATGACCGAATACCTGCTCCTGTTTGTTGGCACCGTCCTGGTGAATAACTTCGTTTTGGTGAAGTTTCTTGGCCTGTGCCCGTTCCTTGGCGTATCCAAGAAGCTGGAAAGCGCCATCGGCATGGGGATGGCGACCACCTTTGTCATGACGCTGGCTTCCGTCAGCGCCTGGGTGATCAACACCTTTATTCTGGTTCCACTGGATCTGGTGTACCTGCGCACGCTGTCATTCATTCTGGTGATCGCCGTTGTGGTGCAATTTACCGAGATGGTGGTGCGCAAAACCAGCCCGGCGCTGTATCGCCTGCTGGGTATCTTCCTGCCGCTGATCACCACCAACTGTGCGGTGCTCGGCGTGGCGCTGCTTAACGTCAATCTCGGCTACAACTTCCTGCAATCGGCGGTGTACGGCTTTAGCGCCGCCGCCGGTTTCTCGCTGGTGATGGTGCTGTTCGCCGCCATTCGTGAACGCTTGGCAGTCGCCGACGTGCCGGCGCCATTTCGCGGTTCTTCCATCGCGCTGATCACCGCCGGGCTGATGTCGCTGGCCTTTATGGGCTTTACCGGGCTGGTGAAATTCTAATGACGGCGTTATGGATTGCTATTGCCGCGCTTAGCGCCCTCGGCCTGTTGTTCGGCCTGGTGCTGGGCTTTGCCGCACGCCGCTTTGAAGTGGAAGAAGATCCGGTGGCCGAGCAGGTCGACGAGATCCTGCCGCAGAGCCAGTGCGGCCAGTGCGGTTACCCCGGCTGTCGCCCTTATGCCGAAGCCGTCGCCAACGGCGAGATGATCAACAAATGCGCGCCGGGTGGCGAGCAGGTGATGCTGAAACTGGCAGAACTGCTTAACGTCGAGCCGCAACCCTTGGGCAGCGAAGCCGCCGCAGAGCCGGTGCGCCAGGTGGCCTATATCGATGAAGCCAACTGCATCGGTTGCACCAAGTGCATTCAGGCCTGCCCTGTGGATGCCATCGTCGGCGCCACGCGCGCCATGCACACCGTAATTACCGATCTCTGTACCGGCTGTGACCTGTGCGTTGCGCCGTGCCCTACCGATTGTATTGAAATGAAGCCGGTCGCCACCACCACTGCCAACTGGAAGTGGGATATGAAGACGATTCCGGTGCAAGTGATCCACGTGGAGCAACATGCTTAATCTGTTCGCCGCCTTCAAAAAAGACCGGATTTGGGATTTCGACGGCGGGATCCATCCACCGGAAATGAAGACTCAGTCCAGCGGAGTGCCTCTGCGCACCGCTCCGTTGGCCGACAGTTTTATTATTCCCCTGCAACAGCATCTTGGACCGGAAGGCGAGCTGTGCGTCAACGTCGGTGACCGAGTGCTGAAGGGCCAACCGCTGACCGTGGGCCGCGGCCGCACGGTGCCGGTACATGCGCCGACCTCCGGCACCGTCAGTGCCATCAAACCGCATATCACCGCTCACCCTTCCGGGCTGGCGGAGTTATGCGTGATAATCCAGGCGGATGGCGAAGACCGCTGGTGCGAGCGTGCGCCGGTGGCGGACTATCGCCAACTGGCGGCGCAGGATCTATTGCAACGCATTCATCAGGCCGGCATCGCCGGGCTGGGTGGCGCCGGTTTCCCTACAGCCAGCAAGCTGCAGGGCGGCATGAACGGCGTGGAAACGCTGATCCTCAACGCCGCCGAATGCGAGCCTTATATCACCGCCGATGACCGTCTGATGCGCGAACACGCCGACCAGATTATCGAAGGCACGCAGATTTTGCGTCACTTGCTGCAGCCTAAAGTCACGCTGATCGGCATCGAAGACAACAAGCCGGAAGCGATCGAAGCCCTGAAGCTGGCGTTGCGCGATCAACCGGGCATCGCCCTGCGGGTGATCCCGACCAAATACCCTTCCGGCGGCGCCAAGCAGCTCACCAAGATCCTGCTCGGCAAGGAAGTGCCGCACGGCAAGCACTCTTCCGCCATCGGCGTGCTGATGCAAAACGTCGGCACCGCTTTCGCCATTAAGCGCGCCATTGTCGACGGCGAACCGCTGATCGAGCGCGTAGTGACCCTGACCGGCGATGCGCTCAGCCAGCCGGGCAATCTGTGGGCGCGCATCGGCACGCCGGTGCAGCACCTGTTGAATTTTGCCGGCTTCCAGCCGCAGGCACAGCAAATGGTGGTGATGGGCGGCCCGCTGATGGGCTTTACCCTGCCCGCCCTTAACGTGCCGATCGTTAAAATCAGCAACTGCATTCTGGCCCCGTCGGTCAACGAAATGGCGCCGCAGGAGCCTGAACAGTCCTGTATCCGCTGCGGTCTGTGCGTCGACGCCTGCCCGGCGGGCCTGTTGCCGCAACAGCTTTACTGGTTCAGCCGCGGCGAAGAACACGAAAAAGCCCGCAATCATAACCTGTTCGACTGCATTGAATGCGGTGCCTGCGCCTTTGTCTGCCCAAGCAATATTCCGCTGGTGCAGTATTACCGCCAGGAAAAGGCCGAGATCAAAGCCATCGATCAGGAAGCCGCACGCACCGCCGAAGCCAAGGCGCGTTATGAAGCCAAGTTGGCGCGACTGGAGCGCGAAAAACTGGCGCGTGAAGAACGCCACAAAAAAGCCGCGGTCAAGTTGACCGATGACGATCAGGATGCCGTTCAGGCCGCTCTGGCGCGCGTACGCAGTAAAAATGCCGCGCCGGCGACCGGCACGGTGAGCGGTGATGCCCCAGACAACAGCGAGATGATCGCCGCCCGCGAAGCCCGCAAGGCTCAGGCGCGTGAACGCCGCGCTCAGTTGGAGACGACAACCGCTCCAGATGCGGCAACGGTCGCTGAAGGTGAAGATCCGCGTAAAGCGGCAGTTGCCGCCGCATTGGCACGGGTAAAAGCCAAAAAAGCCGCGCAGCAGGCTGGTGGTGAAACGCCTGTCGACACCGCGCCAGCCGAACCGGCAGCGGCGGTGACGGAGGAGGATCCACGCAAAGCGGCGGTCGCAGCGGCTATTGCCCGCGCCAAAGCCAAAAAGGCGGCGCAGCAGGCCGGGGTTGAAACGCCTGTCGAAGCCGCGCCAGCCGAACCGGCAGCGGCGGTGACGGAAGAAGATCCACGCAAAGCGGCGGTCGCAGCGGCTATTGCCCGAGTCAAAGCCAAAAAGGCGGCGCAGCAGGCCGGAGTTGAAACGCCTGTCGAAGCCGCGCCAGCCGAACCGGCAGCGGCGGTGACGGAGGAGGATCCGCGCAAAGCGGCGGTCGCAGCGGCTATTGCCCGCGCCAAAGCCAAAAAGGCGGCGCAGCAGGCCGGAGTTGAAACGCCTGTCGACACCGCGCCAGCCGAACCGGCAGCGGCGGTGACGGAGGAGGATCCACGCAAAGCGGCGGTCGCAGCGGCTATTGCCCGCGTCAAAGCCAAAAAGGCGGCGCAGCAGGCCGGAGTTGAAACGCCTGTCGAAGCCGCGCCAGCCGAACCGGCAGCGGCGGTGACGGAGGAAGATCCGCGCAAAGCGGCGGTCGCAGCGGCTATTGCCCGCGTCAAAGCCAAGAAGGCGGCGCAGAGTCTGGCTACGGCCGAGACGGAAAAAGAGTAACGGAAGAAAGCGCCTTGCAGATCGCAAGGCGCGTTATGCTGTGTCCCTTGATGGAACTGCGAATGCACCACGGATCATGAAGGGACGCAGCCTAATCAATAGAAATCAGATAGGTATAATCAACGTCGATCTGACGCATCTTCGAGTCCTGGTTCCACTCTTTGGTTTGAATAATTTCCATTTCCACACTGCCCTGCACCTCATGGCGCAGCCCCGGCATCACGTGGGTCACCAGATAAGCGAAGAACTGTAAACACTCTTTCGCCGTGCCCAAATGGTTGATAGAAATATACTCGCGGCCGGGAATATGAATATTGTCGATCTGATGCCCCGAAAGAATATCCTTTTTGTTCTCCGCCTCTACCGCCATCACGTGGGTGGATGACCACTGCTTGTCATCACGGTTACGGGCGGAATGGATGCTGTACACCCGGCGGCAGTCCACATTCAGCCCGCGAAAGAAATCGGTGAAAATCTCGTCCTTCATCGCCATGCAGGAAGCAGGTTCGATTTCGGTTTCAGCGGCAAAATCCAGTTGGCGCGAGAAACCGGCCAGTTGCATATCCGGCAGCGTCAGACGTTTCACCTCCGGATAGTAATCGGCCGCGAAGCTGGCGTCGAAACTGAAACGCGGCATCAGGTTCTTCACATCCCATTTGTCCATCGAGCGATAGCGGTTGGGCGTGGTGTCGAAACGCTGTTTGAACATGCGCGTGAAGGTCTGCTGGGAGTCAAAGCCCAATTCGTCTGAAATGTCGATGATCGAACGGTGGGTAATGCGTAACGCCACTGCGGCACGCGTCAGGATGCGTGAACGGATGTAGGTGGCGAGTTGAATGCCGGTGATACGCTTGAATTTGCGCTGCAAATGCCACTTGGAGTAGCCGGAAATGCGTGCGACTTCGTCCAGATTAGGCCGTTTCTCCAGATGTATCTCAACCCACTCAATTAATTCTTCAATAAAAAATACATCTTCATTAGTCATTATTATGCATTCACTAACTTAATAATAATCGGGATAATAACCCACATGGATTATGTAAAAGTTGTTATTTTGTGCGAAAAAACGTACCAAAAATAACATACAAATCCAGCGGTTATCGCCTGACGCCGGCCCGCGATGCCAACAGTTTGACTACTGCATGCTCAAGCTAGCGTAGTTTTGCCGCGAAAAAAAATCCGATCGCGCCACAGCGCGATTAAGCCACAGCGCAACCCGTGCTAAAAGCCTAATACCCCTACAATTAAGACGTATTACCCTTTCAGTGATTGAGGTAGAATGCAGCGCTATTATTTTCCCTGCGTCTCCGCTGTGAGGCGCGTCGAACCTGCCGATCAACGGCAAAGATAGGTGTAGTGATTCTATGAAGTTCAGGCCGGTACAACAAACAGCCGCCAAAGGCTTGCACATCGCCAGTTCCCCTTTCACCCATAACCAGCAAAGCACCAGCCGCATCATGCTGTGGGTGATGCTGGCTTGCATTCCGGGCATGGCGGCGCAGGTGTGGTTTTTCGGCTACGGTAACCTGATCCAAACCGCGCTGGCGATGATCGTCGCCCTGTTGGCGGAAGGCGCTATCCTCGCCCTGCGCAAATTACCGGTACGCGCCCGGCTGGCGGACAACTCGGCGCTGCTGACCGCGCTGCTGCTCGGCATCAGCCTGCCGCCGCTGGCCCCCTGGTGGATGATTGTTATCGGCACCTTCTTTGCCATCGTTATCGCCAAACAGCTTTACGGCGGCCTGGGGCAAAACCCGTTCAATCCGGCCATGGTCGGTTACGTGGTGCTGCTGATCGCCTTCCCGGTGCAGATGACCAGTTGGCTGCCGCCGGATGAACTGCGCGCCACCGCGCTGTCATTCCAGGATACCCTGCTGGCTATTTTCAGCGGCCATACCGCGCAGGGTGCCACCATTCACGAACTGCAAATGGGCGTTGACGGCATCAGTCAGGCTACGCCGTTGGACGGTTTCAAAACCGGCCTGCGCAGCGGTCATAGCGTCGAGCAGATGCTGCAACAGCCGCTGTTCGGCGGCACGCTTGCCGGCATCGGCTGGCAGTGGATTAACCTCGGCTTCCTGGCAGGCGGCCTGTTTATGCTGGCGCGCCGCCTGATTCACTGGCAGATCCCGTTCAGCATGCTGGCGACCATCGCTATCTGCTCCGGCCTGGCCTGGTGGTTTGATCCCGCGCATCAGGCATCGCCATTGATCCACCTGTTCTCCGGCGCCAGCATGCTGGGCGCGTTCTTTATCGCCACCGACCCGGTCAGCGCCTCCACCACGCCAAAAGGCCGCCTGATTTACGGCGCGCTGATTGGCGTGCTGGTATGGCTGATCCGCGTTTATGGCGGCTATCCAGATGGCGTGGCCTTCGCCGTGTTGCTGGCCAATATTACCGTGCCGCTGATCGACCACTACACGCAACCGCGCGTGTACGGCCATCGCTAAGGAGCCATGATGCTAAATTCAATGAGAAAGCATGGCACCACGCTGGCGGTGTTCGCCGCAGTGACGACCGGCCTGACCGCCGTGGTGCATAGCCTGACGCAGAAAACCATCGCTCATCAGGCGGAACTGCAGCAAAAAGCGCTGCTTGATCAAGTGGTGCCGCCGGAAAACTACGATAACAACATGCAGACCGAATGCTTCCTGGTCAGCGACCCGGCGCTGGGCAACGGCGCCCCGCACCGCCTGTATCTGGCACGCAAGAACGGCCAACCAACGGCGGCGGCACTGGAAACCACCGCACCGGATGGTTATTCCGGCGCCATTCAGTTGCTGGTCGGCGCCGATTTCAACGGCACCGTGCTCGGTACCCGGGTGATCGAACACCACGAAACACCGGGGCTGGGAGACAAGATTGAGCTGCGCATTTCGAACTGGATTTCGTTCTTCAGCGGCAAGAAAATTGAAGGCGCGGACGACAAGCGTTGGGCGGTGAAGAAAGACGGCGGCATGTTCGACCAGTTTACCGGCGCCACCATCACGCCGCGCGCGGTCGTCAACGCCGTTCGCCGCACGGCATTGTATATGGAAACGCTGCCGCCTAAACTCAACACCTTACCTGCCTGCGGAGCCAGCGAATGAGTGAAGCAAAAGAGTTGATTGTCCAGGGGCTGTGGAAGAACAACTCCGCCCTGGTTCAGTTATTGGGGATGTGCCCGTTGTTGGCCGTCACCTCTACCGTTACCAACGCCCTGGGGCTGGGGCTGGCGACCACGCTGGTGCTGACGCTGACCAATGGATCCATTTCTGCGGTGCGTCGCTGGGTGCCAAGTGAAGTCCGTATCCCTATTTACGTCATGATCATCGCAGCCGTAGTGAGTATCGTGCAGATGCTGATCAACGCCTACGCCTTCGGCCTTTACCAGTCGCTGGGGATTTTTATTCCGCTGATCGTCACCAACTGCATCGTGGTCGGCCGCGCCGAAGCGGTGGCGGCTAAAAAACCGATTGGCCTGTCGGCCCTGGACGGCATGGCTAACGGTCTGGGCGCCACCGGCGTCATGGTGACTCTGGGAGCGATGCGCGAGCTGCTCGGCAACGGCACCCTGTTCGACGGCGCCGATATGCTGCTGGGAAGCTGGGCCAAGGTGCTGCGCATTGAAGTGGTTCATTTCGACAGCCCGTTCCTGTTGGCCATGCTGCCGCCAGGCGCCTTTATTGGCCTGGGCCTGCTGTTGGCGGTGAAATACCTGATTGATGAACGGATGAAGGCGCGCACCGCCAGGGCGTCGGTGGCCGAACCGACGCTGGAACCAGGACAAGCAGAGAAAGCGTAATGAATAAACTCAAACGCCTGGAAATTCTGACCCGGCTGCGTGACAACAACCCGCAGCCCACCACCGAACTGGTCTATACCACGCCGTTCGAGCTGTTGATTTCAGTGCTGCTTTCCGCGCAGGCCACCGACGTCAGCGTCAACAAGGCCACCGCCAAGTTGTATCCGGTGGCCAATACCCCGGCGGCGCTGCTGGCGTTGGGCGTCGACGGCGTCAAAAGTTACATCAAGACCATAGGCCTGTTTAACAGCAAGGCCGAGAACGTCATCAAAACCTGCCGCATGCTGCTTGAGCTGCACGGCGGCGAAGTGCCGGAAGATCGCGCCGCGCTGGAGGCATTGCCCGGCGTAGGCCGCAAGACCGCCAACGTGGTGCTCAACACCGCCTTTGGCTGGCCGACCATTGCGGTAGATACCCATATCTTCCGCGTTTGTAATCGCACGAACTTCGCGCCGGGCAAAAATGTTGATCAGGTCGAAGAGAAGCTGCTGAAGGTGGTGCCGGGCGAGTTCAAGGTCGATTGCCACCACTGGTTTATCCTGCACGGCCGCTATACCTGCATTGCGCGCAAACCCCGCTGTGGCTCCTGCATCATTGAAGATTTATGCGAGTTTAAAGAGAAAGCTTACCCCGAGGCTTAACCCTGTCACACCACGGCCGTGATCGCCTCCGGCGGTCATTGGCGCGCATCGCAAGACATGTCCTCCGAAGTTGGTCGGGCCAAATAGGTGGCCTGCAACGCAGTTCTACCTTCAAATGGCCCATCTCTTTGGGCCACGTCCCATAACCCCAGCCACGACGTTGCAGCCGCTTGAACTCAGGCCCGTCTGCCCTAACCTCCGGCCTTGAACAGCGCTCTTTAACGCTGCAGCCTGTTGCAGATATAACATTCTGCACACGCTACCCTGCATGCGCCACTTCCCCGGTCACTGCCTTATTTTTTATCAGAAATGTGATACCGAGCAGCAGTAACCTTGGCAATTTCGTGGATTTCAGAGAAAAAATCACTTCCATGTTATTTTCAAGCGAAAATTTAGTCAAAAATTGCGGCATAAATCACGCTTTCACGATCACATCGTCGTCACAACCGCCAGCCCCATTGTCTTAAATTTCTATAATTTTACAAAACACCCATTACACACAACAATCCAGTGGGTTGATCATCAAAGGTATTGATATCGACCACAAAAAGACAATTCAGCAGAATATATCACTAATTAAATTTCGTATAGCTTTTAATCAAAACAAAAACTCGCCAAAACAAATCAAGGCAAAAGTTAATGCTGAATAACATTTGCAACATGGTTGTTTCACAACGCGAACGTTATATGTAACAGAGTATGACAAACGGCTTGCCTCGTTGACAAAGATAGTGAACATTAACCGCCGTCATCCCATCCTATAACAACGCAGAAGGATGCAGTCCTGCATCACCTTTTGCAATTTCTCGTCTCTACGAGACGGGGCAGTGAAAAATCAGAGGTACCAGTGTCAACTGCAAACAACAACAGCAAACACCCTGAAAGCGTCAGTCTTAACGCCTTCAAACAACCTAAGGCGTTCTACCTGATCTTCTCGATCGAACTGTGGGAACGTTTCGGTTATTACGGCCTGCAAGGCATCATGGCGGTTTATCTGGTCAAAATGCTTGGCCTGAGCGAAGCCGACTCCATTACCCTGTTTTCGTCCTTCAGCGCTCTGGTGTATGGCTTCGTTGCCATCGGCGGCTGGCTGGGGGATAAAGTGCTGGGCTCCAAGCGCGTGATCGTGCTGGGTGCGCTGGTACTGGCCGTCGGTTATGCCATGGTGGCGTACTCCGGCCATGAAATCTTCTGGGTCTATCTGGGCATGGCGACCATCGCCGTGGGCAGCGGCCTGTTCAAGGCGAACCCATCCTCCCTGCTGTCGACCTGCTATGAGAAAGACGACCCGCGTTTGGACGGTGCATTCACCATGTACTATATGTCCGTCAATATCGGCTCTTTCCTGTCGATGCTGGCGACCCCGTGGCTGGCGGCGAAATATGGCTGGAGCGTCGCGTTCTCACTGAGCGTGGTGGGCATGCTGATCACCTTGGTCAACTTTATGGTGTGCCACAAATGGGTGAAACAGCACGGCTCCAAGCCAGACTTTAAACCGCTGCAGGTCAAGAAGCTGTTGATGGTGCTGGTTGGCATCGTGGCGCTGGTTGCCCTGTCAAGCTGGTTGCTGCACAACCAGATCATTGCCCGCTGGGCGCTGGCGATTATCTCCCTGGGTATTGTGGTCGTGTTCGCCAAGGAAGCCTTTACGCTGCATGGCGCTGCGCGCCGCAAGATGATCGTTGCCTTTCTGCTGATGCTGGAAGCAGTAGTGTTCTTCGTGCTGTATGCCCAGATGCCGACCTCGCTGAACTTCTTCGCCATTCATAACGTCGAGCACAATATCCTCGGCCTGGCGTTTGAACCTGAACAGTATCAGGCGCTGAACCCGTTCTGGATTATGCTGGCCAGCCCGATTCTGGCGGCGTTGTATAACAAGATGGGTGACCGTCTGCCGATGCCGCACAAGTTCGCCTTCGGCATGATCCTGTGCTCCGGCGCCTTCCTGGTACTGCCGTGGGGCGCCAGCTTCGCCAACGAACAGGGTATCGTGTCGGTTAACTGGTTGATCCTGAGCTATGGGCTGCAAAGCATCGGTGAACTGATGATCTCCGGCCTGGGTCTGGCCATGGTGGCGCAACTGGTACCGCAACGCCTGATGGGCTTTATCATGGGGTCTTGGTTCCTGACCACCGCCGCCGCCGCGCTGATTGCCGGCAAGGTTGCGGGATTGACCGCCGTACCAAGCGACATCAACGACGCGCACGCTTCGCTGGCTATCTACAGCCACGTGTTTATGCAAATCGGTATCGCCACCGCCGTCATTGCCATTCTGATGATGCTGACCGCACCGAAGCTGTACCGCATGACGCTGGACACCGCAGAAGACACCGAAAAGAAAGCGCAGGCCGCCGCAGCGGTTAACTGATAACGGTTTCGGACAGACAAAAAACGGGGCGTCTCAACAACGCCCCGTTTTTTATTTCAACCTCTCTATTCTCAGTCTGGCGACTTGCCGCTCAGGGTTGCCCACATAAACTCGCTGACCAGCGCGCTGTGGAACGCAGCCTGTTTCTTATCCGCCGCAGCGCTATGCCCGCCCTCGGTATTCTCATAGAAATAGGCCTGCTGATAACCCATTTGCTGCATGCGCGCCGCCATTTTGCGGGCGTGCGACGGATTGACGCGATCGTCGCTGGTGGCGGTGTAAAACAGCACCGGCGGGTAAGGCACATCCGCTTTGATATTGTGATAAGGCGAGAAGGTTTTGATGTACGCCCATTCCTCCGCTTTGGCCGGATCGCCATATTCGGCAATCCAGGAAGCGCCGGCGGATAGCTGGGTATAACGCAGCATGTCCAGCAACGGCACCTCACAAACAATACAGCCGAACAACTGCGGGTACAGCGTCAGCATGTTACCCACCAGCAGCCCGCCGTTACTGCCGCCACGCGCGCCCAAATGCTGTGACGATGTCACTTTTCGCGCAATCAGATCCTGCGCCACGGCGGCAAAATCCTCATAGGCGCGATGGCGGTTCTGCTTAAGCGCCGCCTGGTGCCAGGCCGGCCCATATTCCCCGCCGCCGCGGATATTCGCCACCACATACACCCCACCGCGCTCCAGCCAGGCCGGAGCCTTGCTGCCCATGTAACCCGGCAGCAGCGACACTTCAAAACCGCCATAGCCGTACAGCAGCGTTGGGTTGCTGCCGTCCAGCTTGATATCTTTGGCCGAAATCTGGAAATACGGCACGCGGGTGCCGTCGCGGGAGGCGACAAAATGCTGGCTGACCTGATAACCGCCGGCGTCAAAGTCCTGCGGCCCCTGCTTGAGCAGCTCGGCCTCGCCACCGTCGAGATTCCCCAGGTACAGCGAAGTCGGCTGCAGGAACCCGCCAATGGTCAGAAAATAATCGTTGGTTTCATCGTCAATCCCGCCGGCGGAAATCGTGCTGATGGCGCCCGGCTTGCCGAGTGGCCTGCGCTGCCAGCTTTTCCCCTGCGGCGTCAGCACTTCCAGTCGGTTCACCACGTTGTCCATGATGCTGAGGATCAGGTGGTCGCGCGTACCGCTATAACCGCTTAGCGCCGCCTGCGCGGTCGGCGTGAATAACACCGTCAGTTCGCGTTTACCCGCCAGATAGTCATCGAAATGCGCCGCCAGCAGCGAACCTGAAGGATAGCGCGTCCCCCCCACGTCCCAGTCGCTGCTTGGTTTGATCAATAGCCATTCACGGTGCGTGCTGAACTCGGCGTCAGCGGGGATATCAATTTTTATTTGCCGATCCTGCTCGGCCAGCACAAAGGTTTCACGGCGATAGAAATCCAGGCTGCGACCCACGTAGCTACGCTCAAACCCCGGCGTGTGGTCATGGTAAGCAAACACCGTCATGTCCTGCGGTTGCGCCTCATACAGCGTCTGGGCGGCGCTCAGCGGCGTGCCGCGCCGCCAACGTTTGGCGATGCGCGCATAACCGGATTGGGTCATCGAACCTGCGCCAAAGTCGGTGGCGACAAACAGCGTATCCTTATCAATCCACGATGCCTGGCTTTTCGCCACCGGCAGCACAAAACCGTTTTTCACAAACGCTTTGCTGACCAGATCGAATTCGCGTATTTCTGTGGCGTCGCCCCCGTCCGGCGACAGCTCCAGCAGGCAATAACGATACTCCGGCGGTAACGGCACGGACCCCTGGAACACCCAGTCTTTGCCTTCCGCCTTGCCGAGCGCATCGATATCCAGCACCGTTTCCCAGACCGGGTTGGCCTTGCGGTATTCCTGCAGCGTGGTGCGCCGCCATAGCCCGCGCGGATTGGTTTGATCCTGCCAGAAGTTGTAGTAGTAATCGCCGCGCTTGGCGACCCATGGAATTTGGCTGTCCTTGTTCAGGATATCCAGCACCTGTTTTTCCACCTGTTGGAAGCCTTTGCCTTGGGCAAAACGCGCAGCGGTACGCTGGTTTTCCTGCTTCACCCATGCCTGCGCGGCCTTGCCCTGCAGCGCTTCCAGCCACAGGAACTCATCGGTGGCGCTGGCGCCGCCCTCCGCCGCCATCGCCAGGCGGACACTGTTCGGTAATGAAGTCATCGCGAATACGGCTCCTGCAGTTTGTGCACTGAGTTTAATAAACTGGCGTCGATTGCTAACCGGCAAAATCAAGTTCCCCTTCCTGGATAAATAAGACTCATTTTCAACAAGGTAGATCGTTGACGCAGTGGAGTCAAAGCCTGCGCCCGTGCCGTTGAGTCAAAATTTAGGATAGTGGATCAGATCGTGAATGCGCACCGTCTCCTGGCTGGCGTTGCGGTAAGCATGTGGCCGATCGGCCTGAAAGCGCATTGCCTCGCCGCTGGCCAGGCTGTACCACTGACCGTCGACCGCCAGTTCCAACTGGCCGCTGATGACGATCACATGTTCGATGACGCCCGGTTCGTGCGCCGACGATTCGCTGAGCGCTCCCGGCGCCAGGTCGATAACGAACATGTCGAAACCCAATTGCCTGTCGAACGGAAACAGCGGCACCACCCGCATATCGGCGTTGTACTGGTTGAACACCGGCGCATCGCCATAACGGTGCAAGGTGGCCTGCTCTTGCAGCGGCGAGATCTCCAAAAAAGCGGAAAACGCCACGTTAAAACCGGTGGCGATTTTCCACAGCGTCGCCACCGTTGGGCTGGATTCGCCGCGTTCTATCTGCCCCAGCATCGCCTTGCTGACGCCGGTATTCTCAGCCGCCTTAGCCAGGCTCCAGCCGCGCTGCGCACGCAGCGATTTCAATGTTTGCGCCAGATGGCCGGACAGTTCCTGCATGATTCCCCCGTTCTGAATTCCGGCTGATTATAGCCACTTGTGCGCTATAACGCACGATGCTATGCTCATTCATCGCCGTGCGTTATAACGCACAATCATAGCCGGAGTCTGCCATGCGCCCAGCCATCTCTTTGCGTCATTTGACCCTGCCCGCCGTTATGGCCGGGTTTGTCGCGGTATTGGTGGGTTACACCAGTTCCGCGGCCATTATCTTTCAGGCCGCGGCGGCAGCCGGTGCTGCGCCAGTGCAGATCGGCGGCTGGCTGAGCATGCTGGGGCTGGGAATGGGCGTGACCTCGCTTGGGCTTTCGTTGTATTACCGCACACCGATCCTGACAGCCTGGTCGACTCCCGGCGCGGCTCTGCTGGTCACCAGCCTGCCCGGCACACCGATCAACGAAGCGATTGGCGTGTTTATCTTCGCCTCCGGGTTGATCCTGCTGTGCGGCGTCACCGGGCTGTTCGCCCGGCTGATGGACTATATTCCGCAGGCGATTTCGGCGGCCATGCTGGCGGGGATCCTTCTGCGCTTCGGCCTGGACGCTTTTGCTTCGTTACAGGTAAATTTCGTGCTCAGCGCCGGGATGGGGTTGATGTATCTGGTGAGCCGCCGCTATCTGGCGCGTTATGCGATTGTGCTGACGCTGCTGGTGGGGCTGGCTATTGCGGCGTTGCAGGGGACTATTCATCTTTCTCAACAACCGCTGGCTTTCGCGGTGCCGGAATTTATTGCACCGCATTTCACTTGGTCGACGCTGCTTGGCATCGGCGTGCCGTTTTTTGTGGTGACCATGGCATCGCAAAACGCCCCCGGCATCGCTACGCTGAAGGCCGCAGGCTATCGCGTCCCTACTTCACCGCTGATCAGCTGGACGGCGCTGACCGCACTGCTGCTGGCACCGTTCGGCGGGTTCTCCGTTTGCATCGCCGCCATTACCGCCGCCATTTGCATGGGGCCGGACGTGCACCCCGACCCGCAGCGCCGTTATATGGGCGCCGTGGCCGCCGGGGTGTTTTATCTGCTCGCCGGGCTGTTCGGCGGCGCTATCGGCATGTTGTTCAGTGCGTTGCCGCCGGCGCTGATCCACACCATTGCCGGGCTGGCGCTGCTCGGCACTATCGCCGGCAGTTTGCAACGCGCGTTGCAGGATGAAAAGCAGCGCGATGCCGCCCTGATCGCCTTTCTGATCACCGCTTCCGGCGTGACGCTGCTCGGCGTCGGCTCTGCATTTTGGGGAATTATTGGCGGGGCGATCGCGCATCTCATTTTGTCTCTGCCACGGCGCACAATAGATTAATCCAGGCGTAATTCTTTTCCGCTTCAGCGATCTTCTGCTTAACTGTCAAAGGGGCGATTATTGCCCCGCTTTGGATCCGTTAAGGGAGTCGCTATGCCATCTTCCGAGCTGATTGATCTGATTCAGCGTATCGATTCCGCCTATCGCCAGTGGACGGGCGGCGACCTGCCTGGGCCGCAGGCCGCTACTGCCGACCAGCATTTTCTCTGGCTGCACCAACAGGCACCGTACAGCCTGTTGGCTCACGGAGGCGGCGTGGACCCGGTTTTTATCTACGCCAATCATTGTGCGCAGCAGTGTTTCGGTTATTCCTTCGATGAATTTATCGCGCTGCCTTCGCGATTGAGCGCCTCGCCGGTAGATCGCGCGGAACGCCAGCAATTGCTGGATAGAACCGCCCGCCAGGGCATCGCGCAGGGGTATCAAGGCCTGCGAGTCGATAAATTTGGCAACGCCTTCACTATTTATGATTGCGCGGTATGGCAGATCCCGGGTGGGGGTCAGGGCGCACTGTTCTGGCCACAGCCGAAACGCCGACCAGGCTGGTTTAACCACCGGAGAACATGCAGGGTGCAAAACGATAAAGGTTGATGCGTATCGCTTCGACAGGCTTAGAGGCTTTTACCACCACAGTCAATCATTAAGTGACATTGTCACGATGGAGTATATGGATTATGAATGATAACGCCGCGCTGTTAGCCCAGCGACTGATCCGCAATCTTGAAGAAGTCGAAAAAACGCACGATCGCCGTCCGCCGTTATATGACAGCGTCGGCGCCCGTTTAGGCACCGGCACCGCCGCCAACAAGCTGGGAGCATCCATCGACGTGGTGGCGCCAGGCATGCGTTCCTGCCCTTATCATTTTCACTATGCGCAGGAAGAAATGTTTATCGTGCTGGAGGGAACCGGAACGCTGCGGGTCGCCGGTGAGCAATTGCCGATCAAAAGCGGCGACGTTATTTTTATCCCACCCGGCCCGGAATATCCGCACCAAATCATCAACACTTCGGCGGTACCGCTGAAATATCTTTCCGTCAGCACCCGTGAGCAGCCTGAACTGGTGGAATATCCGGACTCAGGCAAGTTTCAGGCAATCGCCCAGCGCGAGAATGGTCAACCGGTGCGCTATCTGCAACGTCCTTCAGCGTCGCTCGATTATTGGGAGGGTGAACCCTGAGTCCCCCTCCGGCAGCGGCAGGCCCAGCGCGCGCGCAGCCTGCTCCGCTACCCGAAAATCGATATCCGCCGCTTCGCCGTCTTCCATAAACCAGGCTGCGGACAGCCCCGCCCAGGCAAGGATCCATTGCAGCAAACGCTGGCGTTCCAAGCCAGCCAATTGGCAGACCTGCTCCACGCGGCGCTGGAAAATATCCGGATCGGTGGCTATGCCGTAATTGGGGTTGCAGAAGATATTGGCATAGTCGAAGGCACGTTCGCCGTAGAGGCGTTTGGGATCGATCACCAGCCAACCGCGCTCGCCGAAATCCAGCACGTTGTCGTGGTGAATATCCCCGTGCAGCACGCTCTGTTCTCGCGGGCTGGTCAGCAGCTCCGCCGCCGCCGTGGCGCTGAGCCGCAGCATGCCGCCGTGGGCTTGCGCCGCCGGCCACAACGAGTTGAACCACAGGTGCAACGGAATAAGCTCCGGTAAGGGCTGCGAACGTGGCGCATGCAGGCGGGCAACCACTTGGCAAAGAATGGTCGTCGCCTGCCGATCGTCGCCGTCTCGCACCATTTGCGCCAGCGATCGGTTGCCCTGAGCACGCTCCAGCAGGATGCCGTCCTCGTGCCAGGCCAGCACTCGCGCAGCGCCTTCGCCCTGCCACCAGCACATCAGCAACCCGCCGAACTTCTCTTCCTGTTCGCGGGCGATTTTCAGCATGGCGGCAGCGCCCTGATACCGCACCGGCATCAGCAGGCTGCTGTGAGTTTCAAATGCTTTGCCGTCAGGTTCCAACTGCCAGCGTTGCACATAGGGAATAAAGGCCGGATTCATTGCGAGCAGGCGTCCTTATTGATGGCAATCACGGTGAAAAATTGGCACCGGTGATACTATTAGACATCAACAGTTCTCGGCGTATTCCCGGTGTTAATTGCAGTATCCTAACCAAGTTTGCCTGTTTTTTTAATTAATCTTGCGGGGTTTTTATCATGACGTCATTGAAGCGCATTAATTATCCGCAGTTGCCTACGCCGGGCGGGCCTTATGTCCACGCGGTGCGCCACGTCGATACGCTGTATGTCTCCGGGCTAACAGCTTTCGCCACCGAAGCTCAGGGGCAAACGGCGCAGCAACAAACACAGGCCATTCTGGAGCAGTTGGCGACCATCACCGCCGCCGAAGGCACCAATCTCAAAGCGCTGATTAAAATCACCGTGTTTTTAACTGACATTGGCGATCTGCAGGCAATTCGGCCCGTGCTGTTTGATTATTTCGATGGTGCGCTGCCGGCCTGTTCACTGGTCGCGGTCAACGCACTGTTCTCGCCACAGGCATGCGTGGAGATCGAAGCCGTCGTGGCGCTGTGAGATTGGGCGCTATAATGCGCCCTCATCCAGCTCGCACGGGCCGACTTTGAACCAGGCCTTCGCGATCTTGCCCTGTTCAACTTCGTAAATGGCGATCACGTCCATTTTACCGCGTCCCTGCGGGAAATTGCGCGTAACCACTTCCTGATCGATCACCATGCTGCCCAAGGCCATGCGCTTGACCCGTTCACCGTACAGGCTTGGCTCCTTGAAACGCGCAATATGGCGTTCGCGGATCTCCGCCTTGCCACTGGCCAGCAGCGTATCCGGATGTTCATAATACTGCGCATCCTCCGCCCAGTACGCCATAAAGGCGTCAATATCGCGGGCGTTATAGGCATCAAGCTGCTGCTGAACCACATCTTCCGGGCGTATCGTTTTGTTGTTCATACTATCCCCTGCTCGTAGTTAACCTGACAATTACAGCGCGGCGATTTCATCAACCCGATGATGAAAGACATAAGGATCTGAAATTAAAGCGAAGGCTTCATCGTCCGGATAAGTGACCGCTACCTGATAATCCTCGCCGGCGAAACGTTTTATCGCCGCCAGAGACTCCCAGTAGGTGGCCAGAAAGAAGTGCGCATACTGGCCCTGGACCTCTTGGCGAACAAAAGCACCAAGATTTCCAGCCGTAGCTTCAGCATGCTGCAGCCCTGTGACAGTTAAATGATCGGTAAATCCTTGCTGATGCCGTAACGGCACGCACCCGTGCCAGGTCCTGACAATCATTGCGCCCCCCGAATGAATAAAAAAACACAAATAGTGAATAGGTAACGTATCATGCTTTGGGGTTTATTCACTACCCCGTGCGCAGATTTTCAGCGGAGGAATGCCGACGGGAAAAACAGCGGCGCGGCGTGCGTTAACCTTTGCCGCCATCAGGAATATTCTGGTAATTTATCGCTAAGAGAATTACCACCCGCGGAAAGTTATGCAGCAAAAACCGGTTATGCACGAAGCCAGACAGTTAAAGCGCCTCAACGCGGCCACGCGGCGGCAATCCCATATGTACAAATGGATTGCCTTTGTCGCGGCGATGGATGCTGTATTGGTGTTTTGCTATGACCGCGATATGCGCAACATTACCTTTTCAGGCGCCGTCGCGCTGGTGTGCGGCTATTTGTGGATCCGCGATCGCAACAAGGCGCGCGGCTACCGGCGGGAATACGATCGTAAATACGGCAAGCACAGTGGCCTTTAGTCCTGCATGGCTTCCAGCACTTTTGCGCTGTCCACGATTTGCGTGAACTTGACGATTTTCCCCTCGCGCAGCTGATAAATATGCGCAAAGGATGCAGTGAATGATTTGCCGGTCGCGCCATAGGTGCCATGATAGAACCCTTGGGCGATCACGTTTTCACCGGCATCGTAGAAGTGTTCGACGTCGGCGCGGTAGCCCTGCCATTCTGTCCCTAAACGCTGATGAACATTTTTAAAAATGGCCTGCGGCCCAACGTAGGTACCGGCATAAGGAAAGCCTGCCGCTTCGGTCCATTCTGCCTCGGGCGCCAACGCCGCCAGCAGGTTACGACCGTTCACTTCGGCACTGCCACCCTCATAGGTAGCGCGTACAATTTCCAGATTCGTTGGCATGTCTGTTCTCCTGTGGCATTAGCGGGATATTCCGGCCATGCCCCGCAGACACAGGCTAACACCAGGCGGGGATGACCGGAATGAGACTATTGTAGGTTGCTTATTCCGGTACAAAAACCGTAATTACGGCAATAGTCTATTGCAATACAGTAAACAATTCTGTTACTGCGGTGTCATAACCGCCTCATCTGCGGCTGCTATGATGATTAACAATCACCGCCACCAAGGAGCAAAACGTGCATTTTCCACTGCTGCCACAGGAATTGCTGCGGCCTTTCTCACCCCATCAGGAATTGGCGCAGGCGCTATTACCGCTGACCCTCGATTCCGACGATGGCTCGCATGACGTTGCCCACTTGCACCGTGTATGGAAAAACGCCCGCCAGATCAGCATTCAGGAAGGCGGCGACCGGCGCATTCTGTGTGCGGCAGTGCTGTTGCATGACTGCGTCGCGGTAGAAAAGAACTCGCCGCAGCGCCACCTGGCCTCACGCATGGCGGCGGAGAAAGCCGCTCTGACGCTCGCGCAACTGGATTGGGAAACGCAGGATATCGCCAAAACGGTCCATGCCATCGAGGCGCACAGCTTTTCTGCCGCCATTACGCCGGAAACCCTGGAGGCGAAAATCATCCAGGATGCCGACCGTTTGGACGCCATCGGCATGATTGGCGTGGCGCGCTGTTTCTACATCGGCGGGCGTATGCGCAGCGCGCTGTACGATGCCGCCGATCCGCTGGCGCAACAGCGCCAATATGACGATAAGCGTTTCACGCTGGATCACTTCGAAACCAAACTGTTTAAGCTGCAGGAAGGCTTTCAGACCGCGGCCGGTCGACAAATGGCACAGGAGCGCACCGAGCGCATGCGTCGCTTCCTCAGCGAGTTGCTGGAAGAAATGTGAAAATCGCTGTTAATGCCCCAAATGCATCGATTCCGTTACGCTACCGGCATCTTCGCCGCGATAATTGCTGTACACTGACAACCATCTTCACTGACCAGGCTGCAACGATGAAAAAACTGACGCTGAAAGACATGACGGAAAGCGAGCAACGTGAAGTAAAAACCGAGTTGGACAAGGCGCGTAAAAACCTCGGCCGGGAACTGACGAATGCCGAGAACAACAAGACCAAGGATGAAGTCGTGGCACGCATCATGGCCGCCCGCGAGAAAATTGAAAAAGCGACGCGTGCCGAACGTAAAGCCAACCGGGTCAAACCCAGCGGCGAAACCTTTAGTTGGTCCGCTTCAATCAGCACCCGCCCACCGCGTTAATGCCGTACGAAAACCCCGCCAGCGCGGGGTTTTTTATTGCCCCCGATTCATTAGCCAAACTCATCAGCCCATTCAAATCATGAATAACAATGTTATCAAGAAGTTGTAAATTGACAGCATAATGAAGAATATTCATTATCGGCGGATATCCTCTGGCATTTTCTCATCTGGCTTATCTGTCGTTTGCACTGAAGGAACTTATTATGGCTTCATTTTCCGGTATTTGGGTTGCGCTGGTTACCCCATTCAATAATAACGCCGTCGATCTGCCTGCGGTTAAACGGCTGGCGCAATACCTGATCGCCTCCGGCGTCTCCGGGTTGGTGGTCTGCGGCACCACCGGTGAAGCGGCGGCGTTAAGCAATGAAGAACAGTTGGCGGTGCTCGACGCGGTGCTGGACGTCGTGCCGGCCAGCCAGGTGGTGATGGGGTTATCGGGCAATAACATGCTGGACACCCTGCAGATGCAGCAGGAGATCCAACTGCGCGATATCGCCGGGGTGCTGATCCCCGCGCCCTATTACATCCGCCCATCGCAATGCGGCCTGGTGGATTACTTCACCCAACTTGCCGATGCCTCGAGCGTGCCGGTGATCCTGTACAATATCCCGCAACGCACCGGCATCGTGATGGAACTGCAAACTATCAGGAAGATCGCACGCCATCCGCAGGTGAAGGCGATCAAGGACTGCGGCGGTAACCCGGACACAACCATGGCGCTGATTGACGACGGCGAGATCGACGTCATGACCGGCGAAGATAACCTGATCCTCACCACCCTGTGCCTGGGCGGTACCGGTGCGATTTCCGCCTCCGCGCACATTTATCCGCAGCGCTTTGTGCAACTGGTGCAGCAAGTCGCCGACGGCGATCTGGCTGCGGCGCGAGCGAACTTCTATGCACTGTTGCCGATGATCCACCAGATGTTCAGTTTCCCCAACCCGGCGCCGGTCAAAGCCGCTCTTGCTCAACAGGGCCTGATCCGCAACGAGCTGCGTTCGCCGATGCAAATCGTACCACAGCCGTTGCAACAGCAAATTGCCGTGACTCTGGCGCAGTTACAACCGGAAGAGGCGCTGATTAGCTAAATATGTCAGCTAACCCGCTGTAATTTTAGCGTTATAGAACTAAGATCAGAGGTTAAGCATGCCTGTCATTCATCACAATCAAGGAGCTTCCGATGAAACTGTTCTATAAAGCCGGCGCCTGTTCTCTGTCCCCACATATTGTGTTGCGCGAGGCAGGTCTGGATTTTACGGCGGAAAAGGTCGATCTGGCGCAGAAAAAGACCGAAAGCGGCGCAGACTACCTGGCGATCACTCCCAAAGGACAGGTACCGGCGCTGCTGCTGGATGATGGCAGTCTGCTGACCGAGGGCGTGGCGATTGTGCAATATTTGGCGGATCGCGTGCCTGATCGTAATCTGATCCCGGCGGCGGGTACGCTGTCGCGCTATCATGCCATAGAGTGGCTGAACTATATTGCGACCGAATTGCACAAAGGATTTAGCCCGCTGTTTAATCCAAAAACGCCGGATGAATACAAGAGCATCGCACGCGCCAAACTGGAACAGCAGTTCAGCTATTTGGACTCCGTGCTGGCGAAGCAGCATTTCCTGTTGGGAAACCGATTCAGTGTGGCGGACGCCTATCTGTTTACCGTTCTGCGTTGGGCCATTGCCCTGCAGTTTGATCTCAAAAAACACCCCCAGTTGGCGACGTATTTTGACAGAGTCGCTGCGCGGCCAGCGGTGGATGCGGCGTTGAACGCCGAAGGTTTGAAATAATCCCAATCCCCGGCTGCACGGCCGGGGCTACAGAACTTACAGTTTCACCGCTTTGAATTCGCAGTTCGGTTGCACGATGCGGTCTTGCGCCGCCACTACCTGCAGTTCGTACTCGCCCATTGCCTGGGTTGTCAGCATCACCTCATATACCGCTGCGGTCACATGCTCCAATGCTTTATCCAGCGCCACAACTTTCAGTAAATTGACCAGCAACAGACCGCTGGTCAGATCGCCCACGCCTACTGGCTGACGAACGCCAAAATCCACCAGCGGACGACTGATATGCCAGGCATCGTCCGCCGTGACCAACAGCATTTCGAAACAATCGATATGATAGCCGGCGCGGCTCAGGTGTTTGACCAGCACCAGCTTCGGCCCTTTGGCGATCAGTTCACGTGCTGCGCTTACCGCCTGCCCGACGTCAGTCACTTCCCGCTGGCTCAGCAGTTCCAGTTCCAGCAGGTTTGGCGCAATCATGTCGCTGCACTGCAGCGCCTGTTGGCAAAAAAACTCCGCCACGCCCGGCGCAACGATGCAGCCTTTCTCAGGATGCCCCATCACCGGATCGCAGAAATACCAGGCGCCCGGATTAGCCTGTTTGACCTGACGAACCACCTCGAGAATATGGCTGCCCTGCTCCGGCGAACCGATATAGCCGCTCAGCACCGCATTGCAGTTTTTCAGTTGATCGATGGCCGCAATCCCCTGAGCGATCTCCGTCAGGTGGCTGGCCGGCATCACGCAGCCCGTCCATTTGCCGTACTGGGTATGATTTGAAAACTGCACCGTGTTCAGCGGCCAGACGTTAACGCCCATACGGCGCATGGGGAATTCAGCCGCACTGTTGCCCGCGTGCCCAAACACCACATGCGATTGAATAGAGAGAATGTTTTTCATCAACACTGACGGTCCTGTCACCTTAAAAAATAAAGGGGCCTCGAAAGGCCCCTCATTGAAATTTAATTATTTCCAGTCGATCAGGCAGTAATGTTTTTTACCCCGGCGCAACAGCGTGTAGCGGCCGAACAGACGATCGGCGTCGCTGAACGCGTATTCGGCGTTGGACTGTTTCTCACCGTTGATGGTTACCGCGTTGGAGCCGATCATGGTGCGCGCCTGGCCACGTGACGGCACCAGTTCAGCATTCACCAGCGCCTGCTGCAGATCTGCGTCGCCATCCAGTTTGATGGTTGGCATGCCGTCTTGCGCCAACTGGGCGAAGTCCGCTTCGGTCATGTCGTGCAGCGCGCCGGAAAACAGGCTCTGGGTGATGCGCTTGGCCGCAGCCAGCCCTTCCGCGCCATGTACCATGCCGGTCACTTCTTCCGCCAGCACATACTGAGCGCGCGGCGCTTTGCCGCTGTTCTTGTCTTCTTCTTCCAGCGCGTTGATGTCTTCCAGGCTCATAAAGGTAAAGAACTTCAGGAAACGGTATACATCCGCGTCGGCGGTGTTGATCCAGAACTGGTAGAACTTGTACGGGCTGGTTTTTTCCGGTGCCAGCCACACTGCACCGCCTTCGGTCTTACCGAACTTGGTGCCGTCCGCTTTGGTGATCAACGGCACGGTCAGGCCGAACACCTGTTTCTGGTGCATGCGGCGAGTCAGATCGATACCGGAAGTGATATTGCCCCACTGATCGGAACCGCCAATCTGCAGTTCCACCTGGTGGCGGTTGTACAGCTCGGAGAAATCGAACCCCTGCAGCAGGTTGTAGGAGAACTCGGTGAAGGAAATGCCCGAGTCGTCTCGGTTCAAACGTTGCTTCACCGCTTCCTTGTTGATCATCTGGTTCACGGAGAAATGCTTGCCGATGTCACGCAGGAAGGTCAGCACGTTCATGCCGCCGAACCAGTCATAGTTGTTGGCGGCGATGGCGCTGTTGCTGCCGCAGTCGAAATCGAGGAACGGGGAAACCTGTTTGCGGATCTTTTCCACCCACTCATTCACCGTCTCGGCGGTATTCAGCTTGCGTTCAGCCGCTTTGAAGCTCGGATCGCCGATCAGACCGGTCGCGCCGCCTACCAGCGCGACCGGCTTGTGGCCGGCCAACTGGAAGCGCTTCAGGCACAACAGAGGAACCAGATGGCCCAAATGCAAGCTGTCAGCGGTCGGATCGAAACCGCAATACAGTGCAATTGGCCCTTGCGCCAGTCGCTCTGCTAACGCTTCCTCATCCGTA
>Ga0105251_10000467_pt1 | contig 38569 bp, 36 predicted proteins | sample KBSS64metaG_FD_80424 | JGI IMG/M metagenome (GOLD analysis project Ga0105251, IMG submission 80424) | Switchgrass rhizosphere microbial communities from Kellogg Biological Station, Michigan, USA - KBS S6-4 metaG | ecosystem: Host-associated > Plants > Roots > Rhizosphere > Soil | place...
AGTCTCTATGCCTTCTGAAATAGCCGTGCTGGACCACAGCCAGTTGCTGGAGCTTATTGGTCAGAATGGGCTTTGGGAGATCTTTGCTATGCATTTGCAGGCAGTGACTAATGCTCTCTTTACACACACCTTGCAGTTATCAACCTCCTCCAGTTCGTTTGAAATGGTCCGCAATCAATTAATTGAGCTGATGAATGAGCCACAGCTTCTGCGCGTTATTTCACCAGCAGAAAAGTATATACGTAGTAAAACTGGCATATCACGCAGTGGTACTATGCGCATTCTTGCTGAAATGAGAGCGAGTGGCTTCATTACTATGGAAAATGGCATATTGAAATCGATTAACAAGATCCCAGAAGTTAAGTGAAGTATAAATAAAACAATACATTAGTTATTACAAGTCCAATCTTGGACCATGTCGTTAGTGAAAAATATTAGCTTGGGTTGTAAAATGCTCATGCAATACAACTTGAGTAAAGATATTAATAATATTACCCGTTAGTCTCCACCGCCGAACCATATCTAAAATGGAATGATAAATCTCAAACTCTATTAGCATGAAGTTGATAAGGTTTGATATTTATTTTATAAAAAAAAGGGACGCAAAATGAATAATACATTTTTCAAAAAAGTGACGCTTGCTTCTTTAATTGCAGCAAGCACTCTTATCGGTTCTATGGCAAATGCATCAGAAAACTCAAACATCCTGAACCTGGCAGTTTCAGGCTCTATTAGTGCTCCTCCTTGTAAAGTAGATCTGAGCAATACGGCTCTGGAACTGGGTTCTCCTCTGATGGCTGACCTGAAAACTTCAGATCAAGAGCCAACCAAGGCTTTTGTTCGCACTTTGCGTGTTCAAATCTCTGAGTGTGAAACTCTTAATGCAGAAGTCTCTGTTCTTGGTGCTGCAGATGCCACAGATAGTACAATTCTTGCCAATGGCGCTACAACAAATGCAGCGGCTAATGTGGGTATTGCTATGTGGAATCATTCTGATTCTACCCAATACAAACTCGGCGGTGATCCAATTCATACAACCGGCACAATGACTGACCTGGATTTCGCATTAGTAAAATCGGATGCAACTAGCACTGTGACTGTGGGCGACGTAGCGACTTCAGCTCAAGTTAAAGTTACTTTCCTCTAATTGCTATTTGTTCATCGGTTTAAAAATAAGGGATTTATTATGAATAAGAAGATTTTAGCTCTTTCTTTGGCTATGGCATTTTCTAGCCTGGTAGGTGTAAGCCATGCAACTCAAGAAGCAAGTGTTACTGACATTACCCTGACTGGCCATGTTATCGATTACTCTGCTTGTGAAGTGGATGCTCCTAGCTCAGTAAGCTTTAATGACATCAGCATTTACAATATTGGTACTGTAGAGTCAGGCAAGCCTTATAAAAATAACCCAGGTGCTGAATACGATATCGTCCTGACCAAATGCCCTACAGGGCAAAATGTCTCTGTCAGCATCATGGGTAGTGCAGATGCTGAAAATAGCAGTTTGATCGCATTGGATGATGTTCCTGGCAGCGCAAAACACGTAGCGATTAGCTTCTGGGACGAGAACCTGCTTACGCAAGAACATGTATTGATTAAAGCCAACAGCGGTAGTTCAAACGTTCATAGCACCGAAAGCTACGGTGGTGCGCATATTCCTCTGTATGTTGCTCCTACTCAAACTACTGATTCTCAGAAAGTTGTTCCTGGTACCATCAACGCTACGACTAACGTTAAAGTTAACTTCCTTTAATTAGCTATTAATTATTTTATGGCTGGCATTTTTGCCAGCCATTTTTATCTGCGGAATACATCATGAAATTACGTCCATTTATTGCGGCAGCAATTTTTACACTGACAAGCCTGAGTTTTTCTTCCTATGCCACGGTTCAGCTTTCAGCAAACCGTGCTTATTATCACGCCAAAGATCAGGATATTAATATTTCGGTTAAAAATGCGGAAGATCGTGAATATTTAGTTCAATCGTGGGTTGATGCGAAAGGGAATCCCCAGCTTGAACAGAATATGCAGTTGCCTTTTATTGTTTCGCCACCTTTATTCCACATGGGAAATAAAAGTGAAGCGATTGTTCAGGTGATGTATGCCGGTGAAGGTTTGCCAACCGACCGTGAAAGCCTGGTGTGGTTGAATGTCAAAGCTATTCCAGCAATGACTGATGGCGAAAAACTGGTTAAAACCAAAGTTATGGTTGCGGTACTGACTCGTATTAAAGTTTTCTACCGCCCTGAAAATTTGCCTGGTAACCCGGAAGACGCTGTCTCTGCACTTTCCTGGAAAAGAGAAAGCAATGATAGGGTTACGGTGACAAATAACTCTCCTTATTATGTTGTCATGAATAAAGTTTTAATTAACAACGAAGCGTTAAAAATCTCTATTGAGAATAACAACACAGTAGTCGCTCCACATGGCGAGCAGACCTACAAAGTGAAATCTGCACCTGCTGGCTCGAAAGTGGTCTGGACCGCCATGAACGAATTTTCCGTTACTTCGCCTGAGAAAACAGCGACGCTCTAACTGTAGGTAAAATTGAAGCTGCCATGTCGTTTATAATTGCTCGTGCTTTTGTGAAACCTGCCGTCATTCGCTGTTCGTTGTTTATGCCTATTTTGGCGTCTATCTCGGCGGCGCAAGGGCAGGCTTATTTTGACCCCGGAATGATGCAGTCTGTAGGCGGTGCGCCTGCCATCACCGATCTTAATGCGGTATTGGGAAACCAGGTTAAAGAAGGGACTTATCGCGTTTATATTGAGGTGAATGGCAATAAATTCGCGACGGAAAATATTCAATTCTTATTGCACAAAGAGGCGCTGGTTCCCTGTATTCCCGTTGAGATGTACGCAAAAATCGGCATTGATTCTTCTTCAGATGATGTGAATATTAACCTGGACAAAGAAGATCGTAGTTGTGTATTACTGAACGAAGCGGTGCCAGTTGCTACGTCTTCGTTTGATTATCTGACTAAAAAACTGTCGCTCTCTTTCCCGCAAACCACGCTGCGTACCTTGCTTAAAGATGAAATCCCCCCGGAGCTTTGGGATGACGGTATTCCCGCGTTGTTGATCGGTTACCAGGCATCTGGTTCGCAAACCCTAGAAAACAAACAAGATAGCTCTGCCGGGGCTGAAAATTTTGTGAATCTCAAAAATGGGCTGAATCTTGGCGCATGGCGTTTACGCAATTTATCGACCCTCTCGCAAAGCAGCAGCGCCGGCACGCAAGTGGAAAGTCTCAGCACCTATGTTGAGCGTGCAATTCCTTCATTAAAAAGTGAACTGGTGATGGGCGATGCCTACACCACTGGCGACCTGTTTGACAGTATTCGTATTAAAGGCTTGCAGCTGACTTCTGATACCGAAATGATCCCGGATAGCATTAATGGCTTTTCTCCGGTTATCCGTGGTATTGCCAACAGCAATGCGAAAGTCATTGTCCGGCAGAACAATAATATAATTTATCAAACTAATGTTGCGCCTGGGCCATTTGCTATTTCTGATATGGCTCCTGTTTCATCCGGCGGGTTATTAGATATCACCATTCAAGAAGCTGATGGTAGCGAAAAGCATTTTAGCCAGTCATTTTCTTCTATGTCTATTTTGCAGCGCCAGGGCTCATTGAAATATGGAATTTCTGCCGGTAAATATTCTGAGGCAACAATAAAGTCTGCGGAACCGGATGTATTCCAGCTAACAATGGCTTATGGTTTACCTTATGACGTAACGCTATTAAGCGGTGTGCAAAATACCAGCGATTACCGAAGTTATGATCTTGGCATGGGGCTGGATTTAGGTTTTCTCGGCGCACTATCCGTTGATGTGGCTAAAGAAAATTCAATTCTTGCGGCGAGTCACGAAAATCGCAGCGGTACAGCGGCGCATCTTGCTTACGCTAACCATATAGAAGTAACCCGCAGTGATATTAACGTTAGCTATACCCAGTACAGTGACAATTATGTTTCATTTGCCAATAACTACGGCACGGCGGATGAAAGTAAAGCACGAGAAAAACAGTTCACGTTATCACTTAACCAGGCGGTGAGTGACGCCCAAACTCTATTTGTTTCTATGAACCAAACGGATTATCGAGACAGTTCCAGTTCGAAAATGTACCAGGTTGGAGTTAATTCGCCGATCGGTCCAGTAAGTACTTCATTGACCTTGAGTCTCAATCAGGAATTTGATGAACAAGGGAAGGTCACTCATGATAAACAGGTGATGCTCAACTTCTCTTTGCCTTTATCCGTATTCGATAAAGATGCAAAAAATTCCGCTTCATTAATGATTACCAATGACACTCAAGGGAACAGTAATCAAACGTTGGGATTACATGGCAATATCATGGATTCCGAATTGTTCACGTATAACACGCAACTGGGTTACAACGTCCGGAAGGGTGAAGACGATGGCAGAAATGCCAGTATTAATACCGACTATAAAGGAAGTTATGGTGAACTTCAGGTGGGTTATAACCAGGATGAAAACCAGAAACAGTTTACTTATGGGCTAAGCGGGCAACTTATTGTGCATCGCCATGGCGCAACGATTGGCCAGTATTCTGATGGCGCGTTAGCATTGGTAAGTGCACCCGGTGCGGAACATATTGGTGTGAAAAATAACCTCGGTGTTTATACCGACTGGCGTGGTTATACCATCGTTCCTGAATTGTCTGCCTACGATAACAACGCGATTCAAATCGATGCCGACAGCGTGGGTGCCGATGTTTCCTTTGAGAATATTTCGACCAACGTTATTCCCACCAAAGATGCGGTTGTCCTGGCTAATTTCCCAGCGAACATTGGTCGTAAAGTGCTCTTTACTGTGACTAATAGTGGAAAAGAAATTCCTTTTGGTTCGCAGGCAATTCTGAACGGCAGTGACAGAATGTTCTTCGTAGGTGAGGACGGGAAACTCTTTATTACCGGTGCGCCGGATGAAGGGCAACTCAGTATTAATATGGACGATAATCAGTCTTGCAAAGCACATTATAAATTGCCGGTTGTGAGAGGGAAATTACCGATAACGATGATGAAACTAACCTGTGGGAATAATAGTTAAGATGCGCAGAACCTTAATAATCTTAGTGCTGTTGGGGTTGAGCACGCTATTTCCTTCGCTCGCTTCAGCCTGCAATGTGCAAAGCCAATCGCGGCTTTCAATTGTACTCAACGGATCGCTACAAAAAGATCCGTTGCAGGCCAATGTGGGCGAAACGCTGTATGTAAAGCGCGCTTCGCTTTCCAATCTTGCTCACCAACGCCGGGATATCAGTTGCGCCCCTTCGCAGCCGCAGGAACAGTTATCCATCACCGGTATTATGAACGGCATTATGACGGGCGATAATGTTTACCCGACGTCGGTCGCCGGTATTGGTATTCGCCTTTCTATACTTATTCGCCAGAAAGGAAACTACACGCCGCTCAGCGTGCTGCCGGTTAACGAGCAGTTTGCGCTGGATGGTATAAGCGATTTAACTAGCAATGATGTTTTCATTAAAACAGAACTGGTCAAGACAGGCTCGATTGAATCATTAGGGCACATCAGCTATCAAAGTCCTTCTATATTAACGTTGACGCGATCCGCACTGCAGCAGTCTGTCAGCGTGGATTATACATTTGGCGCGACACCTCCGGCGGGCTACTGCCGCTTCTCAGCGGCGAATGCCGCATTCAGCCTCGTCCCTGTTGATGTTGCGACACTGAAAGCGCAGAAGACTGGCGAATCCAATGCGCTTGACGTCACCTATATTTGCACTGGCTCACCAGAACACATCGAAATGACGTTGTATGGCGTGGCAGCAGATTCTGGAAGGGGGATTTTGAAAAACACGCTGACTGCGGATAACGCGACGGGAGTGGGTGTGCAGATCCTCTATCGCAATTTGCCTTTGGCTTTTGGCTCGCCCGTGTCGCTCGACGATTTGCCGCTCGTGAATAACCAGAGTTCGATACCGCTGGCGGCTCGCTATATCGTGATCTCGCCTGAACTGAAGGCCGGGAAAATCGATACCATTGCGACCATCAAACTTAACTTCCTCTAAAAGAAAACGGTTGGGGAAACCCCAACCATTCTGGCCACCGCAGGATTTAACGCGCTCTGTTTCTCATCGGCCGGGCAAGTTGTGCACCTTCGCTGTTAAAATAGCGGCTCGGCCAGATTTGCGTGGGTGGCAGGCCGATAGCCTGAGCAATAAGAAGCTCGCCTTTTGCCCACGGACGATTTAGAGCATTCGCAAGTGTCGAAGAGGCGAGGTTCGCTTCGCGCGAAAGTGCAGCCAGCGAAGTTCCTTTCTTATGCAGCGCGGCAATGATGTCGGCTTTGTGCCAGTCGGAATGGGTTGTCATTGGTCACCTCCGCAGCGCGGGGTGAGAAAGGGCAGGAAGGTCGGATTGTGTGAAGTTCTTTTCATTTTGCAATTCCATCGATAGCGTCTTTAACGCCACCACCGAGCTGCAACCCTCTTTTGGTGGTGGCCCAGACGGGGGTTGCAGTACCGGAATCGATGAACCCGGCCTGACCGAAGTCAGCCCCGCCTGAGCCACCATTGAACGTCTTAAATATAATTTTCGACGGATGTGACAAGGCAACGACAAGGAATATGCAAAATGCACTTCCCTGTAGTCATCGATTGACGGGCTGCAACCCCCGACTGCGGATGTGCCGCAGCGCACGCATAATACCGTAACGCTTAACCCCCTGTCACTGCCAGGGTTATGGGATTGCGAGGCTTCTTCCGGATTTGGATGAAACACGAAAAGTGGGTGGTACTGAATCAATGAACTCACCCGCTACGGCGTAATCCTGAAGACGATAAATTCATACGCTATGCGTAGTGGGGTAGAAAATAGTTGTTTTTCATTCTGCTGGTCGATAATAAGCGAGGAACCGACGTTAGCATCACGCGGACATAATCATTTTGTCGTCAGATCTCTATAAGTGAATGGTTCGGATTAGAGGGATCCTTACACTTGCCTTGGCTAACATCATTCACAAAAGCCAATGAATTAGGGGAAACACTGGGATTTGGTTCCCGGAGGGACGCCAAACCTGGTGGTCGCCCCTGGTATCTCAGTCCTAAATTATCCCAAGCCAACTCAATCACACTCCCAATCCCCCACTCATAAGTCTTTCCAATATTTCCCGCAAAACGTCCCTCATATCACAATTTCGCTCAAAAACTATCACTGCCACCAATAGATTCGCCCTTGCTAATGCGTGACTGTAATCACATTAAGCCAGCGAATTATCATGAATCGGCCGCTTTTTGTGGCGCATATCACTCTTGCCTCCGGGATTTCCACTTCAAAGTGGAAAACAACTCGCTACAAACCTTTAACCCTCGCCGATACCTTAGAGCCATATCAGTAAACGAGGTATGCAGTGTGAATAACGGAGCGGTAAAGGTTAATGACGCCGGAAGTACCGACGCCACACAACTTACGGAGCAAGTGTTGGCGTTTATCAGGACGCTGCTGGAAGGCCGAAACATTACGCCAAACGCAGTTCAGGAACAGATGCTGACATCCCATGTTCGCGCCATGGCGCACCGGTCACTGACCGGCGAACCGTTACCAGAAGTTGAAGAAAGCCTGTTTGAGGAAATTTCTGATGACTCTCTGGAAATGGCAAAAGCAGTCGTGGAACAGTTTGGCAATCTGCCGGTTGAAGAGGCGTGGTTGCTGTCAGTGCATTTCGAAGTCGCGAAAGACAATCTTTGAATAATCAGGAGATTCAGATGGAACAAATTACCGTAGTGATCGGCGACCGCCTGGGTAAAGGCCAAAAAGTGGCAGCAGGGATTGAGAAAGCAGGCGGCCGTGCCGTGGTTATTCCTGGTGTTGCCGCAGATATGAAACTGGGCGATGTGATGAAAGCTGAAAACGCCACATTCGGCATCTCTTTCTGTGGTAGCGGCGGCGCAGGTGCCATCACCGCGCAAACCAAACATGGTTACAAAGCCAAATACGGCATGCGTTCAGTTGAAGAGGGTGTGACTGCCATCAACGAAGGCAACAACGTGCTGGGCTTCGGCTTTATGGATAAAGAAGAGCTGGGCGAGCGCTTAGTTCTGGCCTGGGCTAAGAAGTACGGTAACTAAGTATGAAAGAACACTTCTCCGAAACGGTGAGAGTGAAAGGTCGTGGCGACACTAAAGCCAAGGCCTTTGCTGATGCTCTGAACCATGTTCAGGGCTCGGTTATGAAGTCATCTCCCCACATTTTACTGCGTATTGAGCCACAGGATGTGCAGGTTGTTCAGGCGCGAGTGCAGGTCAAGAAAGAGGCTTTTTTGTTCTTCTTTCTGAAACGTGAAAAACAGATGTTCAGCGTGGAGCTGGATGTTTCAGTCAGTGTGACGGCTATCAATATGGACAAAGTAGACTTCATCCCCCAATAAAATCACACAGAAAGGACAGGCAGATGTTCTTAATTATATTAATAAAATCGCTAATCATCGGCGGTCTGGTTGGCGTTGGAGTGGGCGCCGGGGCTGCACGTATGTTTCATGCGCCGACCACGCAAGGTATGGGCGCTTTTCGTACCCTCGGCGAGCTGAACTCCTGCGAAGGCGACCCGGCTTCACACTTCTCATTTGGTTTAGGCTTCTTCTTCAACGCCTGGGCATCGTCCGTTGCGGCGGGTGCTTTCACTCAGGACGTTGACCACCGCATTATCCCACACTGGGGTGCGGCTGCGCTGATGATGAAAAATCGCAACGTGGCTGAGACCCTACACGATCCGCGCAAGATGGCTATCGCGTGCGGCATCATCGGCATGATTGTAGTGGCCTTCCTTAACACTACCGCGTCTGCCGTTCCCGCAGCATTGCAAGTTACCGCAGTAAAAGTGCTGGTCCCTGCAGCGAACTTGCTGGTGACCATCATCATGCCAGTGATTTTCTGGCTGGCAGCGATTGATGCCGGTAAAAAATCAGGCTTCTGGGCCACTATTTTCGGTGGCTGTGCGCAGCTGATTATGGGCAACGCCGTACCAGGTCTGGTGCTTGGCATCCTGATTGGTAAAGGCGTGGAAGAGAGTGGCTGGAACCACGTCACCAAAGTGATGATGGTGGCGATTATCGCGCTGTTTGTGCTGAGTGGCTTCTTCCGTGGCTTCGATATGAAGATGATCGAATCCTTCCATCTGACCGTGCCGGACTGGCTCAGTCTGATCCATAACTCGATGAGCGGAAAATAAGGGAGCCTGTGATGGAAACGAACAAAGGTTTTTGGTACGCCGACTGGTCATTCCCGATTTTCGTTGGCCTGCTTTCTTCCGGCGTGTTCGCCGGGACACACATGTATTACCTCTATGGTATTGGCGCATTTAACGAAGTGGCGTTTGTTTCCATGCTGCGTGCCGGAATCGACACCGGCGTGTATGGCGCAGTCGCCGCGTTTGGTGCCAGTTTCCTGTTTGCCCGCATCATTGAAGGCTCGCTGGTCGGGATTCTGGATATCGGAGGCGCGATTCAAACCGGCGTAGGTCTTGGCGTTCCGGCGCTGTTACTTGGCGCGGGCATTATCTTCCCGGTCGCCAACTTTGCGGCATCGCTGGTGACGGGGCTGGTGATTGGCCTGGCGATTGGTTATGTGATTATTCTGGCGCGTAAATTCACCGTCAACCAGAGCAACTCAACCTACGGGGCAGACGTCATGATGGGCGCGGGTAACGCATCCGGCCGCTTCCTTGGCCCGTTGATTATCCTGAGCGCAATGACCGCTTCTATTCCGATTGGTATTGGCTCGCTGATTGGTTCTCTGCTGTTTTATCTGTGGAACAAGCCGATTACCGGTGGCGCGATTCTTGGCGCAATGCTGTTTGGGGCATTCTTCCCGATTGCTTTGTAGAACTTTTTGGCGGATGGCGCGTGCCATCCGCCAGCGAGGAAAAATCATGTACGACTTAATCCTGCGCAACGCGTGTCTGGTGGATGACACCGTTATCGACATCGCGCTGAAAGATGGAAAAATTGCCGCACTTGGCGAGGTCACCGGCGAGGCGCAAGAAGAACACCAACTCAATGGCGAATATTATGTCAGCGCTGGCTGGATTGATTCCCACGTCCACTGCTACCAAAAATCCCCCATCTATCATGATGACCCGGACAGCATCGGCATTAATACAGGCGTGACGACCGTTGTTGATGCCGGGAGCACAGGCGCTGACGATATCGACGAGTTTTACGAGCTAACTCGCAAAGCGACGACGGCTGTTTACGCGTTACTGAACATCTCTCGCGTTGGGCTGATTGCGCAGAACGAACTGTCGAATATGGCAAATATCGACAAAATCGCCGTGCGTGATGCGGTGCAGCGCCACCCTGGTTTTATCGTCGGCATCAAAGCGCGCATGAGCAGCAGCGTCGTCGGTGCCAACGGCATCAAACCGCTGGAACGCGCGAAAGAAATTCAGCGCGAAAACGGTGATTTGCCGCTGATGGTACACATTGGCAATAACCCGCCAGACCTCGACGAAATTGCCGATTTGCTGACAACCGGCGACATCATTACCCACTGCTACAACGGCAAACCTAACCGCATTCTGACGCCTGCGGGTGAACTGCGAGCGTCCATTTCCAGCGCCATCCAACGCGGCGTACGCCTCGATGTGGGCCACGGCTCCGCCAGTTTCAGCTTCGAAGTGGCGAAAATCGCCATCAGCAAAGGGATTCTGCCACACACCATCAGCTCCGATATTTACTGCCGCAACCGCATTAACGGCCCGGTACATAACCTCGGAATAGTGATGTCCAAATTCCTCTCCATTGGCATGTCACTTCCACAAGTGATTGATTGTGTTACCGCACATGCAGCGCAAGGTTTACGCCTGACGAATAAAGGGCGCTTATCCGTTGGGCTTGATGGCGACCTGACTATTTTTGCCAAACGCCGCCAGCCGACGATCTTTACCGATTCAGAAAGCCAGACGCTCCAGGGCGAACAACTGCTGGTGGCACTTGCCGCTGTTCGCGCCGGGAAGTGGTTTGTTACCGAACAAGGGAAGGAAGAACATGTCTTCGATTTATGAGAAATACAATTTAAAACAAGTCATCAATGCCTCTGGCCGCATGACGGCACTCGGTGTTTCTACCCCGCGCCCGGAAGTGGTCGAAGCCGTGACTAACGGTATGAATCATTACTTTGAGATGAAAGACCTGGTGAACAAAACCGGGGAGTACATCGCCAAACTGTTGGACGTTGAAGCCGCAACTGTCGTCTCTTGCGCATCTGCGGGTATCGCACAATCCGTGGCGGCTGTGCTGGTGAAGGACAACGCCTGGCTGATTGAAAACCTGCATGGCACGCCACTTGAGAACAACGAAATTGTGTTGCCGAAAGGCCACAACGTGAACTTCGGCGCACCGGTCGGCACTATGGTTTATCTCGGCGGTGGCAAAGTAGTGGAGGCGGGTTATGCCAACGAATGTTCTGCCGAACAATTAGCTGCTGCCATCTCCCCACGCACCGCCGCGATTCTGTATATCAAATCGCACCACTCGGTACAGAAAAGCATGCTCAGTGTAGAGCAGGCGGCTGTCGTGGCGCGCAAACATAACTTGCCGCTGATTGTTGATGCAGCAGCGGAAGAAGATTTGCAGTGCTACTACCGCGCCGGTGCGGACCTGGTGATTTACAGCGGCGCAAAAGCCATTGAAGGGCCAACCAGCGGCCTGGTGATTGGTAAAGTTCAGTACGTTGAGTGGGTGAAGCTGCAAACAGGCGGCATTGGCCGCGCCATGAAAGTAGGCAAAGAAGGTATTCTTGGCCTGACCTGCGCCATCGAACACTACTTAACGGCAGCCAAAGAAAGCGGTGCACAGATGGTCGAAAAAATGACGCCGTTTATCGAGAGCCTCAACACCCTTGATGGCGTGAGTGCACGTGTAGTGTGGGATGCCGCTGGGCGTGATATTGCGCGTACCGAGATTAAGTTCGATGAAGCGGTTATCGGCATCAGCACCAGCGAACTGGTGAGCGCGTTGAAACAGGGCGAGTACGCGATTTTCTTCCGTGGCTACAAAGCCAACGAAGGGATTATCGAAGCCGATGTGCGTAGCGTCAGCCCGCAACAGTTAGAGATTATCTATCAATGCATTAGCGCATTGGTAAGCAAGGAGAAGCAGGCATGAAACTGACCCCGAATTTTTACCGTGATCGTGTATGCCTGAACGTGCTGGCGGGTTCGAAAGAGAACGCGAAAGAAATTTATGACGCCGCAGAAGGTCATGTGTTGGTCGGCGTGCTTTCTAAAAATTACCCTGATGTCGCAACTGCTGTAGCGGATATGCGCGAGTATGCGGCGCTTATCGACAATGCGCTGTCCGTTGGCCTCGGCGCGGGTGACCCAAACCAGTCGGCAATGGTGAGTGAAATCTCCAGCCATCTGCAGCCGCAGCATGTAAACCAGGTGTTTACCGGCGTGGGTGCAAGCCGCGCGTTGCTTGGGCAAAATGAAAGCGTGGTCAATGGCCTGGTTTCTCCAACGGGAATGGTAGGGATGGTGAAAATATCCACCGGTCCGCTAAGCTCAGTCTCCTCTGACGGGATTGTGCCAGTAGATACCGCTATCGCGTTGCTTAAAGATATGGGCGGCAGCTCAATCAAATATTTCCCGATGGGTGGCCTGAAATACCGTGATGAGTTCCACGCGGTGGCGCTGGCTTGTGCAAAACACGATTTCTGGCTGGAACCGACTGGTGGGATTGATCTTGAGAACTACGAAGAAATCCTGAAGATCGCGCTGGATACGGGAGTGAGTAAGATCATTCCGCATATTTATAGCTCAATTATTGATAAAGCGAGCGGTAATACGCGTCCGGAAGATGTGCGCACTTTGCTGGATATGACGAAGAAGTTAGTTGGCTAAAACCTGATAACCATGAGGATCATCAATGCCCGGAACACAAACGCAATTCGCCTGGGTTGGTACCTACAACCCAAATGGTGAAGGGATTTACCGTTTTCATGTTGATGCTGAAACCGGTGCGCTGACCCGCAAAACGCTGGTCAGTGAACTGCCGAATGCCGCGCAGCTCACCGCCTCGAAAGAGGGTAAAACGCTGTATGTGGCAAGCGAAACTGAAAACGGCGTGATTGCAGCGTTGCGTGTTGGGGATGATGGCAATCTTACTGAACTGAATCAGGTTTCATCGGGTGGATCTGGGGCGGTCTATCTCACGCTTACGCCGGACGAGCGGCATTTGCTGGTGGCGAATTACGGCAGCGGTTCCGTTGCCGTATTGCCAGTGAAGGGCGATGGCAATTTGGTCCAGGCCACGGATATTCAACAGGATGCAGGGCCAGCGGGCGCCAAAAAACCAGAAGCCGCCGTTGAAGGCAGTTTTGCGGCCAGCGGCCACAGTGGCCCGCATGCACATATGATCGCCGCCGATCCGAGTGGTAAATTCGTCTTTACCACAGATCTTGGACTCGATCGAATCTATCAATATCGTTTCGATGACACCTCCGGAAAGCTCACGCCAAACGATCCTCCCTATATTGACGCCTCATCGAAAGGTGCAGGGCCACGCCATTTTGTATTCACGCCAAAGGGTGATGGCTTATGGTTGATCAATGAAGAATCTTCTACGCTTACCCACTACCAACTTGATGTAGCCAAAGGAACCCTAACCGAGGGCGAGAGCATTTCCTCGCTACCTAAGGGGTTCAAAGGCACCAGCTTTGCGTCAGGCCTGGTGTTGAGCAAAGACGGGAAACAGCTGTATGTTGCGAACCGTTTGCACAACAGCATCGGCCATTTTAGCGTTGCTGCGAATGGCAGGCTGGAACTTGTGGAGCACGTCTGGACGCGGGGTGATTACCCGCGCACGCTAACGCTCGGCCATAATGAAAAGTATCTGTACGTGATGAATCAGCGCAGCGATAACATCGCGCGTTTTAGCGTGGCGCAGCCGACTGGAAAACTGAATTTTGTTGAGGATTACATTGCGGTTGGCAGCCCGTCACAGATGGTTTTGACAGGTGCTGCGCCCGATTAACGAAAGGAAACGGCAGTGAGATTCCCAAACCAACGTCTGGCCCAACTGTTTGAAATGCTGCAAAACGAGACGCTGCTCCAGGATGAACTGGCGCGGCGATTATCCGTTTCTACCCGCACTGTACGCGCGGATATTACCGCTTTAAATGCGCTGATGGTCGGGCATGGCGCGCAGTTTGTCCTCAATCGCGGAGCGGGTTATCAGCTCAATATTGCAGACCCGGCGCTGTATGAAGAACTCCAGCAGCAGCCTTCACGCCAGTTGCGTATTCCCCGTAATTCCCCGGAACGCGTGCATTATTTAGTGGTGCGTTTTCTGACGTCAGCCTTCTCTTTAAAACTCGAAGATCTGGCCGAAGAGTGGTTTGTTAGCCGTGCGACATTGCAAAGCGATATGGCTGAGGTTCGTGATTGGCTGGCACGCTACAACTTGACGATTGAAACCCGCCCGCGCCACGGCATGAAGCTGTTTGGCAGTGAAATGTCGGTGCGTGCCTGTCTGACCGATCTGCTTTGGAAACTCACGCAGGAAGATTGCGAAAATCCACTGCTGACTGAAGAAGTGCTCAATGCAGGCGTGCCAGAACAACTGGCGGCAGAACTGCACAATTGTTTTACGCGCTGCCGTATCCGCCTGACTGACGAAGGTGAACAGTTTATCCGTTTATATTGCGCCGTTGCGGTTCGCCGTATCAGTGAGGGTTACCCGCTGCCGGAATTTAGCGCTGACAATGTAGACGAAGCGGTGCGTGAAGCCGCAAAACAAATCACCGTACTGTTACAGGAGCTTGCTGGTAAAGCGCTTTCCGAGGCGGAAGAGCAATGGCTGCAAGTTCATATTGCCTCGCGCCAGGTGCAAGCGGTGGCGGCGAGCGCTATCAGTGCTGACGACGATGAAGCGCTGGTGAATTATATTCTGAGCTTTATCAACAACAACTATAACTACAACCTACTGACTGATAAGCAGCTACATGCTGATTTGCTCACGCATATCAAAACTATGATTACCCGTGTGCGCTATCAGATAAATATTCCTAATCCCCTGCTAGGCAATATTAAACAGCACTACCCGATGGCTTATGACATGACGCTTGCGGCGGTGTCGAGCTGGGGGAAATACACGCCATATGTCATCAGCGAAAACGAAATTGGTTTCCTGGTGCTGCATATTGGGGTGGGACTTGAGCGGCACTACAACATTGGTTATCAGCGCCATCCACGGGTGCTATTGGTTTGTGATACCGGCAATTCAACGGTACGCATGATTCAGGCGATGCTGCTGCGTAAATACCCTCAAATTGAGGTCACGCGGATTATTTCCCTGCGAGATTATGAACAGCTCGACGGCGTGGAAGAGGATTTTGTTATTTCCACGGCGCGCATTAGCGATAAACACAAACCCACTGTGGTGGTGGCGCCATTCCCGACAGAGTACCAACTTGAACAGTTGGGCAAGCTGGTGCTGGTGGATCGCACACGCCCATACATGCTGGAAAAATTCTTTGATGCCAGCCATTTCCGGGTGGTTGATGAGCCGATGACTCAGCAGGAGTTGTTCAGCACGCTATGCCAGCAGCTTGAACGAGAAGGCTATGTAGCGGCCGATTTTTACCCTTCAGTGGTTGAGCGTGAAGCTATCGTCAGCACCGTGTTGGGTGAGGGGATTGCACTGCCTCACTCATTGGGGCTGATGGCGAACAAAACCGTGGTGTACACAGTGCTTGCACCACAAGGTATTCGCTGGGGAGATGAGACGGCGCATGTCATCTTCTTGCTTGCTATCAGTAAAAGCGAGTACGAAGAAGCGATGGCGATTTACGATCTGTTTGTCACGTTTCTGCGTGAAAGAGCGATGCCGCGTTTGCGTGATAGTAAGAATTTTGAGGAGTTTAAAGCGGTGGCGATGGATTGTTTGAGTAGGTTTTAAGGGGAGTAGCCTCTCCCACAGGGCTGTCTCTTAGTCACAACTCACCCGGGCATTTTGTCAGAGTGAGATCTTTGAGCCTCGTTGATTTTCCGTTCACCCGAGCGTTCAGTTATCTCTTTCATTCCTGCAAACGGTGAACGTGCCAGTGGGATAACGACATCCCCCTGGCGACCCCGTCGCCCGGTGATTAAATTGCCGCTGCGCGGTAAACCCCAGCTTATCCCCAACATCAGGGTCGTTCGCGACACGTTCCCGACGATCGCTCACTGGCGCCGTTCCCGACGGCGCCACCCTGACTTATGGGGAACACTGGGGCAATTTATACCGGGAACAAGGTCAAAACCGGCTCAGTGTGGTTTTTAGCCTTTGACGTTGACCTTTGGTTCCGGCTTCAATCGCCTCCATTTTGACTCCAGGTGGCAGGGTCCAGCCGTCGGGAACGGCTGGAGGGCGCGATCGTCGGGAACGAATCGCAACCGACCCTGACACGGAGGCAAAATGGAGGTTTACCGCTTGCGGCGATTGATTTGCCGGGAGTCCGGGTTCTTAGGGTGGCGACGGCGGCCACCCTAAGACGTTCACCGGTACAGTGGCTATATGAAACACGGAACATCGGGTGAACGGAACTGTCTCGCGACTCACACAGATATGACCAAGAGACAGCTTCCGTGAAGGGATTACTTCAGCATCGTAAACGCGGTCGTCACATGCTTCACACCGCTGACGCGGCTGGCAATATCTGCCGCAGCTTTGGCTTCTCTGTCAGTGACTAAACCTAACAGGAACACTTCGCCGTTCTCGGTAGTGACTTTCACATTCGTCGATTTTACCTGGTCGCTTGCCAGCAGTTGCGAGCGCACTTTGGTCGTTATCCAGGTATCGTTAGACGCCGTTCCCAGGCCAATTGGCGCCATGTTACGGATTTCGTTATACACCTCTGTGGTGCCATCAACGCCTAACGCAATCTGTTTGGCACGCGATGAGAGTTCGGAGTTTGGCGACTGCCCAACCAACAGCACTTTGCCCTGATACGCACTCACGTTAATACGCGTTTCTTTCTTGATCTGCTCGTCTTTACCGAGCGCGCTATTTACGCGCAATTCCAGCGTACCATCATCAACTTGAGTACCGACGGTGCGCGGATCTGTCGCCGTTTTAGTGGCGACTGCTGCGGTACCCACGACTGCGGCAGCAACACAACCTTGTAGAAGTAGTGCGGTAATAAGGACTGCAAGTGGCTTATATGCCTTCATCTGTACTCCTTAATCGTCCTGGTGAGGGAATAACGTATTATCAATCAGATCGCATAAGCAGTTTACCGTCAGCATATGCATTTCCTGAATGCGCGCGCTGCGGTGAGAAGGGATGCGAATTTCCACATCCTGTGGCCCTAATAGCCCGGCCAATTCCCCGCCATCGTAACCAGTTAGTGCAACAATAGTCATATCGCGCGTTACGGCGGCTTCTACCGCTTTGACGATATCACGACTGTTTCCACGGGTCGAAATGGCGAGTAAAACATCACCGGTTTGACCGAGCGCACGTACTTGTTTGGCATACACTTCTTCGTGTAAACGATCATTTGCAATCGCGGTTAAGACCACATTATCAGCATTAAGTGCAATGGCAGGTAAACTCGGTCGCTCAGTTTCAAAGCGGTTGATCATACTGGCGGCAAAATGTTGGGCGTTGGCCGCAGACGTGCCGTTGCCACAGCAAAGGATTTTATTGCCGTTAAGCAGAGACTGAACCAGTGTCATTGCTGCACGGGAGATAGCATCTGGCAGAGCTTCCGCTGCGGCAATCTGGGTTTGAATACTTTCCGTGAAGCAGACTTTGATTCTTTCGAGCACGTTAGTTTACCTGGTTACTTTAAACATCTGCGGTGAACGCGTTGGTTAACCACTCTATTTCATTGCCGGTGAAGGCTAACACATCGAAACGGCAATCCACAGTATCAAAACTTCCTGATGTGCGGGCTAACCAATACGAAGCAGTGTGTAATAATTTTTGTTGCTTACGGCGAGTGATGCTTGCGGCTGCATCACCGAAGTGGTTTGAGCGGCGGTATCGCACTTCTACGAAGACGATAACGCTGCCGTGTTTCATGATGAGGTCGATTTCGCCGCCACGAGAATGGACGTTTGCGGCGATGAAACGCAGTCCTTTGCGTTCAAGAAAGCGGCGCGCTTCTAATTCGTAACGCGCGCCAGCTTGTTGACGGGTCAGGATGCCGGAACGATTTGACCTTGACTGAATTGCAGCCAATTTAACTTCCTGTTAATGACGCAATCCTGGGTTGCAGAAAGCGTGCCGGTATTGCCATTCACCTGATAGCCAGGGACCTGGCGGATTTGAGAGAAGTGATTTGCCAGTGACCACGCGTCCACGCCCATGGCGTAAAGACGTGCCAGTGAGTAATCGTTATTCACGCTACCCAGCGCTTGCTGCATCAGCGATGGGTTGTTGCCGGCAAGCATCGGGATTTCACTGAACTGCAAACCTTCCATTTCCAGACGGAAATCCGGGCCACTTACACCCTGAGAGCTACGCGAACTGGCATACAGTTGCGCTGGGCTGCGGCTGCCGGTACGCATGGCGATCATTGGTTTGATCAATGCGACTTCATCAGACGTTGCAACGATGTAGGCTGCATCTACGCCACCGGAAGTACCACCCGTAATTTGTGCATCTGTTGGTGGAGCAGGAATTGTCAGCCCACCAATGGTCACAGCTTCGGGTTGAGCGGCTGCGGCATTAACCGGAGTGCCGCTCAGCGCGATACCTGAACCGCTGTTAATCCCTTGTTTTAGCTCAGCCGTTGAACCGAACTTCTGCTGTAGTACCGTGCCACCACCGAGTTTCAACCATTCATCGGCAAAAGCTTTAGTGACGCGATCGCCAAGGGCGCTACGCGGAACCAACAACAGCGGAGCACGGTGGCCTTGCTGCCAGATATGGTCGGCTGCATCACGCGCTTCGTCTTCTGGCGACAGGGCGAAGTAGCAGATATTTGCACGGTTCTGCACGTTTTCTGGTTGGTTAAGCGCCAGGATATTCAACGGGGAAGTCGTTGTTGCTAACTGATCGACGTTGTTTTTAAGCAATGGGCCGACAACAATCGTTGCGCCATCTTGCTGGGCCTGAGCGAGTATCTGAGCCAGCGGTTGTGTGGTGGTGTCGTAGACTTTAACTTCCGCAGCCGGATTGGCAGGAGCCGCGGCAGCTGCAGCTGGCTGTGTTTGTGGAGCCGCTTGCGGGGCCGGAGCTGCTGGGGTTGCGTCAGGCTGTTGAGTTAAATCATCAACCGATGCCGCCGCCGGGCTTGCAACCATATTTGGATCCGCGGGTTTCGGCAATGCGGCCTGAGTGGTGTCAACAGGCTGCCCGTTGGTATCAGCAACCTGCGCCGGAGCCGTGGTCTGTGCGACTGGTGCGGAGCCCATATTTTTCGCCGCTTCAAAACCTTGCTGGATAGTGCGACCAAATACAGCGGCCTGGCCACTTAATGGCAGCAACAGGGCGATTTTCTCAGTAGAGGCAGGTTTGTAATTCTGCATATTGCTGAGCTGAGCAGGCAGCGTTTTCGCACCTGGGTTTTGCGGGTAACGCGTTTGCCAGTCTTTAATACCGGCTTTCAGCATTTCGGGATCGTTACGGTTGTCGTTCCAGACGCGTTGCAGATCCAGCCAGCCTTGCAGTGTGTTTTCGTCGGCATTAATGACCAGCGAATTCATTTGCTCCGGGGTCATCTGAGACAGTGCCTGCCATGTACCGTCGATATTCTTCTGATGCGCAGGGCCAGTCAGCATTGGCTCTTGTGCAATATACGCGCGCAGCAGGCCAAGCGACGGGCGGTTCTGGCTTGCGTCGATAACCGCCTGGTAGTAGCGAGTCTGCTGGTTTTTATTGAGTGTAGAAAGCTCGATTTTGCTCAGGCGCGTGTTGGCGTCAGCAAAATCCTTCTGGGCAACTTTCACCTCGACCGCCAGTAACTTCTGCTCACGCACCTGTTCTTCGTTCATCTCTTTTGGCAGTTGATTGTAGAGATCAACAGCTTGCTGAGTTTTGCCTTCTTTTATCAGCGCATGAATGGCGAGTAATTGCCAGGTGGTCTTGCTATCATCGCTACTTTGCTGCATTTGTTGCAGGTAATACGCTGAATCAGCAGTCGCCTCGCCCTGAATATGGGCAGCAGACTGGTCTGGTGCTTTAGTTGTACAGCCGGCGAATATTAGCGCGGCCAACATAACAGGCAGACAACGCCCGGCTTTAGAACGAATAAATTTAGACGGTACCATTCTGTATCCAGTGTAATTTTTATCTCAGTGTTCAATATTAAATCGGCAATACGGATGAAACAATGAAACAACTCGAAACGGCGGCTATTTCTGCCAGCACGCTCTACATCGTTCCGACACCCATCGGTAACCTCGGCGATATCACACAGCGGGCATTAGCCGTGTTGCAAAGCGTTGACCTGATTGCCGCCGAAGATACTCGCCATACCGGTTTGCTGCTGCAACATTTTGCGATTAATGCGCGGATGTTCGCATTGCATGATCATAATGAGCAACAAAAAGCAGAAACCCTGCTGGCAAAACTGCAAGAAGGGCAAAGCATCGCGCTCGTGTCTGATGCAGGAACGCCATTAATTAACGATCCTGGTTACCATCTGGTGCGTGCGTGCCGCGAAGCAGGTATTCGCGTGGTGCCGCTGCCTGGTCCATGTGCCGCGATTGCTGCATTAAGTGCAGCGGGCTTGCCTTCTGACCGCTTCTGCTACGAAGGTTTTCTTCCTGCAAAATCCAAAGGCCGTCGCGATGCACTCAAAGCCATTGAGCAAGAACCCCGTACGCTCATCTTCTATGAGTCTACGCATCGCCTGCTCGATAGTTTAGACGATATATGCGCTGTGCTTGGTGAATCACGCTATGTGGTGCTGGCGCGCGAGCTGACGAAAACCTGGGAATCGATTCACGGCGCACCGATTGGTGAGCTGGCGGCATGGGTTAAAGAAGACGAAAACCGCCGTAAAGGCGAGATGGTGTTGATTGTCGAAGGCTTCAAAGCCCCTGTCGATGACGCACTGCCAGCCGATGCGCTGCGCACGCTGGCACTCCTGCAAACGGAACTACCACTGAAAAAGGCTGCAGCACTGGCGGCTGAAATTCACGGCGTGAAGAAAAATGCGCTGTATAAATATGCCTTAGAAAACAGCGAGAAATAGCGTTTTCCGAGCATGCTCGCACTCTTTCATTACAGGTATCACTATTGTTAGTGTGGTTTAAATAAGCGATGGTAATTTGCTCATACTTTAATCTGTTCAGGATGAGCAAATTATGCCGGTGTTGTATCAGGGAGATTCAAACATGATTCTTTACCCTATCAGCTATAGCCCTTCCGCTCTTGAGCGAGCATTTGATGTGTCAGGCACTACCGATATTCTTGGTGTGCCCGCATTGATTGTGCTGCGAAAAGATAAAACGGCTGCGGCAATTGTTTATGCAGAACCCTCACAGGAAGAAAATGGTGAATTGCGCCATCTTGTCGCCGCTAAACTGGATTTGATTCCGCGTAAAAGCACGAACCAGAATGAATCTATTCTGGCGGTTAAGCGCTATTGGGAATCTAAAGCAGTTTTGCAGGTTGAGGGTGTTGTGGTTGATAGATCTGTGCAAGATACCCGAGTAGCGACAACACTTTATGAGCATTTGATCGTTGAAAAGGGACTGATCCTGATGAGCGATCATGATCAATATATTGGCGGTCAGAATATCTGGAAACGCATCGCCAGGGTGTCTAAAAAAATTGATGTATTTATCCTTGATACGGAAAGTGGGCGTTTTTACCCTTATGATGGTGAACGCACCCGCTACGACTGTGAAAGTATTCCCGAGTCAGAAATCTGGAGTCTTGCTCCCGATGAATCCCGCCGAGGTATAGTGCTGGTGGCTGAACGAGCGGCTGAATGAATTTCTGAGCATTAAAAACCCGCTTTCGCGGGTTTTTTTTAACGCATTCCTGGGTAAACCTTTATTTCGCTCCAGCAACCGGTGTTGCTTCGATAACCAGCGTTTCTAGCGGTTTCAGCGTCACAATCACAGGCTTGCTGTAATCACTCGGAAGTGTGGCATTCGCACCATAGACCGGTTTGAGCGTGAAACTTGTCGCTTCGCCATCCGGGATTTCAAAGCTCTTCGTCAAATCCAGATAATAGCTTTGCTCTTTGTCAGACGGGTTACGTAAGCCAAAGATAGCTTTCTCTTTGCTCCACGATGCCCAGCCATAAGGTTCGAGCGCTGTTGGGTCACCGCCAATCCAGTGTGTGTCTACCAACACCGAGCTATTTGCTCGTGACCATTTAGCCGCATTAGCAAGGGTGTCCCATTTAGCGCTATTGAGCATCGATGGCGAAATGTACATCTCTTGTAACTGGGTCCCGGTAGCAAAGTAACTCCAGACCTGGTCGGCAAAATCACTGTCTGTTTGCACTTTTTCCAGCCCGAAATAGGCATTTTCAGCACTGACAATTCCGTGATACATCAGGGAATTTATCGGGAATAGCGGGCCTTTTCGCACAATGGAGCGATAAGTTTCGGCATCGCGATAGGTCATCCATTGTTGAACCGGTGAACCTTTACCGTACACGTTAATATCATCGCCCTGGCGCCAGATTGAATCGGCGTAGAACAACCAGGACGGACTGGCATCGGTGCCGGTAGTCAGGTTAATAAACAGGTCTTTATTTGCCGCGCGCATATTTTTGATGAGCTCAATTGATGCATCAAAATCGGAGGCAAATTGGCTGCCTTTAATCCAGTTATTGGCGTTGCCCATGCCATCAAGTTTGAACGAGGTAATATGTTCATTCTTGATTAAATTAATAATCTGCTCGTTAAAATTATGGAAATAATTAGGCCCGGAGAGCGCGAATTTTCCGTCGACAGTTTCAAAGCCATTTTCTTTCGCGTGTGAAACGCGAATATCGCGTGGTTTGTTATAGCCACCCCACGGAGATAACCAAAGACCGACGGAAGTATGCAGGCTATCGGCCTTATCTTTTACGACACCAAATCCATTGCTGAATGCCGGGCCAAATAGCCATTTTCCTGTGCGGTCATCCCAGCCATCGTCCAGCAGAAAACCGTCTAATTTTACGCCGCGCTTTTTAATCAGCTCGTCAGCGTAGGCATCCATCCTGTTAAGCACATCTTTTTCGGTATAGGTGGTGAAGAAACCAATATCCATCCAGCTGTTGTAATGCAGGTACGGCTGATATGGGCGCGGGCGCATAGTATTGATAAATTCGTTGAAGCTACGGCGTAGTTGGTTTGTCGCCTCAAAGGTTCCGAAATAGGTGGTAAAGGTAACGGGGGCATCGGTTTTAATCGGCGTTTTCAGGCCAACATTCAAGTTGGTTGTCGTTTCATACGCGTAGGTATTTACGATAGGTTTTTCCGGCAGAATAAAGAAGCTGTCAGCAATAATCGGTGAGCTATTAATCGCGCCATCAACATAAGGCGCTTGTGATTGCCCTTTTGTCGGGAAGAGGGTTATTTTCGCAACATCCTGCGCCTTTCCCTTCGCTTTAATTGTGTAGTCAATACTGGCGTATTTTCCTTTAAGGACATTCAATACCACATTTACAGTGAAATCTTTATGGTCGTAATCGATATGAATTGAGTCATCTTTTTGGCTGACGTTTTTAATTTTAAAGTCGGCGGCATGAATAACATCTTCATTCGGTAGTGTTAGAAAGAACAACTCCTTGGGGGCGAGTTTACTTTGAGAAAGTTTGTCTTTGACCACGACAGCAGAATTCGTGTCGTCAAATGAGATGGAGATATTGTTGTTATTCAGCAGATATTCAGAAGCAAAGGCGCCATTGCTAACCAGAAGTAATAATAACGAGCTCTTTATGATTTTCTTCATCGTTTGTCCTTGAGGCGAAGTTTTCGGGGGCAAGTTTCAAACTGACTGATAGCGTTACCCGGTTTTCCAGGTAACGCTTTAAAGCACGAGATTTATAGCGAGGTTTCAGTTTCAGGAATTAATTTATTGGCAGAGCCGCAAACGGTGACTTTACTGCGCACCACTTCTTTCATGGCATCCATTCCGACGCGCATGTAGTAACGCGGGTCGTTGCCTTCCGGATTCTCGGCAAACCATTTTTTCACTGCGTCGGCAAAGGCGATTTTTAATTCGGTTGCGACATTTACTTTGCACACACCCAGTTCGATGGCGCGTCTGACGTATTCATCTGGCACATCACTCGCACCGTGCAGCACCAGCGGGATATCCACAACTTCACGAATTTCAGCCAGGCGCTGGAAATCAATTTTTGGGCGCTTGGTATAAAGCCCGTGTGCCGTGCCGATGGCAACCGCGAGGCTATCGATACCGGTGAGTTCGACGAAACGGCGTGCTTCTTGTGGGTCGGTCAGGAAGGCGCTTTCTTCGTCGACATCCATATCGTCTTCCACACCGCCGAGGCGGCCTAGCTCTGCTTCCACGCTGCAGTCATGGCGGTGACAAAAATCGACCACTGATTTCACCAGACCCACGTTCTCGGCAAGCGGGAAGTGGCTGCCATCTATCATGGCGCTACGCACCCCAGCGTTCACTTTACGGCTGATATCTGCCAGCGATTCATGGTGATCAAGATGCAGTGCCAGTGGCATGTCATAGCTTTCTGAATAGGCTTCACACAAGGCGAAGATCTCTTCAAAAGCGATGTGTTTAAAGGTGCCTGGCGTACCCGCAAGAATCACCGGCGACTGCATCTCTTTGCAGACTTCCAGAATTGCCTGGATAGTTTCTGCGTTGTGAATATTAAACGCAGGGACGGCGTAGCCACGGGCTTGCGCATCCTGCAGCAGATATTTGGTGGAGATAATACTCATGTTGTAATCCTCTCAGCCTTTCCACGGATGAATAACGACACCTTTCACAACACGGTTGACCGTGCCGCTTGCGGAAGGGGTATCAGGGGTAATGCCTGCTTTGACGGATTCCGTCAGCGCGAAAATCTGCGCATACATCAGGAAGCAGAAAGCCTGCTCAACGTCGATGAAATCGCGGGAAGGTGGCAGCCAGATATGTGGCCCCGACTCGACTTCCGGGCAAGGTGACGAGCAGATAGCAACGACGCGCAGGGCCTGTTGGTCACGGCGCAACTCAGCCAGTAAATCAAGGTCGTACTGGCGGGTGTACGGGTGGCTTGAAACCATGACCACAACTAACGTTTCGTTGTTAACCAGTGATTTAGGTCCATGACGGAACCCGGTAGGGGAGTCATAAAATGCCGCCAGTTTTCCGGCCGTGAGTTCCAGAACTTTCAGTGCGGATTCACGCGCTACACCTTGCAAGCCGCCGCTGCCCAGGTAGACGACGCGTCTGAAAGGCAAATCGCCGAACACGCTTTCGCTTAAGTTACCCTGTGAAGCAATGATTTCTTCACAGCGGTCAGCCACATCCTGGAAAGTGGTGCTGTTGATAACATCCGGTGCAAACACGGCCAGGCAGCTTGCCATCATGGTGGTGATGCTGCTGGTCATGGCGAAGCCACGATCGTGAGTTTCCGGAGGCATTAGCAGTGCCAGTGAATTGCCACTTGTTGCGGCATTCTGATACAGGCTACCGGCTTCATTACAGGTAATGATCAGGTGATAGCAATCCTTCACCACTTGGTTGACTAAATCGACCGCCGCCACACTTTCAGGGCTGTTGCCGGAGCGGGCAAAAGAAACCAGTAGCGTCGGTTCCTGCTCGGACAAGTAATCGATCGGGTTGGTGACAAGGTCGGTGGTTGGTACTGCAACAAAGTTTTTCCCGGTGTGGCGTGATAACCACGGCGTAATAATATCGCCAATAAATGCTGAGGTTCCTGCACCCGTCAGGATAATTTTTAGCGAGGTGTTTTGCAGCACAGGATCAAGGAATGCGTTGATGCTGCTACGTTGATTACCGATATTTTTTAACGATCGGATCCAGCTTTCCGGCTGTTGGCGGATCTCTTTTTCAGTCCAGGTTGATGTGCCAGAAAGACAGGCAGATTGGGTTTCGCTCATAACTCAGTCCTTAGCAGTGCAAGATCATCGGAAGTAGCACAAAGCAGTACAGGACAATCTTTCGTTTTGTTTCATTTACTCAACTTCATGCTTAAATAAAATCTATAGAAAAGAAAATGAAAGGTCAATGTAAGAAAAACAATAAAACGAAAAATGTGATCCGTAGAACGATCGTTTTTGGTTATTTTATTGATTTAAATGGTTATTTTTAAATAATGGATAGTTAAGGTGATTTTAAACGAAAGGAAAAGAAAGGTCTGTCGCGGTGAAGGCGACAGACAAAAGTGAGGAGCAACGAAAGTACTACAGGAGGAATCTCTGGCCATTAATCCAGATGTTCTGAAGCCTTAATTGTGGGTTTAGCGCAATTAAACTGGCGCGTTTTCCCACGGCTATCGAACCTAAATCTTTATCCAATCCGAGCATTTTGGCCGGGTGTAGTGACGCCATGTGAATGGCATCTTCGGCAGAAACGCCTACGTTATTCACCAGGTTTCGCACCGCGGCATCAAGCGAAAGCGTGCTTCCCGCAAGCCCTCCGCTTTCAGTGCGTACGATCCCCTCACGCATTGTTACCGGGTATCCGCAAATCGAATAGTCGCCATCAGGCATACCTGCTGCACTCATGGCATCGGTTATCAGCAAAACACGAGGTTTCGCGCAGCTACAACAAATATTCATGACCGCAGGGTGAACGTGGTGCCTGTCGGCAATCAGCTCCAGCCAGGCCCGTTTATCGCTTAGCCCGGCTCCGACCATACCAGGGTTACGGTGATGCAAGCCTGTCATGCCGTTAAAGCAGTGCACCAGCCCGTCGGCCCCGGCATCAAATGCCTCAAGGGTTTGCTCGTAACTAGCGGCGCTATGGCCAAGCATGACGCGCACATCACGGCTTTTAAGGTGCTTAATTGCTTCAAGTGCCTCCGGTTTTTCAGGGGCCAGTGCTACCACTCGTAAGGTGTTTTGCGACACGGTGATTAGCCTGTCCAACTCGGCAGTATTCAGTTCGCGGAATAATTCAGACGGATGAGCGCCTTTATTGAGCGGTGTAAAATATGGCCCTTCGAGATAGCTTCCCAGCACTGTGGCGCCGGGTCCTCCGTGATGACAGCGCTTCGCGATTCGCTGTAATGCCCGTTCAATATTGGCGAGCGGAGCTGTGACTGTTGTGGGCAACCAACTACCCACACCTTCGCACGCTTTATGCTTCGCCAGCCTGTCGAGGACACCGGGGTCGTCATCCATAACATCAACCCCGTCACCTCCGTGGACATGAATATCAATGTACGCCGGGCACAACAGTTCGGCATCATGCGCCATCGTTCCTGAAGGGATAGGTTCGATGGCGACAATCGTTTCGTTATCAATAAGTAACTGATGATCGTCTAGCCAGCCTTGCTCGGTGAGAACGCGCCTGGCTCGCAGTAGAGTGGTCATATTCCTTCCTCGACCGCCTCAGCTTCGCGATAACGCCCCATTTCATCGACCAGGCTGGTTAACCCGCGATGGCCGCATTCCAGCGCCTGAAGGCGGAATTCTTTACTGCTCAACCCGTCACGTTCCAGCACCATTTCTAGCAGCAGTTGCAGGTTTATACCGGTGATGACTTCGCGCCCCGGCTGCTCTAACGCCATGGTTGAAGCAACGCGGAAGGGTGTGCCGCCAAGTAAATCAGTTAAAAACACCAGCTCTTCACTTTCGTCTAATGCGCTAATGGCTGCTTCAAACTGTGAAGTGAGCAATGCCGTTGAAGACGTTTCAGGGAAATCAATGGCGATAAACTGCTCTTGCTCACCAAGAATCTGCTTCATCGCTTTTTCAAGACCGGTGGCAAAGCCACCGTGACCGCTAAGAATAATGCTTAACATATTGTTTTATCTCGCTTACAGGGATTCACTTACAGGAAGTGGGCAAACTTCCCGACAACACCCAGCGCAACCGTGATACCAATAAGGCGCAAAGGGCTCCAGCCACGGCGCACTAACGCGTACATGCACAAGGTATAAACCAGTGGTAAAAAGGCCGGCATCAGCTTATCGATAACGTCCGTTTGCAGTTTCACCACCGCATCACCCGCTGTGATTTCCAGCGTAGTGGACAGGCGAACGTAAGTTGCAACCAGCGCACCAATCACCGTCATCCCAACAATAGACGCGGCATGACCGACTTTGCGAGTGTTGGCTTTGATAAGCGGGATGGCGGCCACACCCATGCGGTAAGCGTAATGTGCCAGGCCAAAACGCAAGCCGAGGTGAACGACGTTAAACAGCACGATAAAGATCACCGCGCCGAGTATTGAACCTTGTAAGGCAAGGCTCGCCCCGATACCGCCGCAGATAGGTAACAAGGTCAGCCAGAACATCGCATCGCCAATCCCTCCCAGCGGTGCACCGACGGCAATTTTCGTGCTCTGAATGCTGTTCACATCCTGCTTTGAGCGTTCCATCGCCAAAATAATGCCGATAACAAAGGTCACCAGGAAAGGGTGGGTGTTGAAGAACCCCATGTGGCCTTTCATGGCACGCGCCAGGTCGCTTTTATTGGTATGGATTTTTTTGAGTGCGGGGAGCAGGCCATATAGCCAACCGGACCCCTGCATACGTTCATAGTTGAATGATGCTTGTAACAGCATGGAGCGCCATGCCACACGATTGATGTCTTTTCTTGTTAACTCTACACCGATGCTCTGGTCTTCATAGATGTTGTCGTTGCCGTTAGTCAGGGAGGTTTCCGTAACGTCTGTATCTGGCAAAGTCTGGATATTAGATGCCATCTTCAAATTCCTCTTTCTGAGCGCTGGAAGGTTGCTGTGGTGCCGGGTCTTTGCGTAAGAAATCAATCAGCGCCATTGCTAATGCGGCAGCGGCAATCGCCAACACCGGCAGTTTTAGCCAGGCAGCAGCCACAAAACCGAGAATGAAATAGGGGATATAAATGTTTTTCATCATGATTTTTAGCAGCACGGCAAAGCCGATTGCTGGCATGATGCCGCCTGCCACACCCAGGCCGTCAATTAAGCGGGTGGGTAAAACATCGATCGCGGTTTTGGCATGTTCCGCACCAAAATAGATAGGCAAAAACGCGCACAAGAAATAGAACGTGCCGAGGGCCAGAAGGGCCAGATAGTTAACGCGTTCAATGCCATCCGTATCAGCTTGCGCCGCCATTTGGTCGCAGCGAGCCATCACACCTGACATGATGGAGAACAGGAAGGTAATCCCCATTTGCACCGCAACGGCGAATGGCACTGCTACGCCGACCGCGACTTCAGGTTTCACGCCAGTGGTAATAGCAAAAGTGGTGCCGACGATGGTACCGATAATCACGTTTGGTGGCTGTGCGCCTGCTAGTGGCGCAAGCCCCATCCAGACCAGTTCCAGCGTACCGCCACATAAAATACCGGTATGAAGATCACCAAGAATCAAACCAACCAGTGGCCCTAATACAACAGGACGGTGCATGTGCGTCAGGCCGTTGAACATATCCAGGCCAGCTATAAAGGCCAAAATCCCCAACGCTAATGCCTGTAATAAGCTAATTTCCATAGAAAATACCTCAGAGGAGTTTGTAGAGATCCTGAGCGGATTCCGTCGGCACACCCTGAACAAAACATTCTACTCCGGCCTTTTGTAAGCCATTAAAAGCAGCAATATCTTGCTCATCCACAGAGACGGTTTTCGCGATTTGTTGTTTGCCTTCTGCATAGTGCATGTTGCCGACGTTAATCCGCGTAACAGGCACATCGCCTTTCACTAAGGTCAGGAAATCATCCGGGTTTTTGCAAACCAGCAGGATTTTCTGGCGGTCTGCTGCACGGTGAATATTGTCGATAACTTTTTGCAGTGACCAGAAACGTACGGCTATCCCTTCAGCCAGAACCATCTCCATCAAGTTTTGCTGCACTGTGTCTTCTGCGACTTCATCGTTGGCAACAAGGACGAGGTTTGCACCAGCAAAACCGACCCATTGAACACCAACCTGGCCGTGAATGAGTCGTTCATCAATGCGGCTTAATACAATGTTTGGCATATTATTTTCCTCTTATTATCATTGTGTTATTTGGATTGTTGTGTGCCCAGACAGGCGCAATGGTACTGGCGCAACACGTCCTGGATATGGTCGATAATCAGTTCATGCGGCGTTGCCGCGATTTTTCCTTCACGGACCTTAGCGTATTGAAGTGGCAGATACTGACTGATCAGTGGCAAAGGAATGGATTCACCAGCCAGGTTGGTAAGAAGTCTTGAATACGCCTCGTCAATGTCATGATCTGGCCAGTAGTAGCGAACTCGGTCGGAGAAGCTGTATCCACGTGCCAGACGGCGATCGCTGTCATTGCCGTGATAATGGTGTTTCCAGTATTCAGGGTGCTCAAGCATCACGCTTTCAAGAACATTGCGAAGCCCGGAGCATTTATGTGCTGGGCGTAATTCGCGCTCGATAGCCGCCAGTGAAAACAGGGCTTCACGCAGTGCAAAGGTTAGTGCCGGACCGACTTTCAGAATCGCAAAGTGGTTTTGTACCAGTTGCTGCAAGGCTTGTGGCGTCTGGTAATCGGTGGAGTGCGCTTCAAACACCATGGTGTCGAAAGCTTCAATCATCTGACTTAAGAAAAGTGATTTCTCAGGTTGGTAATCAATAACCTGCGTGTGGTCGAATTCCACACCTGGCTGGACAACCAGCCCGATAATGCGTGGCCACAATTCGCTCAAACCTTGTAATTCAAACGAATGGCGATGGGCTTCGAGTGTGGCTTTGGCAGCCGATGGCGTAGTGACGGCAAGTTCCGCCAGCGTTTCGTGTGCGCCGCCAGGGACTGGAACTTCAGTGCCGATAACGTACACCAAATCGGAGGCACCAAATTTCTCAATACAGGTTTGTTCTGCGATCTTTGCAAGCCGGGCGGCACGCATTGCAACAATGGTATCGGTCAACGGAACCGGATCATCTGCGCAAGACATGCTGCAATCGAGGTGGATCTTTTTGAAACCTGCCGCGACATAGCAACGGATGAGCTCGTCCGCGTTACGCATGGCTTCTTCTGCGGGCAGAGCCTGCCAACGGTTTGGACCCAGGTGATCCCCCCCCAGAATGAGTTGCTCGCGTGGGAAGTGATATTTATCTGCCATTTGTTCGACAAAACCACGGAAGTCTTCCGGTGTCATTCCGGTATAGCCGCCGTATTGATCGACCTGATTGGACGTTGCTTCTATTAGTAAGAGAGATTTTTCGTCCCGGCTATGGCGCATCGCCGCTTCTAGAACTAACGGGTGAGCAGAACAAACGGCAAAAATGCCACATCGTGAATCCTGTTTATGGTCGGCCACAAACGCGGTTAAATGTTTCACTTTCCTCTCCGTATGGGTTGGCTATCTATTTGTCTTTCGATTTGTTTCATTTAATAGTGGTGTATCGTGCGATAAAAACAAAACGAAAGATAATAGAATTGAGATCTGTTTCGCAAAAGAAACATAATGAAAGCCTATTTGACACAATGACAGTGAGTGCAGCACGCGATGTAAAGGCTTGCTTTCCGTGAAAAGAAAGGTGTTAATAGACGAAGTGAAATGAAACGAAAGGTTTTATGAAAGGATCATGTATGAATAATACCGACGCAGCAACGGACAAGCGTGTAACAGGTACAAGTGAAAGACGTGAGCAGATCATTCAGCGTCTTCGTCAACAAGGAAGCGTGCAGGTTAATGATCTCTCATCATTTTTTGGTGTCTCGACAGTGACGATCCGTAACGATCTGGCTTTTCTGGAAAAGCAGGGTGTTGCCGTGCGAGCTTATGGCGGGGCGCTAGTTTGTGATTCGGGAACTGCTGCGGTTGAACCGACCGTTGAGGATAAAAGCTCTCTGAATACTTCGCTCAAGCGCAGCATTGCGCGTGCAGCGGCGGATCTCATCAAACCAGGCCATCGCGTCATTCTTGACTCAGGCACCACTACTTATGAGATTGCGCGTCATATGCGCCACCATAAGGAAGTGATTGCGATGACCAACGGCATGAACGTGGCGAATGCATTGCTTGAGGCGGAAGGTGTGGAGTTGCTGATGACTGGTGGACACCTGCGCCGCCAGTCGTTGTCATTCTATGGCGATCAGGCCGATCAATCTTTGCAAAACTATCACTTCGACATCCTGTTCCTGGGTGTCGATGCTATCGATCTTGAGCGCGGTGTGAGTACCCACAACGAAGATGAAGCGCGTCTTAACCGTCGTATGTGTGAAGTGGCCGAGCGTATTATTGTGGTCACGGACTCCAGTAAATTTAACCGCTCCAGCCTACATAAAATCATCGATACCCAACGCATTCATATGGTTATCACGGATGCAGGTATTCCTGCTGAAAGCCTGAATGGTCTGCGTAAAGGCGGAATTGAAGTGGTATTGGTTGGGGAATAATCTGTTATTGAAGGCCAACGCGAAATTGAACGTTGGCCTTATCTGGCTACACCTTAGCTAATTTATATCCCCGTAAGCGGCTAACGCTCAGCATAATCGCTAACACCGTTGCGATAACTGCCATCCACAAGCTGAAATGCACTGCGCTGTTCTGCGCATAAATCGACATCATCACACCGACAAACGCAGCGCCCAGGCACTGCCCGAAGGTGCGCATGATTGCCAGAACACCGGATGCATATCCGCTGTTTTCCCGCGAGGCATTGGACAACATTTCTTTGTTATTGGGACTTTGAAAACAGCCAAAACCTATCCCGCAAATCAAACTGCGCAAACAGATATCCCATGCTTGCGCATGTTCTGGAAGCATAGCCAGCAATGTCAGGCCAATGGCGAAGATACACAGTCCTGCTGTTGAGATTATTGCGGCTGAATATCGGTCTGCAAGGCGCCCGGCATGGGGAGCGGCCAGAATAATTCCGATGGGCCACGGTGTGAAAAGCAGTGCTGAAACTAGTGCGCTGTAACCGTAAACGCTCTGAAACAGGAACGGCAGGGCAATGAAGGTTATGCCCTGGCTGACAAAGGAGGCCAGCGAAGTGAGTGCTGCCAGCGAAAACCGTGAAGAGGAAAAGATATTGAGCGGAAGCAACGGCTTAGTCACGCGCTGCTGAACCCAGATAAATGCAAGGCCGGTGAGAATCGCGATGCTCGCGAAAATCACAGCAGTGGTCAGGTCACCGTTGCCGGGATGGGTAAATGCATCTGCGGCCATAATCAATGCGCCTAACGCAACTGCCGAAAGTAAGGCTCCGGCATAATCGAATGGTTCGCGTTTTAACGCCGGGTTATTGGGAATAACACGCAGCGTGAGTAATAAAGCGATAATGCCCAGCGGAATATTAATCGCAAACAACCATTGCCAGCTCAACGTGGAAAGAATCGTGCCTCCGAGAATCGGCGCGATGGCAGTGCTAGTGCCAATCAGCAGAGCATTGAGGCCAAGTATTCGCCCCAACAGGCGATTGGGAAAAACTGAGCGCAGTATCGCCGGGCCAATACTTAATGTTGCCGCACCACCAATACCCTGCAAAACCCGCATGATAACTAACATATCCAGTGAGGATGAGAGCGCACATCCCACAGAGGCCAGCGTGAAAAGGCCAAGACCGAAGGCGAAAATCGAGCGAAACCCGATGCGGCTGGACAGCGCAGCAAATATTGCCAGCGTCATCGCCGCAGATAATAAATATCCGTTGGATACCCAAACGGTGGCACCCAGTGAAGCATCGAGCGAGCGGGCGATTTGCGGCAAGGCAATGTTGATCATCGAGCCGTCAAACACGGCCATGGTCGTCATGGTCATGACGGCTGCCATCGCAAAGCCGCGCTCACGGCCAGGCAAACCTTCATCGCCTGGCTGGTCGGAAAATAGTGCCATTTTTTTAATTCTCTCGCTTGGGTGTGCCAGAAATATAGCTGTACTGGTGATAAGGCGGAAGGCGCAGCATTTGCATTAATAACCTGCACCAAACGCCTTCTCTCATTTCAACGCGCGCGCTACTATTGAGTTTATGACTGAACCCGATCTGAACTTACTTATTGCTCTTGATGTGCTTCTTGCTGAAGGAAGTGTGGCAGGGGCTGCGCATCGCCTGGGGTTAAGCGCCTCGGCGATGAGCCGAACACTAGGCCGCCTGCGTGACACCACTGGCGACCCGCTACTGGTGCGGGCAGGGCGTAATATGGTGCTGACTCCTTATGCGGAAGAAATCCGCGAGCGCACGCAAAATGCCGTCTTTGAGGCCCGCGCGATACTGCGCCCTTCATCGGATGCTTTTAATCTTGCAACACTTGAGCGCAGTTTTACCCTGCGTACTAACGCCGGATTTATTGAGATATTTGGTGCTGCGTTGATTGCTGCGGTAGCCGCCGTTGCGCCGTTGGTCCAACTGCGCTTTATGCCCAAACCAGAGAAAACAGCAAAGTATCTGCGTGAAGGTTTAATTGATCTTGAGATCGGTGTACTTGGGGAGATGGGACCAGAAATACGATTAACAGCGCTTTATCGGGATAAGTTTGTCGGCGTGGTACGAAAAGGCCATTTGCTTGAGCAAGAGGATGATATTACTGCTGCGAAGTATGCCGATTTGGGGCATGTGGTAGTTTCCCGTCATGAACGAGGAACTGGCCCGGTTGATGTGCTGCTGGCAGAGATGAATTTACAACGCAAAATTGCGGCAATGGTTCCGGGGTTTCCCGCGGCGATTGCGGTGGCTCAGGCATCGGATTTAGTGGCGTTGGTGCCAGCTACATTCCTGCTGAACCAGCCGGGGTTGAATGGCAATTCAGGGGAAGCGAGGCTTTATGTTTTTGAGCTGCCGGTGAAAACCAATGAGATTACGGTGTCTTTAATGTGGCATCCGCGCTCGGAAGCAGACCCGGCGCATCGCTGGCTGCGGCAGTTGGTGTTGAAGGTTTGCCGCAATGCCGGATGTCGCTAACGCTAATCCGACATTGCGAGGTATTGCAGCTTGAAGTATGAAGGCTATCAGGTCACCGGCGCTGGGTTAAACACCGCCAAAGCATTGTGAAGCCCCCACTGATCCGAGAAGGTTTTCTTACGGCCACTCGCCACATCAAGAATAAATTTGAACAACTCCCAGCCTACGTCCTCAATGGTCGCTTCACCCGTGGCGATAGTGCCCGCGTTGATATCCATTAAGTCATACCAACGGTTGGCCAGTGCGGTACGGGTGGCCATTTTAATCACCGGAACAGCCAGCAAACCGTATGGTGTACCGCGTCCGGTTGTGAATACTTGTACCGTAATACCTGAAGCCACCTGCTGTGTGCCGCAAACGAAATCACTGGCCGGGGTTGCGGCGAAAATCAGGCCGCGTTTGGTTGGCCGCTGCCCTGGGGAAAGCACCTCAACAATGGCGCTTTGGCCTGATTTAGCAATTGAACCAAGTGCTTTTTCCACCACGTTTGCCAGGCCACCTTTTTTGTTGCCCGGGGACGGGTTGGCGCTACGGTCTGTTTTACCCATATCAAGATAGTTGTCGTACCATTCCATCTCTTCGAGCAGGCGCTTACCCACTTCTTCGTTGATGGCACGCGGTGTTAGCAGGTGAATAGCATCACGCACTTCCGTCACTTCAGAGAACATCACCGTTGCACCACAACGCACCAGCAGGTCAGAGGCATAACCTACCGCTGGGTTGGCGGTTACGCCTGAGAACGCATCGCTGCCGCCACATTGCATACCCACAACTAAGTCAGATGCCGGGCAGGTTTCGCGTTGGCGTTGGTTTAGTTTGACCAGATGGCGCTCAGCGACGTTAAGAATGTCATCGACCATCGATTTAAAGCCGACGTGGTGTTCATCTTGCAGACGCACGATGCTGGCATCGCCAACATTAATCGACTGCACGTCATCGGTGCCTTCCAGCAGACGCTCTGGCTGCAATTTTTCGCAACCCAAGCCAATGACCATGATCTCGCCGCCAAAGTTCGGGTTCAGGGAAATATTATGGATGGTACGGATAGGGATGACCGCCGCGGGGGCGTTGATCGCCACACCACAACCGTAGAGGTGATTGAGGCCCACAACACCATCTACGTTCGGGTAGCGTGGTAGCAAATCACGTTCAATAATTTTGATGACATAATCCACGACACCTGCAACGCAATGTACGCTTGTCGTGATACCAAGGAGGTTTTTGGTGCCGACGCTGCCGTCAGCATTGCGATAACCTTCAAAGGTATAACCTTCCAGCGGCGGCAGTGGCTCAGGCACTTTCGTGGCTAATGGCAAAGTGTGGAGCGGGGGCGCTTTTGGTAATTCAACTAATGATTCGTCAATCCAGCTGCCGCGTGGAATATCACGCACCGCATAGCCAATCACTTCGCCATAACGAACAATTTCGCCATGCGCCGGAATATCAACCAGTGCAGCTTTATGCCCTTGTGGGATATGTTCGATAAGTTCTAATCCATCCGGAAAACGGGTGCCAGCTTTCAGCCCATTATCATTAACAATAATAGCGACATTATCTGTCTCATGAACTTTTATATAAAAAGAACCAGGGGGTTGTTGTTTAATTTCAATATTCGACATTGCCGCTATTCTCCAGAATTTTTTCTAATCGTGACTTCTCACAAGCTAAATAAAGAATGTCAGGCCGTGAGAAATAAAAATGTGAGCGAGATCACTTTATATTGCGAGGCATTGCCCACCAGGCAGGGTTATCTATGAAATTGTGCAATACACCCCACAAACATGTGCATAAGTTTAATTATTTGGCTTTTAAAGTGTTATCTATTGGGCGTATGCCTAATGTCCATTTGTTCTGTGCTGGCTATACTGTGTTGCGAATGACAAACACCAGGTTAATTTCAGAGAGCAGTATTATCCCGAAAATATATTCGTGAAATACTGCTTTATATAAATAAAAAATCCTTGAATTAAGTACCCGCAACAGAGGATGTAGAAAATGATTTTGGATACAGCAGTTGAGTCGAAAAAAGGTAAGAACACACGATACTTAATATTATTAATTATCTTTATTGTAACGACGATTAACTACGCGGATCGCGCCACTCTTTCTATTGCGGGTACTGAAGTTGCTAAAGAATTACAGCTCAGTGCAATCTCAATGGGCTATATTTTCTCGGCGTTTGGTTGGGCATACCTGTTAATGCAAATCCCTGGCGGCTGGTTACTTGACCGCTACGGCTCGAAAAAAGTTTATACCTACAGTCTGTTCTTCTGGTCTCTGTTTACGTTCATGCAAGGCTTTGTTGATATGGTGCCGCTGGCGTATGCGGGTATCTCCATGTTTATCATGCGTTTTATGCTTGGTTTCTCTGAAGCGCCATCATTCCCGGCTAACGCTCGTATTGTTGCGGCCTGGTTCCCGACAAAAGAACGCGGCACCGCTTCAGCCATTTTTAACTCCGCACAGTATTTCTCGCTGGCGCTGTTCTCTCCTTTACTCGGCTGGCTGACCTTCGCATGGGGTTGGGAGCACGTGTTTACCGTGATGGGCGGTATCGGTTTTGTGCTGACCTTCCTGTGGGTGAAGTTTATCCATAACCCGACTGACCACCCGCGTATGTCAAAAGAAGAGTTGGATTACATCACTCAAGGCGGCGCAGTGGTTGATATGGACCACAAAAAACCAGGTGCCGTGGTAGAAGGTCCAAAACTCCATTACATCAAGCAGTTGCTGACTAACCGTATGATGCTGGGCGTGTTCTTCGGTCAGTACTTCATTAACACCATTACCTGGTTCTTCCTGACCTGGTTCCCGATTTACCTGGTGCAAGATAAAGGCATGTCGATCCTGAAAGTAGGGATGGTTGCTTCAATACCGGCGCTGTGTGGCTTCGCAGGTGGCGTATTGGGTGGCGTATTCTCTGATTCGTTAATCAAGCGCGGTTACTCACTGACCGTTGCTCGTAAGATACCGATTGTTCTCGGGATGCTGCTTGCTTCAACCATCATTCTTTGTAACTACACCGAAAGCACGGCTCTGGTTATCACCCTGATGGCATTCGCTTTCTTCGGGAAAGGTTTTGGCGCGCTGGGCTGGCCGGTTATTGCCGACACCGCACCAAAAGAGATGGTTGGCCTGTGTGGTGCCGTGTTCAACGTGTTCGGTAACGTTGCTTCTATCGTGACTCCACTGGTGATTGGTTACCTGGTTTCTGAACTTCACTCCTTTAATGCAGCGCTGATCTTCGTAGGCTGTTCGGCGCTGATGGCAATGGTTTGTTATCTGTTCGTAGTTGGTGACATTAAACGTATGGAATTGCAGAAGTAATTAACGCAACAGATAACCTGATAAATAAGGGCAAAAGATGAATACCAACGTTTTCCCAAATAAATTTAAAGCCGCATTGGCAGCACACCAGACTCAAATCGGTTGCTGGTCAGCACTGGCAAACCCTATCAGCACCGAAGTGCTGGGCCTGGCTGGTTTCGACTGGATTGTGCTGGACGGCGAACATGCACCAAACGACATCACCACATTCATTCCACAGTTGATGGCATTAAAAGGCAGCGAAAGTGCCGCCGTGGTTCGTGCTCCGACCAACGACCCGGTGATCATCAAGCGCCTGCTGGATATCGGCTTCTA
>Ga0105251_10000469_pt1 | contig 38434 bp, 30 predicted proteins | sample KBSS64metaG_FD_80424 | JGI IMG/M metagenome (GOLD analysis project Ga0105251, IMG submission 80424) | Switchgrass rhizosphere microbial communities from Kellogg Biological Station, Michigan, USA - KBS S6-4 metaG | ecosystem: Host-associated > Plants > Roots > Rhizosphere > Soil | place...
GATCTTTCGGATGGCACGCTTTCAAAACCCTCGTTATAATCCGCGCACTTACTGAGGGCCTATAGCTCAGTCGGTTAGAGCAGAGGACTCATAATCCTTTGGTCCACGGTTCGAGTCCGTGTGGGCCCACCAGATATGACAAAGCCGCGCATCTGCGCGGCTTTTTCGTTTCGGCTGCGATCATGCCTTGCAGATCAGAAGCGCATCTTCGACACGGCAACTTCCAGGCTTACCGTCATAACCCCAGTGGTTCGACGGAAAGGGTCCGCTTGCGACAGAGCTGCCATCATCGTTGAACACCTCGATTACCGCATTCCACAAGCTTGTGCGCGGCTTCTCGCTGCCGGGGTCCAGGCACAGCAGGTGAGTGATCTGGAAATCTCCATCGTCATCGTAGCCTTGGTACCCGACAACCATCATCCAATGGCCACCTCCGCCAGGCCAGCGTACGCCGATGATCGGTGCACACTCGCTGTCGACAGCGGCTTGAACCTGCTGCACAACTTCTTTCTTGCTACCCGTTACGTACTCGGCACCTACGCCAACACCGCTGAAGCAATCAACGAGCCTGAGCATATCCCTATGGTCAGTGCCCTTTGAAACCAGCGCGCCCAGATTGCGAATTTCAGTACGAAAACGCCCCTCTCGACTGTTGCCATGCCAGAGGTACATGTTTTGCGCTTCTTCATAGCTCATGACACCGAGCGTGATCAGCGCCATCACCACACTGTACGGGCCGCATGCACCATCCAGCCCTCCCTGACGCAGGTGCACCAACTGACCATCACGCGCGCAGGTCAGTGGCCCATCCGGAGAAACCATCAACCAAGGGCTGACTGTCATCTTGTTCATACGTGCGAATCCTTGCAGGGCAGAGATAGCGCCAGAGTCGGCGGCGGCGCGAACGATATCAATCAGCCACCACCCTGTCCATGCAGGGCAAACGAGCATGACCAGAGGCTGGAAGCGGTATGTTCAGGCAACTACTGGCTGAGCACAGGGAACGCCATGTAGGCTAGCCAGCCCACTGCAGAGACTTGCCATGTCGGACGCCCGCCCCATCACCCTCGACGAAATCGACCGTCAGTTGCTCGCGCTGCTGCAGATCAACGCCCGTGAAAGCGTCGCCACCCTCGCCCGCCAGCTGGGCATTGCCCGCACCACGGTCAACTCGCGCCTGGAGCGGCTGGAGAAAAACAAGGTCATCACCGGCTATGGTGTGCGCCTTGGCCAGCGCCTGATTGGCGGCGGGCTGCAGGCCTATGTCGGGATCAAGGTGCAGCCACGTTCGGGTAAAGAAGTGGTGCGGCGGCTGAGTGCCATGGGGCAGGTGCAGCAGCTGTGCGCGGTGAGTGGCGAGTTCGATTACGTGGCCTGGCTGCGTAGCGATTCGCCGGAGCAACTCGACCAGCTGCTGGACCAGATTGGCAGTGTCGAGGGCGTGGAGAAGACCACCACGTCGATCATCCTCAGCAGCAAAGTTGATCGCGGGCAGCCAGTCTAAACCTGCTTCCACAGCGACGGGTGTTGCTGGAGAATCATCAAAATAGCCAAATGATCAGTCGATATGACCACGCAACACACAATACGACATCATTCTTCATCTTAATTACGAACACCCCGCTTCATAAAATGACCCTCAGCCATCTCCTATACTCAGGCTCCGCCCTTCGCGCAGCCGCTCTGGCAAGGTCACTTCATGAACAAGAAAAACCGCCACCCCGCCGACGGCAAACAACCGATCACCATCTTCGGCCCGGATTTTCCCTTCGCCTTCGACGACTGGCTGGAACACCCGGCCGGCCTGGGTAGCATCCCGGCCGAACGCCAGGGTGAGGAAGTCGCCATCGTCGGAGCAGGCATCGCCGGCCTGATCGCGGCCTACGAACTGATGAAGCTGGGCCTCAAGCCGGTGGTCTACGAGGCCTCCAAGCTCGGCGGGCGGTTGCGTTCGCAGGCCTTCAACGGCACCGACGGGATCATCGCCGAGCTCGGCGGCATGCGCTTCCCGGTGTCCTCCACCGCCTTCTACCATTACGTCGACAAGCTGGGCCTGGAAACCAAGCCCTTCCCCAACCCGCTGACCTCTGCCTCGGGCAGCACGGTGATCGACCTCGAAGGCCAGACCTACTACGCCGAAAAGGCCAGCGACCTGCCCAAGCTGTTCCATGAAGTGGCCGACGCCTGGGCGGATGCGCTGGAAAGCGGCGCACAGTTTGCCGATATCCAACAGGCCATCCGTGACCGTGACGTACCTCGGCTGAAAGAGTTGTGGAACAAGCTGGTGCCACTGTGGGACGACCGCACCTTCTACGACTTCGTCGCCACCTCGCGCTCGTTTGCCCAGCTGAGCTTCCAGCACCGCGAAGTGTTCGGCCAGGTCGGTTTCGGCACGGGCGGCTGGGACTCGGACTTCCCCAATTCGATGCTGGAAATCTTCCGCGTGGTGATGACCAACTGCGATGACCACCAGCACCTGATCGTCGGCGGCGTGGAGCAGGTCCCTCAAGGTATCTGGCGCCATGCGCCGGAACGCTGCGCCCATTGGCCGCAAGGCACCAGCCTGAGTTCGCTGCATGGCGGTGCGCCGCGCACCGGGGTCAAACGCATTGCGCGTGCCGCCGACGGGCGCCTGGCGGTCACCGACAACTGGGGTGACACCCGCCACTACGGCGCGGTGCTCGCCACTTGCCAGAGCTGGCTGCTGACCACCCAGATCGACTGCGAAGAGTCGCTGTTCTCACAGAAGATGTGGATGGCCCTGGACCGCACCCGCTACATGCAGTCGTCGAAAACCTTCGTCATGGTCGACCGGCCGTTCTGGAAGGACAAGGATCCACAGACAGGCCGCGACCTGATGAGCATGACCCTCACCGATCGCCTCACCCGCGGTACCTACCTGTTCGACAACGGTGACGACAAGCCGGGCGTCATCTGCCTGTCCTACGCCTGGATGAGCGACGCCCTGAAAATGCTGCCGCATCCGGTGGAAAAGCGCGTGCAGCTTGCCTTGGACGCGCTGAAGAAGATCTACCCGAAGACCGACATCGCCGGGCATATCATCGGCGACCCGATCACCATTTCCTGGGAAGCCGACCCGCACTTCCTCGGCGCCTTCAAGGGCGCACTGCCGGGCCACTATCGCTACAACCAGCGCATGTATGCGCACTTCATGCAGCAGGACATGCCCGCTGAACAACGCGGCATGTTCATCGCCGGCGACGACGTGTCGTGGACCCCGGCCTGGGTCGAAGGTGCGGTACAGACGTCGCTGAATGCGGTGTGGGGTATCATGAACCACTTCGGTGGCCACACCCACCCGGACAACCCAGGCCCGGGCGACGTGTTCGAAGAAATCGGGCCGATTGCCCTGGCTGACTGAAACCAAGGAGGCAGCATGCGCATCGCTCTGTTCCAGGGCGCACCCAACCCGCTGGACGTGCCCGGCAACCTGCAACGGCTGCGCCACCAGGCGCAACTGGCGGCCGAGCGTGGCGCGCAGCTGCTGGTGTGCCCGGAGATGTTCCTGAGCGGCTACAACATTGGGCTGGCACAGGTCGAACGGCTGGCCGAAACCGACGACGGCCCGGCGGCCATGGCCGTGGTGGAGATCGCCCAGGCGCACCGCATCGCCATCGTCTACGGCTACCCGGAACGTGCCGATGACGGGGCGATCTACAACAGCGTGCAGCTGATCGATGCCCATGGCCGCAGCCTGTGCAATTACCGCAAGACCCACCTGTTCGGCGAGCTGGACCGGGCAATGTTCAGCCCTGGCGCCGACCACTTCCCGGTGGTCGAGCTGGAGGGCTGGAAGGTCGGCATGCTGATCTGCTACGACATCGAGTTCCCGGAGAACGCCCGGCGCCTGGCGCTGGCCGGTGCCGAGCTGATCCTGGTGCCGACGGCGAACATGACACCTTACGATTTCGTCTGCCAGGTGACCGTACGCTCGCGGGCGCAGGAGAACCAGTGCTACCTGGTGTACGCCAACTACTGCGGGGCCGAGGACGAGATCCAGTATTGCGGGCAGAGCAGCATCATCGGGCCCGACGGCAGCTTGCTGGCCATGGCCGGGCGCGATGAGTGCCAGTTGCTGGCGGAGCTGGAGCATGAGCGGGTGGTGCGGGGGCGTGAGGCGTTTCCTTATCTGACCGATCTGCGGCGCGAGCTGCATCGCCTCAAGGACTGATCGGGGCTGCTTTGCAGCCCATTCGCGGGCAAGCCCGCTCCCACAGGATTTTCACAGGCCTGGGGACTTGTGTAGTCCCTGTGGGAGCCGGCTTGCCGGCGATAGGGCCGGGCCTGCCAATACAAATGGGTTAGCATGAACACCTGCCCCGGAGTTCCCATGCCTGACACCACCCGCCACCTCGCACTCGCCAACGGCCTGCAACTGACCCTGCGTCACGCCCCGCGCCTGAAGCGCTCGGCTGCTGCCCTGCGAGTGCACGCGGGCAGCCACGATGCCCCTCGCCAGTGGCCGGGCCTGGCCCACTTCCTCGAACACCTGTTCTTCCTCGGCACCGCACGCTTCCCGCTGGAAGACGGCCTGATGCGCTACGTCCAGGCCCTCGGCGGCCAGGTCAATGCCAGCACCCGCGAGCGCACCACCGACTTCTTCTTCGAAGTACCGCCCGCCGCCCTGGCAGGTGGCCTGGAGCGCCTGTGCCAGATGCTTGCCGAACCGGACCTGAGCATCGAGCGCCAACGCCGCGAGCGGGAAGTCATCCACGCCGAATTCATCGCCTGGTCGCGCAACCCGCAGGCACAGCAGCAATTTGCCTTGCTGCAATCGGTGGCCGGCGATCATCCGTTGATCGGCTTTCATGCAGGCAACCGCCATTCCCTCGTTTTGCGCAATATTGCCTTCCAGCAAGCGCTCACGGGCTTTCACCAGCGCTTCTACCAAGGCGGCCAGATCACCCTGAGCCTCTGCGGCCCGCAGCCACTGGATGAGCTGGAACAACTCGGCAGGCAATTCGCCGGCCTCTTCGCCACGGGTGCCCCTGTACCACAAGCCTTGCCACCCGCTCTGGCAACCCACGAGCCGCTGCTGTTCGCCCACGAAGGCTTGCCCGCAGGTGCAGAACAGGCGCTGGAGCTGCTCATGGCCAACCTCGGCGACAACCGCCCCGGCGGTTGGCTGGATGCACTGGAGCGACGCAGCTGGCTCGAAGGGTTCAAGGTCGAGAAGTTGTATGCCTTCGCCGGGCAACTGCTCTGGCACATCGACCTGAAGCTCGGCCCGCAAGCGAATATCGACGAGGCCCAGACGCTGTTGCACGGCTGGTTCGACTTCATCCGCCAGGCAGACCCCGCCCAGCTCAACAGCACATTCGGCCTCTTGCAACAACGCCGCGAACGCAGCGCCAGCGCACTGGAGCTGGCCCGTCGCGACAGCGCCGGGCAGCCGTTTGCAGCGCTGGATTCGCAAGCACTGATGGCGCTTGAAGCATTGCTTGAGCAGTTACCGTGCCGCGCTTACGACCAATGGCAACTGCCGGCGGCCGAGCCTTTGTTGCTCGAAGATCTGCCCATTTCTGAGCGTGCAGCGCTGCCGCCTGCGCTGGGCCTCTGCGACCTGCTTGCGCCGGCCAGGCAATACGCTGCACTTTATCTTCGCTGGCACGTGCCATCGGCATTGCGCCAGCTGCTGTATGGCGTACTTGAGCGCGCCTTGCACCCCCTGAAAGTGCGTTGCGAGCGGGCCTGTGTGCTCCTGCAGTTCAGTGCTTCAGGCGACTGCTGGCAGTTGCGTTGCGCTGGCGATCCGGCAGCCGTGATACGCGCGACAGGTCAAGCCCTGGCGCTTTTGCAGGCGCCCTCGAACTGGCAGCCATCGCCGCCTGAGCCCCCCGCCCTGATACCGATCAGGGCGCTGATCAATCAACTCCCCGACGCCGTGCTCGGCAGCCACCCAGCAGCGCCTGCATCTTGCAGCGTCGACCAGACGCTGCTCGACGACGCCTGGCAGCACAGCCACTGGCAGGGCCTGGCCATGGGCTTCGATACCCGCGCCGTGCAGGCGCTAGGCGCCGTGCTGCAGGGCTGCCCAGGGCAAGGCGCAGCGCCTGCGCCTGCCGCCCTCTGGACTGGCCATCGCTGGCAGCATGCCAAGGTACCGGGCAGTGAAAATGCCCTGTTGCTGTTCTGCCCACTGGCTGCCGAGCGGCAAGCCTGTGGTCGTCTGCTGGCGCAACTGCTGCAAGGGCCGGTGTATCAACGCCTACGGGTCGAACTGCAACTGGGCTACGCGGTTTTCAGTACCTTCCGTCAGGTCGAGGGCATCGGTGGCCTGCTGTTCGGCGTGCAGTCGCCGCATGCCAGCCAGGCCGAAATCCTCGACCACCTGCGCGCGCTGCTGAGCCAAGGCGTCACACTCGACAGCGGCGCCCGGCAAGCACTGGCCGAGCAGTTCGACGAGCCCGCCATGGCCAACGCCGAGGTCGCCGAATGGGCTTGGCAGACACATCTGTCCAGACAACCCGACAGCCTGCTTGGGCTGCAGTGGTCTATCCTCAATACGCAACAAGCAGATCTGGACGGCCTGCTACGCGACCTGCTCGGCCCCGATTACGCCTGGCTATGCCTGGCCAACAGTGCCGCGCCAGATGCGTCCTGGCATTGATCAATCGAGGATTGTTACGTTTGCTGCAAGGGCGCTTATCAAAGAATTAACCTTTCGGTACAAAGTTTTCTTGTAAGATAACGCTATCTCAGCCAACGGTACCTCTTGCTTGAGGCACCCAACTCACAGCTGAAGCACACTCAACCTATCCGGAAGGAGAACGCCCATGTGGACCAAACCTGCATACACTGACCTGCGTATTGGCTTCGAAGTGACCATGTACTTCGCCAGCCGCTAAGCCTTGCTTGCGGTTCGACGCCTCGGTCCGCCGGGGCGTCGTCGTTTTTCGGATACGGCTTTTCGCAGAAGGAGTGGCCATGTACATCCAGATTCTCGGTTCCGCCGCCGGCGGTGGTTTCCCGCAGTGGAACTGCAACTGCGTCAACTGCAAGGGCTTTCGCGACGGCAGCCTGCGCGCCACGGCACGCACCCAGTCGTCCATCGCCCTGTCCGACGACGGTGAGCACTGGATCCTGTGCAATGCCTCGCCCGATATCCGCGCCCAGCTCCAGGCCTTCGCGCCGATGCAGCCGGCGCGTGCGTTACGCGATACCGGCATCAACGCCATCGTCCTGCTCGACAGCCAGATCGACCACACCACCGGGCTGCTCAGCCTGCGTGAAGGCTGCCCGCACCAGGTCTGGTGCACCGACATGGTCCACCAGGACCTGACCACCGGCTTCCCGCTGTTCAACATGCTGAGCCACTGGAACGGCGGCCTGCAGTGGAACCGCATCGAGCTCGAAGGCAGTTTCGTCATCGAAGCCTGCCCCAACCTCAGGTTCACCCCCTTCCCCCTGCGCAGCGCCGCGCCGCCCTACTCGCCGCACCGCTTCGACCCACACCCGGGCGACAACCTCGGCCTGCTGGTCGAGGACACCCGCACCGGCGGCAAGCTGTTCTACGCCCCCGGCCTCGGCCAGGTCGACGAGCAACTGCTGCAGATGATGCACGGCGCCGACTGCCTGCTGGTCGACGGCACGCTGTGGGAGGATGATGAAATGCAGCGCCGTGGTGTCGGCACCCGCACCGGCCGCGAGATGGGCCACCTGGCGCAGAACGGCCCGGGCGGCATGCTCGAAGTGCTCGACGGCTTCCCGCGTCAGCGCAAGGTGCTTATCCACATCAACAACACCAACCCGATCCTCGACGAAGACTCGCCCGAGCGCGCCGAAGTCCAGCGCCGTGGCGTCGAAGTCGCCTTCGACGGCATGAGCATCGAGTTGTAAGGAGGCCCCGTGAGCGACGCACTGCCAATGTCCCCTGCCGAGTTCGAGCAGGCCCTGCGCGCCAAGGGCGCCTACTACCACATCCACCACCCGTACCACGTGGCGATGTATGAAGGCCGCGCCAGCCGCGAGCAGATCCAGGGCTGGGTGGCCAACCGCTTCTATTACCAGGTCAACATCCCGATGAAGGATGCCGCGATCCTGGCCAACTGCCCGGACCGCGAGGTACGCCGCGAGTGGATCCAGCGCCTGCTTGACCATGACGGCGCGCCCGGCGAAGACGGCGGCATCGAAGCCTGGCTGCGCCTGGGCCAGGCGGTCGGCCTCGACCCCGACCAGCTGCGTTCCCAGGAGCTGGTGCTGCCCGGCGTGCGCTTTGCAGTGGACGCCTATGTCAACTTCGCCCGCCGCGCCAGCTGGCAGGAAGCGGCCAGCAGCTCGCTGACCGAGCTGTTCGCCCCGCAGATCCACCAGTCGCGCCTGGACAGCTGGCCGCAGCACTACCCGTGGATCGACCCGGCCGGCTACGCGTACTTCCGCACCCGCCTGGGCCAGGCCCGGCGTGACGTGGAGCACGGCCTGGCGATCACCCTGCAGCACTACACCACCCGTGCGGGCCAGGAGCGTATGCTGGAAATCCTGCAGTTCAAGCTGGATATCCTCTGGAGCATGCTCGACGCCATGAGCATGGCCTACGAGCTGAACCGCCCGCCTTACCACACCGTTACCCAGCAACGGGTCTGGCACAAGGGGATCGCCCTATGAGCTTCGAACGCAACCTGGTACCGAACTGGCGCACTGGCTACCGCTTCCAGTACGAACCGGCGCAAAAAGGTCATGTGCTGCTGTACCCCGAAGGCATGATCAAGCTCAACGACAGCGCCGGCCTGATCGGCGGGCTGATCGACGGCAAGCGCGATGTGGCGGCGATCATCGCTGAACTTGAACAACAATTCCCTGGTGTGCCCGAGGTCGCCGTCGACATCGAGCAATTCATGGAGGTGGCCCGTGCCGAACACTGGATCACCCTCGCCTGAGGTGCCGGTCGGCCTGCCGCTGTGGCTGCTGGCCGAGCTGACCTACCGCTGCCCACTGCAGTGCCCGTACTGCTCCAACCCGCTGGACTTCGCTGCCCAAGGCCAGGAGCTGAGCACCGCGCAGTGGTTCAAGGTGATGGCCGAAGCCCGCGAAATGGGCGCTGCGCAAATCGGTTTTTCCGGTGGTGAACCGCTGGTGCGCCAGGACCTCGCCGAGCTGATCGGCGAGGCTCGCCGGCTGGGCTACTACACCAACCTGATCACCTCCGGCATCGGCCTGACCGAGGCGCGCATCGCCGCCTTCAAGGAGGCCGGGCTGGACCATATCCAGATCAGCTTCCAGGCCAGTGATGAACAGGTCAACAACCTGCTGGCCGGCTCGAAGAAGGCCTTCGCCCAGAAGCTGGAGATGGCCCGTGCGGTTAAGGCCCACGGCTACCCGATGGTGCTCAACTTCGTCACCCATCGGCACAACATCGACAAGATCGACCGCATCATCGAGCTGTGCATTGCCCTTGAGGCGGACTTTGTCGAGCTTGCCACCTGCCAGTTCTACGGCTGGGCACACCTCAACCGCCTGGGCCTGCTGCCGACCCGCGCGCAGCTCGAACGTGCCGAGCGCATCACCAACGAGTACCGGGAAAAGCTCAAGGCCGAGGGCAACCCGTGCAAGCTGATCTTCGTCACGCCGGATTACTACGAAGAACGTCCCAAGGCCTGCATGAATGGCTGGGGCAGCCTGTTCCTGACCATCACCCCGGACGGCACCGCCCTGCCCTGCCACGGCGCGCGCCAGCTGCCGGTGCAGTTCCCCAACGTGCGCGAGCATGACCTGCACCACATCTGGTACGACTCGTTCGGCTTCAACCGCTTCCGCGGTTATGACTGGATGCCTGAGCCGTGCCGTTCGTGCGACGAGAAGGAAAAGGACTTCGGCGGCTGCCGTTGCCAGGCCTTCATGCTCACCGGCGACGCCAGCAATGCCGACCCGGTGTGCGCCAAGTCGGCCGACCACGGCATCATCCTCAAAGCTCGCGAGGAGGCGGAAACCGCCCAACTCGCCATCGAAGAGATGACCTTCCGCAATGAGCGCAACTCCCGTGTCATCGTCCGCGGCTGACTTCAGCGCCGCACAGGCCGTCGCCGCCGGCACCGACTTTGCCGAACTCAAGGTCAGTGCCGAGGGGCTGTTCTGGAACGAGTTCCGCCCGGCCGATGGCGCCTGCCGTATCTGGCATTGGCGCGACCACCAGGCGCGTTGCCTGACGCCTGATGGCTTCAGCGTGCGCAGCCGGGTATACGAATACGGTGGCGGCAGCTTCTGCCTGGGCGGCGACGGGCTGCTGTTCGTCAACGAGGAAGATCAGCAGGTCTATACCCAGAGTATCGCGGGCACTGCACCACGCGCCCTGAGCGCCGAAGCCAACTGTCGTTACGGTGATCTGCAGTGGCACCACGGCAAGGTGCTGGCAGTCGAAGAGCGTCATGGCGAAGGCGTCGAACATCGCCTGGTGGCACTGGATGAAACCACCCGCGAAGTGCTCGCCGAGGGTGCCGACTTCTATGCCTCGCCAACGGTCAGCGCCGATGGCCAACGCCTGGCGTGGGTCGAATGGGACCGCCCGGCACAGCCCTGGACCCTGACCCGCCTGATGTGCCGCAAACGCGACGCCAACGGCGACTGGGGCCCCGCGCAGCGCATCGCCGCCGCAGACGAATCGCTGCAGCAACCGCGTTTCGACGCCGAGGACCGCTTGTATTGCCTGTCTGACCGCAATGGCTTCTGGCAGCCCTGGGGCGAAGTCGAAGGCCACTGGCAAGCACTGCCGGCCGAAGCGGCCGACCATGCCGCCGCGCCGTGGCAACTGGGCACCAGCACCTGGCTGCCGGTAAGCCCGCAACGCTATCTGGCCACCTGGTTCGAAGGCGGCATCGGGCAACTGGGCCTGCATGGTGAAAATGGCCGCACTGAACGCTTTGCCAGCGCCTACACCCGATTCCGCAACCTGGCCATGGACGCCGAACACCTGTATGCCGTCGCAGCCTCGCCGATCAGCCCGCCAGCGGTGATCGCCATTGCCCGCGCCAACCATGAAGTAAGCGTGCTGGCCGGCGGCGCCGAAGTGCTGCCTGCAGCGCAGATCAGCCTGCCGCAATCGATCCATTACGCCAGCGGCGGCGCGCTTGCCCACGGCTTTTTCTACCCGGCAAGCGGCACCGAGGGCCCTGCGCCTTTGCTGGTCTTCATCCACGGCGGCCCGACCTCGGCGTGCTACCCGGTGCTCGACCCGCGTATCCAGTACTGGACCCAACGCGGCTTCGCCGTGGCCGACCTGAACTACCGGGGCAGCACCGGCTATGGCCGGGCCTACCGCCAGGCGTTGCACCTGCGCTGGGGCGAAAGCGATGTGCAGGATGCCTGCGCCGCCGTCGAGCATCTGGCCGGGCAAGGGCTGATCGACCCCAGCAAGGCCTTCATACGCGGGGGCAGTGCCGGTGGTTACACCACACTGTGCGCCCTGGCTTTCCACGACGTGTTCCGCGCCGGCGCCAGCCTTTACGGCGTCAGTGACCCCATTGCCCTGGGCCGGGCCACGCACAAGTTCGAAGGCGATTATCTGGACTGGCTGATCGGTGACCCGCAACAGGATGCCGAGCGCTACCGCCAGCGTACCCCCCTGCTGCATGCCTCACGGATCAAGGTGCCGGTGATCTTCTTCCAGGGCGAGCTGGATGCCGTGGTGGTGCCGGAGCAGACGCGCTCGATGCTGCAGGCGTTGCAGGCCAATGGCATCGCGGCCGAAGGGCATTTCTATGCCGGGGAACGGCATGGCTTGCGCAAGGCCGAGAATCTGGCCCATGCGCTGGAGGAAGAGTGGAAATTCTACTGCCGGGTGTTGGCGGGGTGACACCCCGGGGCCGCCATGCGGCCCCGGTATCCTCAACGCTTGGCGATGATGTACACCGCATGCACGATCCCCGGGATGTAGCCCAGCAGGGTCAGCAGAATATTCAGCCAGAACGCCCCGCCAAAACCCACCTGCAGAAACACGCCCAGCGGCGGCAGGATAATGGCGATGATGATGCGAATGAAGTCCATGCGGGTCTCTCCTGAAGGGGTTACATCAGAGACTAGCCGCGCATCGCAGAGGTTCCACAGGCAAAAAAAAACGCCCCGGGCCAAATGAAACAGGCACGGGGCGATGCGCAGAAACGCCAGACGGTTCGTAGAATTCCTGATCAGGCCGGCATCTCGCGGCGGGCCTGTTGCTGCGCGTGCAGGCGGGCAAAGGCCCGGGCCAGGCGCAGGAGCATTTCATCGATGTTGCCCTTGCTCACCGTCAGTGCCGGCGAGAAGCGCACCACATCGGGTTGCGGTGCATTCAGCAGCAAGCCTTCGTGCAGGGCCGCCGCGACCAGATCCTTGGCCAGATTCTCTTGCAGTTGCAGCGCCCAAAGCAGGCCCTGACCGCGCACTTCCCCCTGACCGTAGCGGCCAGCCAGACGGCTCAAGCCATCGCGCAGGTGACGACCACTGTCCTGCACCTGCTCGAAGAAGCCCGGCTCCAGCACGGTTTCCAGCACGGCCAGGCCGGCGGCGCTCATCAGCGCATTGCCGTGATGGCTGCCTTCCAGTTCGCCCGGTTCGGCACAGCACGCCGTTCCGCGAGCGAGCAAGGCGGCCAGTGGCACACCACCCCCCAGGCCCTTGCCGAGGGTGATGATGTCGGCGCGCACGCCGTAGGTCTGCTCTGCCAGCAAGGCCCCACAGCGGCCAATGCCCGTTTGCACTTCATCCAGAATCAGCAGGATGCCCAGCTCCCGGCAGAGCTTTTCCACACCTTGCAGGTACTCGCGTGTAGCCGGGATTACCCCCGCCTCGCCCTGCACCGGTTCGAGCATGATCGCCACGGTGCGTGAATCGACCTCGGCATGCAGCGCCGCCAGGTCGTTGAACGGCACCTTGCTGAACCCCGGCAGGCCGGGCTCGCAACGGTTGCACGGCAGCGGGTCGGAAGCCGACAGCGCGCCCAGGCTGCGGCCATGGCAGGCCTGGCTGGCGGTGATGATGTGGTAGGCGCCGTTGCGGTGCAGCTGGCCCCACTTGCGCGCCAGCTTGATCGCCCCTTCACAGGCCTCGGCACCACTGTTGAGCAGGTAGGCCTGGTCGCTGCCTGTGCTCTGGCACAACCGGTTGACCAGCGCCAGCAGGCCGCGGCTGTGGTAGCCCGCGCCCGGGTTGATCAGCGCCTGAGCCTGGTTGCCCAGTGCCTTGACCAGCGCCGTCGGGCTGTGTCCGAGGCTGTTGACCGCGCCGCCCTGGGTGAAGTCCAGGTAGGCGTGCCCTTCGTTGTCCCATAACCAGGAGCCCTGGCCACGCACGAACACTTGCGCCGCACGCTCGGTGCTCGGCATCAGGCGCTCGCGGGACAACTGCGGCGCATCCGCCACGATCACCGGCGCACGCTTGGGCTCGGCAACCGCGGCAGGGGCCGAACGGCGCAGGTTGAACAGGTTCATCGGGGCTCCAACCAATCACGGTAAAGGGCGGCCAGGGGTCCGGTCTTGCTGCCGGCGCTGGATAATTTTGCCTTGCCTATCAAAAGTGTTTTTCAAACGCGGTAACAATGAGCTGATTGATCGCTGTAACCCGTTGGAATACGGCGATAGACTAGGCGTCGGCAGCCTTTGCGGCCATTTCGTTTTCCCAGCTTTTTCGATAAGTGTTACTTATGGATTTTCGCCAACTGCGTTATTTCGTCGCGGTGTATGAAGAGGGCCATGTCGGCCGCGCCGCCGAACGCCTGTCACTGTCGCAACCGGCGTTGTCGCAGCAGATTCGCCAGCTTGAGCACAGCCTCGACCTCAGCCTGTTCGAGCGCAGCAACAAGCGCCTGCTGCCGACTCTGGCTGCGCACACCCTGTACAACCATGCCCTGCCGCTGCTGGATGGCCTGCAACGGGCCCATGAGGCCATGCGTAACTTCAAGGGCCAGTCCCTGCGCACGCTGGCCATCGGGGTACTGCAGACCGTGCGGCCAAGCCTGGTGCCACAGTTGCTTGAGCGTGTGCGCAAGGCCCAGCCGCACCTGGTGGTGCAGATCTACGAACTGTCGGGGCTGGAGATCGAACGGCGGCTGCTCAATGGCAACCTGGACATCGGCATCAGCTACCTGCCGCCGCGCCAGCCAGGGTTACATGGCTCGCTGCTGTACGAAGACGAGTTGCAGGTTGTCATCCCGGATACCCACCCCCTGAAGGACTTCAAGAAAGTCTCCATCAAGCAGGCCGCCGAGTTACCCATGCTGATGCTCGGTGAGGAATTCCAGATCCGCCAGATCTGGAAGGAACAGCTCGCCGCCCAGGGCCGCAGGCCGCAGGTGCAGGCCGAGATGAACAACATGGCGGGGATTCTCGACAGCCTGGCGCACACGGCGCTGGCGACCATCCTGCCGGGGCGGGCCAAGGATGCCGCCGAAGACGACCAAGGTTTGCTGTGGAAGCCGCTGAGCGAGCCGCGCGTGCCGCTCAAAGTTGGCCTGGTGTTCCGTGATGCGCAACGCCAGCAGGCGTCGGTGGAGCTGCTGCGCACGTTGCTGGAGGAAGAGACCGACTCCCGGCAACTGGGCGCCTCGCCCCTGGATGCGCTTGGCTGAAAAACACGCAGACAAAGAAAACCCCGCCGAAGCGGGGTTCTCTAGACTGTTTCCCTGTGACATCCCTATCGCCCCGCCGTCCTGGCAGGAAATCCTTCGTTGTCCCTGTTCTGTCCTTTGCGCTTCCTGCGCAACGTCCATGTAGAAAGATTAACCGTGGATCCAATCTGACACCAGTGGCGAAAAGTCACCACGTCATGTAGGAAAAGGCTTACAGGAAGTAGTCATTCCCAGATACATCGGCTTGAGCCCATTCGCGGGTAAACCCGCGAAGAGGCCCACGCGATCGGTCAGAACTGCTCGGCATCCAGCAGGTACAACGACTCACTGCCCGCCTTCACCGAGGCCACCAGCGAATTCACCCGCGGCAGCAAGCGCGCGAAGTAGAACCGCGCCGTGCCCAGCTTGGCCGAATAGAACGCCTCATCACCCTCACCCGCCATGGCCGCACGTGCCATCAACGCCCACATATAGGCATAGGCCACATAGCCAAAGGCATGCAGGTACTCGACCGACGCGGCACCGATTTCATTCGGATTGCCCTTGGCCTGCTCCAGCACCCACTCGGTCAGCCCGTCGAGTTGATCGAGGGAGGCGCCCAGCGGCCCGGCGAACGCCTGCAGCTCGTTGCCCGCGCTGGCAATGAACTGGCGGATCTCGTCAGAGAACAGCCTGTAGTACGCGCCACCGCTGGCCACCACCTTGCGGCCCATGAGGTCCAGCGCCTGGATGCCGTTGGTACCTTCGTAGATCTGGGTGATACGCACATCGCGCACCAGTTGCTCCTGGCCCCACTCGCGAATGTAGCCATGGCCACCAAATACCTGCTGGCCGTGCACCGTGCACTCAAGGCCCAGGTCGGTGAGGAACGCCTTGGCCACTGGCGTCAGCAGTGCGACCAGCTCTTCGCTGCGCTTGCGCGTGGCCGGGTCTTCGCTGTACTTGGCACTGTCGAGTTGCATCGCCACATAGGTGGAAAAGGCACGACCGCCCTCGATCAGCGCCTTCATGGTCAGCAGCATGCGCCGCACATCAGGGTGGACGATGATCGGGTCGGCAACTTTGTCCTTGGCCTGCGGCCCGGTCGGCGCGCGGCTCTGCAGGCGATCACGGGCGTATTCCACAGCGTTCTGATAGGAACGCTCGGCCGATGCCAGGCCCTGGATACCCACGCCCAGGCGCTCGTAGTTCATCATGGTGAACATGGCCGCCAGGCCCTTGTTCGGCTCGCCGACGATGTAGCCGACCGCGTCGTCGAAGTTCATCACGCAGGTAGCCGAAGCCTGGATGCCCATCTTGTGCTCGATCGAGCCACACGTGGCCGGGTTGCGCGCGCCGAGGCTGCCGTCTGCATTGACCAGAAACTTCGGCACCAGGAACAGCGAGATGCCTTTGGGCCCTGCTGGTGCGTCTGGCAGCTTGGCCAGCACCAGGTGGATGATGTTCTCGGTCAGGTCATGCTCGCCGCCGGTAATGAAAATCTTCGTGCCGCTGACCTTGTAGCTGCCATCGGCCTGGGGCTCGGCCTTGGTGCGGATGATGCCCAGGTCGGTGCCCGCATGCGGTTCGGTCAGGCACATGGAGCCAGCCCAGACACCGGCGTACATGTTCGGCAGGTACTGTTCCTTCAACGCTTCACTGGCATGGGCATTGATCGACAGGCAAGCGCCGGCAGTCAGCATCGGGTACAGGCCGAAAGCCAGGCTCGAGGCGTTGACCATTTCCTCGACCTGGGCCGAGACCGCCTTGGGCATGCCCATGCCGCCGAATTGCGGGTCACCGCCCACGCCCACCCAACCGCCTTCGGCGTAGGTGTTGTAGGCCTCGATGAAGCCGGCGGGCGTACGCACGGCACCGTTGTCCCAGTGGCAGCCTTCTTCATCGGCGGCGCGGCTGAGCGGGGCGATGCTCTTGCTGGTGACCTTGCCGGCTTCTTCCAGCACGGCCATGGCAGTTTCCGCGTCGACCGCCTCGGCCAGTTCGGGCAGTTGCGCCCACTGCTCGGCCACGTTGAAGACTTCATTCAGTACGAAGCGCATGTCGCGCAGGGGCGCTTTATAGTCAGCCATGACAACCTCTCGCTGGTCGGGTCGGGGCGGCCACACGGACCGCGGCACGGGGTTCGTAAAAAAAAAAAGCAACCCGGGGTTGAATCCAGTGTAACCGAACAACTTTTGCGAGACATAGGGTCATCACGCGACCGTAGAGTCTACTTTGGTCACGCCATCCGGACTGCCCCGCGCTGGGATTGTTGACCATAGACCATGACACAGTTACGCCCGGCACCCTTGGCACTGTAAAGCGCCTGGTCGGCGGATTTGAGCACTTGCTCCGGGTTGCGATGCTCGACCAGGCGCTCGGCCACACCGATGCTGATAGTCACTGATACCGTACCGCTGGCGGCGCCACTGCGGCGCTGACGCCCGGCGGTATCGTCCTGCGGGCGGCTGTTCTGGTCACGCAGGTGCATGGTGTAGTTGGCGATCATCTCGCGCACCGCTTCCACGTGCGGCACGCACTCTTCGGCAGTCTTGCCGGCGAACACCAGGGCAAACTCCTCGCCACCGTAGCGGTAGGCGCGGCCACCGCCGGTGACCTTGGACAACCGGCTGGCGACCAGGCGCAGCACCTGGTCACCGACATCGTGGCCGTGGGTATCGTTGAATTTCTTGAAGTGGTCGACGTCGGTCATGGCGATCACGTAGTTGCGCCCCAGGCGCTGCATGCGCTCGTTCAGCGCGCGGCGCCCGGGCAGCCCGGTGAGTTCGTCACGGAAGGCCATCTGATAGGCCTCGTGCGAGACCGCAGCGGCAATCATCAGCATCACCTGGCTGCACATGATGTTCAGGGTGAACGGCAGGATGAAGGTCTTTGGCAGCATCCAGAAGATGCCGACCAGGCCAATCAGCTGCGCCGCATGCAAAGGCCGGGGCTCGCGCAGGTATTGCACCACCAGCAGGGCGAACACCACGAAGAACGCCGGGTAGACCATCTGGATCAGGCTCATCCATTGGCCATGCAGCGACGGCCAACGGATCTCCGCCAGCCAGACCAGCAGCGCCTCGGGGAAGCTTTGCTCCAGGGCCACCGCCACGCTGCCGACGGCAAACAGCACGGCAAAGCGGGCCAGCAGGTCCTGGGCCAGGTGAGTGCGTTCCTGCCATGCGCCGAACAGGCCGTAGAGGATGGGCAGCAACAGGCACACCAGGTGGAAGATCACGGCCGCGTCCTCACGCACGCGGCCGTTGTCGCGGTAGTAGTCGGTCTGGGTGTCGAGCAGGAAATAGGCGATGTACACCGTGACCATCAGGAACAGTTCACGCTGGCGTCGATAGACGGCGCAGTAGGCACCGCCCAGCAGCAGGACCAGGGTGGGGAGGACGTTGAACAGTGACGTGAAGAAGACGCTGAGGTCTCTTACATAAGCCGCCGCAAGCCCGGCCAGCAACAGAAACAGCGAAGGCAGGAAATGGCTCGCGCGAACAGCATTTAGACGAAACAAGGGCAATCTCCGACCCGGCAGATTAATAATAGCATTGTGCCTCTACTGCATCGGCAGCACACGTGAATAGATGAGTACACCGGTGGGTTAACGGCAGCGGGGATGGAGGGCTTGAGCTTTTCTTGTAACTGCACGATGGGTGTAGGAGCGGCCTTGTGTCGCGAAAGGGCTGCGTAGCAGCCCTCTCAGTCTCAGCATCGATGCATAGATCCCGGGGCTGCTACGCAGCCCTTTCGCGACACAAGGCCGCTCCTACAAGGCACCGCGAAGCCCGGCACGCGCTACAGGTCGTTGTTGAATGGCAGCAGCGGCCCCTGCTGAGCGGAGCGACCTGAAGCACCGACGGCATTGAGCTGGAATTCGGCGTCCAGCGCTTGCCGAGAGGTGATCTGCGCACTGGCCGGTTTTTGTCCGACCGAGTTTTCATCACCCTTCTCACCCTGTGGCAGGATCAGTGACGGGTGATCGAACGGTGCCCGTTCCCAGGCGACGCGCGGATCGGTCAGGCCGACTTCCATGAACTTGACCAGTGCATCCACTTCATCCGCGGTCAGGTTCAGCGAGGTCATGTCCGGGTCGAGGTTGGAGCCGTTGTGCTGGTTGACTGCCGGGTGCTCGAAGCCGCTGGTGTTGCTGGCATCTTCGCCACGCCGGTCGCCGCCGCGGTTGTAGAACTCCATCACCTGGTGCAGCGTTGCCCGGCTGCCATTGTGGAAGTACGGCCCGGTCAACGCGATGTTGCGCAGGGTCGGGGTCTTGAAGGCGCCATCGACCGAGTCGCGGAAACCGACACTGGGCTTGAGCGTCGGGTCGCAGGGGACCGCCGCGCTCAGCGGTGCCTCGAAGGTACACACATCGACATCCAGTGGGTCAGGAATATTCCCGCCTTGCAGCTGGGTGTTGTACTGGCGGGTGAAGGACAAAGGATTGCCCCAGGCATCCGAACCACCCAGCGCCAGGTCTTCTGAGGTCGGGCGCACACCGGTGTTGTAGAAACCGTTGTCATAGAGCGTGGTCAGGCCGTCCGCCATGACCATGCGCTCGATGCGCTCACGCGGCTGAAACAGCAGCCGGCTGCCGGCGTTGGTCAACTCCGCGCCACCATGGCAGGCGATGCACTTGCCCTTGCCCAGGAACAGGTTCATGCCTTGCACCTGCTGCGCGTTCATGGCGGTGTGGTCACCCTGCAGATAGGCATCCAGTGGCGCCTGGTCGGAGATCAGCGTGGACTCGTACATCTGAATCGCCAGGCCGAAGAACAGCGGGAAGTTGGCCTCCATCTGGCTGTAGGGTTCACCGCCCAGCAAGACCTGTTGCGTGGCATTCCACAGGCGTGGCTGGAAGGCGTTTCTGATCAGTTCGCGATAGGTCGGCCGGCGGGCGCTGGAGACCGGCCCGAGTACCGAGTCGGTGGGCGAGATCTTCTGCCCCTTGAGCATCATGCTGTCGAGCATGCGCCGGCCAATGTCGGCGAACGTACGCCCGCCACAGGACATTTCCACCGCGCTGCCGGGAGGCCCGACGGCTTGCGAGGCTGCCGAGGCATCCTTGAGGGCCAGGCGTACCTTGACCGCCACGCCGCTGGCATCCTTGGTGACGAAGATCCCCGCGTCAGGGTCGCGGTTACCGAACGGCGACAAGCCGTTGAACACGTTGTTGGCCCGACCATCCCAGAAGTTGCGCACGTTGAATGCCGCATTGATCACCGACGGCGCATTGCGCCCGGTGCTGCGGCGCACGTTGATGCCGCCCACCTGGAAAATGCCGTCCGGTTGCTGGGTGCATTTGTCGAAGCGCGATTGCCGGGGTTTGACGAAGTTGGCGTCGAACACACCTTGTGAGCCGATGACATCATCGCTGGAATAGACAATTGCCGAGTTGCGATCCAGGGGGTTGGCCAGCACATGGGTCGGGAAGTCGCCTTTTTTCAAGGTGTAGTTCGGGCCGCCCTTGCCACCGGATCGCATGGCATAGCTGGGCACGTCGCCGGGAATATCGGCGGCCGTGAAGGGCTTGTTGAAGATCGACGCGACGTTGGCATTGGTATTGGCCTGGCCCGGGTTGATCTGGTTGGTGACCCGGTGATCGACGCCCGCGTGGTAGTGACAGGAAGCGCATGCGGTGGCGCCGTCACTGCCGATCGCCATGTCCCAGAACAGGGCCTTGCCCAGAAGCACCACCGCCCCGCGATTGATCACATAATCGGACATCAGGTCGACCTTGCGCCCCCCCTCGGTACCTGAGGGATCCGGCGGCGTCATGCCACGCAGGGACTGCAGGCTGGGCACATCCGGCACGACCGGAGCGGTCTCGACCGGATCCGCGGCCCGAACACTCATGAAAGGCAGGCCGACAGCGCAGAGGGTTACCGCTGTCGCACAGGCCAGGTGGGGGATTCGCAAGTTACCAAGATACTTGACCATGATGGACTTCCCGACGGCTCAGGTTTACAGGCTGATCGTTCACGCCACGGAGTGCGCTTAATGCCACCATAGCTGTAACAAAGTATGTCGGCGGGAAACATTCACTATTTTTTTATACCAGTTTATTTAGGTAATCATGCCAATAAATGCTGATACCAAAACGTCCTCAGTTCCGGTGTTAATTCACCCCCACTAATGGGTTCGATTCCCCAATCACCCGGGTACAGCTGCATGCGAAGCGGATGAAAAGCCCGTGCCAAGCAGCCTTCGCGCCACCCAATAAAACTTGGCAACGTATTTGCTCACGCTTGATTAACCGAACTGCTTATTTAGCGAAACCCATAAAACTGGGATGACCAAAGCCAGCAAAGTAGCAAAACGCACGTGCATTGAAGTTGCACTGCGCACGCTATTGCTGGATTTATCTAGCGCCGATGAAAGAGCGAAACAAAACAGCAAGACAACTAAAAAACACAATAAAAAAACCGCTCCCTGGGGAGCGGTTTTTTACTCGGCAACTCAACCAGGCTTAGTAACCCAGCGAGAAGTCTTCTTCTTTCATGTCCATCAGGTTGTTGGCACCCGACAGCATGGTGGCCACGTGAGTGCGGGTACGCGGCAGGATGCGCTGGAAGTAGAAGCGTGCGGTCTGCAGCTTGGCGGTGTAGAAGGCTTCTTCGCTGGTGCCGGCAGCCAGTTTTTCTGCAGCCAGGCGTGCGATGTCAGCCCAGAAGTAGGCCAGGCACGCGTAGCCGGAATACATCAGGTAATCCACCGACGCGGCGCCCACTTCCTCGCGGTCCTTCATCGCGGCCATGCCCACTTTCATGGTCAGCTCGCCCCACTCCTTGTTCAGCGCAACCAATGGCTCGACGAACTCCTTGACCGCGTCATTGCCTTCCTGCGCCTGGCAGAACTTGTGCACGATCTTGGTGAAGCCCTTGAGCGCTTCGCCCTGGGTCATCAGCACCTTGCGACCGAGCAGGTCGAGTGCCTGGATGCCGGTGGTGCCTTCGTACAGCATGGAGATACGGCTGTCGCGCACGTTCTGCTCCATGCCCCACTCGGCGATGAAACCGTGGCCGCCATAGATCTGCACGCCGTGGTTGGCGGCCTCGAAGCCGACTTCGGTCATGAATGCCTTGGCGATCGGGGTCAGGAAGGCCAGCAGCGCGTCGGCCTTCTTGCGCTCTTCCTCGTCCTGGCTGTACTTGACGATGTCGACCTGCTTGGCGGTGAAGTACACCATCGCGCGGTTGCCTTCGGCGAAGGCCTTCATGGTCAGCAGCATGCGACGCACGTCCGGGTGGACGATGATCGGGTCAGCGGCTTTTTCGGGCGCTTTCGGGCCGGTCAGGGAACGCATCTGCAGGCGCTCACGGGCGTACTTCAGGCCGCCCTGGAACGCCACTTCGGCGTGGGCCAGGCCTTGCAGGGCGGTACCCAGGCGTGCGGTGTTCATGAAGGTGAACATGCAGTTCAGGCCTTTGTTGGCCGGGCCGATCAGGTAGCCGGTGGCGCCGTCGAAGTTCATCACGCAGGTGGCGTTGCCGTGGATGCCCATCTTGTGCTCGATGGAGCCGCAGCTCACGCCGTTGCGCTCACCCACACCACCTTCGGCGTTGGGCAGGAACTTCGGCACGATGAACAGCGAGATACCTTTGGTGCCCGCCGGCGCGTCCGGCAGACGCGCCAGCACGATGTGGACGATGTTGTCGGCCATGTCGTGTTCGCCGGCCGAGATGAAAATCTTGGTGCCGGACACTTTGTAGCTGCCGTCGGCCTGTGGTTCGGCCTTGGTGCGCAGCATGCCCAGGTCGGTGCCGCAATGTGGCTCGGTCAGGCACATGGTGCCGGTCCACTCGCCCGACACCAGCTTGGTCAGGTAGGTGTGCTGCTGCTCGGCGGTACCGTGTGCGGAGATGGTGTTCATCGCACCATGGGACAGGCCTGGGTACATGCCCCACGACCAGTTCGAACCACCGACCATTTCGCTCAGGGCCAGGCCCAGCGACTCTGGCAGGCCCTGGCCGCCGTGCTCGACGTCATGCGCCAGGCTTGGCCAGCCGCCTTCCACGAACTGCTCGTAGGCTGCCTTGAAACCGGTCGGGGTCTTCACCCCCGACTCGCTCCAGGTGCAGCCTTCCTGGTCACCGACACGGTTCAGCGGCGACAGCACCTGCTCACAGAACTTCGCGCCTTCTTCCAGGATCGCGTCGACCATGTCGGGCGTTGCGTCCTGGCAACCCGGCAGGCTCTGATAGTGCGCCTCGTAGCCGAGCAGCTCGTCGCGGACGAAACGGATATCACGCAAGGGGGCTTTGTAATCAGGCATTGCGATGAACCTCTGTGATGAGTTCGGTAGGGGACCGCTGATACCGGCCAGCTCTTGTCGGCTTTCGGTCAAACAGTTGTTTGAAACTTACGTTTAGCACCGCCCGATGTCAAGGAGGGACTATGGTTCCATTTACGCCGCGGAAGATGGCATTTATGCCATCCCCAGAAAAAACAATGCCCCTGTGGGAGCGGGCTTGCCCGCGAAAGTGCCAGGGCAGACAACAGAGTTGCCTGATCTGACGCATTCGCGGGCAAGCCCGCTCCCCACAGGGGCTGTGTGCAAGTCGGGCGAAGTGGCCGATCAGGCGTAGGTGTCGATGAAGCGCCCAAGCATTTCGTCGGACGCCTTGGCCACCTTTGCACCGAGTTCGACCTCGGTCTTGCCCAGGGCCAATTGCACGGTGCTGGTTGCCAGGTCCATCTGTTGGCTGCGGTCGACCCCACGCAGGCGCTCGGCCTGGAAGTCGCTGGACTGGCTGGTGGCGGCGCGTTCGACCGAGGCGCTGGCGATCTGGCCGGCGGCCTGATCGACACGATTCTGGCCGTTGTAGATGGCGTTGAGGCCCGCGTAGTACGCGGTGCTGCCGGTGATTTCCATGTCAGAACTCCAATGACGCTGGATATGAACAGGGCCAATTAAAGCAGGCCAGCCACGAAAAGGCCCGTTTAAATCCCTAATGGCTCGGTGCTATCTGATAGCCCAAGGGCATACCTGCCAAGGTTCAATCCAGCAGGTCGAGCTGCAGGTGTTCCGCTACCGCATCCGCGGTCGCCTGCTTGAGCTTCGGCACCCGCCCCAGGCACGGCGCTGGCAATCGCTCCGCCAGGCTGGCCAGGTTCTCTTCCAGCCGCGAAGTCCTGGGCTCGATGATATTCGCCACCCAACCCGCAAGCTGCAGCCCGTCCCGGGCAATCGCCTCGGCACTGAGCAATGCATGGTTGATGCAGCCCAGGCGCACCCCGACCACCAGAATCACCGGCAGCTCCAGGGCAATCGCCAGGTCCGACAGGTTGGCCTGGTCGGACAATGGCACTCGCCAACCGCCCGCACCTTCAACCAAGGTGAAGTCGGCCCCCTGGTCCAGCACATGGCGCATGGCCTTGGACAACACACCGACTTCCAGCGCAATGCCCGCCTCCCGGGCAGCCACATGCGGGGCAATGGCCGGCTCGAAGGCAAACGGGTTGACCTCTTCGTAAGCCAGCTTGATCGAGCTTTCGTCGATCAGCGCCTGGGCATCGCTGTTGCGTAGGCCTTTGGGCGTCATTGTGCAACCCGAAGCCACCGGCTTCGCGCCCAGGGTACTCAGCCCTTGCAGGCGCGCCGCATGCAGCAGCCCGGCAGCGATGGTGGTCTTGCCGACATCGGTGTCGGTCCCGGCGATGAAATAGGCCTGGCTCATGTCACTCCTCTCATGCCTGTGGCTTGCGCATCACACCATAGACCACCTGATAGGTGGCGGGCAGCCCCTGGGGCTGACGAAACGCTTCATAGGCCTGCAACAGGCCCTGCATGCGCGCCCGACCGGTCAGGCCAGAAGGCCGGCCGGGGTTGAGGTTGTGGGCACCCAGGGCCTTGAGTTCATGGGTCAGGCTGCGCACATCGGGGTAGTGCAGCACATGGGCCTGGCGCTGCAGGCTGACCTGTGCGAGGCCACTGGCCGCACACAGGCGCTGGTAGTCTTCGAACCTGCGGAAGCGATTGACATGCACCATGCCATCAACCGCCTGCCAGCTGGCGCGCAACTCATCGAGCGTACCGACGCACAGGCTGCTGAAGGCCAGCACGCCACCGGGGCGCAATACGCGCCGGGCTTCATCCAGCACACTGGCGAACTGACCGCACCACTGCACCGCCAGGCTGGTGAACACCAGGTCGACGCAGGCATCGCCCAGTGGCAGACGCTCGGCATCACCGGCAACATGGTAGTGCGCCCCACCACGCTCGCCACGGGCATGACGCAACATGCCTTCGGCGATATCCACAGCCACACCGGTTGCCTGTTCGAAGCGTTCGCCGAGCACCCGGCTGAAATGCCCGGTGCCACTGCCCAGGTCCAGCCAGCGTGTCGGCGTCAGGCCATCCGGCAGCTGGTCCAGCAAGCTCACCCCTACTGCACGCTGCAGCGCCGCGACGCTATCGTAGCTGGCCGCCGCGCGGGAGAACGAGGCAGCCACCTGGCGCTTGTCCGGCAACGCACCGGGCAGGGTTGGACGGGAAAGGTCAGTCATCGCCACTCTCATGCAGGAAACTCTTGATGCCCGCCGCCAGCTCCTGTGGATATTCCAGCAGGAAGGCGTGGGAACTGTCTTCGACCAGGCCGACTTCCACGTCGGGTAGCAGCTCGCTCAGCGCTTTGGCCGCCTCTGCCGGCACCAGCGCGTCGCTGCCGGCGAACAGGTGCAACTGCGGGCCGCCATAGGCCTGCAGAGCCTCCCGGGTATCGAGCCTGGCCAGCACTTCAAGGCCGGTGGCCAGGTACAGCGGGTCGGTGTCCGGCACACCGACACCCAGTTGGCGCAGCAGCGTGCGAGGCTGCAGGGCACCGTCGCTGCACAGCGTGCGAAAGCGCTTGAGGGTCACCGAGGTATGGCTGCGGCAACCATCGAGGAAGGTGCCGAAGGTGTCGTCGGCCATGCCGTGGGGCCAGTCAGGGCGGGCCACGAAACTGGGGTTGCTGCCCAGGGTCAGCAAGCCGCAGCAATGGTCGCCGCGCTTGCGCGCCAGCTCGCTGGCGAGCATGCCGCCGAGCGACCAGCCACCCAGCCAGGTATCGCTGGGCAATTTGCGGTCGAGGTAGTCCACCCACGCCTGCACATCGGCATCGGCCAGTTCCGGCAGCGGCATCAGCTCGACCTGCAGGCGTGCGTCCTGGGCCCGCAGGCTGGCGGCCAGCGGCTCGAGAGCGGCGGTGCCCAGCCCCCAGCCGGGAAGAAGGATCAAACGGTTACGCATCGGCGGCCTCCAGCTGTGGATAACACTCGGCCAATGCATTCAACAATAGCTGCACCTGCGCCTCGCTGTGCGCCGCACTCAGGGTGACCCGCAGGCGCGCGCTGCCGGCTGGCACGGTTGGCGGGCGAATGGCGGTCACCAGCAGGCCGCGTTCGCGCAGCAAGCGCGACAGTTTGAGGGCCTGGGCACTGTCGCCGATCAGGATCGGCTGGATCGGTGTCGGGCTGTCCATCAGTTGCAGGCCGATTTGCTCGGCACCCTGGCGGAACTGGCGGATCAACGCAGCCAGGTGCTCGCGCCGCCAGCTTTCGCGGCGCAGCAGCTCCAGGCTCTTGAGCGTGGCGCAGGCCAGCGCCGGGGGCTGGCTGGTGGTGTAGATGTACGGCCGGGCGAACTGCACCAATGCTTCGATCAAATCTTCACTGCCGGCGACGAAGGCACCCGCGGTGCCGCAAGCCTTGCCCAGCGTGCCGATCAGTACCGGTACATCGTCGACACCCAGGCCGAAGTGCTCGACGATGCCACCCCCCTGGGCCCCCAAGGTCCCCAGACCATGGGCGTCGTCGACCATCAGCCAGGCGCCGCTGGCACGGGCTACAGCGGCCAATGCCGGCAGGTCGGCAAGGTCACCGTCCATGCTGAACACGCCGTCGGTGACCACCAGGGTGTTGCCGGTGGCCTTGCCCAGCCGGTTGGCCAGGCTGGCAGCATCGTTGTGCAGGTAGCGGCTGAAACGGGCACCACTAAGCAACCCGCCGTCGAGCAGCGACGCATGGTTCAGGCGGTCCTGCAGCACCGTGTCGCCCTGCCCCACCAGTGCGGTGATGGCGCCAAGGTTGGCCATGTAGCCGGTGGAAAACAGCAGCGCGCGCGGGCGGCCGGTCAGTTCGGCCAGCGCCTCTTCGACGGCATGGTGCGGCGCGCTATGGCCGATCACCAGGTGCGAGGCGCCGCCGCCGACACCCCAGCGTTCGGCACCCGCCTGCCAGGCGGCGATCACTTCAGGGTGGTTGGCCAGGCCCAGGTAGTCATTGCTGCAGAAGGCCAGCAAACGCTGGCCGTCGACCACTACCTCAGGCCCCTGTGGGCTTTCCAGCAATGGCCGCTGCCGATACAGGTCTGCGGCGCGCCGTTCGGCCAGGCGCGCCGCCAGGTCGAAGGCCATCTCAGGCTGACGCGGCGTTATAGAACAGCTCGCTGCTGCGTTGCTCGACCAGGGCCTGCTCGATGGCCGCCTGGTGCACTTCGTCGGCATGCTCTTCGCGCGCTTCAGGCTTGATGCCCAGGCGAGCGAACAGTTGCATGTCCTTGTCGGCCTGCGGGTTGGCGGTGGTCAGCAGCTTCTCGCCGTAGAAGATCGAGTTGGCGCCGGCCATGAAGGCCAATGCCTGCATCTGCTCGTTCATCTGCTCGCGGCCGGCGGACAGGCGCACGTGCGACTTGGGCATGAGGATACGGGCGACCGCCAGCATGCGGATGAAGTCGAACGGGTCGACGTCTTCTTCTTCGGCCAACGGGGTGCCGGCAACCTTGACCAGCATGTTGATCGGCACCGACTCTGGGTGCTCGGGCAGGTTGGCCAGCTGGATCAACAGGCCGGCGCGGTCGTCCAGCGACTCACCCATGCCGAGGATACCGCCGGAGCAGATCTTCATCCCGGCATCGCGCACGTAGGCCAGGGTCTGCAGACGCTCGCTGTAAGTGCGGGTGGTGATGATGCTGCCGTAGAACTCCGGAGAGGTATCGAGGTTGTGGTTGTAGTAGTCCAGGCCGGCCTGGGCCAGGGCCGCAGTCTGCTCCTGGTCGAGCTTGCCGAGGGTCATGCAGGTTTCCAGGCCCATGGCCTTCACCCCTTTGACCATCTCCAGCACGTACGGCATGTCCTTGGCCGATGGGTGCTTCCACGCCGCGCCCATGCAGAAGCGGGTGGAACCGATGGCCTTGGCGCGCGCGGCCTCCTCGAGCACCTTCTGCACTTCCATCAGCTTCTGTTTTTCCAGCCCGGTGTTGTAGTGGCCGGACTGCGGACAGTATTTGCAGTCTTCCGGGCAAGCGCCGGTCTTGATCGACAGCAGCGTCGAAACCTGGACGCGGTTCGGGTCGAAATGCGCGCGGTGCACGGTCTGCGCCTGGAACAGCAGGTCATTGAACGGTTGCTGGAACAGTGCCTTGACCTCAGGCAGGGACCAGTCGTGACGTGTTGTTGCAGTTGTGCTGGCGCTCATCGGCGTTTCCTTGTTTAGGCTGTAGCTGGCGCCGAGGCAGGACTGCCCGCCAGCGCATCACGGATAGCTCGCATAGTCATGGAAGGCCTATGAACTGTCAACCTTGGTTAAAAGCACTGGTTTACAAGTGTACGAATATTAACCATAGCTGTTTATTGTGCGGCGAACCCGCCGAGCAGGGCTACCCATTGTGTGTCGCCTGCGAGCAGGAACTGCCCTGGCTCGATGAGCAATGTCTGCGCTGCGCCCTGCCCTTGCCAATGGCCGGCCTGACCTGCGCCCAGTGCAGCCGCCGCCCGCCGGCCTTCGATCAGGTCATTGCGCCCTGGCACTACGGGTTTCCGCTGGACACGCTGATCAGTCGCTTCAAGCACAACAGCCAATGGCCGCTCGGCCGGCTGATGGCCGAAATGCTGAGCCTGAACCTGCGCCACCGCTTCCAGGAGGGCCTGCCCAGGCCAGACCTGCTGTTGCCTGTACCGCTGGCTCGGCGTCGACTGCGCGAACGCGGCTTCAACCAGGCCGGCATGCTCGGGCGCTGGCTGTCGAAAGCACTGGCAATCGAATGCGATGAGCAATTGTTGCTGCGCACGCGTGACACACCGGCTCAACAACACCTCGATGCCCGGGCACGCCGGCGCAATCTGCACCGGGCGTTCACGCTTGCCAGTGAGGCAGCGCTCGAGGGCAAGCATGTCGCCGTGGTTGATGACGTGCTGACCACCGGAGCCACCGCGCAGGCCATCGCACAGCTGCTGCGGCAGGCCGGTGCGCACAGGATCGATGTGTATTGCCTGGCACGCACGGCAAAACCGGGGCAAGCTTGACGGGTCCGTTCCAGATAGGCGCCACCATGTCACTGCCCACCCTGCTCACCCAGCACATAGCCCGCCGACCGCAGCGCATCGCCCTGCTCCAGCACATTGCCGAACAAGGCTCGATCACCCGCGCTGCCAAGGCCGCCGGCATCAGCTACAAGGCTGCCTGGGACGCCATCGACGAGCTCAACAACCTGGCCAGCCAGCCACTGGTCGAGCGCAGCACTGGCGGCCGCGGCGGTGGCGGCGCACGCCTGTCGGCCGAAGGTGAGCGGGTGCTGCGCCTTTATCAACGCCTGCAGGCCTTGCAGGCACAGATTCTGGAAGCTGCCGAAGAATCCAGCGACCTCGACCTGCTCGGGCGTTTGATGTTGCGCACCAGCGCGCGCAACCAGTTGCAAGGCCAAGTCAGCGCATTGCGCAGGGAGGGGCGCCATGATCGCGTAAGCCTGGCACTCGGTGGCGGGCTGGAGATAGAGGCTTTGATTACTCGCGGCAGTACCGAGCGCCTGGAGCTGAGCCTGGGCAGCATGGTAGTGGCGTTGCTCAAGGCCGGATGGGTTCAACTGCTAGGGGCTGATGATGAGCCGGAGCCCGGCAGTAATTGCCTGACGGCTTGTATCGAGGAAGTCCTGGCTGAGGAAGGGGGAAACAGTGAATTACGGATGGCACTGGGCAATGGCCAGACGCTATGTGCACTCGCCGAAACAGAGTGGCTGGCCCAGCAGGGCCTGAAGGCGGGTGACGAGGCCAGGGTGCAGTTTCACCCGTCCTTCGTCCTGCTGGGGGTGCCGGTCTAGGTCAGGGTACGTTGGTGAAGATACCGGTCACCGGCGACACATCACCGGCATAGGGCACGCTGGTCCCCGCTGCCATCGCAATCGTCGACCAGATACGCTGCATATCGACAAACCTGAGCTTAGGGTTCGAGTAGATTTCCCGATCCCACTGGCTCTTGATACTGAAATAGCGGCCATTCCCGCTGCCATTGCGCAGAAGGCCACTGGCCCCCCCCATGAGTACCATTGGCATGTTCATCATATGCTCAGGCGCGCCGTCGGCCATTTCGCTGGTAAGGACTACGAGGGTGTGTTTGAGTAGACTTTCACCAGGCACATCAGGGTCGTCATAGCGCGCCAGTTCATCCATGAACAATTTCGCCTGTTTCGCATACCACTGCCTTGAACCTCTCCAGACTTCCTCACCCGCAAAGCGATGAGCACAGTCATGGGGGTTGGTGCTGGCACTCACATCGAGAATGTTCAGCGACTCGGCCGAGCGCCCGACCTGCACCGTGGCCACTCGGGTTACACCGCAGCTCAGTGCTGCGGCCACGACCTTGTGATGGCTGGCCTGAACCTGATTGCGGTGCTGCGCTGAATTGATCGGGTGGTCTTCAAGCGCCAAGGGTTCACAAACTGAGGGTACCGCCCCTTCCAGGTCCTTGGCGACCTGCTCCAAGGCATCAAGATGGGTCACCAACTTTTCCCGCTGGGCACCTGCTACGCGCCCTCTGAGCTCGGCGATGTCGGCACGGATCGGGTCGAAAACATGGGCATTGCGTGTTTGACGATCGCGTACCTCGCGGGAAGTCGCGCCAAATACCGACTCGTAAAGACGCACGGGGTTCTGCTGGGGTGTCCTCATTTTGTTCTCATCCCATGACACATACCAATGCGTGCCATCAGTGCCGGCATGGGGGCCGGCAAACAGACTCCGATGGATTGGCTGAGTGCCAGGCATTGCATCCCCCAGTATCTTGTCAATGGAGCTCATTTGCCCCTGTCTGTCGCGCATCGCGTAATTCCAACCTTGATGCCCCCCTACACCAGAGCCAACAATGATGCCTTGCAGGTAGAGCGACTGTTGGCGATAAGCTGCCAACTCCTGGCTGACCAAATTGAGCTCGAAATCTGCGGTGTCTTCACTTGCCGCCTGCGGAAACCAAATCCCATTGCCGTTGTGCTCGGGTCCGCTGTAAGAATCTACCGCGAGGCCGTCCGGGACGATGAAGAACACCACCTTCAGGCGGGGTTCCTGCCGTTGCCCTTGCAACAGGTACTGGGCAAACCCACTGCTGCTCAGCGGCAGCAGCGCACCCGCCGCCGCCAGTTGCATCAGGAAACGCCGACGGCTTTTCAGAATGTCCATATCAATTCTCCTCCTGACGGTTGAGGAACACAGGTGAAGTAGCCAGCTCGCGAATCATCTGGATCAACGAGCCATTGGCCTTCAGCGACTCGGCAGCGGCCTTGAGCGTGCCGACCGAACCTGCGGAAACCTTGTTGCCGAACATGAAGCGGAAATAGCTGTCGGCCATGCAGGTCTGCGCCGTGACGTTGGTTGGCAGCAGACGAGCGATATCGCGCACGTTGTGGACGTTTGCCCAGTTCTCCAGGCCGGTGTTGCTGATGAACGGCCCCGAGGCGTCAATATTCACCTGCTCCGGGAATTGCGCGTGGTTGTAAGCGGGCTCGGTTTCGCGGTAGCGCCCGGAAGCATCGTAGTTTTCCATGCTGGAACCGGTGTCGTTCATGTACTTGTGACACTGCCAGCAACGGCCCTCGGAGGCTTGCTCGCCGTTGACCAGGTCCCAACGCTCGCGGGTTGTGATCGCCCTTGGCGGATACTGCGGCTCTTGCGGATCAGCATCGACCGGCACACCGAACTCTCGGCACAGCAACTGCTCGCGGATCATGATGCCGCGCTTGACCAGTGATGTTGCCTGGTAATCAGAGGTGGCCGCCTGGGTAGCACCCAGGTGCAACAGTCCACCTCTTCGCTCATCAACCGTGACCTTACGCATGTCGCCTCCGGTCACTCCGGCAATCCCGTACTGTTCTGCCAACCTTTCATTGAGGTAGGTATACCCAGGGTTGAACAGTGCATTGAATGCCCCGCCGCTCTTGAGCACCTCACCCACCAGACGTGCCTGCTCCTGCCGCATGCTCTGGATGACCTCAGGCTCCAGCCCGGGCTTTTCCGGGATGTCGCGACTGGTCTTGATGTAGTAGCTGATGAAGCGGTTGAACTGTGCAATGCCCTGCTCACTCGTCAGCATCTGCTGAGCCACCGCCCCCATCTGCTCGGGCGTCTCGAGCTGACCCTGTTCGGCCTGACGCATGAGTTCTTCACTCGGCGTGGTACCCAGCATTGCGTAAGAAAGCGCTGTCGCTCGTTCGTTGGCGGTCAAATGATAGGTACCGGATGCCCGCCCGTCTGTTACGCCCAGTTCGGAGCGGTAGAGGAAGTGGGGTGACAACAACAGTGCTGCAACAAGCGAGGCATCATCATGGTCAGCCTTCACGGCTTGATAACGGCTCAACTCTTGCGGACTCAGTGGACGACGGAAGACGCGATGGCCCAAGCTTTCGACGCGCTGTTGAGCCAGCCATGACGGGTCGACCTTGCCTGCCACATTCCACGCCACGTCATACAGCGTCTTCAGATCTTCGGCGTTAAGCATCCCCAGATCGGCCTCTCCGACGTACTTGAATGCTTTATCAAACTTGTCGGCCGGCAACGTATCGGCCTGCACTTGCACGGCAAACAGGTCACGCACGCTGTTCACATATTCGTCACGCGTCAGCAGGCGCAGTTGCCGCTTGCCAAAGGCTTGCCCAGGGTCCAGATAGCCTGCCCACAGTTCGTCATAGAAGTAGTCCGCAATCTGCCCCGAGCAGGACGCATCGCAATGCCCGCTCACGCTCATGCCAAGAATCTGCTGAACCAGGGCTTCCTTGCCCGCCAGGCTCCAGTTGATGGCCTTGCTGGCATCCTGGAAGTACTGCACGGTATGGCACTTCGCACAGGCGGTGGCCACGACCTGCTTGCCGAGTTCGGCGACGTGCTGGTAGCGCATCTGCACTTTCACCGCATCCCGGCTTTCTTCATCGATGTTCACTACCTGTTGGGTCGGCTCTGGCAGTTCGCCCTGGTAGTAAGGGAAATTGAACTTGTGCTCGCCGACTGGCAGCAGCACGTCATGGGAACTGCCCCATGGCACCTTGATGACCTGCGCCTTGCCGTCGCTGATCAGGGTGACGTCCCACTGCTCCGCCGCCTCGCCACTGAATGCAGGCTTGTCCGGTGCAACCACGGTGGCCTTGACGGGCTCGAACGGTGGCCGTTCGATGTAGGCGAGTTGTAAGACCTGCGCGTTCGGCGATTCGCTCAGCGTCACCTGCTGCTGGCGGGTCTTCGGTATCAGCTCACCCACGTTATCCAGCGTGATCGTATAGGTGCCGGGAGCCAGGCCCTTGACGTTCAATGGCGACTCACCCCAGGCGACATCGAAACGCCGGCTGCGTCCATCGCTGTCCTTGAGCGTGCCACTGATCATCAGTGACCGAACCTCGGGGCTTGGCGCCACAGTGGGTTGCAGCTTGAGCAAACTCTTGCCCACCACTTGCCCGCTGTCGAAAGTGATGCGGTAGATCACTCCAGCCAAGTCGTCAGACACCAGCAGCGAGTTGTCGCTCAACGGCAACATGTCGGCTGGACGCCCCAGGCACGAATCGTCCAGGCAATACACATTGAAGTGCTCTGTCGAGCCTCCCCATCCCGTCACCAACGGAATCTGGTTGATAACCTGGCGGCCGTCCTTGACCGTGAGCATGCGCAGCTCCATACCTGGGCTGGCCTTGGTCCCCGTGCCATGCACGGCCACCAGCAGGCGCTGGAGATTGTCGCCATCGTTGTAGAACCCTTTCCAGAATTCGATGCCCAGCGGTGCGGTATTGCTGCCCAGCTCGTAGGCGGGCGCCTCATAATCTTCAGGCTTGAGCATATGCAACGGTTTATCCGAAACAATTGCCCCCACGGCCAACGGCGGCTGAATGGAACCTGGCTCCTGGTATTCTTCCTGGGTAAACCCGGGCACATCGCGACCGTAGAAATACGGCATGCCAAAATGCTGCCCGTCCTGGCTGATCAGGTTGACCTCGTCGGAGTTCAGGTAGCCCTGGCGGTTGTTATCGGTGAACCATATCTTGCCGTCCGGGTGCCAGGTGAAGCCGACCGCATTGCGCACGCCTTTGGCCAGGATCCGCGAGGTGCCGTTTTCCAGGTCATAGCGCAGCACCGTGCCGTAGCGCCCGTCCGGCGGAATGATGCAGCTGTTGCAGGGAATGCCGACGGCGGTGTACAGGCCCTTGTCCGAAGTGTCGATCGGGTTGAAATGCAGAGGATGCTTCTGGTGCCAGATACGCTGACCCGGCCGGGCCAGCGGGAAGGCGGTGTCGTCGGCCGGGAAGTTCATCACCACTTCAGGTTGGGCATCACGATAGTGCTGGTCGACATCGCGAACCCGATACAACTTGCCGGAGGTCGAGAAATACAGGTCACCGTCGCGGTACACCACGCCATGTGGCTCTTCCAGGCCAGAGGCAAGCAGATACACACCCCTTGGCCTGCCGGCCTCGTCCAGCGGGAGCGCATAGATGAACCCTGCGGTGCGCTCTTCATAGGTGTAGACCGGGATGGCACTGGAGCGGACATACAGCACGCGGTCGCCCATCGCCATCTGCCGCGGTTGATAGAGGCCGCTGGCAAACAGCTCAACCTTGACACCCGGCAGCGTCACCAGCCTGCTCAGGTCCAATGGCTGGCGAAACTTCACTTCGAGGCTGATTGTCTCTGGCATGCCAGGCTTGAAGTCGACCTGAGTAGGCGTGGTCAGCGGCAGGAAGCCTTGCGCCGCGTTCATGATCAGGTCGTACTTGCACGGCTCCAGGTCAGAAATCACCAGTTCCTCATTGGAGTGGCCAGAGAACGATTTCTCCTGCCCCTTGCAACGCAGCACGCCACTGACCTCGAGATTGCGCTGTGAGCGTGGCCCGACACCTTTCTCGGAGGTAGTGAACGGAACCTGACCGGTCACCGTGCTGAAAGAAAGTTTCAGGCTGTTGACCTGCGGCTCTGCCGGGCAAGTGCCCAGCTCGTTCCATGCGTCCTTCCAGATATCCGAGTTCGGCTTGCCCGGCTCGTAGATCGCCTGGTTACACCACTGCCAGGCACCGACATTACCTTCAGAGTCGGACTTGCACTGGAAAGCCCTGCCGTGACTGGTCACTTCCGAGCCTTGAAGGTACCCACCCGAGCCCGACCAGGCAGGTGCTGCACACTGTTCCGGCGTGGCTTGCCGAACGGAGGCAGGCGCACTTGACGGTACAGCCAGCCAGTAAGCTGTCACGATCATCGTGACGACAAGTGCGAAGCAGAACGCGACGATGCGGCGCATGAAACATCTCCCTGTCGAGGCCACGCGCTTGGTCTGCGTGGCATGCGACCCGTGCCTCATCACGGCTCGATGGCGTGAGTGAGGCACGGGGCCTTGACCGTTCGAGCGCAACTGCCGAATGCGAGAGCGATTGACCGGCAAGGTAAACCGCTATTCTTCCGGCCGAAACTGGCAAAAATGTCAGGTGGCCGCAGGTTCATTACAATGAACGCTTACTGCCCCACGCGTAGCCCCGGAGCCTTCATGTCGCACCCGTTCGATACCCTCACGCCAGACCTGGTCCTCGATGCCGTGGAAAGCCTCGGTTTTCTCAGCGATGCCCGCGTCCTGGCGCTCAACAGCTACGAGAACCGGGTCTATCAGGTAGGCATCGAAGACGCGCAGCCGCTGATCGCCAAGTTCTACCGCCCAGGGCGCTGGAGCGATGCGGCCATTCTTGAAGAACACAGCTTCACTGCCGAACTCGCCGAGTGCGAAGTGCCTGTAGTCGCGCCGCTGCAGCACAATGGCCAGACCTTGTTCGAACATCAGGGTTTCCGCTTCAGCCTGTTCCCGCGCCGCGGCGGCCACGCGCCCGAACCTGGCAACCTGGACCAGCTCTACCGCCTCGGCCAGTTGCTCGGCCGCCTGCACGCCGTGGGCGCGGCACGTCCCTTCGAACACCGCGAGGCACTGGCGGTGGACAACTTCGGCCACGCCTCGCTGAATACCTTGCTCGAAGGCGGTTTCGTGCCCAAGGAGTTGCTGCCAGCCTTCGAGTCGGTGGCCCGCGACCTGCTCAAGCGTGTCGAAGGCATCTACGCCCGCACCGCGCACCAGGTCATCCGCCTGCACGGTGACCTGCACCCCGGCAACCTGATGCACCGCGACGAGGTGTACCACGTGGTCGACCTCGACGACTGCCGCATGGGCCCGGCGGTGCAAGACCTGTGGATGATGCTCGCCGGCAGCCGCGAGGAACGCCTTGGGCAACTGGCCGAGCTGATCGACGGCTACAACGAGTTCCACGATTTCGACCCGCGGGAGCTGGCCCTGATCGAGCCCTTGCGAGCATTGCGCCAATTGCACTACAGCGCCTGGCTGGCGCGGCGCTGGGACGACCCGGCGTTCCCGCCGAGCTTCCCCTGGTTCGGCCAGCCCCGTTACTGGGGTGACCAGATTCTCGCCTTGCGCGAGCAACTGGCAGCGTTGGATGAACAACCGCTGAAATTGTTCTAGAAGCGAGCGCGCCTCTGTCTACAATAGGCGTCGCTTTATTCAGCAAGGATTCTCCATGCACGCTGCAAACCCGCGCCGCGGGTACCTTCTGGGCCTTGGTGCCTACATCATCTGGGGCCTGTTCCCGCTGTACTTCAAAGCTATCCAGAGCGTTCCGGCGGTGGAGATCATCGTCCACCGGGTGCTCTGGTCGGCGCTGTTCGGTTCACTGTTGCTGCTGGTGTGGAAGCACCCCGGCTGGTGGCGCGAGCTGCGTGACAACCCGCGCCGGCTGGCGACCCTGGCCCTGAGCGGTACGCTGATCGCCGGCAACTGGCTGACGTATGTCTGGGCGGTCAACAACGGCCGCATGCTCGAAGCCAGCCTGGGCTACTACATCAACCCATTGATCAATGTGCTGCTGGGCATGCTGCTGCTCGGCGAGCGCCTGCGCCGCCTGCAATGGCTGGCGGTGGCCATGGCTGCGGTAGGTGTGGCGCAACAGGTATGGCAAGTAGGCAGCCTGCCCTGGGTGTCGCTGGCACTGGCACTGAGCTTCGGCTTCTACGGCCTGATCCGCAAACAGGCACCGGTAGCGGCGCTGCCCGGCCTGGTGGTGGAAACCTGGATGCTGGTGCCGCTGGCATTGGGCTGGATGCTGCTGCATCCGGCGGCGATGAGCGCGCAAAGTGAGTTCTATACCAGCAGCGAGGCATTGTGGCTGATGGCCGCAGGGCCGGTGACCCTGGTGCCGCTGGTGTGCTTCAACGCCGCTGCGCGTCACCTGCCCTACACCACTTTAGGCTTCCTGCAGTATCTGGCGCCGACCCTGGTGCTGCTGCAGGCAGTGCTGCTGTTCGATGAGCACCTGTCGTCGAGCAGCCTGCTGGCATTCATCTTCATCTGGGCGGGGTTGGCGGTCTACAGCGTCGATGCCTGGCTGAATCTGCGCAAGCGCGCCTGATCAAAAAACGATCAAACACATGCAGGCCACGTGGTTCGTGGCCTGCAGCAACATCTCCAAAGGTTATCCACACCCTCGTCCCCGTACTTTGTGCACAAGCGACTGATTTCTGTACGTTTTTTGCTCAAACCTCGGGAGCGCTTGCTGCGCCTGGGCTGGAGCGGTGCACCCCCAGCTTATCCACAGGGCCTTCCCCGTGAAATCGGGATAACCGCAGGGGGCCGCTTCGCAGCCCTTTCGCGACACAAGGCCGCTCCTACAGGAGAACGCGATCGTCTGTAGGAGCGGCCTTGCCGGGGCGCCGGACCGGTCGGAAAGGGGCGCGAAGCGGCCCCGGCATTTTCGGATCAGTCCTCCGGTCGCAGCTTCAACTCCACCATCAAGTCATCCGCCAGACTTTCCAGCTTCTGCTGCAGGTCAGCCAGCGACAAGGTCAGCGGCAACGCCAGCAAGGCATCGGCATGGAACAGTGGCTCACTGCTCATCGGCGCCGGCCGCACTTCGGTGGTGAAGCGCTCCAGGTTCACCCCCTGATCCGCCAGCAGGCGGGTGATATCGCGTACGATGCCCGGGCGGTCATTGCCCACCAGCTCCATGGCAATCGGTTTCCAGGTGCACGACGGTTCTATGCCACTCTCTGCAATCAGCACGCGAATACCGTATTGCCCCAGCGCCAGCAAGGACTTCACCAGCTCGTCGTAGGTTTCCGCCGGCACCGCCACCCGCAAGATCCCGGCAAACTGCCCGGCCATCCGCGACATGCGGCTCTCCAGCCAGTTGCCGTTATGATCGGCGATGCATTGAGCTATGCGCTCGACCTGGCCGGCCTTGTCCGGGGCAATCACGGTCAATACAAGATGATCCACAGGCCCTACCTCTGCGTCGGACCGCCCAAGGCGGCGAAAATACGGGGGATCGACTCAGTATAGGCAAGGCGCGGCAACCTGCCGCAGGGCAGTCCGCAGAACTAATCGTGTACTGTTTCAAGATTTATCTGGAACAATCCACCGGTTTTTTGCGAACATACCAATTCCCAGCGTGACCCAACGCGACCACCCGGTCGCAGAGCGACGCTTTTAGTCTGATGTTTACCTGCCTGCTGCTTCATGTAGTATGCGCTGGCGCGGACTACAAAACGTCGTTTCGATGTCTGCCAAGGCGCCTGTGAAAATACGCCAACCGCCCGCCAGCCTGCCTGGCGAGCCGCACCCAGCCGC
>Ga0105251_10000481_pt1 | contig 37722 bp, 34 predicted proteins | sample KBSS64metaG_FD_80424 | JGI IMG/M metagenome (GOLD analysis project Ga0105251, IMG submission 80424) | Switchgrass rhizosphere microbial communities from Kellogg Biological Station, Michigan, USA - KBS S6-4 metaG | ecosystem: Host-associated > Plants > Roots > Rhizosphere > Soil | place...
GCGAAGTCAGAAACCGCCTGCTTAACGGCTGGCAGCTATCAAAACTCTACACATTTGAAGTTGCGGCGCGGCATCAATCTTTTGCACTGGCAGCGGAGGAGCTTTCGCTAAGTTCAAGCGCGGTCAGCCACCGGATTAATCAACTTGAGCAGGAGTTGGGGATCCAGCTGTTTGTGCGCTCACACCGTAAAGTCGAGTTAACGCATGAAGGAAAACGGGTTTTCTGGGCGCTGAAATCGTCGCTCGATACGCTCAACCAGGAAATTCTGGATATCAAAAATCAGGAACTGTCTGGCCTGCTGACAATATATTCGCGCCCTTCCATCGCGCAATGTTGGCTGGTGCCGCGGCTCGGGGATTTTACGCGGCGCTACCCTTCGATTTCACTGACCATTCTGACCGGCAATGACAACGTGAACCTGCAACGTGCGGGAGTCGATCTGGCGCTCTATTTTGACGATGCCCCTTCATCGCAGCTAACCCATCATTTTTTGATGGATGAAGACATCTTGCCGGTTTGCAGCCCGGAATATGCCCAGCGTTTTGAGTTAAAAAATAAACCTGCACATTTGCGCAATTGCACGCTGTTACATGACCGCCAGGCGTGGAGTAATGATTCGGGGACAGACGAATGGCACAGCTGGGCGCAGCACTTTTCCGTCGATTTACCTTCCTGTTCGGGTATCGGATTTGATCGCTCAGATTTAGCCGTGATTGCCGCGGTAAACCAGGTTGGAGTGGCGATGGGGCGCAAAAGACTGGTGCAAAAACGGCTGGATCGCGGTGAGCTGGTTGCCCCTTTTGGCGAAATGACATTGAAGTGCCATCAGCATTATTACGCCACAACATTGCCTGGGCGGCAATGGCCAAAAATTGAAGCGTTTATTCAGTGGATGCAGTCGGAGGTGTAATTTTGTAGTTGCCGTGCAGCATTAAATTATGTATTTTTATGCATATAAAGTGCATAAATAATTTAATGGAGCGCGAAATGTTCAGGAAGTTAGTTAAGTCAGTTATTTTGGCCGGATGCATGGTTTCCGCTGTTTGTACTTCTGCTTATGCCGCACAACAAACCTATGTTGTAGGTTCTGGTGGTACGTACCGCCCGTTTGAATTTGAAAACAGCCAGAAGCAACTGGAAGGTTTTGATATCGATATCATCAAAGCCATCGCCAAAGCAGAAGGCTTTGATATCAAACTGGTTAATACACCGTGGGAAGGGATTTTTGCCACGCTGAACTCCGGTGACCGTGACATTATTATTTCTGGCATCACCATCACCGATAAACGCAAAGCGATGGTTGATTTCTCCGCGCCATATTTCCCGGCAGAGCAGTCCATCGTGGTACCCAATGATTCCAAAGTGGATTCCGTTAATGCGCTCAAAGGTAAGAAAGTCGGCGTAGTGAACTCTAGCGCTGGCGATACTGTCGTGTCCGACACGCTGGGCAAAAACAGCACCGACATCAAGCGCTTTGATAATACGCCGCTGATGCTGCAAGAACTTGCTGAAGACGGCATCGACGCAGCGGTTGGCGATGTTGGTGTGGTGAAGTACTACATCAAATCTCACCCGGAAAAAGCGTTGAAAGCGGTTAAAGATGACAAATTCGAACGCCAGTATTTCGGCATTGCGGTAGCGAAAGATAACCAGGAACTGCTGGGTAAAATCAACGCAGGCCTGAAGAAAATCGTCGCAGACGGGACCTACGCAAAAATCTATTCCACATGGTTTGATAGCAACGTTCCAACTCTCCCCGCTGAATAATTTGCGATACCCGTTAGCATTCGAGTTGCAGCCAACACCCCTGCAGCTTGAAGGATAATGGGTATATGACTTGGGGCCCTTTTGGCTCCAACAAGGACAGGTATGACCGGATTTCGCTGGGAGATAATCTCAGAATACGCGCCGCTATTTATGCAAGGCGCGATCATGACCATCAAGTGCACCATCATCTGCGTAATCTTAGGCACCACCTGGGGATTATTACTTGGACTTGGCCGCATGGCGCACGCCGAAGATGGCCCCTGGAAACATGTTCTGCGATATGCGGTGCAATGGCCGGTGCGCGTATACGTGAGTGCGTTCCGTGGCACGCCACTGTTTGTGCAAATCATGGTAGTTCACTTTGCACTGGTACCGCTGTTTATCAACCCGCGTGATGGCATGTTGGTGACCAGCGGACTGATGTCGGTGGATTTTGCCCGTATGCTGCGCTCTGAATATGGCGCGTTTCTGTCCTGTGTGGTGGCGATTACGCTCAATGCTGGGGCTTATGTCTCTGAGATTTTCCGTGCGGGTATTCAGTCTATCGACAAAGGCCAGATGGAAGCATCCCGCGCTTTAGGTATGGGCTGGGGCAAAACGATGCGCAAAGTGATTTTGCCGCAGGCGTTCCGCCGGATTCTGCCGCCGCTGGGCAATAATGCTATCGCCATTGTGAAAGATTCTTCACTGGCCTCAGCGATTGGCCTTGCAGATTTGGCCTACGCTGCACGTACCGTCTCTGGCGCTTATGCGACTTATTGGGAACCGTACCTGACGATCTCACTGGTGTATTGGGTGCTGACGTTCATGCTCTCGCTGATGGTGCAACACATGGAAAAGAGGCTCGGCAAAAGTGATTCACGTTAAGGATTTACAGAAGCAATTTGGCAAAACTCATGTGCTGCGCGGTATTTCATGTGATATCGCGCCGCAGGAAGTGGTCTGCGTTATTGGCCCGTCCGGTTCCGGTAAGAGTACTTTTTTACGCTGCCTGAATGCGCTGGAAAAGCCGGATGGTGGTGAGGTTATGGTGAACGGTTTTGCCGTGCACGACCCGAAAACTAACCTCAACACGCTGCGCGAAAGTATTGGCATGGTGTTCCAGCGTTTTAACCTGTTCCCACATATGACGGTGCTGGAAAACCTGACGATGGCGCCGATGTCGCTTAAAGGTTTATCGAAAGCTGAAGCAGTGTCGCGTGCGGAAAAGTTACTGCAAAAGGTTGGGCTGATAGACAAAATCGACGCATGGCCGTCAAGCCTTTCCGGTGGGCAGCAGCAGCGTGTAGCGATTGCTCGTGCACTGGCAATGGAGCCGTCGATCATTCTGTTTGATGAGCCAACCTCAGCACTCGACCCCGAGCTAGTGGGTGAAGTGCTGGCGGTGATGAAACAGCTGGCTCTGGAAGGAATGACGATGGTTATCGTCACTCACGAAATGGGATTTGCCCGTGAAGTGGCGGATCGCGTGGTGTTTATTGATCAGGGCGTGATTCAGGAGCAGGGGCCGCCATCGCAGCTGTTTAGCAACCCGACTAACCCACGAACCAAAGAGTTTTTGAGTAAAGTGCTTTAAGTTGGATAGTGTCGGGTAGCGTTACGCTTACCCGACCTACTCTGGCGTTTCACCCTCTCGGGTTGAGCAGAAATTACACTGCTTCACCATGTCGCTGAAACTTATGCGACAACGGAAGCCAGCAGAACAAAATCATCACGCCCATTGCCGTCATCAGCATTCCGAGGCTGAATTGCCCGGTTTGTGGCAGCAACGCAGAAAACCACGCCATCGCTCCTGAACCAATATTTTGCAGCCCACCAACCAGCGCGCCCGCGGTGCCTGCGAGGAATGGGAACGGCTCCATTGCGCCACTGGTCGCCAATGGGAATAACATCCCTGCACCGAAGAAGAACAGCGCGGCTGGCACCAGTAATGTCCAGATGTTCATAATTCCAAGCCAGCCCGGAATCCACATCAAAATGCCGGCAAACAGGCAACTCAAGACGGCTTGCCACATCAATGAAGAGAAGCGCGCATTCTCCCGGCCAGCATACCAGGAGCCAAAGAAGGCTGCTGGGATAGGGAGAATAAACAGAATACTCACCACTACGCCATTGAGTCCAAGAACGCCGCCCATCAATACACCGGAACAGGCTTCAAATACGGCTACGCCTGCCAGTCCACCGACCAGCATCAGCAGATAACAATTAAACGAACCGCTGCCTAGTAAGGCTTTATAGCTCGCAACCAGTCGTTGAGGCTTAGCCTGAACCGGACGGGTTTCAGGTAACCAGCGCAACATGCAGAAGGCGACAATAGCGCACAGCACCAGCAAGAAGCTGTAGCAAGCACGCCAGCCCCATACGGAATCAAGCATCCCGCCGATGACCGGAGCCAATAGCGGGCTGACCAGAATCCCCATATTCAGCAGACTGTTAGCAGAACGGAGCGATGCACCTTCGTAAAGGTCACGCGGCATGGTTCGTGCCATCACACCTGCAACGCCTGTCCCCATTCCCTGCAACGCACTGGCAATCACCAGAGCCGTTAAATTAGTGGTGAACAGAGCCCAAAGTGTGGCGAGGATAAAAATACTCATACCGGTGAGAATGACCGGGCGGCGGCCGATACGGTCTGAGATCGGCCCGTAGACAAGTTGCGACACGCCATAGGTCAGCAAATACGCCGCCATCACTTGCTGAATTGCCCCACTGCGCACGCCGAAGTCGTGAGCCATATCGGGAATTGAAGGGATATAAATGGTTTGCGTCATTTGCCCGACAGCAACCAGCAGAATCAACATCATCAGCAGGTGAATATTGGCTAACTTTTTCATTTTCTCAGGTGTTATTTGGGGTGTAGATGCCAATCATCAGTTTATAAAACTGACTACGCCAAAAAATCGAGAGGAATCTACCACACAAAGACGATGAAACCCTATGGCCTGACACCTTTTGAATGAGAGATAAATTGGTAGCATGTAAAGCCTGAACGGCAATTTATGTTGCCAGCGAAACGGCAATAGAGGTTTATTAAAAGGAGGCGGTTTCCCGCCTCCTTTTGGTGCGACTTGAAGACGATGAATTACTTGAAGTATTTCATGGCGACTTCAAGTAGTTGCAGTAACGCAACCATGAGTTTTAGAAACAAAATAGCCAGTTCCATTACGCCCATACGCTTTCTCCTGTTACCAGGAGCACTTTCAGCCGACGAGCCTTTCCGCTGCCTGTAGCCTGCTGAATTTGTTGAAGTGATCCGATGCGCTCCTCTGAGGTTAAGGCACTGACGGCACCACCCGTTTCAGCCAGGACTTAAATTGCGCGGCGGTTTGCGGCCTCAGAGCACATCACATTCAACACAATCAGTATATCCATAATACTGTATAAATAAACAGTAAAAAGATGAAAATGCGAACAGCTTCGCAAGCCACAGATTTATGCGTTGTTCACATTAGCAGCAAGTATTTGCACCACGGTGGGTTTCGTCGTATATTTTGGGGGTTGATGTGATCTGGTGTGCGAAGCAGTAAAAGCACTAGTAGCAAAAACAAAAAACCTCGCCTCACCAGCGGGGTTTTTTGTTTTTGTAGGTTCTGAAATTGACTTAGTTCTAAAACCCGTGGGGAACGGATTGCCCGAAGCCATCGCCGCTGTCAGTGCTATTATCCTGTCGACCCCGTGCTTCCAGCCTGTCTGCACGCATTTTCTCGCTTATTTCTCTGCGCTGCTCAGTGGTTAAATTTTCACGGCCATAATACTGATCCGGATATTGCGAGCGCATGATTAATGCCTCGTTAGTCTCTGCCGGGCTAATGGTTTTATGCCCGTCATAGCCTGAGGTATCAGTCGATGAACAGCCAATCACGGCGAGTGGGATAAGCACTATCAGAGCAAATTTGTAAGCCATATTTCTTCCTGGACCAGCACGATGGATAGCGTATTCACGCAGCGTATCATGGATAGTTTAGCTGTGACTGCCTGGCGCCACACGATTTGGCGAAATGTTTAAACACACTCTTTCAAACGACTTTCCTCACCGGTTTTCATTTGCGAATTACCCTTAATAAGCTTGCTAATGATTCATAAACTGAATACTGGAGAGAAAAATGACAAAGCATTGTTTTTCCGCTTTGCTGCTCAGCGCATTGTTGCTCAGTGCTGGTTCTATGGCGACGGCAGCTGAAAATGTTATCAGACCGGTGCGTGGCATTATCGATGCTGTGAATGGTAATACGCTCATCATCACCACGCGGCAGGGGGGGAAGCTCGATGTCGCACTGACCGATCAAACCAAAGTGAATAGTGTCAGCGAGGCAAAAATAAGTGATATCAAACCTGATAGTTTTATTGGCACAGCGGCGGTGCAGCAGGCTGATGGCACGCTAAAAGCGTTAGAAGTACATGTGTTCGCGCCGAGCTTGCGGGGCTCGGGTGAAGGGTTTAACCCTTTTGAATCTGCCGACGGCAATGTAAACACCATGACCAACGGTACGGTCGGAAAACTGGTTAATAGTCATGGCCGGACGATGACAGTGAAGGTTAAAGATCAGGAAAAAACAGTCATTGTTCCGGATGACGCTCCGGTCGTGCTGATTTCCCCAGCGGATAAATCACTGTTGAAACCAGGTACTAAAGTCGTTTTACACACCACGAAAGATGACAAAGGTCAGTTGGTTGCACGCGGTATATCCGCTGGTAAAGATGGCCTGACACCGCCGATGTAAATGCAGAGTTTTTTATCAAACTTCGCCCTGGCAATGAGCCAGGGCGAGATACAGCCAAATCCAATGCTTAAGACAGCGGGCTCAGCGTAATTTCTACGCGGCGGTTCTGCGCTTTGCCTTCAGCTGTGCTGTTGCTGGCGATTGGGTTGGCCGGGCCTGCACCTGTGGTACGCACACGATTTGCTGCCACACCTTGGGTGATCAGCGCGCTACCCACACCATCTGCACGCTGCTGGGAAAGCTTCATATTCAGCTCCTGGCTGCCGGTGCTGTCAGTGTAACCCACGATGTTAACCGCAGTTTTTGGGTATTCTTTTAATACCATTGCCACGCCGGTCAGGGTATTCGCACCAGCCGGTTTCAGTGTTGCGCTGCTACTGTCGAAGGTGACATTGTTTGGCATGTTAAGCACGATGTTGTCGCCACTACGCGTCACACTCACGCCCGTTCCCTGCATTTTTTCGCGAAGTTTCGCTTCCTGCACATCCATGTAATAACCGACGCCACCACCTAATGCAGCACCTGCTGCGGCACCAATCAGAGCACCTTTGCCGCGATCTTTTTTAGATGAGGAGAGTGCGCCAACGCCTGCGCCTACCAGCGAGCCAATACCGGCTCCAATGCCTGATTTCCCTGCTTCACGTTCGCCGGTGTAAGGGTTGGTAGTACAACCAGAAACTGCTAACGTGCCGCAAACAATGGCGGCAATCATCATGACGCGTTTTTTCATCTCATTTCCTTTGTGAATTTAATAACTCAACCGCATGTTCGGCGGCGGTTGATTATGCCGTGTGAATGTGTAGAAATTTCTATAGAGTCGTCTGAATTTGTAAACAAAATATTGAGTGGCCATCAGGCCGCCACCTGCACAACACCTGCAAATAAGGGAGCCCGAATTGGCTAACGCATTCTCATCAAACAAGAAAATTCTAACTGCCGCACACTGGGGCCCGATGATCGTTGAAACAGACGGAGAGCGAGTCCTCGCTTCCAGAGGGGCATTGGAAACCGGGCATGAGAATTCATTGCAAAGCGCAGTTCCAGACCAGGTACATAGTAAAGCCCGTGTACAGTATCCCATGGCCAGGAAAGGTTTTCTTGCCTCACCCGAGGCACCACAAGGTGTGCGGGGTGAAGATGAGTATGCGCGCATCAGCTGGGATGAAGCATTCCAGTTGATTCACCAGCAGCACCAACGCATTCGCACGACTTATGGGGCAGCGTCTATTTTCGCGGGTTCCTACGGCTGGCGTTCAAATGGAGTGCTTCATAAAGCGTCTACGTTATTACAGCGTTATATGAATTTGGCGGGCGGTTACACCGGGCATTTGGGAGATTATTCAACTGGTGCGGCACAAGTCATTATGCCGTACGTGGTTGGCTCAAATGAGGTTTATCAACAGCAAACCAGCTGGCCTTTAGTACTTGAGCATAGCGATGTGGTGGTGCTGTGGAGCGCCAACCCATTGAACACACTAAAGATTGCCTGGAACGCCAGCGACGAACAGGGCGTGAAGTTTTTTGAGCAACTGAAAAACAGCGGTAAAACCGTGATCGCCATTGATCCGATGCGATCGGAAACGGTGGATTTCTTTGGTGAAAATGCCCAGTGGATTGCTCCAAATATGGGAACTGATGTCGCGTTGATGTTGGGTATCGCGCATACGCTGGTTAAACACGGCTGGCACGATACAGACTTCCTGGCGCGCTGTACTCATGGTTACGAAAAATTCGCCGCTTATCTGACAGGTGAAACCGATGGCCAGCCGAAAAATGCCGAATGGGCAGCGAAGATTTGTGGTGTGCCGGTGCAAACCATTGAATATCTGGCGCAGGTGTTTAGTCGCAATCGCACCATGCTGATGTCGGGCTGGGGGATGCAGCGCCAGCAGTATGGCGAGCAAAAGCACTGGATGCTGGTCACGCTTGCAGCGATGCTGGGGCAAATTGGTACGCCGGGCGGCGGTTTTGGTTTGTCTTATCACTTTGCGAACGGTGGCAACCCGACGCGGCGCGCGGCGGTGCTGGGTTCAATGCAGGGAACGGTGGCAAACGGTACTGATGCTGTCGAGAAAATCCCGGTGGCACGCATTGTTGAAGCGCTGGAAAACCCAGGTGGCGAGTATCAGCATAATGGGCAGCAGAAAATATTCCCGGATATTCGCATGCTCTGGTGGGCGGGTGGCGGCAATTTTACCCACCATCAAGATACCAATCGTCTGATCAAAGCTTGGCAGAAACCGGAGCTGGTCGTTATTTCCGAATGCTTCTGGACGGCGGCCGCAAAACACGCAGATATTGTGTTGCCGATCACCACATCGTTTGAGCGCAATGATTTAACGATGACCGGTGATTACAGTAACCAGCATTTAGTGCCGATGAAGCAGGTCGTTTCCCCACAAGGGGAGGCGCGCAATGATTTCGATGTTTTTGCCCAGCTCAGTGCATTGTGGGAAGAGGGCGGCGAAGCCCGTTTTAGTGAAGGAAAAACCGAGCTGCAATGGCTGGAAGAGTTCTATGACATTGCGCGCAAGCGCGGTGCGACACAGCAGGTAGAACTGCCGGAATTTAAACAGTTCTGGGAAGCTAACCAACTGATAGAAATGCCGGAAAGTGAAAAGAACGCCGGATTTATCCGTTTCGCTGATTTCCGCCATGATCCGCAGGCTAATCCATTAAAAACACCAAGCGGGAAAATCGAAATTTATTCCGAGCGTATTGCCAGTTTTGGTTACGCTGATTGCCCTCCGCATCCGACCTGGCTTGCGCCAGACGAATGGCAAGGCAATGCGCAGTCCGGCCAGCTTCAACTGCTTTCATCTCATCCTGCACACCGCCTGCATAGCCAACTCAACTATGCGGCATTGCGTGACAAATACGCCATTGCCGGGCGTGAACCGTTAACGTTGCATCCAAAAGATGCAGCTGAACGTGGCATTGCGGATGGTGATTTAGTGCGTGTCTGGAATGCGCGTGGGCAGGTGCTGGTGGGTGCGCTAGTAACAGAAGGCATAAAGCCTGGAGTGGTCTGTATTCACCAGGGGGCGTGGCCGGATTTAGACGACGAAAAGTTGTGTAAAAACGGTGCGGTGAATGTGCTGACGCTCGATATTCCGACTTCGCGGTTGGCAAATGGCTGTGCTGCAAACTCGTCGCTGGTATGGGCCGAAAAGTATCTCGGCCCGGTACCGGAAGTTACGGCGTTTGTTCCGCTTGCCAGCTCATAATCCAGGTCGGGTGGTGCGTTTCGTTTTGCCAGGCGCTTTCTTCAATGCGAAAGCCCTGGTGATGGTAGAAATGTACTGCCCGATGATTCTTCTGGTAAACCTCAAGGCTCAGTGAGGGATAAAGCACTTTGACGTGCTCCATCAACGCTTGCCCAATTCCCTTGCCAATAAAAGGTTCGCTAACAAACAGTGCGCCAATAAATAGCGAATCCAGCACACTAATAAATCCCACCATTTTGTCCTGATGCAGATAAACCCAGGTCGCAGATTGCGGAATATAAACATTCCGTACAATGGACTCACTTTCGTGCCAGTAATTTTCGCTAATAAATGGATGAGCCTGAATCGTGCTGGCAAGCCAGATTTCAATCAGTTCATCCATTTCACCAGGCTGTAGGCGGCGAATCATTTGAGATTATCGGGATGGCAGAAGCAAGTGGTGACGTGGTCATTGACCAGTCCACAGGCCTGCATAAATGAGTAGCAAATGGTTGACCCCACAAACTTAAACCCACGTTTTTTCAGCGCTTTTGATAACGCGTCGGAAGCGGGGGTGGTGGTAGGGATTTCTGCAAGCGTTGCCGCCTGTGTAATCTGCGCCTGGTTATCGACAAACGACCAGACAAACTCCGGGAATTTCTCACCGTTGGCTTCCATCGCCAGATACGCTTTCGCGTTATTGATGATGGCTTCTATTTTCCCGCGATGACGGATAATACCGGCATCCTGTACCAGTTCGTCCACGTCTTCCGGTTGCAGTAAAGCCACGGCCTGCGGATCGAAATTTTTAAAGCAGCGACGGTAGTTTTCGCGTTTTTTCAGCACGGTTATCCATGATAAACCGGCCTGTTGTCCTTCAAGGCAAATCATCTCAAACAGGTGTTGCCCATCAGTCATCGGCACACCCCATTCCTTATCGTGGTACTCGATATAGAGCGGGTCATTTGATACCCATCCACAACGCAGCATACGTTTCTCCTTTGATGAAATTTCTCGTGCCAACTTGACGTGCGAAATAAAGCGACAATAGTTAATTCAGGGCCATCTTGATACACCATGAGTTATTTAGGGGTTATCCGCAAGCCCGACAAAAAGACTAATAATATCGCCGGATTTGGCTCTTTTCTGGAGTCGTTTTGATGATCAAAATTATACGCAGTGGTCACCGCATCACTCTCACCGCGGTGCTGGCTTTGTGTTGCCTGCCCTATGCTACGAATGTATTTGCCTGGCAACAAGAATATGTCGCCGAAGAAACTTCGGGCGAAGCGCAGGATCGTTACACTTGGGACAGTAATCGCCAACCAAGCTACAACGATATTCTCGCAGAAAGGATCAATTCTTCTTTTACCTCCCAAAACCAGGAGGGGCTGATGCTCGTTTCTGGTAACGATAATATTAGCGCTGATACCTCACTTTTGGGCATCGGCTGGAATATCTCTTTGCCTGGCAATATCACAACCGGCCCGACAGCAAAGTACAGTTGGGATGGCACAACGCCTGGGATTTATAACGAGTATGGCGACACGGCTGTCGCAGCGCGATTTACCGATCAACTCTGGCATGCCAGCGTCTCTACTGTGGGTTGGCGTATGGATTCGTCGATCGGCTATTTGCGCCCATGGGCACAGGTTAGCTACAACCATCAATATGGTGAAAATCTCTGGAAGGCACAGTCAGGACTGCGAACAAATGTCGTGACGAGTCAGGATGCGAGCTGGATGGATGTGACCGTTGGTGCTGATATGCCAATTGGTAAAAATATGGCAGCGTTTGCTTCTATGTCGCAAGCCGAAGGATTAACGACAGGCGAGGCATATATTTATAATGTTGGCGTTAGCGCGCGCTTCTGATCATTAATGTAACCTTGAATCGATATATTTAACATTTAATAATCAGTGTTTACGCACCTTATATTGATAGTAGCCACTAACTTTATTGATTTTGAATTAACGTCCAGGTCATTCATTCCCTCTCAGGTGCATTTCATTCCGGCCTGAATGCACTTCATGCCTTTTTCTCCTGGAATAAAATGCACTTCGTTACTCTTGGCAGCAGAAGATTTCTCTTAAATTTTGCGGACATCTGCCATGAATAATTCTACCTACAACCGTACCCGTTGGTTAACTCTGATCGGCACCATCATTACCCAGTTTGCACTGGGTTCCGTTTATACCTGGAGCTTGTTCAATAGCGCACTGTCGCAAAAACTGGGTGAGCCAATCAGCCAGGTGGCATTCTCCTTTGGTTTATTAAGCCTCGGACTTGCGATTTCCTCTTCCGTTGCGGGCAAATTGCAGGAACGTTTTGGCGTTCGTAAAGTGACGATGGCGGCTGGCGTGCTGCTGGGTGTCGGCTTCTTCCTGACCGCACATTCCAATAACTTGCTGATGCTGTGGTTGAGTGCCGGTGTGCTGGTGGGCCTGGCAGATGGTGCAGGTTACCTGTTAACGCTCTCCAACTGCGTGAAATGGTTCCCGGAGCGTAAAGGTCTGATTTCCGCATTTGCCATTGGTTCTTACGGCCTCGGCAGCCTGGGCTTCAAATATATCGACAGCCATTTGCTGGCGACCGTCGGCCTGGAAAGCACCTTTATGATTTGGGGTGGCCTGGCGATGGTGATGATTCTTCTCGGTTCATTACTGATGAAAGATGCGCCATTACAGGAAGTTAAAACCGCAAATGGTGTAGCTGAAAAAGATTACACCCTGGCAGAATCTATGCGTAAACCACAGTATTGGATGCTAGCTGTCATGTTCCTGACTGCCTGCATGAGTGGTTTGTATGTTATCGGCGTAGCAAAAGATATCGCACAAGGCATGGTGCATTTGACTGCTGAGTCTGCTGCAAACGCGGTAACCGTTATCGCGATTGCTAACCTGAGTGGCCGCCTGGTACTGGGTATTCTGTCCGATAAAATTGCTCGTATCCGCGTTATCACTATCGGTCAGGTCATTTCTTTAGTCGGTATGGCTGCACTGTTGTTCGCTCCACTTAATGAAGTGACTTTCTTTGCAGCGATTGCCTGCGTAGCGTTTAACTTCGGCGGTACCATCACCGTTTACCCATCACTGGTGAGCGAGTTCTTCGGTCTGAATAACCTGACTAAAAACTACGGTGTGATTTACCTGGGCTTCGGTATCGGCAGCATCTGTGGTTCGATTATCGCTTCCATCTTCGGCGGCTTCTACGTGACCTTCTGCGTCATCTTTGCCCTGCTGATTTTGTCTCTGGCGATTTCCACCACCATCCGCACTCCAGCGCGCGAAGTCTATCAAGAAGCTCACGCTTGATAGCGAGCCATTAATGCCGCAAACCATGCCGCCGGGACGTTATACGGCGGCATCATTAATTGTGAAATCCCCTGTTCTATAATGCCTACCGCTTGTGCTTTTAAGATCTCATTTCCCCGTTGTAATCCTGCCAACTGAATGCGTTTTTCTATCAAATAGACCCGAGCAAAGTGTGGGTCGTAGCGCAAAATTTCACGCGTGTTATCGATGATGTCAGCCAGTTTGATGGTTTGTGCCTCGTGGCTTGCGTTGGCGGTATGCAGGAAGTGAGCGCGTTTACGATGCATGCGATTGGTGCCGGGGAGTTGTTCAGGGTTGGTGACCATTGCCACCAGAGTTGCCACATCCGGGCCAAAGTGCTCCTGAATGTCGATAAGCGTGGTACCGGTGTCCTCAACAGTATCGTGCAACCAGGCCGCCGCGAGCACTTCCTCAATGGGAGAAACGCTCCTGACTATCTCCACCACGGCTGCTGGATGGACGATATATGGCTCAAGAGTATATTTGCGGCGCTGATCGCAAGCTGCATGAGCCTTTGTTGCATATCGGCGTGCGCGTTCTTCTAAAGACAGCATAACTACCTCTCTGCATCACCAATATTGCCTGATATGTTCCGTAACCTAGCTGTGCTGAGCCAGCATGAGATATGTAAACAACCGTGTGAATCACTAATTTTGCCGATACTTTTTACTCTCCCTATGTTCTACTAATCCGCGCCAAAAATTGGCTAAGAATCATCCTGATTCGGACTCTATTTTTTATTGCTCAGAATTTTCTTCACCAGGGGGAGTCTGAGTGATGTTTATAACATCTCTTTTTTGCATTATTTTTTCGGACAACCTGCATGAATTACATTAAATCGATGACCCAGCAGAAACTCTGTTTTCTGTTAGCGGTATACATCGGCATATTTTTGAACCTTTCGGTTTTTTATAATCGTTTCATGGGCTTTGCTCAGGACTTTAGTCGCCTGAAAGGTTTCTCCATGGTAGCGGAGGTCGTGGCTTGCGTACTGGTCACTTTCTTTTTATTCCGCATTTTATCCCTATTCGGTCGTACCATATGGCGAATCCTCGCTACATTAATCGTGTTGTGCTCCGTTGGTGCCAGCTATTACATGACGTTGCTTAACGTCGTTATTGGCTACGGTATTATCGCCTCGGTGATGACCACAGATATCGACCTCTCGAAAGAAATTGTCGGCTATCAATTCGTATTGTGGATGGTTTTGGTCAGTGCTATTCCGTTGGTACTTATCTGGGGAAGCAAAACACGCGACACCCTGCTCAACCAATTGAAAACCCCTGGTCAGCGCATCAAAAACGTGGCCATTGTGCTGTTGGCTGGATTGATGGTTTGGGCACCACTGCGTTTACTTGATAAAGAACAAAATCGTACAGAAAAACGCTCCACGGTAGATATGCCAAGCTACGGCGGTGTGGTGGCTAACTCTTATCTGCCATCAAACTGGGTCTCAGCGTTGGGTCTTTTTGCCTGGGCTCAGGCTGATGAGTCCAACGACAATAGCTCGTTGCTCAACCCAGCGAAGAAGTTTACTTATGTCGCGCCAAAAGAGCTCGATGATACCTATGTTGTGTTTGTGATTGGCGAAACCACTCGCTGGGATCACATGGGTATTCTGGGTTATGAACGTGACACCACGCCAAAACTCGCCCAGGAGAAAAATCTGGTCGCGTTCAGAGGTGAATCTTGCGATACCGCGACTAAGCTTTCGCTGCGTTGTATGTTCGTGCGTGAAGGCGGTGCGGAAGAGAATCCGCAGCGTACTCTGAAAGAGCAGAACGTCTTTGCGGTACTTAAACAGCTGGGTTTCAGCTCAAACCTTTTTGCGATGCAAAGTGAGGTCTGGTTCTACGGCAACACCATGGCAGATAACTTCTCTTACCGTGAGCAGATTGCCGCTGAACCGCGTAACCGTGGTAAGCAAGTCGATGACATGCTGCTGGTCGAAGAGATGAAACGGTCTGTGGACCAGCATCCTAACGGCAAGCATTTGATTGTACTGCACACCAAAGGCTCGCACTTCTCTTACGTACAACGTTACCCACGTAGCTACGCGAAATGGACTCCAGAGTGCGTCAGTATTGATAAAGAGTGCAGCAAAGAGCAGCTAATTAACGCTTTTGATAACTCCGTGCTGTATACCGACAGTGTGCTTGAACAAGTGATTTCTGAGCTGCGTGATAAGCGTGCGATTATTTTCTATGCCTCTGACCACGGTGAGTCAATTGACGAGCGCAAACACCTGCACGGCACGCCACGTAAAATGGCACCACCTGAGCAGTTCCGTGTGCCGTTGCTGGTTTGGGCATCTGATAAATATCTGGAAAACCCGGATCGCGCACGTGAGTTTGCACATATGCAGGAACAGGCAAAAATGAAGGTGCCGCATCGCCATGTTGAGCTGTATGACACCATCATGGGTTGTCTGGGTTACACGTCTCCAGACGGTGGTATTAACCAGAACAACAACTGGTGCCATGTGCCGGAAAAGAAAGCCGCACAGTAACTTTTTAGCCACATGTGCTGGAATTTAAAGCAAACAGACAAGATTTTCAGTTTCAGGGATTGACGGGTAAAACGGTGCGCAGTAAGATGCGCTCCGCATTCGGCGAGTAGCGCAGCTTGGTAGCGCAACTGGTTTGGGACCAGTGGGTCGGAGGTTCGAATCCTCTCTCGCCGACCAAATTCAAGAAAACCCAACCGCAAGGTTGGGTTTTTTTACGTCTGTAGTTTATGAGGATGAGAACCTCCGAAGGAGGTTTGAGCCGAGCGCAGCGAGACAACGTTGCTTTAGCAACGGCCCGTAGGGGAATAATCCTCTCTCGCCGACCAAATTTAGAAAAGGCCAACCTTCGGGTTGGCCTTTTTGCATCTGGAGTTTATGAACTTGTCGGCCGGATAAGCGTCAGCGTCATCCGGCAAATTAGTTGATGTCGAATACCGTAATCTTGCCAAAATATCCGCTTCATCGCGCAACGCCTGCCTTTATATTATTTTGTGACATATTCCATCGTATTTTGTTATGGAAAATAGCGGATTAAAGCCCCGTTGCTTATGTTTCAGACCAGCATGATCCGCTGTAAGAGACTTAGATCACAAAATTAATCGTTCAGATATTCAGCATCTGACAAGAAATTTTTCAAAAATCGCGCAACCGATTACCGCTATCGGTTGCAAATTAGGCAGTGTAATATTCTGGTAACAACCCCGTAGCATAAATTTCCCTGCTGGATATGGTACGGCAGGCTTTTTTTAAACTTTGTTCGCGGATTCTCACCTCGGTTGTAAATCCCCGTTACCTATATTGACGTTTAACTCATCTGTTGACAGATTGTAGGGCGTGAGGGGCAAATTATGGACAGTCCGCACTACCACACAGCTAGCCTGACGAAAGGAACACCTGGCCTCACCACCGCCTCCGGGCACACCGCACAGACCGCACTCAAATAACAAAGGTCTAACGGTAAAAACAACACATCTCACAACGGAGCAGAAGAATGAGTCTTTCCTTGAAGAAGTCAGGGATGCTGAAGTTTGGTCTGAGCCTGGTGGCCTTGACCGTAGCAGCTAGCGTTCAGGCAAAAACCTTGGTTTATTGCTCAGAAGGTTCCCCAGAAGGTTTTAACCCGCAGTTGTTCACCTCTGGTACAACTTACGATGCCAGTTCAGTGCCAATCTATAACCGCTTGGTCGAGTTCAAAACGGGTACCACTGAAATTATCCCGGGCCTTGCTGAGAAATGGGAAGTCAGTGAAGACGGTAAAACCTATACCTTCCACCTTCGTTCAGGTGTGAAGTGGCAGGACAACAAAGATTTCAAACCAACGCGCGATCTGAATGCTGATGACGTCGTGTTCTCATTTGATCGTCAGAAAAATGCCAACAACCCGTACCACAAAGTTTCTGGCGGCAGTTACGAATACTTCGAAGGCATGGGTTTATCCGACCTGATCAGCGAAATTAAGAAAGTGGACGACAATACCGTTCAGTTCGTGCTGACTCGTCCAGAATCACCATTCCTTGCAGATCTCGCGATGGACTTCGCCTCTATTCTTTCCAAAGAATATGCTGACAACATGATGAAAGCCGGCACGCCGGAAAAAACTGACCTGAACCCAATCGGTACCGGACCGTTCCAACTGCTGCAATACCAGAAAGATTCTCGCATTCTGTACAAAGCGTTCCCGGGCTACTGGGGCACCAAGCCGCAGATCGACCGTCTGGTCTTCTCCATCACGCCTGATGCGTCTGTGCGTTATGCCAAACTGCAGAAAAATGAGTGCCAGGTTATGCCGTATCCAAACCCGGCTGACATCGCTCGCATGAAACAAGATAAGAGCATCAACTTGATGGAACAGGCTGGCCTGAACGTGGGTTATTTGTCCTTCAACACCGAGAAGAAACCGTTTGATGACGTGAAAGTGCGTCAGGCGCTGACTTACGCGGTGAACAAAGAAGCGATCATCAAAGCGGTTTATCAGGGCGCAGGCACTGCGGCTAAAAACCTGATCCCACCAACCATGTGGGGCTACAACGATGACGTGAAGGATTACACCTACGATCCTGAGAAAGCTAAAGCGCTGCTGAAAGAATCCGGCCACGCTGACGGTTTCACCGTTGATTTGTGGGCAATGCCAGTACAGCGTCCGTACAACCCGAACGCTCGCCGTATGGCTGAGATGATTCAGGCTGACTGGGCGAAAGTCGGTGTGACCGCCAAAATCGTAACTTACGAGTGGGGCGAGTACCTGAAACGCGCTAAAGCCGGTGAACACCAGGCTGTGATGATGGGCTGGACCGGCGACAATGGGGACCCGGATAACTTCTTCGCGACTCTGTTCAGCTGTGCAGCAGCAAAAGACGGTTCTAACTACTCTCGCTGGTGCTACAAGCCGTTTGAAGACCTGATCCAACCTGCGCGTGCAACAGACGATCACAACAAGCGTATCGAACTGTACAAGCAAGCTCAGGTAGTGATGCATGACCAGGCTCCGGCGCTGATCGTTGCTCACTCCACGGTATACGAGCCTGTGCGCAAAGAAGTGAAAGGTTATGTGGTTGACCCATTGGGCAAACACCACTTTGAGAACGTGTCTGTCGAATAATAAATAACAGTAGCGTGCTTTATTCCCTCTCCCAATGGGGAGAGGGTGAAAGATTTGTGAGCAATACAGACTGAAGGCTGCAAGGCTTTCAGTCACTACAGAGAATCCGGGTTATGTTGCAGTTCATCCTCCGACGTCTGGGGCTAGTTATCCCCACTTTTATCGGTATTACCCTTCTTACCTTCGCCTTCGTGCATATGATTCCCGGTGACCCGGTGATGATTATGGCCGGTGAGCGCGGTATCTCTCCTGAACGTCATGCTCAGTTGTTGGCTGAACTTGGCCTCGACAAGCCTATGTGGCAGCAATACGTCCATTATATTTGGGGCGTGATGCACGGCGACCTGGGCATTTCGTTAAAAAGCCGTCTTCCTGTGTGGGACGAGTTCGTACCGCGTTTTAAAGCGACTATGGAACTCGGTGTCTGCGCGATGTTGTTTGCCGTTGCCGTGGGTATTCCGGTTGGCGTGCTGGCTGCGGTTAAACGTGGTTCCGTGTTTGACCACACCTCTGTGGGCCTTGCGCTGACAGGCTACTCAATGCCTATTTTCTGGTGGGGTATGATGTTAATCATGCTGGTTTCCGTCTACTGGAACCTCACCCCGGTATCAGGGCGCGTCAGCGATACGGTATTCCTCGACGACACCTTGCCCCTCACCGGTTTTATGCTGATAGACACCGCCATATGGGGTGAGCCGGGCGACTTCATCGATGCAGTGATGCATATGATATTGCCAGCCGTGGTGCTCGGTACGATCCCGCTGGCGGTTATCGTGCGTATGACCCGTTCTTCAATGCTGGAAGTGCTCGGTGAAGACTACATCCGTACCGCTCGCGCTAAAGGTCTGACTCGCATGCGCGTCATTGTGGTTCATGCGCTGCGCAACGCCATGCTGCCAGTGGTGACGGTTATCGGCCTGCAGGTCGGTACGTTGTTGGCTGGTGCAATCCTGACGGAAACCATCTTCTCCTGGCCGGGCCTTGGCCGCTGGCTGATTGATGCATTGCAACGTCGTGACTACCCGGTAGTACAGGGCGGCGTATTGTTGGTCGCGACGATGATTATCCTCGTGAACCTGATCGTCGACTTACTGTACGGCGTGGTGAACCCGCGTATACGCCATAAGAAATAAGGGGCCATCATGACGCAATTAACTGAAAACAAAGTGGTAGCGGCGCCAGTTCCAATGACGCCATTCCAGGAATTCTGGCACTACTTTAAACGTAACAAAGGGGCGGTCATCGGCCTGGTGTATGTCACCGCGATGATCCTGATCGCCATTTTCGCCAACGTGCTCGCACCACACGGCCCGGCAGAACAGTTCCGTGATTCATTGCTGCACCCGCCGGTCTGGCAGGATGGTGGTAGCTGGCAGTTCCTGCTTGGTACTGACGACGTAGGCCGCGACATCATGGCTCGCCTGATGTACGGTGCGCGTCTGTCGCTGCTGGTCGGCTGCCTGGTGGTGGTGCTGTCGCTGGTCATGGGCGTCGTCCTCGGCCTGGTTGCGGGCTACTTCGGCGGCCTTATCGACAACATCATCATGCGTGTTGTCGACATCATGCTGGCATTGCCAAGCCTGCTGTTGGCGCTGGTATTGGTGGCAATCTTCGGCCCGTCGATAGTCAACGCCTCGCTTGCCTTAACCTTCGTTGCGCTGCCGCACTATGTGCGACTGACGCGCGGCGCGGTGCTGGTGGAAGTGAACCGCGACTATGTGACGGCCTCTCGCGTGGCGGGTGCAAGCCCGATGCGCCAGATGTTCATCAACATTCTGCCAAACTGCCTGGCACCGCTGATTGTGCAGGCCTCGCTTGGCTTCTCTAACGCCATTCTCGATATGGCCGCTCTCGGCTTCCTGGGCATGGGTGCGCAACCGCCAACACCGGAGTGGGGCACCATGCTCTCCGACGTGTTGCAGTTCGCACAAAGTGCCTGGTGGGTGGTTACCTTCCCGGGTGTCGCCATCCTGCTGACGGTGCTGGCATTTAACCTGATGGGTGACGGGCTGCGTGACGCGCTCGATCCTAAACTCAAGCAGTAAAGGGCTACGTAATGGCGTTATTGAATGTAAATAAATTATCGGTGCATTTCGGCGACGAAAAGACACCGTTCCGTGCCGTAGACCGCGTGAGTTACAGCGTAAATCAGGGCGAAGTTGTCGGTATCGTTGGGGAATCAGGTTCCGGTAAATCGGTAAGCTCGCTGGCGATTATGGGGCTGATTGATTACCCAGGCCGCGTAATGGCCGAAAAACTGGAATTTAACGGCCAGGATCTGCAAAAGATTTCTGAGAAAGAGCGTCGTAACCTGGTCGGTGCCGAAGTGGCGATGATCTTCCAGGACCCGATGACCAGCCTCAACCCTTGCTACACCGTCGGTTTCCAGATTATGGAAGCTATCAAGGTGCACCAGGGCGGCAACAAGAAAACCCGCGTTCAGCGAGCTATCGACCTGCTGAACCTGGTGGGTATTCCCGATGCGGCTTCGCGTCTGGACGTTTACCCGCACCAGCTTTCCGGCGGTATGAGCCAGCGCGTGATGATCGCGATGGCGATTGCCTGTCGTCCTAAGTTGTTGATTGCCGACGAACCAACCACCGCGCTGGACGTCACTATCCAGGCGCAAATTATCGAACTGTTACTGGAACTGCAGCAGAAAGAGAACATGGCGCTGATTCTGATCACCCATGACCTCGCGCTGGTAGCGGAAGCGGCACACAAAATCATCGTGATGTACGCCGGGCAAGTGGTGGAAACGGGTGCATCGCAAGATATCTTCCGTGCGCCGCGCCATCCGTACACTCAGGCGCTGCTGCGTGCACTGCCTGAGTTTGCGCAGGACAAAGCGCGTCTGGCCTCGTTGCCGGGCGTGGTTCCGGGCAAATACGACCGCCCGAACGGCTGCCTGCTCAACCCGCGCTGCCCGTATGCGACAGACAAATGTCGCAGCATAGAACCAGAACTGAACATGGTGGATAACGGGCGTCAGTCCAAATGCCACTTCCCACTCGATGATGCCGGGAGGCCAACGCTATGAGTACCGATAAGGCCACTGCGCAACCTCTGTTGCAGGCCATCGACCTGAAAAAACACTACCCGGTGAAGAAAGGTATTTTCGGCCAGGAACGCCTGGTGAAAGCGCTCGACGGCGTATCATTTGAACTGGAACGCGGCAAAACGCTGGCGGTGGTGGGTGAATCTGGCTGTGGTAAATCCACGCTGGGCCGCCTGCTGACGATGATTGAAATCCCGACCGGTGGCGAGCTTTACTACCAGGGCCAGGATCTGCTCAAGCCTGACGAAACAGCCGAAAAGCTGCGTCGTCAGAAAATCCAGATCGTCTTCCAGAACCCGTACGGCTCGCTGAACCCGCGTAAAAAAGTGGGGCAAATTCTTGAAGAGCCGTTGCAAATCAACACCAGCCTGAGCAAAGCCGAACGCCGTGAAAAAGCGTTGGCGATGATGGCGAAAGTCGGCCTGAAAACCGAGCATTACGACCGCTACCCGCATATGTTTTCCGGCGGCCAGCGCCAGCGTATTGCTATCGCCCGTGGGCTGATGCTCGATCCAGACGTGGTGATTGCCGATGAACCAGTTTCGGCCCTCGACGTTTCCGTGCGCGCGCAGGTTCTGAACCTGATGATGGATTTGCAGCAGGAAATGGGGCTGTCGTATGTGTTCATCTCCCACGATTTGTCGGTGGTGGAACACATCGCTGACGAAGTGATGGTGATGTACTTAGGACGCTGTGTGGAGAAGGGCACCAAAGACCAGATCTTCTCTAATCCGCGCCACCCGTACACCCAGGCGCTGTTATCAGCCACGCCGCGCCTGAACCCGGACGACCGCCGCGAACGCATCAAACTCACCGGTGAGCTGCCAAGCCCACTGAACCCACCGCCAGGCTGCGCGTTCAACGCCCGCTGCCGCCGTCGCTTTGGGCCGTGCACGCAGTTGCAACCGCAGCTCAAAGAGTACGGCGGTCAGTTGGTGGCTTGCTTTGCTGTTGATCAGGATGAGAACGGGGAAATTCGGTAAGTCTGTAATTCGGTAGGCCCTCTTGCAAGGAAGGGCCTATTTCCTTCATGTTTCATATAATTAAATTGTTAAGAATATAGGGATGCTATTTACATACTCTATGATTAGGCCGGATTATAAATGCAAGAATAAAGCCTGAAAATTCTACAGGCTTTATTCTAATGAAAATGGAAAAATTAACTAGCTAAAATCCCTTGAAACTCAGGGGCTGAAGATGAACGGATATTTTGGATGTTTGAGTATAGCTGAGTATTACAAAAATGTGATAAATCGTAAGTTAATCTAAGTGATCTCTCAACTCTATTCTGATTTATTTCAGTATCATTTGATATTTCACCACGATACAATAAACCAAGTAAATAAGTAAAATCATGCCCATTGCATATATGAACTAAATCAGCATCTTTTTTTCTATATTCTTCATGCAGTTCAAGTAAATATTGTTTATCAACTTTATTTACACTTCTGATTAAGACATGGTCGATATATTTTTCAATATCAAAACTCAATTCAAAACCAGATACACTCACAAAACAATTATAACCAAGCTTTTTGAAGTTTAACATCAACCGATGGTCATAACTAACCCACTTTAAAATTCCAATTAGATAGCAAATATTAAATACCTGATCTTTTATCTTATCAATTAATACTTCAGCTGCAGAAGAGTCATAAATATGATGAAGGGTATACTCGAAAAAAAATCTTCTAATAAATTCGCGAGATAGCATCATCATTTCAATGTCATGAAAGTCCGTGAGATATATATTCTCATAGCTAACACCCCTAATATGATCAAAGTCAGCATCGCAGATACCGTAAACTTTACCCATTCCTTCTTTGATTAATATATCGACATACTCTAAAACTTTTTTCTTCCCATCACAGGGAGAATCAAAATAAATAGATTCACAGGGCATCGCTGCACGATATAACCCTATGTCACTTTTACCTTCTAAGATAACGAGAGATTTAACACTATACTTAGGGCTATTAAACATCATACGAATGCTACCAAGCCAAGTAGTATCTTGTTCTTCAGCCACAAGTGCTTGCAAAGATTTCATATTAATTCTCCCTATTAAAACCTTCACTTAAGCTATAAAGATCTCGGGTTATATCCCAATTATTATCTATAATATTCGGCGAGTGCGTCGCGATTATTATTTTTGCTGGTTTAACCAGATTAACTATTGTGTTTATAGAAGAATAAAACTCTTTTTGCCAGCCTAAGTGTAGTGATATCTCAGGTTCGTCAATTAATATTATAGAATTTTTAGATGAGTTAAATATCATGTCAAAATATAATATTATTTGATTTTGTTCACCAGATGATAGCTTATTTAGGGGGATAATTTCCTTATCGTAAAGTTGACTCGTGAAATAAAAACCTTTTTCTCTATTAATTTGTAATGATTTGAAGGAAAAAAACTTCTCTTCTATTAGGCTTGCAAAAAGGTCTAGTTTTTTATAAAGCTCATCGAATGGATTAAGTTTCTTTAAAGAATCTTCAATATACAAATCCCATAATTCACTATATTCGCGTATAGCTTCGAAGCTGATATTTTCTGCAGAATGCCCTTCTTCATCTGTTTCAATAAGGTTATATCTGTTATATTTATTTTTAATTGCTTCAACTCCTAGTAATCGATCCTTAGCATTACTTGTTCGTTGAAACGATACCCTTGAGTTGAATTTTTCTGACAATCTGAATGGGAAAGTAGAATCTAACGATTGGGCTATAATTGATGACTTTTCTGAAACTTGAGACATTAGATCTGATAAGATTTTAGCCCGATTACAAATACTATTTTTGTTTTCGTCATCTTGTTGGATTCTTTGTGTTTTGATGAATGTTGACCGATACTTTTCAATATATTCTTTAAATATATCATCTGGGATTTTAAAAACCTTTTTTTCTTTTTCATCCGATAGGAAACTGATGGGCTTGAATTTTATACTCAAATTCGAGAAGATACTCGTTTCTTGTTCTGATGAATTGATATTTATCTCTTTTGAGTATATATCTACACCATTGCTGGATACTATTTTTAATGTGAAATCGTTACCACTATTATGTATGTAAATAAATGTGTCATCGATAAGCCATGCTTTTATAGTAAAAAATTTCAATGGAATTAAATCATCAAGGTTATTGTTAAGTATATTGTCAATTATACTTAGCAACATCGTTTTCCCATATCCATTGGGCCCGGTTATTATAATTATGTTAGAATCGCTTAGATCAATATCATAATTTAAATGACCAAATAATTTTTCCACTCTTATTCTTTTCATTTGACATTCTCTATATATATTTTTGATTGTAATAATTGTTTATCAATTATTACTTTTTAATCTAATCCAACAAGCTTCCTTTACCCAAGAACTAAACTGTCCCTTTCCTGCAGTTTTCTCGATCAACTCCAACAGTTCATCTTCAAATCGGATGTTTTTCATCGTGCTTTTTGGACGGTCGAACGCTAGTTTTGATTTTTTCTCTTGCATGGTAGGTACCAATGGATTATTGTGCGTTTAAGATGGTACCTACCATTGGGATTGTAAGCAACAAAAAAACAACGCCCCGGAGTGCGGTAACACTGCCGAGGCGTCTGACCACAACCGTTATACGAGGTAACAGCTATGGCTAACGCCGATAGTAACACATTCGCTCGCCCTGAAATCGAGCCTGCAATCACCACTTTGTTAAAAACGCCACTGGGTGCAACCCACGATCTCTTCCAGGTGCTCAATCAATGCCAACGATATGTTGATGCGTTGATCGAAAATGATAATCACGTTGAATGCATGGCATTATGTGGGCGGTTACTGGCTGGACTAAACGTCCTGAAATTCACTTTAAATTCCCCGTTACCTGAGCATCTTATCGAAAGTCTGACTACCGACATGGCAAAACCAGACGACTACCGGTGCCCGCTTTCCACCGATTCAGAAACTCTGCGCGAGTATTGCTCGGCCTTAACCATGCTGCTGTTGAACCAACAAGAATCAGCCGATCAGGTAGAAAAAATCACCGGGATGTTATTTGAGATGGTCAACTTACTGGCCGAGGATTTAAAAGCACCGCGCTTTATACAAAATGCTTCTGGGTTGGCGATGATTAGCGGAGAGGTGGTGCCGGGGATTCACTAAGATTTCGTAGGGCGGAAAGTGCAAGTGCTACTCGCTGAAAAGGGTGGATGGCGCTTGCCTCTTTTTGTCGCGATTCTATGGCTGCTTCTCTTGCTGCTGTGCTGGCTTTGACCACGTATCTGAATATTTAATCATGCCGTCAACAAAGAACCATTCGATCATGTTATAGCGCAGACCCACGCTCTCAAGCATATTCGGACTACTTGAGCCTGGGATATAGGTATGATTTGCGTTAACGAACTGGATAACAATGTCCGTCATAGTGACGCGATAAACCTCTCGTTCAACTCCTGCATCATTGATTTCGTAATAGCTAATAGTGGCTTTTTTCAGCCGCCTGCCCTGGCAGACGCAATTTGCGAGCATGGGAGAAAGTTTATCAATCTGTTTATGGATGATATACGGCGCATGCTGGCGCACTCCACCCATTCGACCTGTATTAACATCGACCGGCTGGCTCACGCCATAACTGCTACTCATTACCTCGATAGCGCCTTCACGTCCCAGCGATAATCCGCCGCCGTTCAGAAGCATTCCATTTTCATCATAAAGAAATAAATAGGCTGGCAGAGACATTAAAATTCCTTATTTGCTTACGACATTCCAGTTGTTGTCTATGAAGAAGTCATAACGATAGGGTTTGTTGTTCAGGGTGTAATAAACCCCGTATTGATAGCCCTTTTTAAGAGCAATATTGAAGCAGGTATTGGGGTATGAAAGCGAAACTGGCTCACGCGAATCGGAAGCCATGATTTCTTTTTCGCCATCTTCATTTGAGGACAGGTAATACGTGGTTAAAACATCATTTTTGTCTACGCTGAAACAAACGCGCTCACTGTCTACACTTACCCAGCGTATCTCAACCATGTTGCCTCTCCCCGGACAGCCGGAAAGCATGACCACGACCGGTACAATCAGCAATAAGCGCTTCATTGAGGAAATCTCCCTAGTACCTTTTTGTACTTCTCAATGAGCAAATGCTCCTGTTCTGAAGGGTTGTAATCACGATACATAATTTGAGCCGTGGTTTTGTAAAATCCATAATGCACAAGCACCCAGTAATCACTCACAATACTGGCCTGTTGCTCCAGGCTGTAATCAAGCAGGTTAGCTTTATCCAGGCTGTAGGTATAATCCGCAGCCCAGGACATTAACCCCCGCAGCCTAACCATCATTCCCCTCTGATGCTGCCAAACGTGCATCATTTCATGCAGGAAAAGATGCTTGTAATACACATCAGCAATGGAAAAATCCGGCTGATAGAGATCAGACCGAAACCACATTTCGCCGTTTGGCGTCATGGCCTGCAATGTATTTTGTGTGTTGAATGGAAGATAGCTTTCTAAATGCACCCAGACCTGGTTGTAGTGAATAGTGAAGCCATATAGCGTGCTAGCCATGTTAATTTCGCCAAGTCGCAGCCGCCGCAGTCCTCCCTCTTTTGTTTCGGACCACTTTACTGAATCCGGGTAGTACATTCTCAATCCCTTAAGCGTTACACCAGATAGTCAAATCTACGCCAGATAACCACAATAATAGAATGGTTGTTTTGCAAGGAAGCACTTAAAATCAAAGTGATTTAAGTCGTGGGTCGAAGGGCACAACTCGAAACGTGCGGTAAGAGAAAAAACGATTAGTGGACACAGGTGTCCGTTAAGTGGGTAGCCGCTGCGCTGAGTCCATACCACGCAAAAGACTATGACTCAGTTTTCGAGGCTGCTGGATTTCGCTCGCCCTGCTCATAAAATTTACAGGAAAAACTAATGCGCGCTCTTTTGCTGATTTTTTGCATGACTTTGGCGAGTTGCACTGCTCATATTGAATCGCCTGAAAATCGAGTGGAGCAATTCTACCTTTTCTATCTGAATGCCTTTGTCAGTGATAATCACCAGGACGATCTTGATTCAGCCCAGATGCGTGATTTTGTGGCAAATGACACGCGACTCAGACTAAAAGAAGTTATGTCTATCTATGAGCAGGAGATCATTGGCGCAGACTATTTCACATACGCCCAGGATTATGCGCCGGAGTGGATGGCTGGTCTAAAAATTGGTAAGTCCCAGGACTATATGGGTGGGAAGGCTATTGAAGTGCGGCTGGGTTGCGAGGATGGAAAAAGCTATCCGCTGAAAGTGTATCTGCGGCTCGAAGAGAGTAAATGGAAGATTTACCGCGTAAGGGCTGGGGATGGGTATGAACAAGATATTTTCGACGATAAAGCAATCGCAGCAGCCAGGGCTTATGCTGCAACGATAAACGACTAAAAAAATAGTCGTAGGATGAATAATCCCGCCGCCGCTTTGGGCCGTGCACGCAGTTGCAACCGCAGCTCAAAGAGTATGGTGGTCAGCTAGTGGCGTGTTTCGCTGTTGATCAGGATGAGATCGGAGAAATTCGGTAGTTCAGAACGCCCTCACCCTAACCCTCTCCCTCGGAGAGGGAATAAAACGGTTTTCTCCTTCTCCTGGGGGAGATGGTTGGGATGAGGGCGACCAACACTCAACCCTTCGGCTCAATCCCTTTCTGCTTTAACGCCTCACGCGCCAGATCCTTAAACCAGCTTGCGAGACTGATGCCTTGTTCTGCGGCTTCGACATCTAACTGTTCACGTAATACGGGATCGATGAGCGGCGAGGTGGTGCCGGGAATCCACCAGGTTTTATGGGGTGGTTAAGCTGTGTGTTTTTCCGCCCTACGCCAGGCTTTAATCACTATGCTAAAGTTGTGTTATCTATTAACACATGGGGTTTTATGCCAAGAACAACCAGTATTACGATTGGCGATCAACTCGATGCTTTTGTGACTCGTATGATTGATGATGGCCGCTACGGATCTACCAGCGAAGTGGTGCGCTCAGCACTTCGTCTGTTGGAGCAAAAAGAGTCGCAAATGGAGATGTTGCGCAGGGCTGTTCTGGCCGGAGAAGAAAGCGGTGAAAGCTCAATGACACTTCGTGATATTGCCGCTCAGAAGAAGCGGACACGTAATGTATAAACTTTCTAATCTCGCTGTTGTAGATTTTGCCAGTATTTACGATTACACCTTGCTGAATTTCGGAGAAGCCCAGGCCGATAGTGACACGGACGAAATGGAAGACGTTTTACAGTCTGTTGTCCATTCACCACGAATGGGGCGGGAGAATCCGGACATTGCCGAAGGGGTACGGCGGGTTGACTACCGCTTACATGCCATCTTCTATCGCATCCGCGATAACGATATTTTTATCCTCAGAATATTGCATCATAAAATGGAGCCGTTAGTGCATTTTAGTGAACTTTAAATCCTTAAAATTACATGCCCCTATCGACCAAGTTCAGGGATTATGGTTCCACCCAAAGCGGAAGGTTGAGGTAAGGGCGACAAGTTTCTTTTTCTCCATAATCCCCATAAATTAACCACGCAAAAAGTGGATAATTATCAAAAATAATCCCAGCGTTTTCCTTATTGTCATATTATTCCTACAAATCCTGTCGTATTTGTCCTACAAAACTCCCTAAAAACATTTATTTTCCTTATAAGTTAATTTCCATCGTGAAATATTAGTGGGCTATAAATATTCCTTTATGTGTGTTGAATCACAAAAAAAGTCTGCTACCTTTACCGATCAGAATTAAATGACGTTTAATCACAAATCTATGCATCTTCATGCTTAGATAGATATAAATAAGAAAAAAAGGTGGAGAAATGACCTCCTGAGCCTATATATTGGCTTGAAATGCCGTCGATTTATCAAAAAAAGAATAATAAAATAAGTAATGATAACGCATGGCAATTAATAATGATTCATGAAGTCTATAAGTCATAATCATTAACTAAAAAACCTTTTTAATACTATTGGTATAAGCTTTGAATAACTATCTTATCGAAACGTCTTATAAATCATGAGTGTCGCAATGAAAAATTATGATGACTTGCAGCGATTCAAGGATAAGACCCGCACAGGCGCTATCGAATTCAAGGATATGTCGGCGCAAAATCAGCAATCAGAAGCCAGTGGTTGGACGATAATTAAACAGTTAATGAATGCTGGCGATGATGATTCTGTGCTTGCTCAGGCCGGGAGTATTTCTGTTCCTGCACCGCAAGCTGTGAAGGCTGATGAGTTTGATGCCAGCCACTTCAGGCCAATTACGGCACAACCTATCAGCAACACTGCATCACAAGGCTCGATTCTTAATAGTCTGAATAGTGCATTGCCTGAAGCTAAGTCTGCGCTTTCGCAGCCAGAGCCTGGTAAACCGACCACCACGTTATTTGAACAACTGGCACCCGTGGTTGCACCACCTGAACCGGTTATAGAACCCATAAAAGAAATCGTGAAACCTGCCGCTGTTTCAGCGCCGCAGGCCCCTGCGCCGGTTAAAACAGAGCCCGTGCGTTTTGACAAACTGTTCGCAGCCAAAGGGAATACGGCGCGGAGTCATCCCGCCAAAGACTTACCGCTGCAACCGTTGCTGGAGATGATTGCGTCATGCCGCTAGTCTGTGTTTGCTCGCCAAAAGGCGGAGTAGGAAAAACCACGGTTACCGCCAATCTGGCGTATGCGTTGGCTCGCGCAGGTAGCAAAGTGTTAGCCATAGATTTTGATGTGCAAAACGCGCTGCGCCTGCACTTTGGTGTGCCTTTGTCTGATGGACGGGGTTATGTCGCTAAAGCCATTGAATCTGCAGACTGGAGCCAGTCGGTTCTGACGGCAGGCAGCAATATGTTTGTGCTGCCATATGGTGATGTCACTGAAGATCAGAGACTTGAGTTTGAACAACGTCTGACTAACGACAGCCACTTTCTGTTACGCGGGTTAAGCACTTTGCTGAACTATCCAGGCCTTGTGATTATTGCTGATTTCCCCCCAGGGCCGAATCCTGCACTGAAAGCCGTATCGCATCTGGCCGATTTGCATTTGGTGACGATGCTTGCGGATACAGCTTCACTTTCCCTATTGCCGCATATTGAAAATCACCGCTTGATTGGCGAGCCGCTAAACAATAAAGCAGGATATTATTTTGTCCTCAACCAAAGTGATAACCGCCGTCATATAAGCCGCGACGTCACTGCATTTATGCAGCAACGTCTTGGCGATCGCCTGCTTGGTGTTATTAACCGCGATGAAAGTGTGGCTGAAGCTAATGCCTCTCAGCAATCAATATTCGATTTCAGCCCAGCTTCCGCTGCGGCTTTTGATATTGAGCTTATTAGTAAGCGCGTAGCCGCTCTTCTCGGTATAAAAATTGGTGATGGCGCGGTTCATACCGCTTTAAGAACGTCAAATTTCTGACAATCATTCAGGATGTCCTATGAAAAAGGTCCTGTTCTATTTACTGCTATTGGTGTTAGCACCAATAGCAGTGCTGATCATCATTACGCCTATGGATAGCCAGAAGCAGTATATTTTTGGTTTTATCAGTCTCGCGATAATGTTTGTATTAGGCTTCAGTAAAAAACACAGCGTGTCGATGATCATGATGCTGGTCTCAGTCTTGATGTCGACGCGTTATATTTATTTTCGCGCCACCCAAACGCTGCACTTTAATTCTGAAATAGAAGCCATCCTCGGAATAGGGCTATTTTTAGCTGAGCTGTATATCTGGGTCATTTTATTACTGAGTTATCTGCAAACCTCTTTCCCATTAAAAAGGGGAATTGTGCCACTGCCGAGTGATACCTCGACCTGGCCGACGGTGGACGTTTATATTCCCAGCTACAACGAAAGCCTTGATGTGGTGCGCGATACCGTACTGGCTGCGCAATGTATCGACTACCCGCGCGATAAAATAAAAATCTATCTGCTGGATGACGGTAAACGGCGCGAGTTTGCGGTTTTTGCGGCTGACGTGGGCGTGGGTTACATCACGCGTAACGACAACTCGCATGCCAAAGCCGGTAACCTCAACCATGCCATGAAGTTGACCAAAGGCGAGTTGATTACGGTCTTTGACTGTGACCACGTTGCTACGCGTATTTTCTTGCAGGCGACGGTTGGCGCATTCCTGAAAGATCCAAAACTGGCACTGTTGCAGACGCCTCACTACTTCTATTCACCCGATCCGTTTGAACGCAATTTATCGGGTGGACGCAATATCCCTAACGAAGGTTCATTGTTCTACGGCCCAATTCAGCAAGGTAACGATAACTGGAACGCGACATTCTTCTGTGGCTCTTGCGCCGTTATTCGTCGCAGCGCGCTTGAAGAGATTGGTGGATTTGCCGTTGAAACCGTAACTGAAGATGCCCACACCGCGCTGAAAATGCAGCGCCTTGGCTGGAAATCTGCATTCCTGGATATTCCACTGGCGGCAGGGCTTGCGACTGAGCGCCTGGTGCTGCACGTGATTCAGCGAACCCGCTGGGCGCGCGGCATGACGCAAATATTCCGTATGGATAACCCGCTGTTTGGGCGCGGCCTGACGTGGCAACAGCGCTGCTGTTATCTCAGTGCGATGCTCTACTTCCAGTTCGCTTTGCCGCGCGTGGCGTTCCTCACCGCGCCGCTGGCGTATTTGCTGTTTAACCTGAATATCATTCACTCCTCGGCGAGCCTGATTTTTGCTTATGCGTTGCCGCATTTGCTGCTAACCATTTATCTGAACTCGAGAATGAACGGGCGCTACCGCTACAGCTTCTGGGGTGAGATTTACGACCTGGTGCTGGCATTCCACCTGGTTTTGCCAACGGTTATCACGATGATTTTCCCGAAACGCGGCAAGTTCAACGTGACGGACAAAGGTGCGCTGCTGAACGTAGGTTACTTCGATTTCAGCGTGGTGCGACCTCACGTGATTATCGCGGTGTTGCTGACGGTGGCGGTCATCGCCGGGATAGTGCGCGCCTGTGCGCATGACTACTTTGGCGTCGATCCGAACGTTATTGCGCTCAACGTCGGTTGGGGCTTGTACAGCCTGGTGTTCTTGCTGGCGGCCATAGCGGTTGCCCGTGAAACGCGCCAGACGCGTAAAACCATCCGTATTGATGTCGAAGTGCCAGTCGTTATTCACTACGCCAGCGGTATCTCATCGCGCAGTAATACGCTTGATTTGTCGATGGGCGGCTGCCGAATAGCGGTGCCGGATGACCGACACCTCACCGATGAAATTGAAGAGATCGAGCTGCAACTGAAATCCGGTTCAATCAGTATTCCGGTGCAAGTGGTTGCCAGCGACGAACAGGCGATTCGCCTGCAGTTTGAAGAGATCCCTCTGGACCGTCGCCGTGAACTGGTGCGTGTGGTTCTGGCGCGTGCTGATGCGTGGATTAACCCGCCAAAGCCGCAGGACAACCCATTCCGTTCCCTGTTAATCATTATTCGTTGTGTATTTGACCTGTTCTGGCTGACGTGGAAATCACGCCGCGAAAATCGCCGTTTACGTCAGGAAGAAGCAAGACGTATGGCAGCTGCTGGCGAGGACAACGTTGCATGAAACGGATGACCTATAAAGTTTGTCAGTTGTTGCTCGCATTTAGTGTACTGACTTCACCGATTATGGCCGAAGAGCCTACGACAGTGGAGTCGTTGCTTCCGGTAGATTTACCGGCTCCGGGGCAAGATGCCGTGGAGTCGCAAGATTCTATGCCAGCACCAGAAACGGTGCCTGTACCCGATCCTGTACAAGCCCCAGCGCCGGTTCCTGCTCCTGCGGCGGCACCATCGGTCTTTGTTCCGGGGAGTGTCAGCAGCATTACTATGGCGCAAATGGGCCAGCCGCGCGGTATTACGCTCAGCGGCGGCCAGTTGCAGGCGGGGATTGATTTCACGCTGCCATCGGATCAGGTCATTACCAACGCACAATTGGCGCTGAATCTAAAAGTGTCTCCGGCAATGGCGGCACGAAATACTACATTGCAGTTGATGATGAATGGACAGCCGCTAGGGACTGTTCCGCTGGGTTCTGCCGATAGCGATGTCTCAAGCTACCAGCTGGAAATTCCGGCGGCGATGGTGGTGTCGAGCAACAACATCAGCTTCAAAATTAATGATGGCGATGCCTTACTGTGCCTGCGTGACTTGTCTGAAAAATACCAGGTCACCATCATGCCGAATACGCGCCTGGACCTGGAAGGGCAGCAGCTCAATATTGGCGCAGACCTCAGCCATTTCCCGCGCCCGTTCTTTGACGCGATGCAAATGACCCCGGCTGCCGTGACGTTTGCCTTCCCGGCAAAAACGTTACCTGAGCAAGTGAGTGCTGCGGCATTAGTCGCTTCCTGGTTGGGGATTGAGGCGGATTATCGCGGCATCTCCTTTAACGCATTGCGCGACACACTGCCGGAGAAGAACGGCATTCTGTTTGGCAAATCGGGTGAGCAAATTGGCGGCCTGACGCTGCCAGTCACGCAAAAGCCGATGCTGCAAATTATCGATAACCCTGGCAACCCGGTTTATAAACTGCTGCTGGTAGTGGGTAATTCAGACCAGCAGCTGCGTGCTGCGGCATGGCGTTTAACTCAGGGTAAATTCCCTGGGCAAACTGCAAGCACAGCGGTAGAAAACCAGACAATCCCTGTGAGCAAAGCGTATGACGCGCCGCGCTGGATACCGACCGATCGCCCGGTACGTTTGACTGAGCTGATGCGTAAAGACCAAAGTCTGACGGCAACGGGTATCTGGCATGAGCCGTTAAGTGTGGCCTTCCGCGCCGCGCCGGATCTGTTCTTGTGGGATGGTGAAACTATTCCTGTGAAGATTGGCTACCGCTTCCCGACGGAATCCTGGATTGATGAAGAGCGTTCTTATCTTTCGCTGACCTTCAACGGCACCTTCCTGCACAACCTGCCGGTAAACAAGCAAGGTGCGCTGGAAACCCTGTGGCGCAAAGTGGGTGGCGATGCGCGTCAGGAAGATTACAACCTGGCACTGGAACCGTATTTGATTTACGGCGACAACCAGTTGTCGTTGTACTTCAACATCCAGACCAAAGAAACGGCACCGTGTAGCGTACTGCTCAATAACAACATCAAGAGCCGTATCGATGAAAACTCATCGATTGATTTGAGCAAAACGCGCCACTTCTCGCTGCTGCCAAATCTCTCTTACTTCGTGGGTGCATCGTTCCCGTTCTCACGCTTTGCTGACTTCGCACATACCGTGTTGCTGCTGCCAGAAAATCCAGGTGAGGCTGAAATCAGCACACTCCTGAATATGGCGGCACGTTCAGGCAATGCGACCGGAACGTCGCTTAACAATAACGCGGTGATGTTCGGGGTGCCAACGGCGGGTGCCAATCTGCAACGCCTCGAAGAAAGCCATGTGCTTGCGGTTTCTACTATCAACAAAAACACCTTTAACCGAACGCTACTGGCGCAGTCGCCGTTTACCAGCAACGAGCACTCATTCGGTGTGCGTGAACGCTCCATCTGGCAAAAAATACAGAGCTGGCTTGAAGGCGACTGGGGCTCGACCGGTATTGCCGCCGACCGTTACTTCTCCTCTAACGAGGCATGGCGTGGGTTTGTCAGCTTCCGCTCGCAGTGGAACCCTGACCGCGTGGTGGTGATGGCGATAGGCAGCACAGACGAACAGCTTTCACGGCTTCAGACCGATTTAACCTCGGCACGCATTAACGCCGGAATTCGTGGTGATGCCTCAATCATTACCGATGAAAACGGCGTGCGCAGCTTCCGTGTTGGCCAACAGTTCCCAAGCGGCCAAATGCCCTGGTACATGATGGTGGTCTGGTATGCCAACCAGCATTCTGCACTGCTGGCCATTTTAGGTTTGTTGTTCGCCACAGTGATTGGCTTGAGCTTGTATGCCTTACTGAAAAAACGCGCGCATAAACGTCTTAATCCTCAGGATGATGGTAAGTAAAGGTGGTGCTCATGAATCATAAAAACAAAACCGCCCGTCGCTTGTTAACTCTGTGCTTCTTTGGCGGCCTGACGTTCGGCACCCAGGCCGCGGAAAACAACCCGGCATTAAAAGCGCTGTTTGACCAGGCTAATTACTGGCATGAAAAGTCGCATGACGAGCTGGCAAAAGAAGCGCTGCAAAAAGTGCTGATGGTTGATGCCAATAACACGCAGGCGATGTACCTGATGGCGTTGTGGGCGCAGCAGGCCGGGGATATCAAAGGTGCCGCCCAGTGGCGCGAACGCCTCGCGGCGGTGTCGCCACAAGATAACAATTTGCAGGCACTCGATAACGCGAAACAAATTCAGCAAATCCCGCGTGGGCAGCTGGATTTGGCGCGCCAGCAGGCGCGAAGCGGCAACATTCCCGCCGCACTCGCCACCTGGCGCAGTTTGTTTAATGGCGATCAGCCGCCACCAAGCCTCGCACCAGAATATTATCTGACGATGGCGGGTGATAAATCACTGTATCCGCAAGCAGTGGCGGGTTTGCGCCAGTTTGTCGGCCAAAACCCGCAGGATAACGGTGGGAAAATTGCGCTCGGCAAAGTGCTGACCTATCAGGAAGGCACGCGCCGTGAAGGGATAGATCTGCTGCAGAATATGGCGAGCGGCAGCTCAGACGCTGATAAATCGCTGCGCCAGGCATTGTTGTGGCTTGGCCCAACGGCGAGTGACGAAACCTATTATCAAACGTTCCTGCAACGCCATCCAAAAGACATGGCGGTACAAGACCACTACCGTAAAAGTATTGGTGGTACAGCGAAAGGTGAAGGTTTTACCGCACTCAATAGCGGCAATACTGATGCGGCAAAAAGCCAGTTTGAACAAGTGCTGCAAACCAATCCGCAAGATGCCGATGCGCTTGCCGGTATGGGTTATATCGCCCAGCGAAAAGGCGATTACACCGCGGCATCCGAATACCTGAACCGCGCGGCAAGCCTCGGTGGTGACCAGTCGGATGAACGCAAACAGCAAGCTGATGACGCCGCGTTTTACGGGCAACTGGCGAGCGCTCAGGCGGCATTTAAACAGGGCAATGTCAGCCAGGCGCTGGCACTCAGTGCGCCTCTGGCACAACAAAGTGGTGAGCGCGGGGCTGCGGCGAAATTATTCCGCGCCGATGTTCAGCGCCACAATAAAGATTACGCCGCCGCAGAGCAGACATTGCGCGGTATTTTGAGCGAGCAGCCAAATAATGGCTCAGCCCGTGAAAACCTTTACTACGTTCTGCGTGAGCAGAATAAAACCGCCGAAGCGCAGGCTATGTTGCAAACCTTGCCTGCAAGCTTACAAGCGAAGTTGCAGCCACGAGTTTCCGGTGGCAACCCAACTGACCCAGTGCGCCGCCAGGCACAACAGGCGGCAGCAAATGGCGATCCACAACGTGCCATCGCCATTTTGCAGCAGGGTGTTGCACGCTATCCGTCAGATCCATGGTTGCGTCTTGATTTAGCACGCCAGTTACAAAAACAAGGCAACAGCGCGGAAGCCACTAATCTGATGGCGCCTTCTTTCCGGCCGAATGCCTCCAATACTGAACTCTATGCAGGTGCTTTGTTTGCCAGCGAAAACAACGCCTGGCAGCAATCGCAGACTTTGCTGTCGCGCATACCGGCTTCCAGCCAGACCAGCGAAATGCGCGCACTTGCGGCGCGTGTGAACTACAACCTGCAAATGTCCGTCGCCGAACGCTATCTGGCGCAGGGTGATACCGTTGCTGCGGCTAATACCTTAAAAGCACTGGCTACGCGTCCACCACAAAGCCCCGCTGATGCTGGCAAACTGGCAAAAATGCTGGCGCAAGCTGGTGATGTCAGTACTGCCGTGGCGATTGTGCGCGGCAATATGAGTCATGGTGTACAGGGCAATGCGGGCGACTATGGCGACCAGATTGCCGTGCTTAATCAGGCAGGGCTTGGGCGTGAAGCGCAGGCGTTTCTTGCAAGCCCAGAATTGCAGTCGCGCAGCACGCCGACACAGCTTGCCAGCGTTCGTAATGGCTACGTGATCAACGAAGCTGACCAGCTTCGGACTCAAGGCAATTATGCGGCAGCATACGACAAACTGATCCGTGCCATGCAGAGCGACCCGCAAAACACCGACCTGATGTTTGCGATGGCGCGTTTGTATCAGTCCGGCAAAATGAACAAAGAAGCTGGCGTGGTTTACGACTACCTGATGACCCGTGACACGCCTGAGCAAGATGCGCGCGCGGGTGCTATCGATGTCGCACTCGCCAGCAAAGATGTGGATAAAGCGAAGCAGCTAGCAGCGGGTTTGCGTAACGATGAAACGCCGGATCGCTTGCTGTTGCTGGCTCGTGTGGCGGAAGCTGATGGCAACCACCAACAAGCGATGAGCTATTTGCGTACTGCGCGTGGGAAACTGCTTGGCCTGCAAGGTGTGGGTGATGGCACTGCTCCGACATTAGGTGGCCTGGCGTTGGCGGATAATCCGTTTACCCCGAAAACTTCTGTCGCCCCGCAAACTGCGTCCAATTCACTGTACGGCGAAGCGATGCCGTGGCAAGTCGCTCAACTGGCA
>Ga0105251_10000482_pt1 | contig 37693 bp, 46 predicted proteins | sample KBSS64metaG_FD_80424 | JGI IMG/M metagenome (GOLD analysis project Ga0105251, IMG submission 80424) | Switchgrass rhizosphere microbial communities from Kellogg Biological Station, Michigan, USA - KBS S6-4 metaG | ecosystem: Host-associated > Plants > Roots > Rhizosphere > Soil | place...
CACCGCCTTCTCTCAACTCGCTTCGGCCCGGTAAGAGCGCTATGGAATTCACGATCCAACACTTTATCGCGCTTGCGCCGCTGCTGATCACCAGCCTCACCATCGTGGTGGTGATGCTGGCAATCGCCTGGCGCCGCAATCACTCGCAAACGTTCCTGCTGTCCTGTGCAGGTCTGAACCTGGCCCTGCTGTCGATCATCCCGGCCCTCAAGATCGCGCCATTGGCGGTCACGCCTTTGATGATGGTGGATGACTTCGCCCTGCTGTATATCGCGCTGATCCTGGTCGCGACCCTCGCCTGCGTCACCCTCGCCCACGCCTACATGGGCGAAGGCGGCACCGGTTACCCAGGCAACAAGGAAGAGCTGTACCTGCTGATCCTGCTGGCCGCGGCCGGTGGCATCGTGCTGGTCAGCGCACAGCACCTGGCCGGCCTGTTCATCGGCCTGGAACTGCTGTCGATCCCGACCTACGGCCTGGTGGCCTACGCGTTCTTCAACAAGCGCTCCCTGGAAGCCGGCATCAAGTACATGGTGCTGTCCGCCGCCGGTTCCGCGTTCCTGTTGTTCGGCATGGCCCTGCTCTACGCCGAAGCCGGCAGCCTGAGCTTCACCGGTATCGGCCACGCCCTGGCCACCACCAGCCTGCCTGCGCCGATTGCCCAACTGGGCCTGGCCATGATGCTGATCGGCCTGGCGTTCAAGCTGTCGCTGGTGCCGTTCCACCTGTGGACCCCGGACGTGTACGAAGGCGCCCCGGCGCCGGTGGCCGCTTTCCTGGCGACCGCGTCGAAGGTTGCGGTGTTTGCGGTGATGGTGCGTCTGTTCCAGATCTCGCCTGCTGCCAACACTGGCGTGCTGAGCAACGTGCTGACCGTGATCGCCATCGCGTCGATCCTGTTCGGTAACCTGCTGGCCCTGACCCAGAACAACCTCAAGCGTCTGCTGGGTTACTCGTCCATCGCTCACTTCGGCTACCTGCTGATCGCCCTGGTGGCGAGCAAAGGCCTGGCCGTGGAAGCCATGGGTGTTTACCTGGTCACCTACGTGATCACCAGCCTCGGCGCGTTCGGCGTAATCACCCTGATGTCCTCGCCGTTCAAAGGCCGTGACGCCGACGCCCTGTACGAGTACCGCGGCCTGTTCTGGCGCCGTCCGTACCTGACCGCCGTACTGACCGTGATGATGCTGTCCCTGGCCGGTATTCCGCTCACGGCGGGCTTCATCGGCAAGTTCTACATCGTCGCCACCGGCGTCGAAGCGCACGAGTGGTGGTTGGTTGCCTCCCTGGTACTGGGCAGCGCCATCGGCGTGTTCTACTACCTGCGCGTGATGGTCACCCTGTACCTGATCGAGCCAAACCTGCGCCGTGTGGATGCCGAACTGCACTGGGAACAGAAGGCAGGCGGTGTAATGCTGCTGGCCATTGCCCTGCTCGCGTTCTTCCTGGGCGTGTACCCACAACCGCTGCTCACCCTGGTGCAGCACGCGGTGTTGGGCGTTTGATCGCTTAGCGGTATGCAGTCAACAAAACGGCGCCTTCGGGCGCCGTTTTGCATTCTGGGCAATGGGGTTCAAACACCCTTTTCAACTCACGGAAATTTCCTCTTCCACTCGCCTACTCATCTGGCATATGCACGCCGAAGCCCGCCGTATGGTGTTTGAGTTTTAGGAAAGTTCCCACAGCCAGGTCACTTGACCATAAGCAGGTGGGCCACCAAACTCTACGCAGTCTACGTACAGAACATGGATGCTCTATTTATCGAACTGCCGCCCTTCGAGCGGCATCGCAAGGACTATCTGAGTGACGAGCTTTTCTAGGGTTTTCAACAAGAGTTGATGAAGAACCCGGAAGCAGGAGATGTGATCGAGGGAACAGGCGGACTGCGCAAGGTTCGCTTCATCGACGAGCGACGCAACAAAGGCAAGCGCGGTGGCCTGCGGGTCATTTACTACTGGTGGTCGGGCGGCACGCAATTCTGGCTGTTCACCCTGTACGGCAAGCACGAACAGGATGACCTGACACCACAGCACAAAAAAGCCCTAAAACACATGCTGGACAGGGAAATCAAAGCGAGAACACATCATGAAACGTGAAATCTTTTCCGAACTGGTCGAAGGCTTCGACGCCCTGGCAAACGAACGCCAGGGCAAAGTCACCCTGCGAACCCATAAGGTTCATCTCAATCAACTGGAGCCGCTTACCGCCGAGGAGGTGGTGGCCGTGCGTCAACAACTCAACCTCTCCCGGTCGGTGTTCGCCATGTACCTGCGCACCAACACCCGCACCCTGGAAAACTGGGAACAAGGTCGGGCCAAGCCAAATGCCCAGGCCGCCACGCTGATTCGCCTGGTGGCACGTTTCCCGGAAACCGTAGCGCAACTCGCTGCATTGGGTTGATCAACAAAGCCCCGACAGGTTCGGGGCTTTTTCATTCAGCACTATGGGCCGCCGAGCATGTTATGCGCAGCCACCCCCAGTCCTGGCGGTCCACTAGCGTTCGCGCAGGTGATACAGGGTGCGGTTCTGCGAGCGGATGCGAGTGGCCACGCCCAACGCGCCGAGGTGAAAATTGCCCAGGCCAGGGTCTGGTAGGCGATGCGGGGCATGGCCACCCTCTCTTCTCAGGATATGGAAAGCAGGTTCCACACTAAGGCAGCGACGCGACTGCGTTGAGGGTTTTGGCGGACACAAAGGGGGGCTGGCGGGGACAGTTGAACGTGGGCGTTGGCCGCCCACGTCCGGGCGATGCACTTAGAACGCGATACCGACCTTGAACCCGTACTCATCTCGCTTGAGTTTGGTGTTGTCAGCCACTTCGGAGTTACCGTCGAGTTTGTACTCAGTGCGGGTGTAGTACAAGCCCGCGACCACCGGCAGGTCACCCTTCTGATTCATCAACAGGCTGACTTCGGCGTAGGGGTTGGTGCGGTCCTTGAGGTCCACGGTGTCGCTGCCGAAATCTTCCACCTTGAGCTTGGTACGACCATCGATGGTGCGACGGGCGCCAGCTTCAAGACGCAGGGTCATGTCATCGAACTGGTGGTTATAGCCCAGGGCCGCCTTGGCGAACGGCGATTTGTTGGTGAGCTTCACGTCGAGGTCGTTGATCTCTGGCTCGTAGCGGGTCCAGCTGTAGCCACCGCCAACGATCACGTCGACAAAGTTGCGCGCATCCAGCGCGGCGCGCCAGCCGAGATCCAGGTCTGCCTGGCCTTCCTTGAGTTTGTTATCGCTCTTTTCGCCGTATTTGGCTTCGATACCGGCCTGGTAGATAAAGCCGGATTCGGCGGTGAGCTTGTTGCCGAAGTTGTAGAACAGGCCCGCCTCAGGCATGTGGCTCTTGTCGCTCTGGCTGCCGCCTTCGAATTTGAAGTCGTTGTAGCTGCCCAGGATCCCGAAGGTGGAGATCGGGTCGGTGGACGGTGCGGCGAACACCACGGCAGGCGCAGCGACCAGCGCCAGCAGCGAGGAACCCTTGAAGAGTTTTCCGAATAGCTTGGACATCGTTTTACATCTCCTTGTCTGGTGAGCAAATTATTCAGGAAACGGTTCGAACCCCGGCATGCGCCAAAGGTTCGAATTAATTTGCGTGGATTTGGAGGTAAAACGGTTCAGCGAGGCTCTAGCTCACTATTCCCGGGAGGCAGCCAGGACCAGGCCATCCAGGGTTTGCCGAAGTGTTGCCGTGTCCGGCACGCGAATCCTGAAGGTTTCAGTCAGCATCTGCACCACCTCATCGGCACTGCCAAGCGTGCGTTTTTCGCTCGGCCGGTCCAGGGAGTGGATCGCATAGTGGGTGTTGTTCAGGGTATGGCGCTTGCCCGGTGCCAGGCGTGCGACTTTCAGTTGGCCCACGAATACCGAATCCGGGTGGGTAGAGACGTACCAGTTGCCGATTTCGTAATCGATATCCGCCTGTACTTGCAGGTCGAACACATACAGCCCACGCCACTCCTCGGCCACTTGTGCCCACAAGGTGTAACTGCCCTGCCCGTCGAAAGTCAGGCGATACGGTTCATGGGCCGTGGCCTGCACCGCTTCGGTGTCCAGTTGCAACGGGCTGCTGGGCACCATGCCGCCAAAGCCGACATCGGTGATGTAGCGCACGCCGTCCAGGGTCACCAGGCTCAAACGATGGGTACGCGCCGTGCGTGCATCCGGCGCCCCGCCCATCACCACCCGGCCGGTGATGCCACGCGCCTCGAAGCCGAGTTCCTGCAGCAAGGCCAGGAACATCTGGTTCAGCTCATAGCAATAGCCGCCCCGCCCGTCCAACAGCACTTTTTGTTCGACACTGGGCAGGTCGATCGGCACCGGCAGGCGTATCAGGCTCGACAGGTTCTCGAAGGCAAAGCTGCACACGTGGCGCAGTTGCAGGGCCTGCAAGGTGTGCAGGGTGGGCGCCGGCGGCGTGTCATAACCCAGGCGTTGCAGGTAGAGACGGCTATGGGTCAGCAGAGACATGGCGCGATCCTTGGGCGCAGGAAGAAGGCATCACTATGCCGCGCCAACCTGCAGATTGTCATTTTGAATGAACCTTTTTGAACGCTGCCCTATCCATCTATAACAACACAGGGAGGCAACATGAGTACCGCAAAAATCTACACGATCAATTATCAGCTGCACGGTCAACCGAAAACCTTTGTGGTGCGTGCTGAAGTGATGAACAACGCCGAGGCCTGGCACTGGGCGGCGGTGGATGCCGATATTGCCCATGTGAGTCGCGTGGGGCGCGTGGGGCATGAGCAGGTCAAGAAAACCACCCGGCCCTGGGCGGAGAAGTTTGGGATTACGGATGTCACGTGGATCGCACCCAAGTAAGTGCATAGCCCCATCGTACAAGGTGGGGCTTTTAACACCCTCTGCAGTTGACCATTTGCCCATCATGAACAGGGCTAACGCTTCAGTGAAATCAATTCAATTTCACTCCACCCATGCGCTGCCTAAACTACATCCTAATTATTGATTCTAGAAATCAATCTGGCACCTGAACAACCCATCAGGTGTATTCCGGAAATCAGGATGTCAGGCCACAATGAACAGCGAGTTTGCCTTTACCCTCAAAACCCTGCGTTTCGACGAACATTATCAGCCCTCGAAAAACACGCGCATCACCACCAACTTTGCCAACTTGGCCAGGGGCAAAAGTCGCCAGGAGAATCTGCGCAATACATTGAGGATGATCAACAATCGTTTCAATGCGTTGGCGCAGTGGGATAACCCCAAGGGTGATCGCTACAGAGTGGAACTTGATATCGTCTCGGTTGAAATGGACATTGCCCCTGAACAGCGTGGCAATGCCATCCCGCTGATTGAAATATTGAAAACGACGATAGTCGATCAACACACCCATGAACGCAGTGAGGGTATTGTCGGCAACAACTTTTCCTCCTACGTTCGCGATTACGATTTCAGCGTTGCCTTGTCAGCGCACAACAAGAATCAGACCGAGTTCAGCACACCCGAGAACTTTGGCGACTTGCATGGAAAACTGTTCAAGCACTTCGTCAACTCAAACACGTACAAAGAAAACTTCAAGAAGCCGCCGGTGATCTGCCTGAGCGTTTCGAACACCAGGACCTATCATCGGACAGAAAACCAGCATCCTGTACTGGGCTTTGAATACCAACAGGACGCCTACTCCTTGACGGATGAGTACTTCAGTAAAATGGGCTTGAAGGTTCGCTACTTCATGCCTTCAAACAGTGTTGCGCCGCTGGCCTTTTATTTTTCCGGTGACTTGCTGGCGGATTACAGCAATCTTGAACTCATCAGCACCATCAGCACCATGGACACTTTCCAGAAGATTTACCGGCCCGAGATTTACAATGCCAATTCTGCCGCCGGCAAATTCTACCGACCCAGCTTGAAGCACCAGGATTACTCACTGACGTTGATTGTCTACGATCGAGAAGAACGCAGCCGCCTGGCGATTGAACAGGGAAAATTTGTTGAAGAGCACTTTATCAAACCCTACCAGGCTGTTCTTCAACAGTGGTCCGCCCACTGCGCGCTTTGACGCATTAATACTACAAGGTCATCCCTGATGAAAAAGTTGTTACCTACTTCGACCGCCGGCAGTTTGCCTAAACCTTCCTGGCTGGCTCAACCTGAAACACTGTGGTCGCCCTGGAAACTGCAGGATGAGGCATTGACCGAGGGCAAACACGACGCCTTGCGCCTGTCCCTGCAGGAACAACAGCACGCGGGCATTGATATCGTCAGTGATGGTGAACAGACGCGCCAACACTTTGTGACGACGTTTATTGAACACCTCAGCGGTGTTGATTTCGAGAAACGCGAGACCGTGCGAATCCGTGATCGTTATGACGCAAGCGTGCCAACGGTCGTAGGGGCTGTTTCCCGCCAGAAACCCGTGTTTGTCGAAGACGCCAAGTTCTTGCGCCAGCAAACCAGTCAACCCATCAAGTGGGCGCTGCCTGGCCCCATGACGATGATCGACACGCTGTATGACAACCATTACAAGAGTCGTGAAAAGCTCGCCTGGGAATTCGCCAAAATCCTCAACCAGGAAGCCCTTGAATTAGAAGCCGCCGGGGTGGATATCATCCAATTCGACGAGCCCGCCTTCAACGTGTTCTTTGATGAGGTGAACGACTGGGGCGTGGCCACCCTGGAAAGGGCCATTGAAGGCCTCAAATGCGAAACCGCCGTGCATATTTGCTACGGCTACGGCATCAAAGCCAATACTGACTGGAAAAAGACGCTGGGATCAGAGTGGCGTCAATATGAAGAAGCCTTCCCCAAGCTGCAGCAATCCAGTATCGATATCGTCTCGCTGGAGTGTCACAACTCCCATGTGCCCATGGAGCTGATTGAACTTATCCGCGGCAAAAAAGTGATGGTCGGCGCCATCGACGTGGCCAGCCACACCATTGAAACACCCGAGGAAGTCGCCAACACCTTGAGAAAAGCACTGCAGTTTGTCGATGCCGACAAGCTCTACCCTTGCACGAACTGTGGCATGGCGCCGCTGCCTCGTCACATCGCCAGGGGCAAGCTGAATGCGTTGAGTGCCGGCGCAGCGATTGTCCGAAACGAACTCTCGAACCCGTACTGAGAATACGCAAGGCCTGACGATGTCAGGCCTTGCCTGGCGCATTCGCACGTCACCCCATTCAGGACCGCCCATGTCACCTCCCATCGAGCCCTCGCGCTTTCGAGAAGCCCTCGGGCACTACGCGTCCGGTATCACAGTGATTACCTCCCACGTTGACGGCGAGCCGATCGGCTTCACTTGCCAGTCGTTCTACAGCGTGTCGATGAGCCCGCCGCTGGTGTCATTCAGCGTCATGTCCAATTCAGCCAGCTATCCGAGGATGCGCCAGGCCGGCCGGTTTGCCGTCAATATCCTGTCCGGCGAGCAGGTCAGGATTTCCAACCAGTTCGCTCGGCGAGGCACCGACAAGTGGCACGGCGTGGAGTGGCAGGGATCACCACTGGGCAATCCGCTCATTGCCGGCAGCCTGTACTGGCTGGATTGCGAAATTCACGCCGAACACGCCGCGGGTGATCACCTGATCGTGATCGGCGAAGTGAAAGCCATGAACCTGCCTGAAGCGACTGCTTCGCAGCCATTGCTGTACTTCAAAGGACAGTATCGCGACCTCGCCACGCACGAAGCGTGTCGGCAAGAATGAGCCGCAAGGACTGTGTCCGGATCAAGTCTTCAAATCTCCCAGCGGATCGTAGGGTGGTTTCCGCTCGTCCTTGTCGGTGTTTTTCTTATCCAACGGCGCGATAGCCGGACCAATGGGGTCTACCTGCGGATCCGATACATCCGGTGAATCCGGATCAAACCCCAGTTCATCCTGAACACTGGAATGCTCGCCCGAAGCCGGGCCTTTCGATGTGTCACTCACGGCGTTCTCCTCATTTAAAGTGGGCGAGCCTTGTCATGGAGGCTTTCAAGGTCTTCCTCGACGCGCTCCACGTCGTCTTCCTGGCGCTCCGCCGGGTCGTTGGGGCGCAACGCATCGTTGTCGCGCTCTTCCTCTCCGGGTGTGCGGTCAGGGTTCGGGGTACCGGGCGGTGGTTGCTTGTATTCGGGCATGATGGCTCACCTCAAAGGGTCTACATCAATTTAGAGAAACCGCCGTGCAGCATCGTTCAACTTGTTTGCCCAAGCGTGAGATGATGCCGGCCCCTTCTGGAGAAATGCCCCGGATGTTCGAGCTCAAACCCTGCGAACCTGTCACCTTCCGTCAACAGACCCGGCGCAGCACGCTGATCGTGGCCGTGTTGTTCGTCGCCCTGGCGATGCTGCTGTCGAGCCTGGCGGTGATGCTGTTTGGTGAGCCCGGCGGTGACAATTTCCGCTTCAATGTCGGCGGTGTGTTCGCCGGGGTGCTGATGACCATGGCCCTGGTCCGTGGCCCGTTCTGGACCCAGGGGTGGCTCGCGCTGGCGGTGTATGGCTGGCAGCTCAAGCGCAGCCTGATGAGCGTGACCAATGTGATGCACAAGGTCATCGAGCGGGTGCAGGCCAATGACCCGGCGGCGTTCAAGGTACTGCGCTTCTACCATTTGGGCTTGACGCAGATGCATGAGCTGGAGGCCAACTCCAGCGCCCAGGTGCAGTTGGTGGCTGAGGTCAAGGCGCACAAGGCCAGGATGCAGGCGCTGGGGATCGACACCGAACAAACCCGTCTCGACCCCGCCTGGCTGGCAGCCTTGAAAACCGCTTAAGCCAACTCGCCGATGCGCTGCTCGTCGGGCCAGAACAGCGCCGCCTGGCCGCACGGCTGGCCGGCGTCATCGAGCAAGGTCCATACCACCCCGGCATGAATCATGAACGGCTGGTTGTGCGCATCCACCCGCCAACCGCTGTAGCCCTCGGCGATGCCGTTGGCGGTGACTTGCTCCAGCAGCAGCTGGCGCGCATCGCGGTCGAGGGCCGAAGCGCTGAAGCGTGAGGGCATGCCGATAAAGCTCTCGCGCGGGTATTTGAAGCACTGCAAGGCGCATTCATTCACATACGTAAATCGCGGATCTGCGCCGCCGTCATGGGCCAGCAGGCTGTAGGGTGCGTCGCGGTGCAGCCAGGCCAGGCGCTGTTGTGCGTCCAGGTGTGCCGGGGCCGGCAGTCCCTGGCCGGTCCAGTGTCGATAGGCCTTGTCCAGCACGTCTACGAAGCTTTCTTGAGAGGACACGTACAACCTCACATCATCAGTTGGAATTTTTTGCCCGCCAGCAGAACACCGCACTGACGGCGATGGCTGCACCGGCCAGGCCAAACACCCACGGCGCCGAGGCGATCGGCAGCAGCAGGCCGGCGAGCAAGGGGCCGAGGCCGGCGCCGATATCGCGCCACACGGCATTCGAGGCCAGGGCCGACACGCGCATCGACCCGGGATTGCGCTCCGCCACCAGGGTAGTCACCAGCGGCAGCTGCAGTGCGCGCAACACCAGTACCGCCGCCGCGCCGACAATCACCCAGTAACTGCCGAACGCCGTCAGGGCCAGGGCACTCAGGAACGAAAACAGCAACAGCATCGAGGTGGCGCCAAACCGCTGGGCCGCTCGACCGCCCAAAGGGCTCAGGAGCATTTCCGAGACATAACGCAACGCCATCAGGCCGCCGGCGATCAGCACCGCATCCCCGCCCAGCAGCTTCTGCGCCTGGATCGACAGGCCGAAGATAAACAACCCGTCCAGCGCCACGCCCTCGATAAACGACCACACTGCCACACTGTCCGGCCATTTGAAGCGTCGGCCCGGGGTGCTGTGCAAATCATGCCCGACCGTAGGCAAACCGCGCGCCATCCACAAGCCCACCAGGCAACACCCGGCCAGAATCAGAAAGATCGGACGCGGCCCGGCCCACAGCGTCAGCCAGCCGCCCAGGGGCAGCGCCAGCATCGGCCCCAGGGCGATCAACGCCCGTGAGCGCCCGGCGCGGCGTGCGGCGCCGGCAGGTTCCGACGTGGCCAGCACTTGGGTCGACAGGTTCAACGCTGCAAAGCACAAGCCCCACACCAGGCGCAGGCAGAGCAATGCGGCAAACCCGGACAACATTGAGTTGCCCACCGCACACAACGCTGCGGCGCCGGCGGCGATCATGCAGGTCAGGCGGTCGCCGTTGCGTGCGTAGAAATTGAGCACATGCCGGTAGCCGAAAATCCGCACCAGGCGGTTGGCGGCCAGCAACACCCCGGCCTGGGCCAGGGTGATGCCGAACGCCTGGGATTCCATGGGCAGCAACAGGTAGAGCAACACGTCACTGGGCAGGCATAAAGCCAGGGTCAAAGCGGCGCGGCGGGAGTGGGTATCAGCGGTGCGGAGGGCCAGGCTGGACATAAATCTGAAACATCCCGAAATATTCAGGTCGCCACGGTAGCGTTAATCAGCCCTTTTTCCCATAGGGCAACAAACGCAGACCACTGGCCACCGCGCCCACCAGTGCAAACCCGCAGCCCAGCCACAGCGCATAATGCGGGCCGCTGCCCACGGACAGGTGGAAACACAACGCTACCAGCGATGCGCCCAGCGTCTGGCCCAGCAGGCGTGAAATCGCCACGATGCCGCTCGCCCCGCCACTGCGCGCCAGCGGTGCGCTGGTCATCAACGCCTTGAGGTTGGGTGACTGGAAAAAACCGAACCCGGCCCCGCACAGCGCCATGCGCCAGCCGATATCAAATGCCGAGGCGCCGCTGCCCAGGGTGGCCAACGCAGCCATCCCCACGCTGAGCATCAACAAGCCGATGCCGCACAGCACGCCCAGGGACACACGGTCCGCCAGACGCCCCGCAACCAGCGCCATCACCGCCACCACCGCCGGCTATGGCGTCATCAGGAAACCGGTTTCCACCTGGCTATGGCCGAGCACCGCCTGCAACAAAAACGGCAGGGACACAAAGGCCAGGCCCTGGGCGCTGAAGGCACACACAGCCGTCAAGGAAGACAAGGCAAACACCGGGCGCTTGAACAGGTCGAGCGCCAGCATCGGTGCCGGGTGCCCGGCCTGGCGCCGCAACAGCAGCACGCCGCAGACCAGTGCCACAGCAATCACACCCAGCGTCAGCGCACCCTGGGCACCGTGCACCGCCGTGCCCAGGCCCAGCACCAGCAGGGCGAACAGCCCGGCGCACAGTACGGCGGCAAGACGGTCGAAGGCATGCCCGGTCATCGGCAGGGTCGGCAACGAGCGCACGCCCAACCCCAAGGCCAATAACCCCAGCGGCACGTTGATCAGATACAACCAATGCCAGGTCGCCACCGACAGAATCGCCGACGCAGCCGTCGGCCCAAGGGTAAAGGCCAACCCCACCACCAACGAGTTATAGCCCAGCCCGCGCCCGAGCATTTTTGACGGGTAGATATGCCGCAGCAACGCCGTGTTCACGCTCATGATCGCCGCCGCCCCAAGCCCCTGCGCCACTCGCGCGGCAGTCAGGGTGAGCAGCGAGCCGGCCAACCCGCAAAACAGCGACGACACAATAAACAGCAACAACCCGCCGAGGTACACCCGGCGATGCCCCAGCACATCGCTGAGCGAAGCAAACGGCAGCACCGTGGCGATGATCGCCAACTGGTAGGCATTGACCACCCAGATCACCGAAGCGGAATCGGTGCCGATCCCTTCGGCCAGGGTCGGCAACGCCGTGTTGACGATGGCCGTGTCCAGGGTCGCCATGCCGATCCCCAGGGAGATCGCGATCACGGCCGGCAGGCGTTTATCGAGGGGCAACCCATCGGCAACAGAAGACATGAACAATCCGCGCAGGTGACTAAGGCGGTTAGATTAATGGCAGCCGCGAATTTATTCAGTGGCCGATTGGCTAACTGTCCGTATTTTCATGTTCGCCAGTGCCCGGTTTTAGCCATCACCCCTACCGCCTCGGCAAAACCCGCCTGGGGCACCGTGTTGAGCGTGACCAGCCCCACGCAGCGTGTCGGTTTCAGGGTCGCCGTGTGCGTCGCCACGCGTGCGCCCTGTTCCACACCGGCCAGCACCGCCTCGGGGATATGCAGCGCGTTCATCAGTTCCAGCACATCCTGGCCGAGCGCCACGTCATCGGCCTCGCGCAGGTACGGTACGATCACCCGGAAACCCTGCGCCGCCAGCGGCCCGCTGACCGCCGCAAACACCTGCACATCCGCCGCCAGCAAGATGATCGCGCGGCCGTCCTCCGGCCCGAACTGCTCATAACGCACCTCCCCCTCATCCGTGCTCACCTGTTGCAGCGCAAACGCCGGGGCGGTGATCACCACCGTCGCCAGCAATAAAAAACCACGACGGTCAAACATCTCTCACCCCCACGATCAATTCACTGCCCAGCCAAGCGGCCAGGTATTCACCTGCCAGCATCACGCCCGCGTCCTCCCCCAGGCGTTGCACCAGGAACTCACACAGCCCGGCGAAACTGCCGTCAGCCTGTACCTGCTGCACCGCCTGAAGTTCCAGCGCATCCACCTGACGCAGCCGCGAGGTGAATTGCCGCCGCCACACCAGCAAACCGCCCGCCTGTTCCAGCATCACCGCTTCCGGCGCGCACGTTTCCTGCCACAGCGCCGACCAGATGGCCTCGGCATTGGTGGTCAAGTCGTGGCAACGCAACGACGGTGTGAGCTGCAATACCGCCGTGTCCCAGTCCAGCTCGGCCAGCGCTTCCAGGGCCAGCGGTTGCGCGTCAGCGGCGACAAAGGCCTCATTCAGGGCCGACTCGATCCAGGCCAGCTCATGCACATCCGGATTCTGTGGAAACACATCCTTCAAGGTGGCGTGGAACCCCTCGGGGTACGCATCCAGGGTCCAGGCATGGGGCGGATGGTTGTCGATATGGGTAATGCTCGCGGCCAGAAACGCTTGCTCTCCAAGCCAACGGCGCAGGTTGGGGAACGCCTGTTCGAGGCAGCCCACCAACTGGGCGCGGTAGTTGTTCTGGTACACCGCCAAACCGACGTGATTGCTGCCCAGCAACTGCGCGGATTCATCTGACGCGTTCACCAGCCAGCGGCGAAAAGCCTGCTGAAGTTGCGCCAGGTTCATAGCGCCGCCCCCAACGTCCGGGCCATCGACAGTTCCTGAAGCAGCTCGGCGAGCGGCGGGATCTCATCATCACGCTCGATCATGGTCGCCACCGGCCCCAGCCGTTGCATGGCCCGTGCGTACAGTTCCCAGACGCCGGTGCACACCGGGCTGTCATGGCTGTCGATCAAGATGTCACGGCCCTGGCTGTGGCCGGCCAGGTGCACCTGGCGTACTCGCTCGGCGGGGATGCCGTCGAGAAACGCCAGGGCGTCGAAACCGTGATTGCTCGCACTGACAAACACATTGTTGACGTCCAGCAGCAGTTCACAGCCGGTGCGCCGGGCCATGGCCGTGATGAACTCCCACTCGGTCATGCAGGCCCCCTCGAACGCCAGGTAACTCGAGGGATTCTCGAACAGCATCGTACGGCCCAGCACGTCCTGGGCCTGGTGGATATTGGCGCAGACCCGGTCCAGCGCTTCGTCGGTATAGGGCACCGGCAACAAGTCATGGGCATTGAAACCGCCACTGCGCGACCAGCTCAGGTGGTCGGAGACAAACAGCGGTTCAATTTCATCCACCAGCGACTTGAGGCGCCGCAGGTAGTCGGTGTCCAGCCCTTCGGCGGTGCCGATGGACATGGACACGCCATGCAGTGCCACCGGGTAGCGCTCGCGCACCTGGCGCAGGATGTGCCGGGGCTGGCCGCCCGCGACCATGAAGTTTTCGGAGATCACTTCGACAAAATCCACGGGCACCGAAGTCTCCAGGAAGTCGCAGTAATGCTCCTTGCGCAGCCCCAGGCCGTAGCCTGAAAAGTGAGGGTTGGATGTCGACATGACGGATCTCCGCAACGAATAAGTGGCGAGCCCACACAGGGCCCGCCGGGTGGATTACTTCGGTTCGGTCAAGGTGCCACCGGCCTTGAGGCACTCGGACGGGGTCTTGACGATCACGCCTTCGCCCTTGCAACTGTTGAGACCCTTGCAGTCGTTCTTGGCGGTGGCACACAGGCTGGTGCCTTTACAGGTGTTGACGCCGTAGCAGCGGCCGGGTTTTTCCTGTTGGTCGGCGGCGCTGGCGGCGCTGGCGAATGAGGCCGAGGCCATGGCGATAAGGGCGGCAGCGGCATCGAGGCTCAGGCGGGATTTGAGTGCAGTGTTCATGGGTGTTTCTCCAGGGTTGGGGTGAATTACTTGATAACGGAAGCAGCGTCTTCGATGACCTTCGCCACAGCCTCGGGCTGGGAGATGTACACCGAGTGGCTGGCCTTGATTTCGGTGACCTTGGAACCGGCACGCTTGTACATCCAGCGCTGCAGGTCGGGGCTCAGGGCTCGGTCTTCGGTGGAGACCACCGCGTAGGTCGGCTTTTTGTGCCAGGCCGCGGCCCACACGGTGCCGCCGAACAGGGCAGTGGTCGCGGGCACCTGGGACGCGGCCATGAAGTCGGTGCGGTTGGTGGTCAGGTCGGCGGCAAAGTCGGCGTTGAACCTGGCACGGTCGAAGAACAGGTGACCGTCGCGGCTCTGCTTGATGTCATCGCTGGGCGCCGGCATGGAGCCGATCAACTGGGCCATGTTCTCGCCCGCTTCCGGTTGCAGCGCCGACACGTAGACCAGCGACTTGACCTTGTCGCGGTCGCCGGCAATCGAGATCACCCCGCCACCGGAACTGTGACCCACCAGCACCACCGGGCCGACTTGCTGCTCCAGCACTTCGCGCGCCTCGGCCACGTCGGCGGCCAGGTTCTCGTGGCCCTGGTGCACCACCGTGACCTTGTAGCCCTTGTGAATCAGGATGTCGTGCACCACACGCCAGCCGGAGCCGTCGACAAACGAACCGGGCACGATCACCACGCTTTTACCGGTGCCGGGCTGCGGGGCATCCGCGGCCTGGGCCAGCATCGGAACGGTCAAGGCCATGGCAATGGCCAGGGAAGAAAGCATACGCATGGGAAATCTCCATCAAAGTTAAGAACGTTTGCCCAGCATCAGGCGGTCCAGCGACCAGGCCCCACCGCCATAAGCCAGCAGCGGCAACAACAGCCCCGCCCAGGTCAGGTGCACCGGCCAGGCATCGGGGTACACAAACACCTCGATCACCAGGGTCATGCCCAGTAGCGCGGCGGCGGACGGACGGGTCAGCAGGCCCAGCACCAGCAACAGCGGGAACAGGTGCTCGGCGTAGGTCGCCAGGTGCGCCGCCCACTCCGGCGGAATCAGCGGCAAGGCGTACTCCGAGCTGAACAGCGTGTAGGTCGACGGCTTGAGTTCAATCCACCCGGTGACCTTGGTGCGTCCCGACAGAAAGAACACCGCCGCGATCGCCACCCGGGCCACCAGCAACAGCAGGGCTTCGGGCAGCAGGCGCTGGATCACGGTTGCTCCGTGAGGCTGCCGAAGCCTTTAGGGGTCTTGATCTGGGTGCAGGTGCCTTTGTCCACCAGCACCCAGGCGTTGCCCTGATAGTCGGTGGTGGCGGTGCCGGCACACGAGGTGCCTTTGCCGGCGGCGCAATCGTTGGCACCGGCGAGGGACACGCCAAAGCATTTTTCCTGGGGCTTGGGCTCGTCGGCGTGAGCCACGGCCGCGAAGGCGCTGAGGGACAGCGCAAGGGTTGCCGCGAGGGCTGCGTAAGGACGCTTCATAAGATGAGTCTCCTGGCTTGACTGAGGGTGGCCAGGGCGCTTGGGGGTCGGTGACCGCCTGCGCCAGCTGGTGAGCAGAGTTAAAGCCAGGCGTGTATCCGCTCTGTGTCGCGAACGCGACAGAACGTCATGCAGGTGTATCAGGATGGTGCAGGGATACAGTTCGATACACAGTCAATAAAACAGTGCCAAAACCCCGGCGCTTTATTCGGCATCCCGAACGACACAATTAGAAATATTCGCCTTTCCGAACGAAGGCCCTCCCCTGTCGTCGACGACCGCAAAAATCACCATAAATTTCATGCGGTTGTTGTCATGTTTGTTACATGCCAACTGGCATACATTCTGCTTTATCAGTATTTCTAGTAATAAAATGTTTCAGCTCTGAGACAGTCTCATCCCCTGAAACAGGCTCCGTGACGTCACCATAAAAACGACCACGCCCCAAAGGAGGGCAGCCTTTAACACGGTTGATCGACATCATTTTTCCAAGACTGCTGCTGCACATCTGTACCCCAAAAAGGGCGAATGGCCTGATCGCCAATAACAAGCCTGACTATAAAAAGGACGATTTGATGAGCTCGAGCAAGAACCACGCAGTGTCCTTCCTGGACGCAGACCATCCCGCGCCGGCCGCCCCTGACAGCACCCTGGGCTTTGGCCCCTATCTATTACTGGCCAAGCAGCATGTGTTGTTGCGCAACGGCGTGCCGGTCACCCTGGGCAGTCGCGCGCTCTACCTGTTGATTGCCCTGGTGACCCGTGCGGGAGAATTGCTGGAGAAGGCCGAACTGATCGCCGTCGCCCGGCCCAAGGTGGTGGTGGAAGAATGCAACCTGCGCGCACAGATCGTCGCGCTGCGCCGCGCGCTGGGTGACGATGGCAACTGCAGTTATATCGTCACCGTGCCGGGCCGCGGCTATCGCTTTGTCGCCCCCGTCACCGTACAGGCGGCCAGTGAAGAGCACCTGCCCGCGCCCTATGTGCGTGTGGATGAGCCCAACCTGCCGACGCCGACGGCTGAGGTGATCGGCCGCGACGCCTTGATCGCCAGCCTGGCCGACCAGGTCATGAGCCAGCGCTTCGTGACCCTCACCGGCCCCGGCGGAATCGGCAAGACCACCGTGGCCATGGCGGTGGCGCAGCGCCTGGCCGGTGAACTCAATCTGGGCACGTGCTTCGTCGACCTGGCCCCCGCCACTGGCGGGCAATGGGTGGCCGGCATGCTCGCCAGTGCATTGGGTATCCAGACCGTCAGCGCAGACCCGCTGCACTGTGTGGTCGCCAGCCTGGCCAACCGCCGCTTGCTGCTGGTGCTCGACAATTGCGAACACGTACTGCCGGCCACCGCCGACGTGGTCGAAATCCTGCTGCGCAGCGCCCCGCAATGCTGTGTGCTTACCACCAGCCGCGAACCGCTGCGTGCACACGGCGAACGGGTGCATGACCTGGCGCCGCTGGAGGTGCCCGACGCACACGCCCACCTCAGCGCCCAGCAAGCCCTGACATGGTCCGGCGTGCGTCTGTTTGTGGAACGCGTACGCGCCCTCGACCCGGGTTTTGTATTCACCGACGCCGACGTCGCGGCCGTCAGTGCGATCTGCCGCAAACTCGACAGCAACGCGCTGGCGATCGAGATCGCCGCCGCCCGCGTGCGCACCTTTGGCATCCAGGACCTGGTGGGCCTGCTCGACGGCAGCTTCCGCCTGCAAATGACTGGCCGGCGTACCGCCCTCGCCCGGCACCGTTCCCTGAGCGCGACCCTGGACTGGACCTACGCCATGCTCAGCGACGACGAACAGGCCATGCTGCGCCAGCTCGCGGTGTTCACTGGTTCCTTCACCCTGGAGGCGGTCAAGACGATGACAGCCTCCAGCCGCCTGGCCCCACGCAACGCCCTGCCCTTGCTCGAAAGCCTGATGGACAAGTCGCTGCTGATCGCCAGCGAATCCACCGTGCCCAAGCACTACCGCCTGCTGGAAACCACCCGCGCCTACGCCCTGGAAAAACTCGACGAACAAGGCGAAACCCGTACCACTTGCCAGCGTCATGCGCGCTATGCGCTCGGCGTGCTGCAGGAAGCCGGGCGAACCCTGGATGGCTTGTCGCCGGGCACCTGGCTGGCCCTCTACGCTGCGCAGATCAATACCATCCGGGCAGCCCTCGACTGGGCCTACTCGCCCACCGGCGACCTGTCCCTGGGCATCGAATTGACCCTGGGCGGCGTGCCGTTGTGGCTGCGGGTGTCCTTGATCAGCGAGTGCCGCAGTTGGGTCGACAAAGGCCTGGCCAGCGACGCCCTCATCCCGCTGCCCTTACGCCAGCGCATGTTGTTGCATACGGCCCTGGCCAGCGTGCTGATGCTCACCTACGGCACCGGCGGCCCGATGCGCGACGCCTGGCGCCAGGTATGCGAAGACGCCCGCGACCTCGGCGATGCCGAGCACAAGTTGCGTGCCCTGTGGGGCCTGTGGACCGACCGCTGCGGCTGCAACCAGTACACCGAAGCCCTGGAACTGGCCGAGCGCTACATCGCGCTGAACAGCAGCGGCAGCCAACAATTGCTCGGCAAGCGCATGCGTGCCGTGGCGCTGTTCCATATGGGTGACCTGATGGGGGCAAGGCAGAACATCGATGAAGCCCTGGGCTCGCCGTCGGCACCGCGTTCGCACATCATCGACCTGCAATTCGACCAACGCATCGCCGCCCGCTGCCTCAAGGCCAAGGTGCAGTTGCTTGAAGGCGATGTCGACCCGGCGCTGCGCCTGATCGGCAGTTGCGTCGAGGAAGCCATCTCCCTCGAACACCCTGCGACCCTCTGGTACACCCTGTGCCTGGGTGCCATACCCCTGGCACTGCTGGCATCCAACCTGCCGAAAGTGCGCTATTACCTGGGCCTGCTGCAAGACAGCACCACCGGCCAGGACCTGCATATCTGGCGGCAATTTCGCCTGTGTTTCGAAAACATCCTGCTGATCCGCGAAGGCGCCCCGGAAACCGGCGTGCCGCAACTGGGCGAAGCCTTGCACCACTTGCAAGGCCAGGGCGACAGCCAGCTCTACAGCCTGCTGCGCTGTGAGTACGCCCTGGGCCTGGCGCGCCTGGGCCTGGAAAAACTCGCCCTGGAAGTGCTCGAAGACACCCTGCAATTGGCCCTCGGCCGCCATGAACGTTGGTTCGTGCCGCAAATACTGCGGATCAAGGCGCAACTGATCCTGCGCCAGGCGCACTACGGCTCGGTGGACAAGGCCACCGTGCTGCTGCGCCAGGCCTGGGTGGACGCGCAGTTGGCGGGCGCGCATTTTTGGCGGGCGCAGATCGCGACCGACCTGGCGCGGTTGCAGGAACCCAAGTTGCGCATCGCCTCGTTGCCGCGGCTCCAGCACCGGTAGTGATTGAACATGGGATGAATCGCACAAGCTTTTACAGCGGTGAAATGACCCTGTCAGGCAGACCAGGATAAGTACTCGCTCAAACCGTCGGAGTGGACCAACGACAACCACGATGTAGGAATTGATTGAACCCAGCAGTAAGAAATGGAACTGATGGAGGCGCTCTGGACACTCATGATCGGCTTCCGTCCCGGCCAATGAAGGACCCTACCTATGTTTCCATTTCTTGCTGCAATCATTCCCGCCTTGATTGGCGCTGGCAAAGCAATCGCTGTCGGTGCCGTCACCGGTGTGGCCACTGCCGGCGCCACCTACGGCACAGGTAAAGCGATTAAAGCCATAGCAGGTGAAAAGACAGCTAAACCAGCACCCGACAAGGAACCAGCCGCCGCGCCCCCCAAAAAACCGCCGGTATCGCTTGAGCCGTCCTGGAAAGCCTTGAAAAACGAGGTCCCCGAACATCTGCGCCTCCCGGAAAAACCTGCCGTGAAAGAGGCGACCTCTGTCGATTCACCTGGACCGGCAGTCGATACCGCCCTCGAAAAGGCGCCAACAGTCGTAGGCGCAGCCAATCCGGTTGCGCCTGTCTTACCCGTTGTGGCGGCGGCCCCAACCTCTGGAGCCATGTGCGTCTGATCTGAAGTAAAGGCGATGACACCGCCTTTACTTCAGATCAGACGGGCTGCCACCAACCAGTCCGCTACTGCCTGGAATGCGGCATCAGGTACCGGGTCGCCAGCCACCGCCTTTTTTGCGATGTCCGCTGCCAGGGTTTTGTCCGGCGCATGGGGAATCCCCAGGTCATACGCCTCCTGCAGCATCAACAACGCCTCCTCCGGGGAGGCCCGGCACACGATCACCGGCACCGGCGTTTCCCCGCGCACATAACGCACGCCAACCACCCAACCGTCGGTGGTGCCGATCATCAAGGACGCACGGCCCAAACCCAACTTGGTCGCCAGAGCCTGCATCTCGTTGCGCTGGCGGCGGCGTTCGCTTTTGATCAGCGGGTCGCCGTCGATGTCCTTGCGTTCGCGCTTGGTCTCGCTGCGGGTCATCTTCATGTCGCGGCCGAACAGCCAGCGTTGCATCATCACGTCCACCCCGCCCACCAGGATGAATGCGCACAGCACGGTAAACACCAGCGGCTTGAGCACCAGGAAGAATGTCGACTGCATGCACTCGGCACCGCAGCGCGACGACTCCATCAGCGCCTGCAATGCATGCTTGCCCACCACGTAGAACGCGATTGCCAGCACCTGCACCTTGATCAGGCCCTTGATGAACTCCACCAGGTTGCGCAGCGCAAAGATCTTCTTCATGCCCTCCGCCGGGTTGATGCGTTTGAACTCGGGTTTGATCGGGTCCGTGGAGAACACAAACCCGCGCATGGTGATGATATTGGTCAGGATCACCACGCCGGTGGTCACCGCCATCACCGGCAACGTGATGCCGATCACCAGTTGCTCGGCATGGTCGAGCACCCGTGGCCACACCGTGGCGAACGGTTCGACGTAGATCAGCGCGGTGAGGTCGATCAGCGCCGTAACCTGGGCCTTGGCCCGTGGCGCCAGAACGGAAATGCACAGTGTGCAGAACAGGATGACCATGCCCGACACCAGGTCCTGGCTCTTGGCAACCTGGCCCTTTTTGCGTGCGTCCTGGAGCTTCTTGTCCGTGGCCGGCTGGGATTTTTCTTCGCTGGTATCGGCCATGGGCTACTCCATGCCGGCCAGGGTCTTGAGCAGTTCGACCGTGCCGCGAAACTCCGCCAGTTGGTCGAGCATCAGCGGGATCAGGAAGCCGATGTAGACCACCATCAGGATCGTGAAAAACAGGTTTTTCACCGGCAGCGACAGGTCGAAGATATGCAGGTTCGGCGCCATGCGCGACAGGTAGGCGAGCATCAGGTCGGTCACCAGCAGTGCGATCAGCAACGGCGAGACCATCAGCACGCCGACGCGCATGATCTGGTCAAGGATCGACAACACCGCCAGCAGCGCCGAGCTGGCGAACACCGGCGTGAACGCGGTGACCGGCCAGAGCTGGTAGCTGTGGTAATAGCCGTCGACCATCAGGATGAACCCGCCGGACATGAAGAACAGCGTGATCAGCATCACCGTGAGCAGGGTCGCCATCACGCTGGATTCCCCGGACGACAGCGGGTCCACCAGTTGCGCCATGGTCGAGCCGCGTTGCAGGTCGATCAACTCCCCCGCCACCTCGGCGGCCCAGAACGGAATGCCGAACAGCAGGCCGATCAAAATACCGATCAGGAACTCCTTGATCAGCAACCCGGCGATAAACAGGCTGCCGTGCTCCGGCATCGATGTCAGCGCGTCGAACACCGGGAAGAACATCGGGATGGAAATCGCCACGGCCACACAGCCGCGAATCATGCCGGTGAGGCCCAGGCGGTTGAACGCCGGGGTGATCACCACCACGCCCATGGCACGGCAAGCGGCAAGCGACGCGGAGCTGATCACCGGGTAGGCGACTTCGAGGAACTGCGCGGTCAGGCTGGCATCCATGGGCGGTCAGCGCGTCCACATCGCAAAGTTGTCCAGCACCTGGCCGCCGAGTTCCGCCACCTGCCCGGCGAGCACCGGCCCCAGGAACACGATGGTCAGCAACACCGCGACCAGCTTCACCACCTGGGGTAATGTCTGGTCCTGGATCTGCGTCAGCGCCTGGAACAGGCCCACGCTCAAGCCCACGATAATCGCCACGCCCAGCGCCGGTGCGGAGAGCATCAGCACCGTCATCAGCGCCTGTTTCATCAATGACAGGAATACGTCCTGGCCCATGGGGCGTGCCTCAGCCGTAACTCAGAATCAAACCGTGCATCAAGCGCGACCAGCCGCTCAGGGACACGAATAAAAAAATCTTCAGCGGAATGGAGATCAGGTTCGGCGAGACCATCGACATGCCCATGGCCATCAGCACGTTGGACACCAGCAAGTCCACCACCAGGAACGGGATGTACAGCAGAAAGCCGATCTCGAAGGCGCGGGTCAGTTCCGAGCTGACGAACGCCGGGATCAGCACCACCAGGTCGTCGTCACGCAAATCGGCGCGTGCTTCAGGCGACCAGATGGTCTCGGTGGCCTGCACGAAAAAACCGCGTTCGGACTCATTGGCAAACCGCTTCAGGTGCGCTTGCAACGGTGGACGCAATGCATCGCCCAAATCCTTGAGTTGCTCCACATGCTCGATGTTGAGGTCGCGCCCCTCCACCTGCCGGTACATGTCGCCAATCAACGGCGTGGTCACGTACACCGACAGGATCAACGCAATGCCGTACAGCACCAGGTTCGGCGGCGTCTGTTGCACGCCAAGGGCGTTACGGATCAGGAACAGCACCACCGAGATCTTCATGAACCCGGTGAGTGTCACCACCGCCAGCGGGATCAGCCCGATCGTCGCAACGACCAGGATGATCTCGATCAGGTTCGGCTGATAACCGGTCATGGGGTGGCAAAACTCAGCAGGCGCACACCCAGGCCGTCACCGATTTTCACCAGTTGACCCTGGCCGACGCGACGGCCGTTGACCATCAGGTCGACGCTGTCCACACCCGGCGTGTCGAGCTGCAACAGGCTGCCGGCGCCCAGTTCACGCAACTGCGCCAGGGTCAGTTCCAGGCTGCCCACCTGGCACACCAGTTTCAACGGCAGGTCATCCAGCGCAACGGCGGCATCAACATCAGTCATGGGGTTCTCCGGTTCCACAAAGGGGGCTTTCAAGGCTTCCTGCAGGCGCAGGACTTCGCCCTGGTATTGGCAGCGCGCCTGCAGGCGGCCATCGAGGTCGAGCAACAGGCCCGGGCCTTGCTCCAGCATCAGCACATCACCGGGGCGCAGGCTGCGCAGTTCACCGAGGGACAGCCACTGGCGCCCCGCCACCACCGCCAGGGTCTGGCGCAGGCCTGGCAAGGGGTCGGGTTCGACCTCGGCGTATTGCGCCAGCAGTTGCGTGACCAGTACGGCGGCGCTTTCGCTCAGGTCCAACTGGGCGCTCATCGCGGGCTGGTTGCCGAAGGTCAATTCCAGCGCCAGCCGCAGGGCAAACACGCCCTGCTCATCACCGGCTTCGAGCACCTGCAGCGGGTGACCGAGCAACGGCTCCAGGCTTTCGATCAGGTCGAGCAACGCCAGCTCCAGCAACAACGCGCGCGGCAGCGCAGGCAACGGCTGCACATCGAACGGCAGCGCCAACGGCAGCATCAGTTGCTCCAGCGCCGCAGCGGGCAAACTCAGGCGCATCGCGGCACCGCCAAGCGACAGCGGCACATGACGCGGCGCGTCAAGGCGGCGCGCTGCGGCGGCCCAGCTCACGCGCAAGTCCTGCCCGCCGCAACGGCCCTGCCAGGGACGGCAGCGGCGGTGCAACTGGTTGTGCAGAGCCAGTAACGCCGGGTCGTAGTGGGTCAGCCACGGCGACAGCGAATCGGCAAGGGCTGGAATCATGTGCCGGCGCCTTCATCACGCAGCTCGCCCACCCGGCGCTCGGCGCTTTCACGGCCCTCAAGCAGGCTTTGCCAGGCCTCGGACTGGCGCTGGCGGCTCAGGCGCTCCTGACGGAACACATCGCGCTCGCGCTCCTGGCTTCGCAGCGTGGTGGACACGTGAGCCACATCGTTTTCCAGTTGCTGCTGGTCATCCGACAGGCCGCGCAGGCGATCCTGGGCGGCCTGCCAACTGGCGACCGACAGGCCTTCGGTCAGGGACGCATAAACCTGCCGCGCTTCTTCGGCAATCGCCTCACGGTGCAGGCGCAATTGCTCCTTGGCGTCAGTCAGCACACCGTGGGTCTGCTCGCAGCGTTGCTGCTGCGCGGCCAGTTGGCTGGCGGCCCGCTGTTCACGCAACACCCGCAGGGTTTGCAGGGTGCGTAGTTGTTGGGTTTTCATTGGATTTGCTCCTTGTTCATGCCAGTACCCGGCGCATGTGGGCCAGGGTCTGTTCCAGGTTGCTCGGCTCACCCGCGTTCTGGCGCAGGAAGGCTTCGATAGCGGCGTGGCGGTTGATCGCTTCATCGGCCAAAGGATCGCTGCCGGCGGAGTACTCCCCCACGCGGATCAGCATTTCGATCTCGCCATACCGCGCCATCAATTCACGCATGCGCATCGCCAGCCGCTTGTGCTCTTCACCGGCGACCTGCTCCATCAAACGGCTGCGACTGCGCAACACATCCACCGCCGGAAAGTAGTTGCGCTGGGCCAACTCGGCGCTCAAGACGATGTGACCGTCGAGGATCGAACGGGCCTCTTCGGCCACCGGATCGCTGGCGGCATCACCCTCGGTCAGCACGGTGTACAGCGCGGTAATGCTGCCGGTGGGCCCGGGGCCGGCGCGTTCCAGCAAACGCGGCAAGGCCGAAAAGAACGACGGCGGATAACCGCGCCGGGTTGGCGGCTCGCCCACCGCCAGGCCGATCTCGCGCTGGGCCCGGGCGAAACGCGTGAGGCTGTCCATCAACAGCAATACGTTGCGGCCCTGGTCGCGGTGGTACTCGGCCAGGGTGGTGGCGACAAACGCCGCACGCACCCGCTCGGCCGCCGGGCGATCCGAAGTGGCAACCACCGCCACCGTGCGCGCACGGGCCTGGGCGTCGAGCTGCACATCGAGCAATTCACGCACTTCCCGGCCCCGCTCGCCGATCAGGCCGATCACGATCACATCGGCTTCGCTGTTGCGGATGATGCTGGCGAGCAGCGACGACTTGCCCACACCGGGCTCACCGAAGATGCCCATGCGTTGGCCCTGGGCCAGGGTCAGCAGGCCATCGATGGAGCGAATGCCCAGGGCCATGGAACGCACGATCAACTGTCGCGAAAACGCTGCCGGGGGTTCAGCGTGCAGCGGGTAGTGCTGCAAGGCCACGGTCGGCGGCATGCCGTCGCCGTCGAGGAAATCGCCCATGGGGCTGATGACCCGGCCGAGCTGCGCATCCCCGACGGCCACGCCCAGGGTCTCGCCGGTGGCGGTGATTTGGGTGCGCGTGGACAGGCCTTCCATGGAGCCGATGGGCGACAGGATGGCCTCGTCACCGTCAAAGCCGATCACCTCGGCGCTCAGGCTGCGGGCGCTGCCGGGGTCGCGCAGCTGGCACAGCTCACCGATGCTCGCCCCGGCCACACTGGCGCGCAGCAATACACCGCGAATGCTCAGCACGGTGCCGTGCATGGGCCGCGGGCGCGCCTGGGCCAGGCGCTCGCAGAGGCGTGGCAGCAGCTGTTCCAGGTTCATGCCAGGCCCTCTTCGGCAAAGGGCAACAGGCTGCGACGCAGGTTCTGCAATTGGGCTTCGAGGCCCAGCTCCACGGAGCCGGCCGGGCTGTTCAGGCGAGCCTGTCCGGCGCTCAGCTGTTCATCCGCATCCACCGCGATTGCCAATCCCTCCAGCTTGAGGCGTTGGCGCAGGGCGTCCACGTCCGCCGGCGGCACCCACAAGGTCAGGGCCTGGTCCTGGCGAAACGCACTCAACGCCTGGCGGGTACTGCGCACCACACGCTCGGCGTTGTCCAACTCCCCCAGCACTTCGTGCACGATACCCAGGGCCAGGTCGACCAGGGACGTTTCCAGACTGCTCAAGTAATGCTGCACCTGGGCTTGGGTAGCGAGCAGCAGTTGCGCCACCTGTTCAGCGCCGGCTTGCCGAGCACTTTCAAAGCCCTCTGCGCGGGCACTGCTCAGCCATTGCTCGCTGTCGGCGCGGATCTGCTCGGCCTGCGCCTTGGCCGCTTGCAGGAAGGCAAAGCCATCGCTCCACAACGCGGCGTCTTCGGCGCGCAGGATGCGGGCGGTGGGACGGCTTGGCAGTTCACTCATGGCGTGATCTCCTCGGCTAGCAGGCACGCAGCGGCGGCCTGGACGATTTCCAGGTCGCGCGGTACACGGGCGCCGTGGCCCTGGGGAAAGGCAAAGCGCAAACGCAGCCAGCCCTGCCAGTCGGCGTGCTGGGCGTGCAGCCAGGCCGCGACACAGCCTTGGCCATCGCGGTCGACGGCGTCGACCAACTCGACCGGCTCGCGCAGCAGATCCGCCGCACCACCGAGTTGGCGCAAGGCCAGGGCACTCACGAAGACCTCAGCGCCCAGGCCTTCGCGCAATTCGTTGACCACCTCGCGACGGATCTCGCGGCTCAGGGTCGGGGCGTGCCAGATGGCGCCGCACAACCTCGGCAAGCGGGCAAACTGTGCCGGCGACAACAACAGCACCGCCAAGTCCGCCGCCATCGGCGTGGTCAATTGCGCCATGGGTGCCAGTTGATAATGACTGACCAACAACTGCTCCAGGCGCTGGCGAAAGCGTGGCTGGCCCTGCATCGCCTGCAGCACGGCGTCTGGCAATTCATCGGCAAAACATGCACCCAGGCTCGGCCCGCGCACAAACCGCAGCGGCTCGGCAATCAGCCCCTGCCAGCGTTCGAACAAACTCATTCACCCTCCTTGAGCACATACAACGCCTGGGACTGACGACGTGCCCACTGCTGACGGGCGAGCACACCCACCGCACCGAGTGCGATCAGCAACAAGGCCCCGAACATCAGCCGCGCCTGGGCCAGGTTGTCTTCCAGCAGCCACAGGCCCATGAAGCGCGCCAGGCGCGGTTGCGCCGGGTTCTGGCTGATGGCGACGGCGGCCTTGATCGCCGTCACCGAAACGCCGTCGTAACTCAGCCCGGAGATACCGTTGGCGACCAGAGTCTTGATCTGCGGGATCAGCGTATTGATGTCGGTGCCCGGGTCGTAACGCACCAGTACCGAGGCCGATGACGGCGAGATCACGCGCTTGAGCAGGTCGTTGTCCGGCAGCACCACGTGCACGCGGGCAGCGACGATGCCGTCGATCTGCGACACCGAATGCGAAAGCTCTTCGCTGAGCGCATAGATCATCTGCGCCCGCTCCTGCACCGGCGACGACACCAGGCCATTGCCCTTGAACACCTCGCCCATGTTGGAAAAACTCTGCTGCGGCAGGCCGGCGTTGTCGAGCAGGGTCATGGCTTCAGCAAAGCGTGACTCATCGACCACCACCTTGAGCTGGCCGTTGTCCTGGGCCTTGCGCTCGGCCGGAACGCCACCGCGCAGCAGTACCGCGACCATGGCGTTGGCGTCGCGCTCGCTGAGGTTGGTGTAGAGGTCGGTGTTGCACGCCTGCAACAGGCTGGCGAGCAGGCCGATCAGCAACAGGCGCAGCGCACGGTTTGGGCTTGGCATGATGTTATTGCCCCTTGAGCAGCGTGTTGGCGGAGCCGGAAATCTGTGTCGCACCGCGCACCACCATCTGGGTTTCGATGGAGTAATCGAACATCTTGCCCAGGGAGTGGACGATCTGGTCGACCTGTTGCTCGCCGACTTTTTTCCCGGGTTCACCCTGGGGCGAAGCACTGGCGGTGCGGATTTCTGCCTGGGCCGGCGGCGGTGCCGAAGGATTGTTGGTGAGCAGGTCGGCGCGCTCGGAAAACGCCCGCGTACGGTCGATGAAACTGTTCATGCGCTCCATCAGGCCCGAGCCGATCTGGTGCGGGCTGGCGCCTTCGGGCATGCCTTTGGCGGTGTTGGCCATGTGCTCGAACAGGTTCTGCGAGGCCCCGGCGGGCCCCGCGCCGGCAGACGGCGGCAACGCCGAAGCGCCGGCGGCGAGACTGATAGTCATAGGGGCTTCCTACTCTTCGTCGTCATCGGACATGGCGTCGTTCAGCAGTTCCTGCATCTTCGGCATGATGATGAACTGGCCGCCGTAAGTGACCGCCTGGGTGATGAACGAATCGGTGAGTTCGGCGTCGGTAGGCTCGGCGGGCTTATCGCCGGCCTTGGCGTTATCCACCGCCGCGTTGAACCTGGCTTCAGGGCTGGCGCCACCAGGGGCGAGATTGCTGTCTACGGCCGTTACGGACATGGTGCTGCTCCTTTACTGGGTTGGGGTTTCGGTACTGACTTGGGCGCCACGGAACACCCGCACACCGCGCTCGCGCGCCACCGGGGCGGCGGCGACCTTGGGTTGCAGGTGATCGACATGCTGCTGCACCAGCGCCAGGTACGGCGGTGGCCCGGACACGAACACTTCATCGCCCTCGGGGCCGTTGCGCATGGACAACTGCTGGCCGAACACATCGAGGTTACCGAGGTAGGCCTGCAACTGGTCGAGGTCCAGGGCGCTGGCCTTGAAGAGCCTGGTGCTGATTTCATCGCTGGCGTTGAGGTACAAGAGGTTGCCGTCGAAGTACCAGGTGAGGCCGTTGGTGCTGCACAGGGTTTGCAGGAACTCCCCGGCGGTGGCCGCGCGAATCGTGCTGCGGGCCTTGCCGCGGACCTTGTCGGAGAGCACCAGCGGCACATTGAGGTTGTGCCCGAATTCTTCCAGGGCACTGCGCACGTCCTGGTCCACCAGCACGTAGGCGTAGGGTTGGGAGAACCAGTCAGGCTCTTCGGCAGCGTGGGCGAAACTGGCGCTGAACAGGCATAGGACAGCCATCAAAAATATGCTTACATGGCCTCCGCCTTCGCCAGACGAGTTGTGACGATGACCCCTAGATTTCTGCTCGCCAGTACCCTGCTGCTGACCGCCTGCGCCCACCCACCTGCGACCGATGCCGACAAGTCCCTGCAACTGGCCAATGACCTGAGCCAGCGCGGCGACTACGCCAGTGCGGCAGCGCTGTACGAGCGGGCGGCGCAGCAACCCGGCGCGGGTATCGAGCTGTGGCTCAAGCTCGGCCAGGCCAGGCTCGACGCCAAGGATGCGGCGGGCGCCGAGCGGGCCTTCCAGCAGGCCCTGGGGTTCGACGCCCGCAATGCCGAAGCCCTGCTCGGCCTGGGCACCGCGCAATTGCAAGTGGGCAAGACTCAGCGTGCCGTCACCGCCCTGGGCCAGGCGGCCGGGATCAGCGGCTTGCCGGTTGCGTACACCCGCCTGGGTGTCGCGCAGATCCTCAATGGCCAGGCCGCGGCGGCGCAAACCGCGTTCGCCAAGAGCCTGAGCCTCAAGCCCGACGACCTCGACAACCGCTGCAACCTGGCCCTGGCGTATGCGCTGGGCGGGCAGTCGCAGCAGGCGTTGGACACCATCGCCCCGGTCGCCCAGTCGCCCCGCGCATTGGCGCGGCATCAGCGTAATGAGTTGTTGGTGATGGTCTTGGCGGGGTACGAAGACCGCATCGCTGCACTGCCGTTGGACGATATTCCCGCTGCCGAACGGGCGCGGTTGGTGAACGAAGCTGAGCGCATCAAGGCGATCAGCGATCCGGTGGCCCAGGCTCGGGAGTTGGGGTTGGTGGATCCGCGCTGAATCTGTTGTGGGTGAGCTTTCTGTGGTGAACGGGCCTGTTGTGGCGAGCGGGCTTGCCCCGCGTTGGGCTGCGAAGCAGCCCCAAAACCAGACGCTGAGAACTGTCTGTTGGAATGCGGTGAATTTGACAGGGGCCGCTTCGCGCCCCAACGCGGGGCAAGCCCGCTCGCCACAACAGGCCCGCTCGCCACAACAAGCAACACAGGTCATTGCTTGCCCCCCGCCGCATCGGCCTTGGCTTCTTGCTGATCCTTGCGCCGCTGCAATTGCTCGCGGTCAAACCCTTCGATGTACACCTGGGCAGCGCGGCCCACTGGCGCGGCCATCGCCGGCCCTGTAGGGCGGCCTTGGGTCAAGTCCTGCTTGCGCTCGACCATCTGCATCAGGTTCAAATTGTTCGCACAGCCGAGCGCCAACGTCGGCTTGAAATCCTCGCCCAGTCCAATGGTGTCCGTCGCCGGGGGTTGCTGGCATTGGGTCGGCAAGCCATCGGCGCGGTATTCGGATGAGTAGTACGTCGGCGCCAGGTGGGTCTGGCAACCCATCAGCGCCAGGGGCAACAGCAGCAACACACATAAAACATTCATGGCAGGCCCCCTGATCAATTCATGTAGAAACCGAACGCCCCGCCGCTGCGCGGTCCGGTGGCCGCTGCGGTAGCCGGTGGTGCGTCGAGGGGCGTGGCGAGGGTGCGACCGCGCACCGGCTCCACCAGGTACGGCGTAATCAGGATCACCAACTCGGTTTCATTACGCTGGAAGCGCTTGGAGCGGAACAGGTTGCCGAGGATCGGCAGGTCACCCAGCAGCGGCAGTTTCTCGATGTCCTGGCTGCTTTCCCGCTGGAACAGCCCGGCGATGGCGAAGGTCTGCCCGCTGCCGACTTCCACCCGCGTATCGGCGCGGCGCACGCTGAAGGACGGCACATGAAAGTTGCCGAAATCCACGGTGCCGCCACTGACCACGCTGCTGACTTCCGGGCGCACCTGCAGGGCGATGCGGCCGTTGGGCAGCAGGGTCGGGTTGAACAACAGCGACACGCCGAACGACTTGTATTCGATGCCCACCAGGTCGCGGTTGACCGGCACCGGGATCGCCACTTCGCCACCGGCGAGGAAGCTGGCGGTCTGGCCGGTCATGGCGGTGATGTTCGGCTCGGCGAGAATCTGCAGCACACCGTTGGCCTGCAAGGCGTCGAGCATGCCGTCGATATTCACATTGCCCGAGCCTGCTCCCGCTGCGGCCAAGCCACCCGCCGAGGCTGCGGCCAATGGCCCGCCGGTGATCAGGCCGAACGAGAACGTGCCGTTGTTGAACATCGCGTTCCAGTTCACGCCGTAGTGCAGCAACTCCGAACGCGACACTTCGGCAAAGCGCACCCGCAAGTTCACTTGGGCGGCCCCTGCGTACTCGGTGGTGTTGATCGCGCTCTGGAAACCCTGCCCCTGGGGATTGAGCAGCGCGTTCAAGTCCGTGGCTTCCGCTACCGATCCCACGGTGCCTTTGGCGATCAGACGGTTACCCGCGCCGCTGATCTGCGCAGCGTTGCCGGGATGCAATGCCTGCATCGGCGCCGTCACCGCCTGGCTGGCGCTGCTGACGGCCAGGCTCAGGCTCGCCAGTTGCTGACCGTCACTGCCGAGGGCGATCAGGCTGGTATTGCCCGGCGCCTTGCCGAAGATGTAGAGGGTGCCCGGTGACACCACCTGCAAGTCGGCCACATTCGGCTCGGCCACCAACACCGCGTCCACGGGGGCGACAAAATGCAGGATGCGCCCTTCGCCGGAGGCCAGGGCGATAGAACCTCCGGCACCGGCGGCGATTTCCTGAGCCTGGCTCACACACGAAAACACAGTCAGCAACAACGCACAAAAACGCATCATGAGGCAGACGCCAGGGGAGTGACGGAAGCCGCGGCAGGCCCGCGGCGATTGGAAATCTCGGTCAGGCTGATGGTCACCAGCGCTTGCAGGTTGTACTCGGTGGCCAGCTCGCGGAACGACAGTACCGCCAGTTCCAGCTCGCCGCGCACCACCAGGCGGCGCAGGCTGCGGCGCAGTTCCGGGTGCACCAGCAACACCGCGCTGTTGACCTCGCGGGTGTGCTCGCACGCCTGGCGCAGTTGGGCGAGCAAGGCGCGGCTGACGTCCTCGGGGATCAACTCGCGCTGCGGTTCCTGGCGACGCAGGGAGCCGCGCAACTGGTCTTCCAGGCCCGGCGCCAGCACCAGCGCACCGATCACCCGGTTGCGGTCGGCGTACTGATGGCTGATCTGCCGTGCCAACGCGGCGCGCAGGTGCTCGGCCAGGCGCCCGGCATCGGTTTCACGGGCGCCCCACTCCACCATGGCTTCGAGCAAGGCGCGCTGGTTGCGGATCGACACGCCTTCGCCCACCAGCAAACGCAGGGTCTCGGCCACCCGCTGCAACGGCACCAGGCGCAGGGCTTCCTTGACCAGTTCGCCGTAGGTGGCCTCGGTGCGCTCCAGCAGCAGGCGGGTTTCCTGGATGCCGAGAAAGTCGGCGGCATAGCGGCGCAGGCTGCGTTCCAGCACACCGCGCAACACCTCGTCGGGCAGCAGGAAACCGATGCCGGCGTTGCGCAACGTGTCTTCGTGCTGGCGCTCGACCCAGTGGGCGTTGCGGCCCGTGAGCGGCGAATCGGCCTGCACCGTGGCGAGGTCGAGCAACTGCACATGCACCGGATCGTCCTGCACCAGCAGGCAGTTGGTCGGCAACTCGCCTTCGCTTACCGGCACGCCTTCCAGGGACACGCGGAAACTGCCAGGCGTGGCCTTGGCTTCCATGTAGATGCCCGGTACCGGTATATCCACGCCGAGTTCGGTGCGCAGGTCGTGACACAGCGCTTCGACGCGTTGGCGCAGCAGTTGGCGCGGCGCGCTTTGGGACACGCCGCTGCCGAGGGTCAGCAGCACGCGGGTATCGGGCAACAGGTTGTCATCCCGTTCGGCCTGGGCTTCGACCACCGGCTCCGGCGTCTCGACCAGCACTTCAAGTTCCGGCTGGCGGTGATGCCGGCGATACATCATGAATGCCGCGCCACCGAACACCAGGGACAAGCCGAGGAACACCCAGGTCGGAAACCCCGGCAGCAGGCTCACGCCGATCATGATCAACGCGGTCAACCCCAGAGCGCGGTAGCTGGCGCCCAGTTGCTTGATGATCTCGCTGCCCAGGTCCCCCGCTTCGCCGTCGCTGTTGACGCGAGTGACCACGGTGCCCGCCGCCACCGAAATCAGCAGCGCCGGGATCTGTGCAATCAGGCCGTCACCCACGGTGAGCAACGAGTAGGTGTGCACCGCCACGCCGAACGGCATGTCGCGCTCGATCATGCCGATCAGCATGCCGCCCAGCAGGTTGACCGCCAGGATCACCAGGCCGGCGATGGCATCGCCCTTCACGAACTTCATGGCGCCGTCCATCGCGCCGAACATCTGGCTTTCACGCTCCAATCGCGAGCGGCGACGACGGGCTTCGGCCTGGTCGATATCACCATTGCGCAGGTCGTTGTCGATGCTCATCTGCTTGCCGGGCATCGCATCCAGGGTGAAGCGCGCGGCCACTTCCGCCACGCGCTCGGCACCCTTGGTGATCACCACGAACTGCGCCACGGTGATGATCAGGAACACCACCATGCCCACCACCACTTGCCCAGCGATCACGAAGTCGCCGAAGGCTTTGACGATATGCCCGGCGTCGCCGTGCAGCAGGATCAAACGGGTGGTGGTGATCGACAGCGACAGGCGAAACAGCGTGCTGAGCAGGATCAGCGGCGGCAGCGCGGAGAACTCTACCGAGTGGCCGATGTAGAAGGCCACGATCAGGATCAGGATGCTCAGGGCGATATTGAGACCGATCAGCGCGTCCACCAGGTAGGTGGGCAGCGGGATGATCATCATCACAATCGCCATCAGCATGAATGCGACGATGATCACGTCGGTGCGCTGGGCAGCCAGGCGCGCCAGGTTGTTCAGGCGGTTGAGCGCACTCATGCGCCGGCCCTGCGTGCAGCCAGATAGCGTTTGAAGCACTGGCGCGCGTCGTCCTTGCGCTCGCCGTACCACAAGGCGCGGGCGCGCAACAGCAACAGGCTGGCGGACTCGCCTTCCAGCGCCACCAGACGGTCCAGGGCGCCGAGGGCGCGGGACGCGTCGCCGCTGTCGGTGAAAGCCAGCACCAGCGAGCGCAGCAACACGCCGTCATCGGGGGCGACGTTGACCGCGATCAGCAGCATCACCAGGGCGCGCTGGGACTGGCCATTGCGCCGGTACAGCTCGCCGATGCCCTTGAGCAGTTGCACGGCGTCGTCGTTATCGCGGGCCATCAGGCGTGTACCTCCGAGCGTTGCTGTGCGAGGGTGCGGCGCATCTCGATCTCTTCGCCGATCAGCTCGACGGCCAGTGCCTTGATGTGTGGCTCGGCGTCCAGGCTTGGCAGGATGTGTTCCATCACATGCTCCAGCAGTTCCAGGGAGCGAGCACTGCCGAACAACAGCGAGTCGACGCCAGCGGCGCCGGTGAGTTCTTCGAGGTCGCTGCGCAGGGAGCGACGGGTGTGGGTCTTGCGGGTCTTGAGCACCGCTTCGAAGGCGGTGGCCTGGCGCGAATTGACCGGGCGCACAGCTTCGACCGGCGCACTGCGTACGTCACTGGGGATCAACGGGCGGGGTTCGACTTTCATCCCAGGGCCTTAGCTTAAGAGCATGGTCACAACGTGAAGGTGAAGCGCTCCTCACCACGGGCGAGGATCACTTGGTTGTTTTCGATACGTTCCAGCACCCAGTTGTCCGCCAGCGCCGCGCCGGGGTACAGGCGCTTGCCACTGTCGTTGATCACGTACGGATGAGGCCCGAACCACACGGCCTGCAAGCGCACGCGCGGCGCCGCCGCATCGGCCCGCACGGCGACGCGCGGGTTGAGCACGATCTGCTGGCCGTAACGCTGGTCGAAGGCTTGCTGCACCGCCAGCCACTGCGGTTTTTGCGACTGTTCGAAGGTGCCCGTGGCGCTGAGCTGGCCGTTGCTGTTGCTGACCTTCACTGTATCCAGTCGGGCGGCTTGCAACTGCTGCTCCAGCCAGGCCTTGGCCTGTTCGCGGGAAGGTGTTTTCAGCGGTGCAACGGCGGTAACGGCGGTTGTCGGCTGCGGTGGTGCTTCACTGCGAAACGCCAGCGCTCCAGCACAGATAAACAGCAGCGCGGTCGCGACGATCCAGGGGGTCAATGTGCGTGACGCGGGCACTGGTTTTTCAGCACCGCCAGGCATTGCCAGGCTCACCCCCGCCGTGCCGATGCGCAGCTGCACCGGCAGCCGCGCGCGATGACCGTTGCCTTGGGGAATGCGCACATTGCCGGCGATCAATACGTCACCGCCCAAGGCTTCGACCGCCACCTGGCCGCCTTCAAAACGCAGGCGCAGGTGCAGGCCGGCAACGCCGGGATCGCTGAGCACCAAATCAGCCGCCAGATCGGCGCCGAGGGTGTAGACAGGCTGGTCGAGCACCAGGGAACTGCCCTGATGCAAACCGCCGGTCACCGTCAGGGTCGGTGCGCCAGTTGCGGCGACCGGGCCCAGGGAAATCAGGGCTGTCATAGTCGGGTTTGCCCCTTTGAGCCTGTGCAACGGGGTCAAGAATCAGGATAAAAACGGGAATTGAGAGGTAAACGGGCAGCGCCGGCGCCGCCCGTTTGGCGAATCAGTTCTGCGGACGCTGTTTGGTGGCGTCCAGCTCGGCTTTTTTCGCGGTGCTGATTTCGGTGATCTTGGCCGACTTCTCGATAGCCATGTTGAAGGTCGCTTCCATCTTCGCGATAGCGTCGTCGGCGCCGCCTGCTTTTACTGGTGGGACATCAGCCATGTTCATCTCCTTGCATCGATAGGGAAGTTATTCAGTTGCGCAACAGCACGCTGAAAGTATGCAAACCGATGAAGGCCCAAAACGTCAGACAATGCGCCTTCGAACCGTTGTTGGTTTGCATGGGCCCCATACTACTCACGATCAAAACGCCTTCGCTGTGAAAGCTTGTGAAACGTTTCAGATACAGGTTGTGAAAGGTCTGGCTCAACCTGGCGTTGAAAAAAATTCATCGCCTGAGTGACATGGAACTTTCAGAGAAAAACAAAAACACGCTCAAGACCAATGTTTACGGGCACTCCGCTAATACCCACTGAACAATGCTGAACAATAAGCCTCTTTTGAAACGCGCCACGTAGCGACACCCGGCATTTATTTTCGCGATTACTTCACATTTTTTGCTAATAGCCTTTTGCCCAACTTTCCAGACATTTTGATTTGTAACAGAAGCGACTTAATCATCGCGTTTGATAACTCGTCCCAAGCAACCCAATTGCTTGGCGAGCAACTTCCCTCCGCGCCTGCTAGTGCAACTGCACTAATAACCAAAGGACTCGCTTTCAGGCCGGCTATATATAAATCTTTCAGGTGATCTATGACCGACATGAATTATTCACCCACCACTCTCCTCAAAGACGACGGTTGCGTTGAGATTCACTTCGGCCCTTATCGACTGCTGCCCAAGCGCCACCAACTGCTCAGGCATGACCAGCCGGTAAACCTTGGCAACCGCGCCCTGACCCTGCTGATCGCCCTTGCCTCGCGGCCCGGCGAATTGCTACAGAAAACCGAACTGCTCGACATTGCCTGGCCGAAACGGGTGGTCGAGGAATGCAACCTGCGCACACAGATCAAGACTCTGCGCCGCACGCTGGGCGATGACGATGACGATGTGCCGTACATCGCCACGGCATCGGGCATGGGCTATCGTTTTGTCGCGCCCACCTGGTTCGAGCAGGCTGCGCACCCGCGGGCGATGAGACCGTCGGGCGGCGGCGGTGAACGTGTGGCCTGCGGCGTGCTTTAGCCCAGGGCGCTCAGGTCCAGGTGGCCATCCTTGATTGGCGGGCACCAGTAATAGCCACCGGTCAAGGGGGTGCTGATGCGATACAGGCCATCGACAATCCCGTCCTCCAGACCGCTCATGCGGCGCAGTTGCGCTTCGAATGCATCGAAGGAATGGCCGAAAGCCAGGAACATCAGGCCCGCCTGACCATTCTCGGCCCAGGGCATGGAGCGACGCACCACGAAGGCTTCCGGGGTGAAGCTTTCCTGGGCGGTGCGCTTGGTGTGGGCGGACTCGGGGGCGTCGTCGAGTTCTTCGTTGTCGCCATGGCGGCGGCCGATGATGTGGTCGCGCTCCTGAGCCGGCAGCGCAGCGAAGCCATCGAGGTCATGCTGCCATTGCTGGATCGCGGCGAAGCTGGCGCCGCTGTCGGTCAGGGCGGCGTCGACCGCGGCGTCGTCGTGGGGGTTTTCGGTACCGTCTTCGTAGTCGGTGAGGTCGAAGCCGGTCTTGTAGCGGAAACCTTCGGTCATCTGCACCAGGCGAAATGCCGGAGCCAGGGCCTTTTCAAATGCACGGCTGCGCAACAGCAGTTCACCGCGATCCACGCCATGCAGCCACACCCACAGCGCCTGCTGTGTGGACGGGTTATGCGCGCCCGGCCCGCTGATGGCCGGAAAACTGCGCAAGCCTTCAACGCGTGCGCCCAGTGCGGCAACCAGCGGCTCGCCAAGACCGACCACTGCCGCCGAATCGGTCAGTTGCACCAGTGCGTCCAACGCAGCGGGTACGGCTGCCAGAGCCTCCACGGCAAAAAACAGATGGCGTGCCTGCAACGGCACCGGTGCGGCAAGAATGCCCGGCTGGTACTGACTCATGTGAACTCCTTCTGAAAAGCCGCGCAGTTTAACCTTCCGCCACAACGCTGCGTACAAGAAAGCGCGCAAGCCTTGCCATAGAGCCTGTTGTTGGGTGACTCTCTAGTCATGTTTTGCAACTATCCTAGGGGTAGCGCCATGACCACCAGCAACCTGCTCGCCCAGCTGTTTCCTGCCTCCACCGCCGCAGTTCCCGAGCAGTTCCAGCTCGGAGCGCCCATTGAACAGCGTGATTACCTGGTCGACGGCCAGTTGCAGGTATGGAACGGCCCCTTGGCCAAGGTGCAAAGCCCGGTGCAGTTTGGCGACGAGCGCGTGCATATCGGCAGCACGCCGCTGCTGGACGCCGAGACCGCCCTTACCGCCCTGGACGCCGCCGTGCGTGCCTATGACCGCGGCCAGGGCGAATGGCCGACAATGCGCGTGGCCGAGCGCATCCAGCATGTCGAAGCATTCCTGCGGCGCATGCGTGAACAGCGCGACGCGGTGGTCAAGCTGCTGATGTGGGAGATCGGCAAGAACCTCAAGGACTCGCAGAAAGAGTTCGACCGCACCTGCGACTACATCACCGACACCATCAATGCCCTCAAGGAACTCGACCGCCGC
>Ga0105251_10000483_pt1 | contig 37688 bp, 34 predicted proteins | sample KBSS64metaG_FD_80424 | JGI IMG/M metagenome (GOLD analysis project Ga0105251, IMG submission 80424) | Switchgrass rhizosphere microbial communities from Kellogg Biological Station, Michigan, USA - KBS S6-4 metaG | ecosystem: Host-associated > Plants > Roots > Rhizosphere > Soil | place...
CAAATTTTTTTGAGTGAAAGTTGGCACGTTAATGAAGATGGGGGATTCGAACGACGTAAAGAGCGGACCTTAGGAGTACTAGTTCTGACCACAGATATTCTTACGATAGAGTTTTACTCTATTTAATTTAAACACAGCAAAAGGTGACATAAATTGACTGATATTAAAAAAACAAATAATGAGCAGCTAAACACAGATGGCTATCAACCGATGATGGAAGGCTACCAACCTAGAATTTCTGGTGAACACCTTGCCATCAATGGCTATCAACCACAAAATCACGGTAGTGCAGGTTTTTTTAACTCACCGATAACTATGCAGCAGCAATCAAGCCTTCCAGAACCAGAGAAACATGGCTACCAACCCCCATCACAGACCCGTCCGGTAGCACCTCCCCCTCAAAAACCATAATCTAAATTATAGCGTGGGCACCCACGCTATAATATTCCCTCTAGTTTTTTAACCTATCCAGCACCTTTTAGAACATTAGTTCTACGCTGTGTGGCGTACCCGTAGCTATTAGCCCCAAAAATGTATGTCCTGATCTCTGAAGGCTGCTACAGCTGCTACATGTAGCAGGTTGTAGCAGAGTACTGAGGCACATTATCTTATTTTTTACTGCGGAATGTGACGGTTACGTTAATGATCAGTAGGGGGATCAGCCCCCTACCTGTAGAACCATTAGTAAGTTAATCCGATCGACCGTGAGTACTGGCTTGTGCCAAAGTTGCGGTAACCGCTGTAGACATCCTTAGTCCTAGTTTTCGCCAGATACGCCAGTCGAATCAGGAAATCCCTGTAGATCGTACTATGATCCAAGGCATCTATCCTGCTAAACCTGTAAACAGCATTAGGTGGAAATTCAGCTAATGTCGCTTAATCTTCGTGAGTAAGCCCTACAGCACTGCTCCAGGCTTTTTGTATGCGTGTTGCCATGTTATCAGCATCGCGATCTTTGTAATTGCCAAGGAATCTGTAGACGTCTTCGTTAAATAATAACATCAGGTGATAATGGGGATGCTCCCCTGTATTGCGTTCTCTGCACCACACATAAGATGGTAATGTTGGAGTACCTGCTCTCCGGGAGCGTTTGTGATCCGCCCGTAACTGACTTTTCAGTGACTCGAAGAAGCGAGTGATTGCCTGCTCATAATCTCGCTGTAAGCACAGAAGTAGATCAGGATGGGACTGAGCAAATCTCAAATCGGTACGAATAGCCAGTACTTGGGAATGCTGCTCCAGCGTGCCGTAAACGATCTTACATTTCAATGCCTTAATCTCAGGTGAGGATGTATCATCTTTTATCCTCCTTCTCTTTCCTGAGATTTTGTTCGTCCCTCAATGATATTTGCCGTTAAGATAGCATTAGCTATTATTTCCCGTTTACGCTCACTCCCTTTCGCATTTGCTCTGAGGCTGGAAATATTAATCAATATCTCTCCAGGGAGTTTCAGATAGGATATGATGTAATCCAGATTGAGTATGCAGTTATATAGCGTAAATTCAGATAAATAGTTAACGAGATTTTTACTCAGTTCACGGACTGTAAGGATCTTTTCTTCTATAATTATCTCTGCTAGTGTTTTACTGCTGATATCCTCTTCAATGAGACTCATCCGTTTGATTATCTTTCCTAAGGCATATTCAACCTCATCCAAAACTCCAGAAATAGATTGTGGATGAACGGCATAAAAATCCAGCTCATTATAAACACTTATTCTGCGGACTATGTCGTTATACTGTTTTATAACATGCATTATTTCAAGGTTGTTTTGGTAATCCGTTAATAGAAATGCTGGAGTGTTCCCTTCAGGATACCCTACAACATAATCGATAAAAACACTTTGATAGGAGTGAATAATATTCACATCTGACAAAATTTCTCCATTTTTTATACCCTTACCTTTTGATTTTATTTTTAGAGCAACTTTAATTATGCCGAAGGCTGCAGGAAGATAGCCAAAAGGTAAGGAATTATATGAAATATCGTTAAGTAAACGGTCTGCTTCTTGTAAATTATTAATGCAAATGCAATGAATTATTTTAGAAAAAATAAAATAAGCACCAAGCATATCTGCATTTGAAGCATTTTTAAGGTTAACCATCAACTCGACTAAGTCCAATTCTGTAAAGACTTCACCATCATGAGAATTAAAAACGATATCCCAAATGACTTGAACATCCAGCCATTCTTCTTTCTCTATGGCTATAGAAACAGGTTTAATTGTACTTTTTTGAAATTCATTTAAAAGATTGCCTAATAGTCTTTCATCGAATTTTTTTGATTTATAAATGTACTGACATAATGCTGTATAATAGTTGTCATTCATACCTTCTCCCAGTCGAAGGTATCGATAAGAACAGGAAAGGTGTTTTACCAGACTAGCTTTCCGTTCAAATGCCAGCAGGGTATCAAGCGATAAGTAGGCTGTTTTAAGCTTCTTCAGCTTGTCTTTACTCTCGTCGAAATCTGCTTCGTTTAAACAACCTTCATAAGTTTTAATACAATCGTTTATTTTTAATATCAACCATGAGTGAATCTGACCATTATTTTTTCTGATGCCTCTGATGCATTCATAAATGGGATAAAGGTTTTCCTTGTGAGTAAATCTAAGTTCACCGATGTATTCCCTTAAATAGTTCTTAACGCCCGCAAAGGTATCTCCTTCACAATCTTCCTGTCCCGGGCAATGTTTACTCAATAAAAAATGATGGATATGGTAGTAGAATCCGTATTCATTATCAGGTGTGAATGTTTTATACACATCAAGTGCTACGAATGAAGGTAGTGCAAACTGGAGATATCGTTCGGTCACTTGCTCTCTGCTCAGCGGGGTGAACACAGGGTAAGACATTATTTGATTATAAAACATTTCGTATTTATAAAAAAAACCTCGCCGTTGCTCTTCACTGAAGACTCTATCTTCGTCAATTATTTCTATTATTTCATTATAGCGCTGATTAAAAAATGCCTGATGCCGCCAAAAACTCCCATAAGCACGTATGTCCCGCTGTTTACTCCCTTCCCTGAATACCCCAAAAACCTGACATAAGTCGTACATCAAATTTGCAAATGCATGTTCCACAGAACTCCCTCCGTTTGGTTTCCATTTTTCTGCGCGGACAGTATCCCAGATGACATGGCAAAGTTCGAGGACTGCCAAAGACATCTGATAGGAAAACTGGAAATGTCAAATATGAGTGAAGCAAAAGGCCAGACATTGCGCATCCTGCGCATGCCTGAAGTGACAATGATGCTCGGGATATCACGCTCGAGTATCTACGAAAAATTGAATCCGAAATCCAAGTACTACGATGCTGATTTTCCTAAGCCGATCCGGCTTGGGGCTGCATCTGTCGGCTGGCGCTCTACTTCTCTAGACGAGTGGATCGCCTCTCGGGTGGTTTAATTTTTTTCTCAACAAGGAGTATGTAATGAAACTTACACATAAAAAAAATGAAAATCCAGATGTGAATCTGGATGTTAATGCGATTTTGATTTTCATCCAGCAAATTTTATTTTTCCTATGCGGAAAAACTAAAGCCTCTGTTGAGCTTGCATTTTCCACCATTCTGGCAAGCATGGCTCTGGCCTGTCAGGATATGTATGATGTTGAAATCGTTGATGGTGTTATCGTACCCGTGTCGCATTTCCATATAAGCCTAGCAAGATCGGGAAGCAAGAAAACCACGGTATACAGACTAGCAATGGCGCAAATTCATCAAATTGAGCATGAACTGGCGGAGGCATTTTCAGTCAGTCTGGATGAGTACAAACGACAATACGTGCTCTGGGATGAAGAATGTAAAAGCCTTAAGAAATCGCTTCAGAAAGCGATACGTCAGAAAGACGTAATAGAAGAAGCCAGACGCGAACTGGAAGAATGTCTTAAAAATGAACCTGTAAAGCCTGTGAGAGTGCATTTGACGGTAACAGATCCTACACCGGAAGCGCTTCTGCAAGAAATGGCTGATTACTCCTGCATGGGTATCACTTCTGATGAGGGAAGTGCTCTGTTTGAAAGCATCATGCGCCGTAAGATAGCAATTGTTAACAGCCTTTGGTGTGGCGATAATTATCGGGTTAGCCGTGTGTCAACGGGCAGCTTCGAGATTAAAGATCCCCGGCTTGGCATGTTATTGATGATTCAGCCGGAAACACATGACAACATTCTGAAATCTCTGGCTAACAAAACAAGGGCAACGGGGGGAGATGCGCGTATTTTAAGAATGGATCTTACATTGCTCACGAGACTGATTGATATTAATGAACTTGTACCTGGCAATGAATCCGACCTTGATAAGTTTTATTCTATTCAGAAAAAACATATAGCTGCCGGGATTGAGCGAAGGAAAAAGAGTGAACCCCGCATCTGCATGGTTTTTGCCCCGGATGCAAAGAAGCGGTTACATGATTTTGACAGGCACGTAAATCATTTGATGCAGCCAGAAAAAAAACTGTACCACTATAATGACTGGGGCGCCAGGTTCACTGAGCATACAGCCAGGATTGCTGCTGTGATGCAGTTATTTATTACCCCTGACTCAACAGTTATTACGCTGGAAACACTGGAAGCTGCACTGTTAATATCGGAATGGTACCTTAACCATTTTATTGTAAAAATGGATGCTGTCAGGGGGCCTTCCTATACTGAGATAGTTCTTGAATGGTTCGAAAATAATCTTGTCAAAAACGGATCTTATGATTTCTTAAGGCGTGAAATTATGCAAAAAATTCATCTTCCGCTCAGAAAAAAAGCTAACCTGATGCCTATTCTTGAACAGCTTTCTGACGAAAAAAAAGTTCAGTTATGGGAAGATGACAGCGGGACGCATTACGTCAGATATATTTCTTCCAAAATGACGCCTTCAGAACTGGATGCAAAACTAAACATCATGTCAGGAAGACCTGCGTATCACAGTAGTGGGAGCATATTTAGCAGCATCCCCCTGAAAGAATAACTTCAGAGTTATTTTTATTATTTCCCAATGAGTTGTTTGGGTATTAACCCCGGACAGACTGCGGAATATATTGCTGTGAATAAAATTATTCTAGGTTTTGATTGGTCGGTATATGTAATATATACCTATTAACTATATATCAGTTAAATATATACCTATTAACTATATATCAGTTAAATAACCAGCCCTATATATACCAGTAGCGATAATACATCTCTGCAAAGGGACCTGTACACCTAATTACCTGGGTAGCGTTCTGCTACCCAATATTCAATAAATTCTACCTGAAGAGCCTATTATGAAATCACCTTGTGAGTTATCTGAAAAAGAATTTGAATCCCTGCGATTGGCAGCAGAGGATAAATATCAATCCCGGATATCAAACTATATGCTCCGTCGATCGCTTGCGGTGGTATATGATTTTCTGGAAAACCATAACCGTATATTCGCCGTATTTGTTATCCTGAGATTTGCTCAGTCTCATGTTCCCGATGAACCTGATTTACCGCTGTGCTTTCAGAAAGATGACGAGAAGGCTATCACCCGTGCCTTAGACTCCCTGAAAAGTCAGTTGAGAGCAGAGCACAAGCGATCAGGCAGAGCTGGTGAGCCTGCATTACCCGCTTATATCTGGGCCAGAGAACGTGACACCAGTGAACATCCCCACTACCACTTGGTTCTGTTGTTTGACAGAGAAGTCTATGCCTATCTGGGGAACTACACCAAACGTGATACTGATAATATGGCAACCCGTATTCAGAAAGCCTGGTGCAGTGCGATTGGGCTTGATTATCACGACTACGCCAGTCGGGTTCATTTCCCGAAGAACCACACTGCCTGGTTCGCACGACACGACGCTTTAACGTTAAGTCCTGATTATTATGACTTCCTGTTACGGGTTGCGTACCTGGCAAAGTACAACACCAAAGACTTAAGTGACGGTTACCGGAACTTAGGCACAAGTCAGATAACGTCATAGCTTCTGTAAGGCCAGTAGACCCTCCGCTGCAGATTTGCCGATATAAGCGCAGATCTGCACTCTTACCCTGGTTCTATGTTTATCATCAGCCAACAAGCTGGCGATAATCACATTCCATCTCATCGATGAAACCAGCACCGATTGTCGGAAATCCACAGGTTAAACGTTCCTTTCCTTGGATTCTAAATAAATTATAGAGATAGCTGTTCTTTTGGTGATCGACAAGGACAGGCGCAAAAGGTCTGTTTTTTACGATAGCTTCATTTAGTTTGCTGGGGCTGAGGACATTGTATTGATCTCCGGTGATATCAATAACGATATCATCCAGTTCCAGCCAGTAGTGGGTAATCGCATCATTTTTACCTGTTACCCCTGAGACACCTTTCAATTCCAGCTCAGGCCATAATTGCAGAAAGTGGAAGGAAAGTAGCATCGAAGCAAGCTTGCAGTTCATGACAGTGAAGTTGTCTGGAACAAGGTGAATTTTTGAAGAATCACATTTTTCGAGTAGTTCCCGAAACCCGTATGCTTCTTTGTGTATTACCTGAATGGTTAACAAATTTATCTCCCTGATTATTATATGAGTGGTTGAAAGTCTCTGTATGTGGGAAAACGGCTTTCTCAGGCCTTAGAGACCGCGGACATGACATAATCCTCCCATGCCTGCATCATCGGACGTCGTTCATTTAGTAGGTCAGTACGATGGTAGGCTGCTTCTGATTTATTCCTGATAGTATGAGCCAGTGCTCGTTCGGCTAAATCATGCGGGTAGCGTTGCTCGCTACACCAGTCACGGAAGCTGGAACGAAATCCATGCGCGACAGCAAGCCGTCCCTGAGTATCGCTGATGGCTTTGGTTTTGCGTAAAAATGATGTCAAAACCATATCGGAGAGAACGGTCTGTTTTCTGGGGGAAGGGAATACAAGGATCTCATGCAACCCTCTCATCTGTTCAAGCAACTCAATTGCCTGAGTGGACAGTGGTATTCTGTGTCGAAGACCACCTTTCATTCGATCTGGTGGGATAGTCCAGATTTTGCGTTTAAAATCAACTTCATTCCATTCCATCGCCCTGGCTTCACCTGAGCGACATGCCGTCAGTATGACAAATAATAATAATCCTCGGGTAACGTTGTACCGATCCTCGGTGTAAACACGGCTGGCAATATATAACGGTATGACTTTCCAGGGCATGGCTGGCTGATGTTCGGTGCGTATACTGGCGCTGACCTGCTGAGGAAGAAGATGATCGACAACATCGACGGGATTAGCCGAACAGAATCCATGAGCCCAGGCCCATTGCATAACTTTATGAATACGTTGTTTTACCCGTCCGGATGTTTCGGGGATAGTCATCCACGAAGGGCGCAAAACATCTGCAATGTTGGCAGGAGTTATTGCATCAAGGGGAACGGTACCCAGAACTGGAAACACATGTTGTTCGAGCGTGGATATCCATTGCTTAGCATGCTTCTTGTTGCGCCATCCTGGCAGCAACTCGGTATGAACTTTTCTTGCCGCCTCTTCAAAAGTAGGGATTACGATTTTGGTCGTTTCCGCTTTTTTGAGTTCGAGAGGGTCATCCCCAGCAGATAATTGCTCCCGCATGGTTTGCGCGAGTTTACCCGCTTCGGCAATGCTAATTTCGGGATAAGAGCCAAGACCGGCATTCCGTCGTTTCTGAGTTACGGGGCTGACGTAGCGTAACACCCATTTCCCGTGCCCTTTAGCGGAGGACGGATGCAATGTTAAGCCTGTGACACCACCATGAGGAATCGGCTTGTCTTCGGGTTTGATATGACGGGCTTTGGTATCGGTAAGTAAGGCCATAAGTGGTGTATTCCTGTAAATCTGGGTATGCCTTCAGTATGCCATCTGGTATGCCATTTATTGAAGCTTTCTTCGGATGGTATTAACATGTATCGGACGTGGGGCAGCGTAACTTGCCGTATGTAGAGGGGTTGTGTTGATGGAGTCGCACAAGGTCGGATTTATAACAAGCGGACGTCCGTTCCGCCACAATTAGAAAGCCTGAATCAGAAATGATTCAGGCTTTCGTCGTTTTATTCCTTCGAAACTACAACCTGTCCATTGTATCCCGCAATGTCACTCACTTTATCTGCACGTGCCAACCAGCGGTAACAGCCTGCACTCAGGAATGCGCCAATAAACCAGCTAAAGTTAGCCACCTCATGCAGTGCCGGAATAAAGCTGATGATTAAGCCAATGGCAACCGATGGCAGCAGTGCAAGAATCGCTTTTGGGTTGAAACCACTTTTGTACCAGTAGCGACCTTTTGGCGTGTCATCAAACAAATCGTCGACATATATTTTGCTGCGTTTAATGATGTAGAAGTCAGTCAGCAGAATACCGAACAGTGGCCCAATAAACGCACCCAGCACATCCAGCGTGTAGTGAATAAGTTCTGGTGACTGGAACAAGTTCCACGGTGTCAGCAGTACCGATCCCACGGCTGCAATCATCCCACCGGTACGGAAGCTGATTTTTTGCGGCGAGCAGTTCGAGAAGTCGAAAGCAGGTGATACAAAGTTTGCCACGATATTAATACCGATAGTGGCGGTGATCATGGTCAGCAAACCGATGGCCATCGCGAGGCTATTACCCACATGGCTTACCGTTTCGATAGGGTCGGTGATCATTTTGCCAAACAGGGATTGTGTACCGGAGACAATCACTACGGTCACGATGGAGAACAGCAGGAAGTTAAACGGCAGCCCCCAGCGGTTACCACGACGGATCTCTTTCATACTTTTGCCGTAGCGTGAGAAGTCGCCGAAGTTCAGCAATGGGCCGGAGAAGTATGAAACCACCAGCGCGGTTGCGGTAAGCATCTGCCAGGCCTGTTCACCAGAGGAAAGTTGTTTGCTGGCAAGCGTAAACGAAATTCCATCAAATCCAGTTTGATACAAAATCCAACCAGCCAGCGCCATCATCACGACGTATACCGCAGGCCCCGCGATATCAATGAATCGTTTGATAGCATTCATGCCGTGCCAGAAAACCATCGCCTGCAGCACCCACATAATGCCAAAGCAAATCCAGCCCAGATGCGACAGCCCAAGGAAATGCCCGGTGGTCATTGGTGCAAGCGAAGGCCAGAATTTCAACATAACCAGCATCAAAGCATTTGCGGCCAGATAAGTCTGGATACCATACCAGGCAAAGGCGATTAACCCGCGGATCACTGCCGGAATATTGGCACCAAATACGCCAAATGCCTGGCGGCAAATCACAGCATAAGGCACGCCTGCCATCTGGCTCGGTTTCGCGACCAGGTTCGCGCACAGCTGTACGATGCAAATCCCTACCAGTAAGCAAAGCAAAACCTGCCAGCTTGCCAGCCCTAGTGTGAAGAAGCTGGCAGCGACCACATAGCCACCCATGCTGTGCACATCGGACATCCAGAAAGAAAAAATATTGTACCAGGACCATGTCTGGTTGCGCGTCGGTGCCAGATCATCATTACACAGGCGTGGGCTATACCCTACGTTTGCGCTATCGGTCATGGCAGTGGTGTTGTGTTCAATGCTTGGCATGATATCTGCTCCCTAATAAAAACAGATGCTGACGGATTGTCTGAAACCTTTGTTGCAGGAACTGGGCCAGGTTTTATTTTTTTGGAAGCAGGCTGAATACTGCGGCATTAGAGAGTGATATCGGCGTATATTAAGGCTCTTTGTGCGATTTCGCAGCGCGTGAAATGTACAGTGATAGTGCACACAATCATTTTTATGCCCGGAAATGGTGCTAGCCATAGGGGAGTAAACTAAAAGGAATGAACATGACGAAACATTTGATTCAGGTGATCAACCCGAATACTAACGTGGCAATGACCCACACCATTGCGCAAGCGGCGCGCAGTGTAGCTGCCCCATCCAGCGAAATCATCGCGGTTTGCCCATCACAGGGCGTGGAGTCTATAGAAGGACATTTTGATGAAGCGATAGCGGCTATTGGTGTGCTTGAGCAAATCAAACTCGGCAAAGAGCAGGGTGTCAGTGGCCACGTCATCGCCTGCTTTGGTGATCCTGGTTTATTGGCCGCGCGTGAAATCGCCAGTGGCCCGGTTATCGGCATCGCCGAAGCTGCGATGCATGCTGCAACAATGGTTGCGACACGTTTCTCTATCGTCACCACTTTGCCGCGCACTGTGATTATTGCGCGTCATTTATTACGCCAGTATGGTTTCGAGCATCACTGCGCGGCGCTGCATGCGATCGATTTACCGGTACTTGCTTTGGAAGATGGCACGGGTCTTGCTCAGATGAAGGTACGCGAGCGTTGTATACAAGCCATGAAAGAGGATAACAGCGGGGCGATTGTGCTCGGTTGTGGCGGGATGGCTAATCTTGCGCGGGAACTAACTGCTGAGTTGGGTATTCCCGTAATTGATGGCGTTACAGCAGCTGTGAAAATGGTCGAGTCCCTCATCGCTCTTGGGCTTGGAACCAGCAAACATGGCGACCTCGCGTATCCGAATAAAAAGCCGTTATCAGGCTGTTTTGACATGCTGAGTTGAAATTCTGGCTCGGCTCATAAGGAACCGAACCATGAATGAAGTACCAAAAACTAAAAACTATCACTTCACTGAAAACTACCCGCGTGACATGAAAGGTTATGCGGGTAAGCCGCCACATGCGCAATGGCCAAAAAATGCCCGCGTAGCTGTGCAGTTCGTTCTCAATTTTGAAGAGGGCGGTGAAAACCATGTTCTGCATGGCGACAGCGGCTCCGAACAATTCCTTTCCGATATCATCGGTGCGGCCAGTTTCCCAGACCGCCATATGTCGATGGACTCTCTCTATGAATACGGTTCTCGCGCAGGGTTCTGGCGCATCCATAATGAGTTCCAAAAACGCGGCCTGACCATGACGGTATTTGGCGTAGCAATGGCATTGGCGCGTAACCCTGAAATTGTAGAAGCAATAAAAGCAGCAGATTACGATGTGGTAAGTCACGGCTGGCGCTGGATCCACTATCAAAATCTCGATGAAGCTACTGAGCGCCAGCATATGCACCAGGCTATCGAAATCCTTGAAGATTTGTTTGGCAGCAAACCGCTCGGTTGGTATACCGGCCGCGATAGCCCGAATACGCGCAGGCTGGTGGCAGAAAATGGCAGCTTCCTTTATGACAGCGATTATTACGGCGACGATCTACCATTCTGGAGCAAAGTCAGCTGTAGCGATGGTTCGACAAAACCGCATCTGGTGGTGCCTTACACGCTTGATGCCAACGATATGCGCTTTGCAACCGCGCAGGGTTTTAATACCGCGGAGCAGTTTTATACCTATCTGAAAGACAGTTTTGATGTGTTGTACGAAGAAGGGGAAACTGCACCGAAAATGATGTCTATCGGTATGCACTGCCGTTTACTTGGGCGGCCGGGTCGTTTCAGAGCGTTGCAGCGTTTTCTGGATTATGTGCAACAGCATGATGATGTGTGGATTTGCCGTCGTCAGGAGATTGCCGAGCATTGGGTGAAGACGCATCCGTATCGTGAATAAATGATGTGGCGGCGGGGGACATTTCGTTTCCCGCCCACGGTCTTTAACTCATCACGCTGACATGTGCGGCCACAATTCGCCAGCCATACGGAAATTTGACCCATGTTTGCATCTGACGGCCAATTTTGTCGCTTCCTTCACGGGTGAATTCAGTACTGGCAACGGCCATATCATCGCCGTAAGTGGTGATAGTGGTGTTTTGCAAAAGCCTCTCTAACCCTTGTGACGAACGGGCATTTCTGAACGCTCTTATCTCATCAATACCATAGAGATTTTCACTCGCACCAAAGCGAACGGTGCGGGGATCGGCCCAAAACAACTCATCTAAGACCGCAACATCGTTGCTGATCAACGCCTGTTCGTAGCGGTAAAATGCGGCACTCACCTCATTGACGATTGCCGGGCGATCGATATTGTCACGCATCATAGTATTTACCTTACCTGGTGAGTTTTCCCTACCAGCATACCCTGTATTTCAAGTAGATGGGCGGCTTGCAAGCAGATATCTTCCCGCCATGGCGGCGCAATCAGCTGCACGCCAATGGGATGCCCGCTTGCAGTCATTAACGGCACCGTAACTACCGGTAAACCGAGGAAAGAAATAGGCTGCGTCAGCATGCCCATGCTGGCTTTGACAGGAAGGTCAGCGCCGTTGATACGCATGGTTTGCTGGCCAATCAGTGTGGCACAACGTGGTGTTGCCGGGGCGATAAGCAGATCATACTTTTCAAAGAGCGGCAGGGTATTATCGCGGAACCATGTCCGGAAGCGCTGCGCCTGAGTGTACCAGGCTGATGGCGTCATTGCGCCTGCTAAAAGGCGCTCGCGGGAATTAAGTTCGAAGCGTTCAGCCTGTTCGCGTAAAGCAGGCAAATAATGGTTTCCCCCTTCCGCAGCAGAAAGTAAAAATGCTGCCGAACGGGCGAGTTCCGCTTCTGGCAAGGTAATACATTCCAGTGCTTCAAGCCGATGGGCGACGGTTGCGACCGCCGTTTTCGCGTCATCATCACACCAGCTATCAAAAAATCCCCCCAACACCGCACAGTGTAAATTCACCGTCTGCCCGAGCTTATCGGCGACAGGTTCAATGTTGCGGGCTGCCTGGAAATGATCGGCAGGATCAACTCCCTGGAGCGCATCATAAACCCGCGCCAGATCATCCACGCTGCGTGCAAGAGGGCCGATATGATCGAGACTGGCAACAAATGGCTGGCTGCCGCTACGCGAAAGGCGGCCGAATGTGGGTTTCAGCCCAAGCACACCGCATAGCGAAGCGGGAACCCGGATTGAACCGTTGGTATCAGTGCCGAGGCTAAAGTTCACCATCCCAGCGGCAACGGCTGCTGCTGAACCACCGGATGAACCGCCTGCAATTCTGGCTAAATCAAGTGGGTTTCGGGTTGCCCCGTAGTGACTGTTTTCGGTAGTAAACCCGTATGCGTAGGCATCCATATTTAGCGCGCCTGAAAGCATCGCACCGGCGGCACTCAATTGTTTGATGGCAAACGCATCGTCAAGTGCTGGTGGCTGGGTACTAAAAAGCTCAGCACCTGCAAGCGTTGTTACATCTTTAATATCAAAGAGATTTTTTACCGCAAAGGGTACGCCTGCTAATGGCGGTAGCGTTTCCCCTCGTGAGCGCTTTTGGTCAATGGCTGCGGCTTCCTGCAACAAACGCTGTGAGGTGACTTCGGTAAAAGCATTAATTTCAGGATTAGATTGCGCTATTTTGGCCAGCGTCAGGTGCGCCAGTTCCTGAGCTGAAAATTCGCCACCGGCTAATCCTTGCTGAATGTCGCGAATAGAAAGTGGATTCATAGTTTGTAAACCCCGGCGACTTCCTGACGTTGCGGTAACGGGAAATTCATCAGCGGTTCAGCCAGCCCGGCCATGCGCGTCAGTTGTACTTCCAGTTCTTTACGGCGAGCTTCATCCAGCGGGACGTTAAGCAATTGCTCCATTGCCCGAATGTATGCGGGCCAGTCGATAGTGTTTAATAACATTTTATATCTCCTTAAAATCCAGCGGCGCTGCCGTTGCTACGCGGGTCGTATGCGCCCTCGAGCATGCCATTGGTATGGCGCACAATCGCACCGGCATGGCCGACGGCTTCACTAAAATCGGGCAGTGGTTCGACGTCATGCCCTAACTTGCGCAGTGCTTCGAAAGTTTCCGGGCTAAATCTGGCTTCTAATTTCAGGCTGTCTGAAGCTTGCCCCCAGGTTCTGCCCAATAACCAGCGTGGAGCGCTCACCGCTTCTTGTAACGGCATGCCCTGAATCACATGGCGCGTAAAAATAGCGGCCTGCGTTTGCGGTTGCCCGTCGCCACCCATTGAGCCGTAAACCATGGTTCTGCCATCGGCAAGCCGTGCGGCTGCCGGGTTCAGGGTATGGAACGGTTGTTTACCGGGTGCCAGGCTTAACAGGCTATCTGGCTTGAGGCTGAATGCAGCCCCACGGTTTTGCCACAGTACACCGCTTTTAGGCAGCACCACGCCGCTGCCAAACTCGTGGTAAATACTTTGAATAAACGACACTGCCAGCCCGCTGCTATCAATCACGCCCATCCATACCGTGTCGCCTGGGCCTTTGCCGGTTCCCCAGTTGGCAGCTTTGGTGTCATCAATTTCTGCGGCAAGAGCGGTGAGCGGTGCATGCTCCAGCAAGCTTTGAATTGATGTGGTGATATGGCGTGGGTCGGTAATGTATTTATCGCGCAGCGCGAATGCTTTTTTGGTGGCCTCAACGATGCGATGAACGGTTTGAGTTTCGTTGGCCTGCGCCATCTCTAAATGGTCGGTTATCCCCAGAATCGCCAGCGAAACCAGGCCCTGCGTCGGCGGGGTCATATTATAAATATCACCCTGCTGGTGGCTAAGATGCAGAGGAATACGGCGTTTAGCGCGCTGTGCCGCGAGATCCTGCAAATTTATCGGCATCCCTAAATCCGCTAACTCTTCGGCGATTAGCGCGGCTAACGGCCCACGATAAAAACTATCAAGCCCTTCCACAGTCAGACGAGTCAGCGTTTGTGCAAGACGTGGCTGGGTGAAGCGGCTACCCGCTCGTGGAATTTCACCGCGTTCTAAAAAGGTCTCGGCAAACCCGGCAATATTGACCAGCTCATCATATTTACTGTGCGTCGCCAGGACCTGGGATTGTGTGACCGGAATACCGTCTGCCGCATAGCGAATGGCATCAGCCAGTAAACGTGAGAGTGGGAGTTGCCCGCCACCAAGCTGTGCTGCGATTTTCAACGCTTCCTCCCAACCGCTGAGAGTTCCAGGCACAGTTAACGCGGATTTAGGTCCACGATGCGGGATAGCGCTTTCACCTGCGTAGAACTCCAGACAGGCGAGCGAGCCCGCAGCACCGCTGGCATCAATCGCAATCGGCTCACCTTCTGGTGGCACTATTAACCAAAATCCATCGCCGCCAATACCATTCATATGGGGATAAACCACGGCGATCGTTGCCGCCGCTGCTACCATCGCCTCGATGGCATCCCCTCCGTGGCGTAATACGGATAATGCAGTCTCACTGGCTAAGTGGTGCGGTGTAACGGCCATACCGGAAGGTGCCATATTGCTTTGCATCATCGTTTTATCTCTCAGAACGGAAGCTGGGTAATATAGTTAAGCAAGAGATGTTCCAGGTTGACGCGGTTTGTTTCACTGTGTCAGGCTCGAATGAAACAATAGTTACAGAGGTCATAATGAAACAATTAGACGAGCGCTTAAGAGCGACATACGAGCAGCTTTCTCCGCAAGAACAGCGAGTTGCTGCTTTTATTGTCGACCATTTTGATGATCTGATTAGCTACAACAGCGCTGAGTTGGCCCGTCTTTCTGGCGTATCTAAAGCCACTGTGAGTCGTCTATTTAAGCGCCTGGGTTATGACCGATACAAAGATATGCGTGAAGAACTGCGAACCTTGCGTCAGAGCGGAATGCCCCTGACGGAAAACCGCGATGCGGTACAAGGTAACACGTTACTGGCGCGGCATTACAAACAGGAAATGGCCAACCTGACACAGTGGGTTAGCTTGTTAGATACTCAACAATTTACTGAAGTAGTCTCGGCACTGACTTCAGCAAAACGTATTTTTATTATTGGCTTACGAAATTCATGGCCTGTGGCGATGCACCTACGCCAGCAGTTATTACAGGTTCGTAGTGATGTCTGGTTATTGCCTCAGCCAGGGCAGACGCTGGCAGAAGAAGTGGTGGATATCAACGAACATGACTGTGTTATCGCTATCGCATTCCGCAGACGACCTCGCATCATTAAGCCACTGCTGGCCAATTTACATAAGCGGCAGGTACCTCTGCTGGTAATGAGCGAAGCACAGGGTTCAGGCCTGACCCCATACTGCCGCTGGCACTTTGCGGCACCGCTGGATAGCGTTTCAGCTTTCGATAGTTATAGCAGCGCGATGAGTCTGGTGAATCTGTTAGCTAACGCAGTGCTACACGAAGCGTTAACCACTGGTCGTCAGCGCATTCATCATATTGCCGAACTCTATACTGAGCTTGATGAGTTAGAACAACGCTAGTGCACCATGATGGTGCTTTTGCACACGTCGTGTGAACCATTCTGGTTCATTAACCGGGTCAAATAAGTATCATCATTTATGCTAAGTATCGGCTTTTCTTTCTTTGCCACTGATGAAAATGAATGGCACATTAGTTGCAGAATATTTTTTAAAGAATCTTTTGTTTCATTTCGAACTAAAGGAAATGCCATGTTAGATATTCAGCACTTTACGCAAATCAATCCGCCACACCGTTTGTTGATGGGGCCGGGTCCAATCAATGCCGATCCCCGCGTATTACGCGCGATGGCAAGCCAGTTGATTGGGCAGTATGACCCGGTAATGACTGGCTATATGAATGAAGTGATGGTGCTGTATCGTGAGCTTTTCCGTACGCAAAACCGTTGGACGATGCTGGTCGACGGGACTTCCCGTTCTGGTATCGAAGCGATTTTGCTGTCTGCCATTCGCCCCGGCGACAAAGTTTTGGTGCCGGTATTTGGGCGTTTCGGCCACTTATTATGTGAAATAGCACGTCGTTGCCGTGCAGAAGTTCACACCATTGAAGTGCCGTGGGGTGAGGTTTTTACGCCCGACCAAATCGAAGATGCCATTAAAACGGTGAAACCGCGTTTGCTGTTAACCGTTCAGGGCGACACTTCCACCACTATGTTGCAGCCGCTGGCTGAGCTGGGCGAAATCTGCCGTCGCCATGGAGTCTTGTTCTATACCGATGCAACGGCTTCATTTGGTGGCAATGAGCTTGAAACGGATGCCTGGGGGTTAGATGCGGTTTCTGCAGGGCTGCAAAAATGCCTCGGTGGCCCGTCTGGCAGTTCGCCGATAACGCTCAGCGCACAAATGGAAGAGGTGATCCGCCGCCGTAAATGCGTGGAAGAGGGTATCCGTACGGCTGCGCACCAGGACGGTGATGACGAAATGATCTACTCGAATTATTTCGATCTCGGCATGGTGATGGATTACTGGGGGCCGGAGCGCCTGAATCACCATACCGAAGCCACCAGCATGTTGTTCGCCGCCCGTGAATGCGCGCGCATTATTCTCGAAGAAGGTTTGGATGTTGGGATCGCTCGCCACGAATTGCATGGCCGTGCGCTGGTGGTGGGGATTCAGGGCATGGGGCTGGAAACCTTCGGCAACCTGCAACACAAAATGAATAACGTACTCGGCGTGGTGATCCCGGCAGCGGTTCATGGCGAAGAAGTGCGCAAAATGTTGCTCGAAGATTTCCATATCGAAATCGGCACCTCATTTGGCCCGCTACAAGGCAAAATCTGGCGTATTGGCACCATGGGCTATAACGCGCGTAAAGATTGCGTGCTGCAAACGCTGACAGCACTTGAAGCTGTATTGAACCGCCTAGGTTTCAAAACGACGCAAGGTGCAGCAATGCAGGCGGCGTGGGATGTTTATTCACAAGGAAAAAGCTGATGGTAAAACTTGTGATGAATGCCGCCGAAGCCAGCATTGCCGCTAAGCGTGTGATGCAGCGAGCAGATGAACTGGCGCAAATCAGCGAAACGCCAGGCCAACTTACCCGCGTCTACCTTTCGCATGAGCATCTGCGTGCTAACCATCTGGTGGCGCGCTGGATGGAACAAATTGGCATGACCACCTGGCAGGATGCGGTGGGCAATATCTGCGGGCGCTATGAAGGGACAAGGGAAGGCGCTCCGGCCATTTTGCTGGGGTCACATCTGGATACGGTGCGCAATGCCGGGCGTTACGATGGCATGTTAGGCGTCTTAGCCGCGCTGGAAGTTGTCGCCTTTCTCCATGAACACCATCTTCAATTAGAGCAGGCAATTGAAATCGTTGGCTTTGGGGATGAAGAAGGGACGCGTTTTGGCATCACATTATTAGGCAGTCGGGGGCTAACCGGGACGTGGCCAGAAAACTGGCTGGCGTGTGAAGATGCCGCGGGGATTAGCGTCGGGCAAGCACTGGTGAACGCCGGTTTTGACCCTTCGCGTATTCAGAGTGCGGCGCGCAGCCCGGAAGAGTTCAGTGCGTATCTGGAATTGCATATCGAACAAGGGCCGGTGCTGGAGCGCGAAAATCTGGCGCTCGGCGTGGTGACTGCCATTAACGGCGCTCGCCGTCTGAAATGCCGCTTTGTTGGCGAAGCAGGGCATGCAGGCACGGTGCCGATGACTATTCGTAAAGATGCGCTCGCGGCCGCCGCCAACTGGATGGCTTACATCGAAAGCGCGACTGCCGCTTACGGCCCAGATATTGTTGCAACAGTCGGCTCGCTGCAATGCTTGCCGGGCGCGGCGAATGTGATTCCAGGTGAAGTTCTGCTCACGCTGGATATCCGTAGCCCGAGAGATGCAGATCTGGAAGCCTTGCTGGGAAATTTGTTAAGCGAAGCGCAGCAAATCGCCGCTCAACGAGGTGTGACGTTCGACTCCGAAATCTATTATTCGATTCCCGCCACGCCATGTGACGCGGGTTTACAGCGCCAGTTAACATCAGCCATTGCTTCGGTGCAGGGGCGTAGTTTATCTCTGCCCAGTGGCGCGGGGCATGATGCTATCGCCATTGCACAACTCTGGCCGGTGGGCATGATGTTTGTGCGTTGCGATCGTGGGATTAGCCATCATCCGGCAGAAGCTATCACTGAGGCTGATGTGATGCAGGCAGTGCAGGCGTATACACAAACGGTGCTGAAGTTGGCTGCAATGACCCCCCTGGCAGAGTTTAACCAGGCAACGGAAAGTGAGGCGTTAAACCTGGTGGCACCGTGCGTGGCGATACCCGCCTGGGCTGAAAATCTGGTTGCCGCTCGGCCTTATTCTACCCTCGATGTGTTGCAGCATTATGCCTCGCAACTGACACTTGATTGGGGGCGCATTGAGCTGAATCAGGCGCTGAGCGCACATCCACGAATTGGTGAAAAAGCGCAAGGTATCGGTAAAGAAGCGGCGATCTCGCAAGGTGAACAATCTGCGGTTGATATGCAAAACAGCGCATTAGCGCTCGCCCTGGCGCAAGGTAATGCGCAATACGAAGCGCAATTTGGGCGCGTGTTTTTGATACGTGCCAAAGGTCGCAGCGGTGAAGAGATCCTCGGGGAGATTAAGCGTCGCCTGAATAATTCGCAGGCAGAAGAAGAGATTGAAGCGCTGGAGCAATTACGCCAAATCACGTTACTACGTCTCGAAGGAGTCTTTGCCCAATGAGCCAGTTAAGTACGCATGTTCTTGATACCGCGTTAGGGAAACCGGCAGCAGATGTGGCTATTCGCCTTGAGCAACAGCTTGGTGATACCTGGGAGATTGTGGGGCAGGGTGTAACAGATATTGATGGGCGACTAAAAGATTTCACCCCAGCGCCATTGGCAGCGGGGCGATATCGCCTGACGGCAGAAATCGGGCTTTATTTTGCAGCAACACACAGAGAAACCCTTTATCCCACCGCGCAAATTGACTTCGTTATTGCGCAAAACGGCGGGCATTATCACCTGCCGTTTTTGATTTCCCCCTGGTCGTGGTCGACGTACCGAGGGAGTTAAAGACTAAACGGATCGGCATCCTGCCAGGCGGGGAATTTCTCGCGGTATTCCTGCAAGGCAATCAGCGATAAATCGGCATCGAGGCGCATCGCCTGATGGGCATCGCCATTCGCCAGAATTTCACCCTGCGGGTTAATAATTTTGCTGTCGCCACGGTAATGATGCCCGTTACCGTCGGTGCCCACGCGGTTGCAGCCCGCGACATACGCCTGGTTTTCAATCGCGCGAGCGACAAGCAAACTTTGCCAGTGCAGGGAGCGCGGGGCTGGCCAGTTCGCGACGTATAACGCCAGGTCATAATCATTACGGTTGCGTGAAAATACCGGGAAGCGCAGGTCGTAACACACCTGCGGCAAAATCCGCCAGCCGCGCCATTCAACGATGACCCGCTCATTTCCTGCCTGATAATGATGATGTTCATCTGCCATGCGGAAGAGGTGGCGTTTATCGTAGAAATGAACTTTGCCGTCAGGCTGAACCAGCAGAAAACGGTTTACCGGCCCGCGATCGGTCTGGAGTGCGGCACTGCCGGCAATCATGGCCTGAGTTTGCTGGGCTTTGAACTGCATCCAGTCAATCACTTCCTCTTCAGCAAGCGACTGAATGGCAGCTTCCATCGCAAAACCGGTGGTGAACATTTCCGGCAGGACAATCAGGTCGCGACCATGAATAGCATCCAACTGAACATCGAAGTGGCGCAAATTTGCTGCGCCATCCATCCAGACCAGCGGTTGTTGCAGAACGGTAATTTTCAAACCAGACACAATCGGAAGCCTCATGATAAGCAGTGTTTCATTCACTGTAGCATGAGTGAAGAGGCTTGTGTTGGGGGTTAATCGTAGGGATCTTTTTCAAATAATAACGTTACGTTGCCCGTCCAAGTACTTCCCGGTTTTGCCAGCATCTTATCTAACTCCGCCCCTTTGACTTCGACTTTAATGGTGCCACGGCTATTTCGTACAACCTGGTAATGTGTGTTCAGGGTGGTAACAGGACGGTAACCGTCTGGATATATGGTGCTGTTTACCACATTTGCTTGCGGTATAACGGTAGTCCATGGTGCAGGTAAGGTTACGCCAATACTGAGTGAGGCCAGGTCACCGTCACTGCTGGCTATTTGGCAGGCAGTTCTGATGGCATAACTGCAATCAGCCAGCACTACCGATACCCTTCCTGCACTAGTGATTGTAAAGGGAATGTCGCGAGAAATACTGTCCGGACGCTTACCACTACTTATCCAGTGTGCCCAACCCCCTGCAGGGGTTAACACGGCCAAATCTGCACCTGCAGGGAAGGTGATCCGATGTTCCATATCGGTCACTTCAACGGCAATCGGTATCTCGATGCTACTAATATTATAATCCGCTGTCGGGCCAAAACTAAGCTCTGATGCTGGACCCACGCTGTAGCTCACTGTGCCCCGGTACAAACCCGGCACTGTCGGCGGAGTTACGGTTTGGCTATGAAATAGCGGAAACCGAATGCGGCTATAATGCAGCCTGCTTGACGATAACGCTCCTGTATCAGGTATCGTACAATTTAAATCTGTCTGGAGGGTAAAATAAAAATGAACTCCCCCACTATTCGAACCAGCATTAGTATGGTTACATCCAGAACTTGAGGACCTTAATAAATCGTACCATGCTCCACTATTTCCATCCGGTGCTGAAAATACAATATAGATTCTTGGCCTTATGTTTATCTGGAAAGAGTTTCCCTGATCGTTAGTCAGGGTGATAATTTTCTCGCCAGGTCCTTTTAAGAAAAGGAAGTTACTAGCTTCTATCGTATTTCTGGGTATATCAAGGACCAGATCGGCAGCGTCTTCATTATCATTAGTACTACCACTAAAAGAGACATTGGTGTTTTTCCCGATAAAATAAAAACCCTTCACTTCTTGTGTTGATGCTGCCAGTACCACTGAGGGAAATACTACTGCCGTTAAAATAACAATATTTTTTATAGCGGCGCGATAAATACCAATAATAAATTTCATGTTCAGCTCGCTTTCTTACACTGAATATCACCCATCATCAGCACATTATTTTCCTGCTGGTGGGCGTTGAGATCGACGGTGAGTGCGCACAGGGACTGCCCCTGGTGCTGGATATCCAGCGTCGGCGCGGAGGTGTTCATTTCCACGGCAAAGAAGCCGTTGTTTTCCGTTACGCTGCGGCTGGCGTGGTTGATCACATGCCCGCCCCGCAGGGGTTGGCCTTCGTGGTTAAGCACGCGGCCCATCACGGTGATGGTTTTCATGACTTCAATCTTGCGATATTCCACTCCGCCACGGTTTAACTGGTAACTGGCGGTGGCGGGTTTAATGTTCACCGCATGCTGCTCGGTTTCTAAATCGAACTGGATATGACCCGTTTTATACGGCTCGACAGGAATAAAATTGCGCCCAGGACGCAACAATGTGCTGTTGCCTCCGTGCTCATCGGCACGCAAGCGTACCCCTTTTACGTCGGAATCCACGTCAATAATCAGCCCGGCACCACCGTAATGGGGCTCACCGCTGACAGCCAGTTTATTGCCACCAAACGCCACGGTGCTTTCCATATTCAACCCGCCGCCCAGGGATTTGCTGTAGCTGGATTGCTGGGCGTAGAGATCGCCACGTGCCAGGCTGCTGCTGAAATCTGCACCCACATCCAGGCCTGTGCCGTAGCGGTCGGTCGTTACGGTGCTGTTAACCTGCGTGATAACGCTGTCTTCGAACTCTCGCTGCCAGCTAAGCGCCGCATTATTATCGCGCCCGCCATCTCTGGCCGTTCTGCTGCCAAGACGCGCGCTGACGCGGTCTTTTTTACTGCCCAGATTAAAGCTCAGGTTAAGATCCACACCGCGATTGCGCCCGGAATTACTGCTGTAACTTCCAGGGCGGTCAAACACCGAGACGCGCCACTGGGCGTTGGATGAAAATAGCGTGCCGTTATGCTGCCAACCGACATCTACGCCGGTGCCGTTGCTGTTGCCCTGGCTTCGGGAGACGCGGCTGGTCAGGGTGTTTTTTGGCGTGATGCGGTGATTCAGGTTCACCGCACTGGTACTGGTTTCACCTTTGTAGCTACCGTAACGCGTTGTGCTGTCCATCCATGACTGGTTGTGGCTTAACACCAGGTTGCCGCCGCCGTAGTTGTAAACGCTTTGCATATCTATCGCCTGGCCACGGTTTTGCGCCCATGAGTAGTTGCCATACAGGCTTATTTTGTCGGTTACTCGCCAGTCGGCGGTGGTGCCATACTGCATTTCGCCTTCCACATGTTGAGCAGATACCCCTGTCACCACGCGGGGATGCAGCAAATAGTTCAGCAAAGCACCGGCATTCAGCCCGCTTCGTTCACGGTCCTGCCAGTTGCTGACCAAATCCGTCGATTGCCCGGCGTAGACGTTGTAGCGCCAGCGGTTTTCGGTGTCGCGCCAGTTTTCAGGTTTATAGATGGTTTCTTCGCTTTTCCAGCTCACTTCGCCATCTTCAACCAGCCGAACTTCAACCGGGTAAATGCCACCGGGCAGAGTGCGGGTGTCGATGGTCTGCAAACCAGGTTGTACCGGTTGGCTGTTGATCAACTGCTGGTTGCGGTAGATTTCGACGATCCCCGGCCGGTTAGCTGTGACGTAAATAGGTGTCGAACTTGGGCTGTCGTTGCGGACGGCCAGACTGTCGGACGTGCCAAACATCACGCCAAGTGTGGTATCAGGCCGCCCACCAATGGTGAGAGGCTGTAACCCCATGCTCAGTGTTTCCGGAAGGAAGTAGCCGAGGCGAAGGAATTTCCCTTCGCTTTCGCGTTGGCTATAAAGGTGCGACAGGCTGTAAAGCAGCGAGTCACTTTCATAGTTTTCGCTGCTTTTGCTCGCCTGTAACCCGCTAAAGACGCTCCATTTCCCGAGACTTCCGCTGGCGTCCAGCCAGTAGTTTCCAGAGGTCCCCGTTTCGCCATCGTTAACCAGGTTAAGGCGGTTGCTCATAATCAACCCTAAGCCACTTTCTTCTGGCAAAGAGTAATATTTGGCTTCGCCACTATTGTGTTCAGCATCCGCAGTGACAATAGATAACAACGAGTTTTCGATGCTGTAATGCAACGCCAGCAGTTTATCCGGGCAGTCGTTTTTACAGTCACCGAGGCGGCGTTCCTGGCTTAAAATATCTACCCATTTTGAATGGTTACTAAGCGTGCCGTTTTGGGGTGTCATCTCCAGCAAACGTACACGCTCATCGCTTGTTAGCGTAATCATGCCTTCACCAAGCAACTGCCCGTTAAGCTCTATGCGTACGGCAAGCGGCACGTCAAAAAAGTGCTCGGCAAACCCAGCGGGCAGTTGCCCGGCTTGTTGTAACAGGCTGGCGGTTGTCACAGGCGCACGCTCAGCGGCATGCGAATTGACAATGACAAGGCTGATACATAATCCGAGAATGTGTTTTGAAAACAAGGGTGATTTATTCATCGTTGACCATTAACATCAAACAGATAACCTTCCCTGCCAGTGAGTGTGAGCAGGGAAGGTAACCAATGAAGAGGGAGTGATTACGGCGTCGTTTCGAACAACATACCGACGATGCCGGTATAGTCGCCCGGGGTATAACCCGCTGCAGGTGCGGCATCAGCACTCACCATGAAAGGTACAGTACTACCGAGCGCCGCTTGCGCCGCTGGTAAAACTTCTTGTGCCGTAGTCGTCAGCGTTTTGTTGTTGATCTTCACGCTCAGACCGATGGTTTCAGAGCTGCTTGTGTGGCCCAATGAAACTGGAGAGGTCAGGTGCGCGGTGATCGGGCCAGTGGTACTTTTCATGTCCAACTGGCGGGAGAAGGTAGCCAGTGTCTGAGTTTGTGCGCTGTAGTCGAGGTTTTGTGGGTCGTTCATCCAGTTACCGCCGCCAGCAGGGGTAACGTAAAATGAATCCGTCGGGATGGTTGCCGTCACGGTCATCTGGTGAGCAATCGGGTCAACTGCCAGCGCGCTGCCTGCTGCGAATACGAATGCCAAAGGGGCCAGTGTGATTAATTTTTTCATTTCAAACTCCAGTTCATAATTGATGTAAATAACTTAACTTGATGTCAAGATTCGTTGCGATTTTTCACCTTCTACTAAATCAAAGTGAAATTTTTGGCTTACTGTTTTCGGGAACGAACGAGTCTTTCCCGGTAATATGTGATGCTTGGTGGCGGTTTCACATTTATTCCCGCTACTGTCACACAACTTAAAGTGGTCTAAATAAATAACGCTATTACCTTCATTACGTACGGTCAGCTCAGCTGCTTTCATATCCATAGTGGTATTAAAACGAACTTGCTGAGGGCGAACGTAAACAATCGTGCCGTAACCCGCCAGGATATTGACTCCGGCGGTTAAGGTTTTTTTATAATTACCAACATCTTGCTCAGTAACATTAAAACCTTCTTTTAGTTCCGGCATGACTGGGATATATCGCACGCGATAATAGCGTTCGGTATTACGATCGCCCATAACCAATAATCTGACTGATTGCATCGCTTTCGCCGGGATGATTAATCTGGCCGGGCTGGCAACCAGCGTGTGTCCATTATTGGTTTTAACTTTATCCATATTGGTAACGGGAACTTCTTCCGATTTACCATCTGAATTAAAGATGATTTCTTTCACTTCTATTTTAACGAAGGCGGTAGCATCACCACTGTTACGCACGCGCTTGAGATAATTTGATTTATCAGCATCGACATAATCACTTAATGTTCCGACGCTGATTTCCGGTGCTGCTGCCCAGCCAGAAATAGGCAGCAGAAGACCGCTTAAAATAAGCATAAGCTTTTTCATTGTCTGATTTTTTCCAGTTTATATTAACCGGCCCGTAGGCCAATTAGTCGAGATAGTTTAAAGGAGTGGAGCCCGCCATTTGCATAGCTCAAGTCCGTTTGATGTGAAGAATTATAGGGAGGCCAGGATGAAATGCACCTGACTTAAACTTAAAAATTCCGACTAAAAAACCGGAAAAAATTTCTTATTTTTCAACCGGTAAGATTTAGTAAGGAGAATTGAGGGATATATGTAGGGCGTTGTGAGGGAAAGTCTGGCGAGAGATTACTCAGGTGCGTGGCAATACAGTCGAGGCATGCTTGCAACACTGACCATAATGTCGTTGTTTGCCATCCTCTGGAACTGGAAATAGTCGTTGTAGTCTTTTTTAAAAATAGGAAAGAGAAACTCGCCTTCAAGCATCGGGGGGAGGTTATCACCATAACCCAGGTGCATTTCGGTGGTTTTAGTAATGATGTAGGAGTCCATCAGGTGGTAGGTGTAAGAGGTATTTCTACTAATAGTATAGTTTTTGATCTCATTGCTACCTTTAGCACGAAACTGCATGGTGCCAGTGAGAATGCCAATACCTTTCGAATTCGGATAATAATGCGTTTTAATACTGCCTTTAAGTAACATGCTATCTTCTTTATTGGAGTTGATAACATAAGGGACCTGGCAATAAAGCGACAGTGTTGTTTTCTTTTGCAACATGGAAACCACCCACCATGGCAGGGCTAACAGTAGAAGTGCGGCAAGTGCAATAAGCGTTTTTTTCATATCAACTACCCTGATTCGTAAAGCTAAAGTAAGCACTGCATCGATTATTACTTTCCGTTATAGGGGCGTTGCAGAGGAAGTAGCTACTGATTGCATGGCTAATAACGCGGTTAATATAAAGATAACGAACCGTATGCCCGGTCATGGATTTCGGTTTTTCATTTTCGAATCGGGCAAGGGCTTGCGTGGCATAGATGGAATCATCTTCTAATGGATATTGTAAAAACACCTGAGTTTCACCCATGCTTTTGAAAAAACGATATTGCCGCGAGCTGTCAAATTCCGGAAGCGGTGAGGCATTTAATTTATAAAAATAGTACCCGGCAGCGGCGAACATATTAACGACAATACAGGCGAATAGGGCTATATAAACGGGTTTTAAGTTAGAACGGTTCCTGATGGTTGGCTGAAGAGGGGGTATCTCAGTTATATCCATAATTTCAGGGTGGGTATTGGTATCGAATGAGTTTGGTGTAGATAATAGCTCCACTTTAATGGCTGAAGAAAAAGTGTAGCCGATACGCGGGACGGTAACTATCACGTCAATCGGAATGTTCAACGTGAGGAATGCCTGGCGCAACTGAGAAATATCTTTCCACATACTGCTCTCTGTCACGTGAGAACCGTATTTCCCCCAGCATTCGTGCATCAGCGTTTTTTTATCTACCTGCTCCCCCTGGCGCTCAATCAGCAATTTTAAGCAGCGCCCGGCGGTGGTACTTAGTTTAATGGATTCTTGCGGTTCATCTTCTGGTGCTAATTGTGAAGTTGTATCATCAAATACTAAAACGTCATGCAGCCGATAACGCGCCATATTGCTACCTCTCATTAATACAGGAAACACCGCCTGATATGAGAATAAACCATTCTGCTCAGCGTGTTATATCTGGCCTAGAGTTTAGCTTATTAACCTGCACCAAGGCACGTGGCTTTCTTCTGGCATGACCACTGGAGAATAATAAAAAGCCCCCGACTATTAAGGTCGGGGGCTTTTAAAATATAACCGTTATTTAAGGCAGCTTATGCCGCTTCAATTTTGCGATGCTTTTCCGGCACCTTTACTGGCATGGTTGCCAGCTCCTCCGGCTCAAACTCATCGACGTTGATACTGCGCAGGCGGCTTGCTTCAGCTTTGGTGAGAATCGCCGCTTCGTCTGCATTGATCTTCCCTTCAGCCAGCCACTGTTTCGCTTGTTCATCAAGGCGAGTGAATGGCAGATTACGACCGGTTTCCTTGCAGATGCGCAGGTGGATTGGCTCAGCAGCCATAACGTCCATCAGTGCCTCTTCCAGCAGACCTGCCGGGTTGAACTCGCTTGGTGTCAAATACTGACCGCGACCAATGCGTGAACGAGTGGCTGATGGGATCTGCATGATCTTCGCCAGTTTATGATCCAGCTTGTCAGATGGGGCATCGTAACGACGGCCCAGCGGGAAGATCACCACACGCAACATGCCAGCCACAAACGCATTCGGGAAGTTACGTAGCAGATCGTCCATCGCTTGTTCTGCCTGATACAGCGCATCCTGAACGCCCCAGTGAACCAGTGGCAGGTCAGCTTCGTTACGACCTTCGTCGTCATAGCGTTTCAGCACCGATGAAGCGAGGTACAGCTGGCTCAGAATATCGCCCAGACGAGCCGAGATGCGTTCGCGACGCTTGAGGCTACCACCCAGAACTGCCATGGAAACGTCTGACAGCAACGCCAGGTTGGCACTGAGTCGGTTCATATACTGGTAGTAACGTTTGGTGGAATCTTTGGTCGGTGTGGCGCTGGTCAGGCCGTTGGTCAGACCGAGCCACAGGCTACGCATTTTGTTGCTGCCCACGTGACCGATATGCTTAAACAGCAGCTTATCGAACGCGTTAACATCATTGTTTTGCGCGGCAGTCATCTCGTCGAGAACATACGGATGGCAACGAATCGCACCCTGACCGAAGATAATCATGCTGCGAGTCAGGATGTTTGCGCCTTCCACGGTAATCGCGATAGGTGCACCCTGATAGGCACGTGCCACAAAGTTGGAATTACCCAGCATGATGCCTTTGCCGCCGACAATATCCATTGCATCCAGAATGGCGCGCTGGCCACGATGGGTACAGTGATACTTCACGATAGCTGACAGAACAGCAGGCTTCTCTCCAAGCATAATGCCGTATGTCACCAGTGATGCGGCAGCATCCATCACATATGCGTTACCCGCGATACGTGCCAGTGGCTCTTCAATCCCTTCCATTTTACCGATAGAGATTCTGAACTGACGACGGATATGGGCATAAGCACCTGTTGCCATCGCCACAGATTTTAAACCGCCTGTGGAGTTGGATGGCAGAGTAATGCCACGGCCAACAGACAGACATTCCACCAGCATACGCCAGCCCTGACCGGCCATTTTCGGGCCACCGATGATGTAATCAATCGGGACGAAAATATCTTTACCGCGAGTCGGGCCGTTCTGGAATGGCACGTTAAGTGGGAAGTGGCGTTTACCAATTTCCACACCCGGCGTGCGAGTTGGGATTAGCGCACAGGTAATACCGAGATCTTCTTCTTCGCCTAGCAAATGATCCGGGTCAGACAGTTTGAATGCCAGGCCCAAAACGGTAGCAATAGGTGCCAGGGTTATATAGCGCTTGTTCCAGGTCAGACGCATGCCGAGAACTTGCTGGCCTTGCCATTCGCCCATGCAGACAACGCCGGTATCAGGAATCGCACCTGCATCGGAACCTGCTTCCGGGCTGGTCAGCGCAAAGCATGGGATCTCTTGCCCACGAGCCAGGCGTGGCAGGTAATGATCTTTCTGCTCGTCAGTACCGTAATGTTGCAGCAATTCACCTGGGCCTAACGAGTTAGGTACGCCGACGGTAATCGCCAGAATGCCGGAAACACCAGACAGTTTTTGCAGTACACGAGATTGTGCGTAAGCCGAAAACTCAAGACCGCCGTACTCTTTTTTGATGATCATCGCAAAGAAACGATGTTCTTTTAAATAAGCCCACAGCTCTGGCGGCAAATCTGCCATTTCGTGCGTAATCTGGAAGTCATTTGCCAGACGGCAAGCTTCTTCAACCGGGCCGTCGATAAAGGCTTGTTCTTCTTCAGTCAGTTTAGGCTGCGGATAGTTGTGCAGCTTTTCCCAATCCGGCTTGCCACGGAACAGATCGCCTTCCCACCAGGTTGTACCGGCATCGATAGCTTCTTTCTCAGTACGCGACATCGGCGGCATAACTTTACGGAAGCTGCGGAAAACCGGAGCGGAAATCAGAGATTTACGCATTGGTGTCAAGACGAACGGTACCAGAATTATCGCGAGTGGAACCAGTACCCAGATAGACCAGATACCAGCAAAGCCAAGCGCGGCTGTCCACGCCAGTAGAATTACGCTACTGAGCAGTAAATTGACCTGGTGATAGAAAAGCACACCGAGGAGAACGACGGTTGCGACAATACTCAAAATCAACATAAAGGAAACTCCCTTGCTTGTAGGAGGTCTGACCACTTGGATGTATTGGTTTTAGTTCATGTGGTTTTTTTTAGCAATATATTCACAAAATAATTACAACTCAGCTCACATTGTTACCGCACGGAACAGCAAAAGCAGGAGGATATGGCGCTTCTCGCGCTATCCGGTAAACTGCTGGGGTTAATCAATCGAAAAATACTGAAGGACATCCTCATGTACCAGGATCTTATTCGTAATGAATTGAATGAAGCGGCTGAAACGCTGGCTAACTTCCTGAAAGATGACGCTAACATTCATGCTATTCAGCGCGCTGCAGTATTGCTGGCTGATAGCTTTAAAGCAGGTGGCAAAGTGCTGTCATGCGGCAATGGTGGCTCACATTGTGATGCCATGCACTTTGCTGAAGAGTTGACAGGCCGTTACCGTGAAAACCGCCCAGGCTACCCGGCAATCGCGATTTCTGATGTCAGCCACATCTCTTGCGTCGGTAACGATTTTGGTTACGACCACATTTTCTCTCGTTATGTTGAAGCGGTTGGTCGTGAAGGCGACGTGTTACTGGGGATCTCCACTTCAGGTAATTCTGGCAACGTAATTAAAGCCATTGAAGCTGCGCGTGCGAAAGGCATGAAAGTCATTACCCTGACCGGGAAAGATGGCGGCAAAATGGATGGAACTGCGGATGTTGAAATTCGTGTTCCACACTTTGGCTACGCTGACCGTATTCAGGAAATTCACATCAAAGTGATTCATATCCTGATTCAGTTGATTGAAAAAGAGATGGTTAAAGCTTAAGTAGCTCTGTTCCCTCTCCCTCAGGGAGGGGGACTGGGTGAGGGTAGTTTAGTGGTGGGAGGTTAAAATGTGCGAACTGCTCGGGATGAGCGCCAATGTACCTACGGATATTTGCTTTAGCTTTACCGGATTGGTGCAGCGTGGCGGAGGAACGGGGCCGCATAAAGACGGCTGGGGCATTACTTTCTATGAAGGTAAGGGATGTCGTACGTTCAAAGATCCGCAACCGAGTTTTAACTCACCTATCGCAAAGCTTGTGCAGGATTACCCTATCAAATCTTGTTCAGTGGTCGCGCACATTCGTCAGGCTAACCGCGGCAAAGTGGCGCTTGAAAATACCCACCCTTTTACGCGTGAGTTATGGGGCCGCAACTGGACCTATGCCCACAATGGCCAGCTCAAAGGGCATCGTTCACTCGATACCGGCCCGTTCCGCCCGATTGGCGAAACCGATAGCGAGCAAGCATTTTGCTGGCTGCTACATAAGCTGACGCAGCGTTATCCACGCACGCCTGGCAATATGCAGGCGGTGTTTCGCTACATCACCGAGCTTGCGGTGCAATTGCGTGAGAAGGGCGTGTTCAATATGTTGTTGTCGGATGGGCGCTACGTGATGGCGTTCTGTTCCACCAATTTATACTGGATAACCCGACGGGCACCGTTTGGTGTGGCAAAACTGTTGGATCAAGATGTGGAAATCGATTTTCAGGAAGAGACCACACTCAACGATGTGGTCACGGTGATCGCGACCCAACCTCTTACAGGTAACGAAACCTGGCACAAGATTGCACCAGGTGAGTCGGAATTATTTTGTCTCGGGGAGCGCGTAGTTTGATGCCAACTGCGGTTGCGTCGATGGCGTAACCGGCTTGCTAACCACGTAATTACCGCTGACAACTGAAACGCCCGGCGGCTGGTGATTCGCTGTGAAGTAGTCATAACCCGGCTTCAGTTGTTTCCAGAAGTCGATGTAATAAGAGTACTTGTGACGCTGCATATTGGCATCTGTCATGCGGAACGGATAGATGCTGACCTGTACGCTCGGCTGGCCGAAGACCAACGCGCCGGTCACAAACTGGAAAATCTCATCAATGTTGGTGTCGGTCATGGCGTAGCAGCCAACGGACACACAAGCACCGTGAATCATCAGATATTGACCCTGATAACCATGCTGGCGATCAAACTCGTTCGGGAAGCCGATATTAATGGCTTTATAGAAACGGCTGTCGGGTTTGAGCTGGCTGCGGGTCACGTTATAAAAACCTTCAGGACTTTTAAAATCACCCTGACGTTGTTTAGGACCTAGCCCACCGGAATAATTACAGATGCTGTAGCTGTCGAGCAGTTGGAACTTCTCGCCCATCTTCACGTATAGCTCTAGCGTGCGCTCTTCCTTAAATATTTGAATATAAACAGGAGAGCCCATGAGTTGTTGCTTGAATTCTTTACTGACAGGCGTGTTGGACGTGTTGCCGCTTAATAAGCTGGCAAACGACATGCACGGTATCAGAAGCATCGCAATAATGAGTGCGATCTTACGCATACTGCTTTATTCCTTGAAAAACTTATACCAAATGCCAGGACGGCAAAAAGAGACCCAAAATCAGAATACTCTGTATCAGGAGCGCTCACATTAGCATCGTTCTGAATTTTCGCAAGCCCAACGCAGGGGGGGTAACGCTATTAATTTGGACTTTATACAATACTTCTGAAAAGGGGAAGGATTCGCTTTTTGCGTAATAGCTCGCATAGCTGCATATCTGTATGTTGTTTTGTGCCCCGTATAGCCTCTAATGATGCTAAAATCCCCGCCGAATGTTGACCTGCGGATATGAACGGAAACTATCCATAAGTCAGTTGTCCCGCTTGTCGGGGCGACTTATACCTCCCTCTCGCAATAGTGAATGGATGCGTTTCCTGTTTTCACCGCTTTATGTGTCGCATCGGTTGAACGTTAATTCAACCCATCCGTTGTCGGCTACAGTTTTTTGTCGGTATGTTTAAGCCAATTTTAAACGTGATAACCTTATGATAAAAATCAAAAAAGGTCTGGACTTGCCTATTGCCGGTTTGCCGGAGCAGCAAATCCATGACGGCCCTGCGATACCTTTCGTGGCCCTGCTCGGAGAAGAGTATGTCGGCATGCGCCCTTCTATGTTTGTGCAGGAAGGTGACAAGGTATTGAAAGGTCAGCCTCTCTTCGAAGATAAAAAGAACCCTGGCGTGCTCTTTACCGCTCCTGCGAGTGGAACGGTCACGGCGATTAATCGTGGTGAACGTCGCGTACTGCAATCGCTGGTTATTGAGGTTCAGGGTGATGATCAGGTCGTTTTTGAACGATTTGTGCCAGAAAGCCTTGGCAAGCTGCCACGTGAAACAGTTCAGGCACAACTGCTATCTTCGGGCCTGTGGACTGCACTTCGTACTCGACCATTCAGTAAAGCACCGCAACCTGCGAGTGTTCCCGCGGCCATTTTTGTGACCGCTATTGATACCAATCCGCTGGCGGCCGATCCGGAACCCATTATTCGCGCACATCGCGAAATGTTTGATGCGGGCTTAACACTGTTGTCACGGCTGACTGATGGAAAAGTCCATGTCTGCCAGGCTGGTGGCGGTAAATTGGGTGGACATGCTTCCGGACAAGTGACGTTCAATGAATTTGCCGGCCCTCATCCTGCTGGGTTAGTGGGCACACACATTCACTTCCTGGAGCCTGTTAGCCTGCAAAAAACGGTATGGCATCTTAACTACCAGGATGTGATTGCCATCGGCAAATTATTTATTGAAGGTGAATTGTGGACCGAACGCGTTATTGCATTAGCCGGTCCACAGGTTAAAAAACCACGCCTGATTCGCACTCGCCTGGGGGCCTCTCTGGAAGTGCTCACAGCCGGTGAGCTGGAAGAGGGCGAAAACCGTATCGTATCCGGTTCTGTGTTAAGCGGAACCATGGCCGCTGGCCCTCGTGCCTGGCTTGGTCGTTTCCACCTGCAGGTCACGGCTCTAAAAGAAGGGCGTGAAAAAGAACTGTTTGGCTGGGTAATGCCGGGTGCCGATAAATATTCGATTACCCGCACCACGATTGGCCACTTCCTGAAGCGCAAACTATTTAACTTCTCAACCGATACCAACGGTGGCGAACGCGCAATGGTGCCGATTGGCAACTATGAACGTGTCATGCCGCTAGATATTCTGGCCACGATGTTATTGCGCGACTTACTGGCAGGAGATACTGACAGCGCTCAATTGCTGGGTTGTCTGGAGCTGGATGAAGAAGATTTGGCGCTGTGTACCTACGTTTGCCCGGGGAAATATGAGTACGGCCCTGTGCTACGCGAGGTATTAACCCGCATCGAGCAGGAAGGATAAGTCATGGGCTTGAAGCATTTATTTGAAAAACTAGAGCCGCACTTCACGCAAGGCGGAAAGCTAGAAAAGTACTACCCGCTCTTTGAAGCGACGGCGACTCTGTTTTATACGCCAGGTATCGTTACGCCAGGTGCCTCCCACGTTCGTGATGCTATCGATCTGAAACGCATGATGATCCTGGTGTGGTTCGCTGTATTCCCGGCAATGTTCTGGGGCATGTACAACGTTGGGCTGCAAACTATTCCTGCCCTGAACAAGATGTATGGCGCAGAACAACTCCAGCAGGTGATTTCATCCGACTGGCATTATGTTGTCGCGCAATGGCTGGGAGTAAACTTTACGCCTGATGCTGGCTGGCTCAGCATGATGACGCTTGGTGCCGTTTTCTTCCTGCCAATCTACATCACCGTATTTTTGGTCGGTGGCTTCTGGGAAGTTCTGTTCTCTATTATCCGCAAACATGAAATTAACGAAGGCTTCTTTGTTACTTCAATTCTGTTTGCGCTGGTGGTGCCACCCACTATGCCTTTGTGGCAATCCGCCCTCGGTATCAGTTTCGGTGTGGTCATCGCCAAAGAGATTTTCGGTGGAACAGGTCGTAACTTCCTGAACCCTGCACTGGCTGGCCGTGCATTCCTGTTCTTCGCTTATCCAGCACAAATCTCGGGTGACCTGGTGTGGACAGCGGCTGACGGTTTCTCTGGAGCAACTCCGCTTTCACAGTGGTCCCATGGCGGCGGTGAAGCATTAGTCAATGTTGTTTCGGGCCAACCTGTGACATGGATGGATGCCTTCCTCGGCAACATTCCAGGCTCGATTGGTGAAGTCTCAACGCTGATGATCCTGATTGGTGGTGCGATTATCCTGTTCGGTCGAGTCGCATCCTGGCGCATCGTTGCGGGCGTTATGATCGGTATGATTGCCACAGCAACTTTGTTTAACTTCATCGGTTCTGAAACCAACCCGCTATTTGCGATGCCTTGGTACTGGCATCTGGTGCTGGGTGGTTTTGCTTTCGGCATGATGTTTATGGCGACCGACCCAGTTTCGGCCTCGTTTACCAACAAAGGTAAATGGTGGTATGGGGCACTCATCGGCGTGATGTGTGTGTTAATTCGAGTTGTAAACCCGGCCTATCCAGAAGGGATGATGCTGGCGATTCTGTTCGCCAACCTCTTTGCACCGTTGTTCGATTACCTGGTGGTGCAAGCCAATATCAAGCGGAGGAAGTCGCGTGGCTGAAGTAAAAAGTAACGATAGCATTGGCAGAACACTGCTGGTGGTGCTGGTGCTTTGCCTGGTTTGCTCCGTTGTGGTGGCGGGTTCTGCTGTTGGGCTTAAAGCTCGTCAGCAAGAGCAAAAAGCCCTCGATAAGCAACGTAACATTCTTGATGTTGCGGGCTTAGCCACACCAAAAATGACAGGTGAAGATGTTAAAGCAGTCTTTGAATCACGCATTACACCGCGTTTGTTGGATTTGAAAAGTGGCGAGTTACTGGATAAAGACTCGTCTAAATTCGACCAGGCGGCAGCATTGCGTGACCCTAATCAGAGCAAGGTACTCACATCTGACGAAGATCGTGCCGGGATAAAAAATCGCAGTAATATTGTTGAGATTTACCTGGTGCGAGATGAGCAAAACAAAATCCAGGAAGTTGTCTTGCCGGTGTATGGCAAAGGCTTGTGGTCGATGATGTATGCCTTCGTTTCTCTGCAAACCGATGGCCGTACGGTTAAAGGCATCACTTACTATGACCAGGGTGAAACCCCGGGTCTGGGCGGTGAAGTTGAAAATCCGAACTGGCGTGCGCAGTGGATTGGCAAGAAACTGCTTGATGATAATGGCAAGCCTGCAATTCGTGTTGTGAAAGGCGGTGCGCGTCAGGGAGATGAGTACGGGGTAGATGGTTTATCCGGTGCCACGCTCACAGCAAACGGTGTACAACACACTTTTGATTTCTGGATGGGTGAACTCGGTTTTGGTCCTTTCCTGAAACAAGTACGTGAAGGAGCGCTCAACAATGGCTGATATTTCAGACATGAAAGAGGTCAAACGGGTACTGGTTAGTCCTCTTGTGGATAACAACCCGATTGCCTTGCAAATACTCGGTGTCTGTTCGGCGCTGGCTGTAACAACGAAGCTGGAAACAGCATTCGTAATGACCATCGCGGTAACAGTGGTGACAGCGTTCTCCAGCATGTTCATCTCGATGATCCGTAACCTGATCCCAAACAGTGTGCGAATCATCGTACAGATGGCGATCATTGCTTCGTTAGTTATCGTCGTAGATCAGATTCTGCGTGCTTACGCTTACGAAATTTCCAAACAATTATCTGTATTCGTGGGCCTCATCATCACCAACTGCATTGTGATGGGGCGTGCGGAAGCCTACGCCATGAAGTCGCCACCGCTGGCAAGCTTCATGGATGGTATCGGAAACGGCCTGGGTTATGGCGTGATACTGCTGCTGGTTGGTTTCCTGCGTGAGCTGATAGGTAGCGGCAAATTGTTTGGTATCACGGTGCTTGAAACGGTTCAAAACGGTGGCTGGTACCAGCCAAACGGGATGTTCCTGTTGGCGCCGAGTGCGTTCTTCATTATCGGCCTGCTTATTTGGGCACTGCGTACGCTGAAGCCTGCGCAGCAGGAAAAGGACTAACTGACTATGGAACATATGATTAGTCTGTTTGTGCGTGCCGTGTTTATTGAAAACATGGCGCTCGCGTTCTTCCTTGGCATGTGTACCTTCCTGGCGGTTTCCAAGAAGGTTTCCACGGCATTTGGTTTGGGTGTGGCGGTTACGGTTGTTTTAGGGATTGCTGTTCCGGCGAATAACTTGGTTTATAACCTTGTGCTTCGCGACGGTGCATTGGTTGAAGGTGTTGACCTCAGCTTCCTGAATTTCATCACCTTTATTGGTGTGATTGCAGCGCTGGTGCAAATCCTTGAAATGATCCTCGATCGTTTCTTCCCGGCACTCTATAACGCGCTGGGTATCTTCCTGCCGCTTATCACCGTTAACTGCGCCATTTTCGGTGGCGTATCGTTTATGGTGCAGCGTGATTACAGCTTCGGCGAATCCATCGTTTATGGCGTGGGTTCCGGTGTGGGCTGGATGCTGGCTATCGTTGCGATGGCTGGTATTCGCGAGAAGATGAAATATGCCAATGTGCCCGCAGGATTGCGTGGCTTAGGAATCACCTTTATCACCACTGGATTGATGGCACTAGGTTTCATGTCATTCTCCGGTGTGCAGCTATAAGGGCGGAAAGGTATGGAAATTATTCTTGGCGTGGTGATGTTCACGCTTATTGTTTTGGCTCTGGCGCTGATGATTCTGTTTGCCAAGTCAAAGCTTGTTAACTCCGGCGATGTGCTGATTGAGATTAACAACGAAGCAGACAAACAGTTCCATGCTCCGGCGGGTGACAAACTGCTCAACACACTGTCAAACCAAGGGATATTTATCTCCTCGGCTTGTGGTGGTGGTGGTTCTTGCGGGCAATGTCGTGTCACGGTTAAAGAAGGCGGTGGTGATATTCTGCCTACCGAACTTTCGCATATCACCAAACGTGAAGCGAAAGAGGGCTGCCGTCTTGCCTGTCAGGTTGCCGTTAAGCAGGACATGAAAATTGAGCTGCCGGAAGAGATCTTCGGTGTTAAAAAATGGGAATGCGAAGTTATCTCCAACGATAACAAAGCGACGTTCATTAAAGAGCTTAAATTACGTATTCCTGATGGCGATGTGGTGCCGTTCCGAGCGGGTGGTTACATCCAGATTGAAAGCCCACCTCACGAAGTTAACTACCAGGACTTCGATGTTCCGCAGGAATACCGTGGTGACTGGGATAAATTTAACCTGTTCCGTTTCAAATCTGTGGTGAAAGAACCCTGTGTTCGCGCCTATTCCATGGCGAACTACCCGGATGAGAAAGGCATTATCATGCTGAAC
>Ga0105251_10000485_pt1 | contig 37583 bp, 29 predicted proteins | sample KBSS64metaG_FD_80424 | JGI IMG/M metagenome (GOLD analysis project Ga0105251, IMG submission 80424) | Switchgrass rhizosphere microbial communities from Kellogg Biological Station, Michigan, USA - KBS S6-4 metaG | ecosystem: Host-associated > Plants > Roots > Rhizosphere > Soil | place...
GGGCGACGAACGGCGCGGGCTCGGGGTGGCGTGGCGCGTCCACGGGCGGCGGCGTGGACGCGGCGCGTTTGGGCGCGCGCGCGGCGGTCGTCGACACCTGTTCCAGCGGCGCGACCATGGCTGGCGCTGGCGGCGGGGGCGGCGAGGGGGGCGTGAGCGTTCGTGCCGGTGCGGGAGCGTCGGATGCGCCCGCCGCATCCGCGGATCCAGCCGCCGGCTCGGCAGTCGAGTCTCGTGCCGTGGTCTCGGTGGCCGCGTCCCCGGCAATCGGGGCAGGCGCCACCGGCGTGGCCATCGGCGCGGGGGGCGTGCGCAGTTGCCAGGCGATACCGGCCGCCAGCGTCAGCGATGCGGCCAGCCCGGTCCACGCCGGCCAGCGCCTGCGGCGCCGCTGCGCTGGCGTGCCGGGCTGCGGATGGTCCGTCGCCGAAGCGGCGGACCGTGGCGGCACCGGCGCTGGCGTGGCGCCGGTGTCAGCTTCAGCGTCGGCATCGTGCGGCGGTGCGGCCGTTGCCGGCGCTGCCATCACCGCGGCGCGCGCCGCGGCCAGGATGCTCGCATCCAGCGCCGCCGACGGCAGCGCCTGCCGGCCCAGGCGCAAGCGTTCGGCCAGGGCGCGTTCTTCGGGGGTCAGCGGTTCGTCGCGCTTCATTCGCCCAGCCTCGCGCGCAGCTTGTCCATCGCGTAGCGCAGCCGCGACTTGACCGTTTCGCGGCCCACCCCGGTGATCTGTCCGATCTCCTCCAGGCTCAATTCCTGTTCCAGGCGCAGCAACAGCACTTCGCGTTGTTCCTCGGGCAGATCGTCGAGCGCCAACTGCAACTGGCGCCGCTGTTCGAAGGCGGACAGTTGCCGTTCCGGCGTCTCCGGATCCGGCACGCTGGCGGTGCGCAGGTCGGCATCGACCGGCGCCGGCGGCCGGTGCTTGGCCGCGCGCCAGTGGTCGCCCAGCCGATTGTGGGCGATGCGCAACAGCCAGGTGCTGAACGCGGCCTGCGGCTGCCAGCCCTGGCGTGCGGCGATGACCCGCTGCCACACGTCCTGGAACATCTCCTCGGCCAGCGCCACGTCGCGCAGCTGGCGCAGCAGGTAGTGGTAGAGGCGGCCGCGGTGGCGCGCGTACAAGGTCTCGAACGCGCCGGCATCGCCGGCCGCATAGGCCAGCATCAGGGCTTCGTCGCTCGTTTCGACCAGGGCGTCCACGGCGGCAAGCCTAAGCGTTCGGCGGCCCGGCGCATAGCGTGGCGTGGTCGCGGCGGCGGGCGAGGGCGGAAAGGCGAGCATGGTGACGATGAACGCCCCAAGATCACGCGTGGGGTTATGCGTGCGTCCCCGTATGTACCGGTATGCTGGCGGCAGGGGAGGCGTCGGGCAGGTCCGATGTCATCTAGGAGTTGTTGTCGATGTTCAAGCCGTCTGCGATCGCGCGCCAGGATCAACCCGACGGCCGTGGGTCCGAACAGGCCGCCAGCGTGCTGTGCGGCCTGCTGCCGCCGGGCAGCGATGTGGCCATCGCCTGTGGCGACGGCGCGGTCGGCTGGCTGGTCGGCGCCACCGCGCAGGCGCCGGCGTGGTTGCTGGCGCTAGTCCGGCGCGGCCTGGTGGAGCCGGTGACGGCGCCCGCGCAGGCGCTGCTGCATGTGGTGAAGACGCCCGATGGCGCGTGCGTGGCGGTGGCCGCGCGACTGCAGCAGCCGCTGGCGGCGGCGCAGGGCGCGGCCTGGGGCGAGATGGCGGTCGCGCACGGCCTGGCGCTGCTGGAAACCGAGCGGCTGCGCGCGCGCATCGAGGGCCTGGAGAAGTCCAAGCAGCTGCAGCAGGCGCTGTACGAGATCGCCGACCTGGCCGGCGCGGACCTGGAAATGGGGCAGATGCTGCAACGCGTGCATTCGGTGCTGGCGTCGCTGATGTACGCGGAGAACTGCTACATCGTCGAGTACGACGAAGAGCAGAAAAGCATGCGTTTCCTGTATTTCTGCGACAAGCACGACGATTTCGTCGCCGACCCGCAGCAGCTGTACTTCCAGCGCGACATGCCCAACAGCCTCACCTTCGCCCTGCTGCGCCACGGCCAGGCGGTGCGCGGGCCCTCGGAGGACGTGCGCGCGCGGCTGCGGGTGGGCCAGGATTCGCGGCATGGCCCGGACAGCAAGGACTGGCTGGGCGTGCCGATGCTGCGCGAGGGCCGCGTGTGCGGCGCGATCGTGGTGCAGAACTACGACCGCGCGCTGCACTACACCGACGCCGACCGCGCGCTGCTGGCCTACGTCGCCCAGCACGTGCTGACCGCGATGGACCGCCGCCATGCCCAGGTGCAGCTGGAGCGGCGCGTGCAGTTGCGCACCCAGGAGCTGCAGCGCGCCAACCACGACCTGCAGGACGAGATCCTGGAACGCAAGCGCGCCGAGACCCTGCAACTGGCCTTGTTCCGCATCGCCGAACTGGCGATCCGCTCGGAGAGCCTGCAGCAGTTCTATGCCGAGGTGCATGGCATCGTCGGCGGGCTGATCGACGCGCGCAACCTGTACATCGCCCTGCTGTCGGACGACGGCAAGATGCTGGAGTTCGTCTATTCGGTCGACGAGTACACGCCGCGCCGGCCGCGCCGCCGCCGTGGCCGCGGCCTGACCGAGTACGTGATGCGCAAGCGCCAGCCGTCGCTGCTGGAACTGGCCGACATCGAGGCGCTGGTGGCGCAGGGCGAGGTGCAGGAATACGGCACCCGCTCGCACAGCTGGCTCGGCGTGCCGTTGTTCGACGAGGGCGAGGTGGTCGGCGCGATCGTGGTGCAGAGCTACGTCACGCAGGTGCGGTTCACCGAATACGACCAGCGCCTGCTGACCTTCGTCGCGCACAACGTCGGCGGCGGCCTGGCGCGGCAACGCGCGCAGGAACGCTTGCAATTGGCGCACGCCGAGCTGGAGCAGCGCGTGGCCGAGCGCACCCGTGAACTGGCCGAGGTCAATCAGCAACTGCTGGCGCAGATCGCCGAGCGCTGGCGCGCCGAGCAGCGCCTGACCCACCAGGCGCTGCACGATGCGCTGACCGGGTTGCCGAACCGCTCGCATCTGCTGGACCGGCTCGGCGAAGCGATCAGCCGCGCGCGCCACGGCGACGGCACGTCCTTCGCGGTGCTGTTCCTGGATCTGGACCGGTTCAAGCTGGTCAACGACAGCATCGGCCATGCCGCCGGCGACGAGATGCTGGTCGAGGTGGCCAAGCGCATCGTTTCCACCATCCGCAGCGACGATGTGGTCGCGCGCCTGGGCGGGGACGAGTTCGCGATCCTGGTGCAGTGCGCGGACGACCTGGACGGGGTGCGCGAGCTGGCGCAGCGCCTGCTCGGCGTGCTCGGCCAGCCGATGTGGGTGGCCGGCCGCGAGCTGTTCCCCTCCGGTAGCCTGGGCATCGCCGCCTGGCATCCGCGCTACAACAGCGGCGAGGAATTGCTGCGCGACGCGGATGCGGCGATGTACCGCGCCAAGGCGCAGACCCAGGACCGCTGTGCGGTGTTCGACGAGGCGATGCGCGAGGCGGCGCTGCGCAGCCTGGACCTGGAGGCGGATCTGCGGCGCGCGATCAAGAACGGCGACTTCGAGCCCTTCTATCAGCCGATCGTGCGCCTGGGCGACGGCCAGGTGGCCGGTTACGAGGCGCTGCTGCGCTGGCGCCACGAAAGCCGCGGGCTGCTGGTGCCCAGCCAGTTCATCGATCTGGGCGAGGACAGCGGACTGATCGAGCAGGTCGACTGGTTGCTCTACGAGCAGGTGATCCAGCGCCTGGCCGGGGGCGAGGAGTGGTATGTGTCGGTCAATGTGTCGCCGCGGCATTTCCGTTCGCCGGACTTCACCGAGCGGCTGTTCGGCCTGATCGACGGGGCCGGCGCCGATCCGCGGCGGCTGCGCGTGGAGATCACGGAAGTGGCCTTGCTCGACGATGCGCCGCGGACGCTGACGATCCTGCAGGCCTTGCGCGAGCGTGGGGTGCTGGCGCAGTTGGACGATTTCGGGACGGGGTTTTCGGCGTTGTCGTATCTGCATCGGTTCCCGATCTCGGCGCTGAAGATCGATCAGAGTTTCGTCGCCGGGTTGCATGGGGACAGCGGGGCTGGCAGTTATGCGCTGGTGCGCAGCATTCTGGCGTTGGCCAGTACGCTGGGGATCGAGACGATCGGGGAGGGCATCGAGACGCAGCGGCAGTTGGATACGTTGCGTGAGTTGGGGTGCGATTACGGGCAGGGGTATTTGTTGGGGCGGCCTGCGAAGTTGGATTGAGGGTGGTGGGGGTTGGTGGCGCTCGTGGGACGTGCTGGGATCGCGGCGGAAAGGGAGACGTAGGTCTGTTTGTGTTTTGTGGTTGATGGTGTGAGCGGGATAGGTCGGCTGAATGATGAAGCCGTGCCTGGAGCTGGAGTCGGAGCAGGAGCAGGAGCAGGAGCAGAGCTTTCGCGCTTTCGCGCGAGTCACTTTTCTTTGCTCGTGCAAAGAAGCGCTCCTCAGCAGCCGCAGGCTGATCAAAGTAACCAAAAGAAGCGCTTCACCACAGCCGAAGGCTGGTCAAGCACGCCCTGCCTCGTACCCTCCGCGCTGCGCTCTCCACGCTGCGCACTCCGGGTCCGCGTCCGTGACGGGGATTCGCGGCAGGGGCATCCTGCCCCTGCCGCCCCTCCGGGGTTCTTCCCCGCCACGGCCGCCGCTACGGAAGGGAATCCGATAAATCAAAAGCAACAGCAACAACAATCCACGGCAACGGCAGTACCGCAACAGCAGCGCACTGCGATTGGTCTGGCAGTAGCCCTTTTGTGGGAGCGGCTTCAGTCGCGACGAGCGGAGCGGGGAAGCTACAGGCTTCAAGTCGGCTGGGGCGGGACCGAAGCCCGCCGCGGCGCATCGGCTGGCGCTTCGAAATCCCTGTAGGAGCGGCTTCAGCCGCGACCGGGCCTCGCCCGCATGCGGCGGACTGTTTGGCTTCTCGGATTTGAAACCACCACGAGGGTGCTAGGCGCACCGCCGCGCGCCCTCGGTTTGCGGCTGGTCGAAAAAGCGAGGTTCAGCGCAGCGCGTTGCGGCGCTTCTCGTCGATCCGCGCCGTAGGAACAACGAGGCGCCGGATTCTGTAACGCGTCGCCACGCGCCAAGCGCTTACCGCCGATCGGCTGCTGTTAGCGCAGCGCGTTCCGGCGCTTTTCGTCGATCCACTTAGAAGCCTGCGCTGGCATGTAATCCCGCATCCAGCCCAGCATCGTGTCGATGTCCTGGCCGTACCACAGGTCGGCGCGCTGGTCCGGGTGCAGGAAGCGTTCGGCGACCATGCGGTCGATCATGCCGATCAGCGGGGCGTAGAAGTCCTCCACGTCCAGGAACGCGCACGGCTTGTTGCCGATGCCGAGCTGGCGCCAGGTCAGCATCTCGAAAATCTCTTCCATCGTGCCGAAGCCGCCGGGCAGGGCGACGAAGCCGTCAGACAGGTCGAACATGCGCGACTTGCGTTCGTGCATCGAGCCGACGATCTCCAGTTCGGTCAGGCCGCGGTGCGCCACTTCCCAGTCCGCCAGTTGCTTGGGAATCACACCGGTGACCTGACCTCCCGCGGCGAGTACCGCATTGGCCACGGTGCCCATCAGGCCGACGTTGCCGCCGCCATACACCAGGCGCAGGCCCTGCTCGGCGATGCGCGTGCCCAGCGCGGTGGCGCGCTCGGCGTAGGCGGGCTTGTTGCCGGTGTTGGAACCGCAGTAGACGCAGATGCTTTTCATGGGATTGGGGATTCGGGATTGGGGAGTCGTAAAAGCGGGCGTTGCATGCGTGAGCCTGTGCGGTGCTGGGAGCAGGACACGCGTCAAGGGTCAATGATTCGGCATGTTGCGGCTATCCGCAAAGCACAACGCCGGGCTTTCGCCCGGCGCTATACCGTTGCCGGAAAAGATGCGCGATGGGGGGCCGCTTTTGCGAATCCCCAATCCCGACTCTCCAATCCCGGCCTCAATTGGCCTTGTGGATCGCCCGCTTGCTCACCGCCATCGCGGCGTCGTGGATCGCCTCGGACAGGGTCGGGTGGGCGTGGCAGATGCGCGCCAGGTCGTCGGCCGAGCCGTTGAACTCCATCGCCAGCACGCCTTCGTGGACCAGCTCGGAGACGCCGACGCCGACCAGGTGCAGGCCGAGCACGCGGTCGGTCTCGGCATGCGCGATGACCTTGACGAAGCCCGCCGGCTCGCCCATCGCCACCGCGCGGCCGATCGCCGCGAACGGGAAGCTGCCGGTCTTGTACGGCACGCCTCGGCCTTGAGTTGCTGCTCGGTCTTGCCGACCCAAGCGATTTCCGGCTCGGTGTAGATCACCCACGGAATCGTGTCGAAGTTGACGTGGCCGGGCAGGCCGGCGATCAGTTCGGCGACCGCGATGCCTTCCTCGAAGCCCTTGTGCGCCAGCATCGGCCCACGCACGCAGTCGCCGATCGCCCACACGCCGTCGACCCCGGTGTGGCAATGCGCGTCGACCTCGATCTGGCCGCGCTCGTTGACCTTCACCCCGGTGCCCTCGGCCAGCAGGCCCTTGGTCGCGGCGCGGCGGCCCACGGCCACCAGCAGCTTGTCCACGGTCAGGCTCTGCTCGCCGGCGCCGTCGGTGTAGCTGACGACCACTTCCTTCTTCTTGCCCTTGCCGGTGACCTCGGTCTTGGAGACCTTGGCGCCGAGATGGATGTCCAGGCCCTGCTTCTTGAATTCCTTCAGCGCGGTCTTGGCCACTTCGGCATCGGCCAGGGCCAGGAAGTCCGGCAGCGCCTCGAGGATGGTGACCTCGGCGCCCAGGCGCTTCCACACGCTGCCCAGTTCCAGGCCGATCACGCCGGCGCCGATCACCGCCAGGCGCTTGGGCACTTCGGTGAAGTCCAGCGCGCCGACGTTGTCGACGATGGTGTCGCCGTCGAACTTGGCGAACGGCAGTTCGATCGAATCCGAGCCGGCGGCCAGGATCACGTTGGTGCCCTTCAGCTCGACTTCGCTGCCGTCGTGCTGCTTGACCTTGACCACGTTGCCCGGCTGCCCCGCGTTCACCTGGAGCTGGCCGAAGCCGTAGTACGGGGTGATCTTGTTCGCCTTGAACAGCATCGCGATGCCGCCGGTGAACTGCTTGACGATCTTGTCCTTGCGGCCGACCATCGCTTCGACGTCGATCTTGGCGTCCTTGAAGCTGATGCCGTGCTCGCCGAACAGGTGGCCCATGTTCCAGAACTGGCGCGAGGAATCCAGCAGCGCCTTGGACGGGATGCAGCCCACGCGCAAGCAGGTGCCGCCGAGCGCCGGCTTGCCGTCCTTGCCCAGCGCCGCGTCGATGCACGCGGTCTTCAGGCCCAACTGCGCGGCGCGGATGGCTGCGTGATAGCCGGCAGGACCGGCACCGATGACGACGACGTCGAATTGTTCTTGTTCGCTCATTCTTCGCTCACGAGATTAGGAATTGGGGATTGGGGATTCGCAAGAGCGGGCACCGGGGAACGGGAGCGCTTGCGCCAATCCCGAATCCCGAATCCCCAATCCCGGCTTTCATCACAGACCGAACAGCATCCGGCCCGGGTTTTCCAGCTGGTTCTTGATGTCGACCAGGAACTGCACCGAGTCCTTGCCGTCGATGATGCGGTGGTCGTAGGACAGCGCCAGGTACATCATCGGCGCGATCACGACCTGGCCGTTCTCGGCGATCGGACGCTCCTTGATCGCGTGCATGCCCAGGATCGCGCTCTGCGGCGGGTTGATGATCGGGGTCGACAGCAGCGAGCCGAAGGTGCCGCCGTTGGTCACGGTGAAGGTGCCGCCCTGCAGTTCTTCCAGGCTCAGCTTGCCGTCGCGCGCCTTCTTGGCGTAGTCGGCGATGCCCTGCTCGATGTCGGCGAAGGACTGCCGCTCGACGTTGCGCAGCACCGGCGTGACCAGGCCCTTGTCGGTGGACACGGCGATGGAGATGTCGCTGTAGCCGTGATAGATGATGTCGTCGCCGTCGATCGAGGCGTTGACCAGCGGGAAGCGCTGCAGCGCGTTGGCGGCGGCCTTGACGAAGAAGCTCATGAAGCCGAGCTTGATGCCGTGCGCCTTCTGGAACTCGTCCTGCAGCTCCTTGCGCGCGGCCGAGACCTTGGCCAGGTTGACCTCGTTGAAGGTGGTCAGCATCGCGGTCGAGTTCTTCGACTGCATCAGGCGCTCGGCGATGCGCTTGCGCACGCGGGTCATCGGCACGCGCTCTTCCGGACGCGCGCCGCTGGCCTTGCCGGCGCCGCCGTTCTTGGCGTAGTTGAGGATGTCTTCCTTGGTCACCGCGCCACGGCGGCCGGTGCCTTCGACCTGCGCCGGATCCACGCCTTCGGTGATGGCGCTGAAGCGCGCGCCCGGCGGCAGGCTGGCCACGTCGCCGGCGGCCTTGGGCGCCTCGGCCTTGGCGGCCTTCGGCGCTTCCGCGGCGGCGGCCTTGGGCGCCTCGGCCTTCGGCGCATCGGCAACCTTGGCGTCTGCCGGGGCCGCAGCGGCGGTCGCGCCTTCCTCGATGATCGCCAGCAACTGCGAGCTGGTCACCGTGGCACCGGCCTCGAACTTGATCTCCTTCAGCACGCCATCGACGGGCGAGGGCACTTCCAGCACGACCTTGTCGGTCTCCAGGTCCACCAGGTTCTCGTCACGCTTGACCGCGTCGCCGGCTTTCTTGTGCCAGCTGGCGATGGTGGCGTCGGATACGGATTCGGGCAGTACCGGAACTTTGACTTCGGTGGCCATTGCAGGGGGCGTCCTAGTGGTGTCTTTTTTGGAAGGTAAAGGAGGTTTATTCAGCGACCTGGTCGTTGAACGGATTCAATAGCGCATCGGCGACCAGCTTCACCTGCTCCTCCACGTGCTCGGCGAAATGGCCGGCGGCGGGAGACGGCGAGCGCGCGCGGCCGGCGTAGTGCAGGCTCTGCCCGTCGCTCAGGCAGGCCTGCAGGTGGTGCTTGATCTGGTACCAGGCGCCCTGGTTCTGCGGCTCTTCCTGGCACCAGACCAGGTCGGTGGCGTTGCTGTAGCGCTTGAGTTCGGCCGACAGCAGCTCGCGCGGGAACGGGTACAACTGCTCCACGCGCAGGATGGCGACGTCGTCCTGGCCGCGCTTGGTCTGGTCCTCGAGCAGGTCGTAGTAGACCTTGCCCGAGCAGGCGACCACGCGCTTGACCTTCTTCGGGTCGGCCTTGGCGTCCGGGATCAGGTGCTGGAACTCGCCGTCGGCCAGTTCTTCCAGGGTCGACACCGCCAGCTTGTGGCGCAGCAGCGACTTGGGCGTCATCACCACCAGCGGCTTGCGCGTGGACATGCGCATCTGCCGACGGATCATGTGGAACGCCTGCGCCGGGGTGGTCGGCACGCAGACCAGCATGTTCTCCAGCGCGCACAGTTGCAGGAAGCGCTCCAGACGCGCGGAGCTGTGCTCCGGGCCCTGGCCTTCGTAGCCGTGCGGCAGGAACAGGGCCAGACCGGTGATGCGGCCCCACTTGGCTTCGCCGGCGGCGATGAACTGGTCGATCACCACCTGCGCGCCGTTGGCGAAGTCGCCGAACTGCGCTTCCCAGATGCACAGCGCATTGGGATCGGTGGTGGAGTAGCCGTACTCGAAGCCCATCACCGCTTCCTCGCTGAGCAGCGAGTCGATCACGGTGGCGTCTTCCGGGTTCTCCACCAACTGGCGCAGCGGCAGGTAATAGCTGTCGGTCTTCTGGTCGTGCAGGATCGCGTGGCGGTGGAAGAAGGTGCCGCGGCCCGCGTCCTGGCCGACCAGGCGCAGCTTGTGGCCTTCGCCGAGCAGGGTGGCATAGGCCAGGTTTTCGGCGAAGCCCCAGTCGCCCGGCAGTTCGCCGGCGGCCATCTTCACCCGGTCCTCGTAGATCTTGGCCACGCGCGGATGCAGCTCGACGCCGCCCGGAATGGTGGTGATGATCTTGGCCAACTGGTCCAGGGTCTTGCGCTTGACCGTGGTGTCGACCTTGTCCGACAGCTTGCCCGACAGGTACTTGGACCAGTCGATGGCGAATTCGTCGGGCTTGCGGGTCGCCAGCTCGGTGGTGTATTCGCCCGAGTCGAGCTTGTTGCGATAGCCGTCGACCAGCGCCTGGGCCTCGCCGGCCTGCAGCACGCCTTCGCTTTCCAGCTGGGCGGCGTACAGCTCGCGGGTGGTCTTGTGCTTGCGGATGGTCTGGTACATCACCGGCTGGGTGGCCGCCGGCTCGTCGGCCTCGTTGTGGCCCCAGCGGCGGTAGCAGACCAGGTCGATGACCACGTCCTTGTTGAACTGCTGGCGGAAGTCGTAGGCCAGGTTGGCCACGAACGCCACCGCGTCCGGATCGTCGCCGTTCACATGGAACACCGGGGCGCCGATCATCTTGGCCACGTCGGTGCAGTACAGCGTGGAGCGGGCGTCGTCGCGGGCGCTGGTGGTGAAGCCGATCTGGTTGTTGACCACGATGTGCACGGTGCCGCCGACCGCGAAGCCGCGCGCCTGCGACATCTGGAACAGCTCCATGACCACGCCCTGGCCGGCGAACGCGGCGTCGCCGTGGATGATCACCGGCAGCACCGAGGTGCGCGCGGCGTCGCCGTAGCGCTCCTGGCGCGAACGCACGCTGCCGACCACCACCGGATCGACGATTTCCAGGTGCGAGGGGTTGAACGCCAGCGCCAGGTGCACCGACTTGCCGTCGGCCACCGCCACGTCGGCGGAGAAGCCCATGTGGTACTTCACGTCGCCGGTGTGGGCGCGGTCGTCGTGGGCGTGCTCGAACTTGCCTTCGAACTCGTCGAACAGCTTGCGCGGGTTCTTGCCCAGGGTGTTGACCAGCACGTTGAGGCGGCCGCGGTGGGCCATGCCGACCACGATGTCCTTGACCGCGTCGTGGCCGGCGCGCTGCACCAGCACGTCCATCATCGGGATCAGCGAATCGCCGCCTTCCAGCGAGAAGCGCTTCTGGCCGACGTACTTGGTGTGCAGGTAGCGCTCCAGGCCCTCGGCGGCGGTGATCCGCTCCAGGGTGCGGCGGCGGCTGGCGGCGTCGCCGGCGATGTTGCCGCCCGCGTTCTCCAGGCGCTGGTAGATCCACTGGCGCTGTTCGAACTCGGAGATGTGCATGAACTCGCTGCCGATCGACCCGGTGTAGGTCGCCTTCAGCCGCGCCAGCAGGTCGCGCAGTTTCATCCGCGGCTGGCCGCCGAGGCCGCCGGTGCTGAACTCGCTGCCCAGATCGCTTTCCGACAGGCTGTGGAACGGCAGGCCCAGGTCCGGCGGGTTCACCGGCGGGGTCAGGCCCAGCGGATCCAGCCGCGCGCCGAGGTGGCCGCGCGACCGGTAGGCGGTGATCAGGCGACCGACATGGCGCTCGCGCTCGTCGCCGCTCGGACCGGTGCCGCTGTTGGCGGCCTGGCGCGCGGCGCTGGCGATGTGGGCGATGACCGCCGAGTGGGGGACGTCACCGGCATCGCGGCCCTGGAAGCCGTCGAAGTAGGTTTTCCACTTGGGATCGATGCTGTCGGGAGAGACCAGATACTGTTCGTACAGGTCTTCGATATAGGCGGCATTGCCGCCGGCGAGTTGCGATGACTGCGCAAACTGCTTGAGTAGATTGTCCACGATGGTGGGGTCGGGTCGCTTTATGGGTTGGCTTGCGATAGGAACCGGCGGGCGCAGGGGCCTGCGCGGGCGTAATCGAGCGGAAAAATTATACCCCCATGCGCCAGTCGGGGTGTGCATTTCGGATACACAAGGGTGACGTCGGTTCATCCGCCGCGCCGCGGCGGGCACGGGCGCGCCGCGCTACCAGCCCAGTGCGCGCAGTTCCGTGCAGTCGCGCGAGCGCTCCCAGACCCGCGCGAACGTGTCGCGCAACTGGCGCGCGCGGGGGCCGCCGAGCAGATCGGTCTCGCCGTCGTAACGGTGACCCAGCGCACGGAAGTAGTAGCCGCCGCCATCGTTGACCAGGTAGGCGGCGGCGTCGCCGCGATCCACCGGATCGGCCACTTCGCGGAACTGGAACACGCTGGGCAGGCGTTGCCCCAGGGCCAGCAGTGGCGCGGCGGCACGCTGCGCCGCGGCCGCGTCGTGCAGCAGGACCCGCACCTGCTTGGCGTGCGCGGCCACGGCGAAGCGGCGCAGTTGCGCCAGCACCGGCGGGCTGTCCAGCAGGCCCGGATCCAGCGCGCGGCTGTAGATCAGCACCTGGCGCCGGGCCTGCGCGAGCAGGCCGATGCTGGCGGCGATCGCCGCCGCGGCATCCTCCACCGCCGCGGCGCCGCCGAACAGGCGCTGCATCGGCTGGCGCTCGCCGTCGGCGCCGGCCACGCGCGCACCGCGCGGCAGGAAGCCGTGCCGCGCATAGAAGTCCTGGGCGGCCGGCGGCGCCTGCAGCGCCAACTGCGGCCAGCGCCGGCGCTGCGCCTCCTCCAGCAGCGCCGCCAGCAGCGCGCCGCCGACGCCGCGGCCACGCCAGGCCGGCGCCACCGCCAGGCCGTCGATGCGCTGGTCGGGGCGCAGGCGCGCGCTGCCGAGCGGCTGGCCGTCGTCGGCGCGGGCCAGCGCGTGGTGGCTCAGGGCATCCAGTGCGGCCTCCGCGGACGCCGGCGGCATGGCCAGGCCGGCTTGCGCGCGCAGCGCCCGCAGGTCGTCGGCCTGGCGCGCCGGGTCGAGCGTTTCGATGCGGAAGCCGGGGGCGGTGGGCATGGCGGCGGCTCAGTCCTGCGCGTCGGCGTCCTCGTCGTCGAGGTCGGCCGTGTCCAGCGGCTGGTAGAAGCCGGCCTCGACCAAGTGCAGCAGGGTCTGGCGGCCGGCGGCCGACAGCGCGGCGTAGTCGCTGCCGTCGATCCGCTCGGCCGCGGCCAGGTGGCGCGCGTCCTTGATCGGCAGGGCGAATTCCAGGCCGCTGCAGAACAGGGCCGCGTCGCGCGTGGCCCGGCGCCAGGCCAGCCGTGCCCACGGGTGGCGCTGCAGCGTCAGGCCCTGCGCCAGGGCCGCGGCCACCGCCTCGGCGGTCGGCGGCTCGGCCGGCGGCAGGATTTCGCCGGCGGCGCGGTAGGTGGTGATGAAGCGGCCGAACCAGGCGCCGAGCTTGTCCGGGTCGTTCATGCGCAGTGCGTTCAGCGCCTCGACCACGCGGCCCATCGCCGCCGCGTCGATCTCGTAGGGATCGGCCGGTGCCTGCAGGTCCTCGTCGTGGTAGCGCAGCGCCTCGTCGGCGCCGTCGATCAAGGTATCCAGGTAATCGGCGATCAGTTCGGCCGAGGACGGCGCGCGCATGCCCACCGAGAAGGTCAGGCAGGCGTCCTCGGCGACGCCGTGGTGCGGCACCAGCGGCGGCAGGTACAGCATGTCGCCCGGCCCCAGCACCCAGTCGTGGGTCGGGGCGAACTGGCGCAGCAGCTTCAGCTCCACGTCGTCGCGGAAGTCGGTCGGCGGCGCCGGGCGGCCCAGCGCGACGCTGGCATCGATCTGCCAGCGGCGGTGGCCGTGGGCCTGCAGCAGGAACACGTCGTAGTGGTCCACGTGCGCGCCGACCGAGCCGCCGGGCGCGGCGAAGCTGACCATCACGTCGTCCACGCGCCAGCGCGGCAGGAAGCGGAACTGCTCGAGCAGGGCGCGGATGTCCGGGTCCCACTTGTCCACGTCCTGCACCAGCAGGGTCCAGTCGTGGTCGGGCATGCCGGGGAATTCGCTTTCCTCGAACGGGCCGCTGCGCACCTGCCAGCGGTCGTTGGCGCGGTCGTGCGCCACCAGCCGCGACAGCGCCGCCTCCTCGCAGGCCAGGCCGGCCAGGTCGCCCGGCTCGATCGGCGAGACGAAGCCGGGGAAGGCGTTGCGGATCAGCAGCGGACGCTTGTGCCAGTAGTCGCGCAGGAAGGCCGCGGCGGGCATGCCCAGCGGTTGCCCGGGACGGGCGTGGAGTTCGATGACGGGAGCGACGGTCTTGCGGGCGGCCATGGAGGGTCCTTGCGACATGATGGGGAGGGCGGCGAACGCTGGCGCCGGGCCGAAAGGCGCCATTGTCCGCCGGTTTGACGCGTTCAGCCATCGCGTGCGCCGCGGCACGCGGGTCGGTTGGCGGTGCGGCGGCCGTGCATGTGGCGCTCGCATGCCGAAACACCGGCCTGCGTGGTGCGCACCTGGCGGGCGTTGGAATCACAGGCGGAGGGGGGAGAGTGGCACCGGACGCACCGCGGGCCAGGCGCCGCCGCGGCGCCGCGCTACTGGCGGAGGATGCGGTTGTCGCGGCCGCCGTCGCTGACCCGGGCGCTGCCGGTGCGCTGGACGATGGCGTTGTCGCTGCCCTGCAGGGCGATGTTGCCGATTTCGGTGGCGTGCAACTGGTTCTGGTCGCCTGACACCTCCAGCGTGGCGATGCCCGCCGTCTGCAGCTTCGCCTGGCGGCCGAACAGCGCGACCGTGCCGACGTCGCCGCGCAGCGCCACCTGGGCGTTGTCGCCCAGGATACGCAGCGTGTCGGCCTGCTCGATCTGCAGGTTGCCGTTGCGGCCGAACAGGCTGACCGTGGCGCAATGCCCGCGCAGTACCAGGGAGGCGTCGCGGCCGACGATGTTCAGGTCGCGGCCGTCGCAGTCGATCTCGCCGCTGTCCGAGGTCGTCATGCGGATCCCGGATTCGGTGTCGCGCGCGTCGTCCTTGCTGGCACTGGTCGACAGCGCCGCCGTGGGCGGCGCCGCCGCCGACATGACGACGGTGCGGGTGGCTTCGGCGGCGTCAGCGCCGGCCGGCGGGCGTGGCGCCCGTGTGCAGCCCGCCAGGGCCAGCAGCGGCAGCCAGAACAAGAGGGGGCGTTTCATCGCGGGACTCATGCTGCGAGTCGCCAGCATGCGCCGGCCGGATTAACCCAGGATGGATGGCCCTGGCGCGGTCCGCCCGCGCGCGCCCTGCATCGGCGCGCGCCGCGGTCGCAGGGCGCGAGGTCGGCGACCATGCAGGCTCGATCGGTCGCACGCTGCGCGGCCCCGCACACGCCGCGCGCGGACAGGGCGACTACAGCAGCGTGTTGCCGCGGCCGCGGCCGCGGTCGTCCAGCGTGGGCGTGTTGTCGGGGTTGACGCTGTTGCGGTCGCCGATGAAGCGCGCCCGATCGATCTTGCGGGCGACGACGCGGTTGTCGTTGCCGCGCAGTTCGACGCCGCCGGCGTCGGTGAGGTTGCGGACGTCGTGCTGGCCGCCGACGATCATCTCGTCCACGCGGGTGTTGAGCGCGGTGACGTCGCTGCCGTCGATGCGGATCGAGCGCGCCCCGTCCAGGTTCAGGGCGACGTGCGATGCGCTGATCGCCACCGCGCCGCAGTCGCCGTCGATGACCAGCCGTGCGTTGTCCTGGGTGATCGCCAGGTCCTTGCCGCTGCAGCGCGCGCCGGATGCCGGATCGTGCAGGGCGGAGGACGGTGCCGCCGCGGTCGGCGTCGCGGAGGGGGCCGCGTCACCGCAGCCGCCTGCCATGCCGGCGGCGAGCAGGGCCAACGCCTGCGACAGGCTCCGTTTCGTGTCCATGGCATGCATTCTCCTGACGGTGCCGACGGCGCACCGTACGGAAGCACCTGGCGCCGCGCGGGTTAATTCCGCGTGAGGCGCGTACGGTGCCGCGCGGCATTCCGCCTGCGCTTGTCGGCTGCGCGGCCGGAGAGCCGCAACGGGGGGGCGTGCGCGGCTTCGCTCAGATCGCGCGTGCCAGGCGCTCGGCCAGGCCGGTGTAGGCGCCCGGGGTCAGCGCGCGCAGGCGCTGCCTGGCGTCCTCGGGCAGGTCCAGGGTTTCGACGAAGGCCTGCATCGAGGCGGCGGTGATGCCCTGGCCGCGGGTCAGCGCCTTGAGTTGCTCGTAGGGGTTGGGCAGGCCGTGGCGGCGCATCACCGTCTGCACCGCTTCGGCCAGCACTTCCCAGGCCGCGTCGAGATCGGCGTCCAGGCGCTCGGGATTGACGGTCAGCTTGCCCAGGCCCTTGGCCAGCGAATCCAGCGCCACCTGGGTGTGGCCGAAGGCGGTGCCGAGCGCGCGCAGCACGGTGGAATCGGTGAGGTCGCGTTGCCAGCGGCTGATCGGCAGCTTGGCCGAGAAATGCTCGAACAGCGCGTTGGCGATGCCGAAGTTGCCCTCGGCGTTCTCGAAGTCGATCGGGTTGACCTTGTGCGGCATGGTCGAGGAGCCGACTTCGCCTTCCTTGAGCTTCTGCTTGAAGTAGCCCAGCGAGATATAGCCCCAGATGTCGCGCGCCAGGTCGATCAGCACGGTGTTGGCGCGGCGGGTGGCGTCGCCCAGTTCGGCGACGTTGTCGTGCGGCTCGATCTGCGTGGTGTAGGGGTTGAACACAAGACCCAGGCCTTCGACGAAGCGCTGCGCGAAGGTCGGCCAGTCCACGTCCGGATAGCTGGCCACGTGCGCGTTGTAGTTGCCGACCGCGCCGTTGATCTTGCCGGTCAGTTCGACCGCGGCGATCTGCCGGCGCTGCCGTTCCAGGCGCGCCACGACGTTGGCGATCTCCTTGCCCAGCGTGGTCGGCGAGGCGGTCTGGCCATGGGTGCGCGACAGCATCGGCTGCGCGGCCTGTGCATGGGCCAGCGCGCGCAGCGTGGCAGTCACCGCGTCCAGGGTCGGCAGCAGCACCTCGCGCCGGGCCTGCTCCAGCATCAGCCCGTAGCTGAGGTTGTTGATGTCCTCGCTGGTGCAGGCGAAGTGCACGAACTCCAGCGCCGGGCCGAGTTCCGCGTCGTCCTTGAGCTGCTCCTTGATGAAGTACTCCACCGCCTTGACGTCGTGGTTGGTGGTGCGCTCGATCTGCTTGACCCGCGCCGCGTGCTCCACGCCGAAGCCATCGGCCAGCGCGCGCAGGCGCTGCGTGGCCGCGGCCGGGAACGGCGCCAGTTCGGCGATGCCCGGTTCGGCGCCCAGCGCCAGCAGCCATTCGATCTCCACCTTCACCCGCGCCTTGATCAGGCCGTACTCGGAGAAGATCGGCCGCAGGGCGTCGACCTTGCCGGCATAGCGGCCATCGAGCGGGGACAGGGCGAGCAGGGCGGAGTCGGACATGGCGGGCGTCGTCGGGGCGGTGGCAGTGGGGCGGCCATTCTACGTCGGCGCGGCCGCGGCGGCCTGCGCCAGGCGCACCGTGACCGCCTGGATGCGGTGCCCGGCCATGCGTTTGACCGTGAACAGGTGGCCATCGATCTCCAGGCGCTCGCCCTCCTCTGGCAGGCGCTGCAACTGGTGCACGATCAGCCCGCCGACCGAATTGAGGTGCTCCGGCGCGCGCAGGTCGCGGCCGAGCAGGCGCTCGAGGCGGAAGATCGAGGTCGAGCCGGCGACCAGCACGCTGCCGTCGGCGCCGCGGGTCGGCGCGTCCTTGACGAGATGCGGGTGCTCGTCCTCGATCTCGCCGACCACCACTTCCAGCAGGTCTTCCAGGGTGAAGTAGCCGAGGATGCGGCCGTGCTCGTCCACGCACAGCGCCAGGTGCGTGGTGCCGTGGCGCAGGCGCTCCAGCACCTGCGGCACCGGCGTCTCCAGCGCGAACAGGTTGGCCGGGCGCAGCAGCGCGCGCGGATCGTCGCCGCGGCGGCCGCTGGCGATCTCCACCAGCAGGTCCTTCATGTGCAGGATGCCCAGCACCTGTTCGCCGTCGCGGTCGAACCACGGATAGCGGCTGTAGCGGCTGTCGGCGAACTCGGCCATCACCGCCTCCATCGGCATGCCCTCGCGCAGCGCGCGCAGATGGTCGCGCGCGCGCATCAGGTCGCCGGCCACCAGTTCGGGAAGTTCCAGCGCGTGGCTCATCAGGGTCAGTTCGTGGTCGGGCGCGCCGCCGGCGGGCTGCTGGCGGCCGACGATCAGCTTCAGTTCCTCGCGCGAATAGCGGTGCGAGGCGTGTTCGACCTCGCCCCAGCCCATGGCCTTCAGCAAGCCGTTGGCGCTGCTGTTGAGCAGCCAGATCGCCGGGTACATCGCCCAGTAGAACAGGTACAACGGCGCGGCGGTCCACAGCGACATGCGCTCCGGGCGCCGGATCGCCATCGACTTGGGGGCCAGTTCGCCGAGCACGATGTGCAGGAACGAGATGACGCTGAAGGCGATGACGAAGGCGGTCAGGCGCGAGGCCTCGGCGCTCAGCCCCAGCAGGTCGAACAGCGGCTGCAGCAGGTGCGCGAAGGCCGGTTCGCCGACCCAGCCCAGACCCAGCGAGGACAGGGTGATGCCGAGCTGGCAGGCGGAGAGATAGGCGTCGAGATGGCCGTGCACGTTGAGCAGCAGGCGGCCGCGCCAGCCATGGCGCTCGGCCAGGCCCACGGCCTGGGTGTGGCGCAACTTGACCAGGGCGAACTCGGCGGCGACGAAGAAGCCGTTGAGCAGCACCAGCAGCATCGCCAGCGCCAGCAGCAGGAGGTTGCCGATCATGCGCGTTCCCCTGCGTGCGCCGCGGACGCGTCATGGCGCCAGGCGGGAGAGGTGGAAACGGCGGGGTACGTGGTCCGGCGCGGCAGGCGCCGGCATCTACTGTCTGAGTCGTCGCCCATGGCGGCGTGGAGGTTCCATCGGTGGTACGTCCTCGCAGTCTAACCGATGCGGCGCGTTGCCGGCATTGCGGGATGCGCACCCTCTCGCGTGGCCCGTCACAGCTGCGCGCGGCGAAACACGCAATGCGATGGCGCTCTGCCGCGTGTCGCGCGCACGGCGCATGGGTGCAACGCGTGTCCTGCAACACCTGGTGAGGCGCGGGAAACCGCATCTTGCGAATCCCAAATCCCAAATCCCAAATCCCAAATCCCGGCGCCGCGCCATCACTCCACTCGCATCGTCGTGTTTTGTTACACTTGCTGAAATCGTTTTCAACAGGGATGTTCCCGCATGAAATCCTCTTTGCGTCTGGCGGCGCTGGCTGCCGCTGTGTCTATTTTCCTGAGCGCCTGTGGTGGCAAGCCCTCGGCCACGTCCCCCGATCAGGCTGCCGGCCACGCCTCCGCCGACGCCGCGCCGAGCGAGGCGGACGAGGCGCTGACCCGCAAGCTCAACGCCTATATCGAGTGCTTCAACAAGGTCGATGCCGATATCCACCGCGGCGCGCAGTCCTATACCCAATGGATGGACGATCCCGCCGCCGGCCCGACCGGCAAGGAAACCCAGGTGTACGGGCCTGCGCAGATCGACGAGTACGACATGAAGCTCTGCGACGCGCCGATGACGGAGGCGATCGCAGCCCGGCCGGCCCTGCCGGCGCTGGATGCGGCGGCCAAGCGTTACCTGACCGCCTTGAAGACGCTGCAGCCGCTCGGCAACCAGGTGCGCGACTATTACGAGCGCGAGGACTACCAAGACGACCAGTTCGCCAAGGGCAAGCAACTGCACGCGCCGCTGATGGCCGCGCTGTCCGAGTTCGGCAGCGCCAGCGAGGCGTTCAGCCATGAGCTGGACGTGCAGAACGACGCCGCGCAGCGCGAGCAGCTCAAGGCGATGGAAAAGGCCGAAGGCCGCACTCGCGATTTCTATCGGCTCTCGATGATGCTCGAAGCCAAGGAGATCGTCGGCCTGCTGCAGGAGGATGCGTTCGATCCGGCCAAGGCCACGGCCTTGCTCGACGGCTTCAACAAGCTGTCAGACGAGGCGCACGCCAAGGTCGCCGACCAGGAACCGGGCAAGCTGGACTGGAACAGTTTCGAGACCGCCGCGGAAAACTTCCGCAAGGAAGGCAAGGCGCGGATCAAGCGGGTCGTGGAAAAGACCCCGTACAGCAAGATCGAGCAAGGCTGGCTGGACAACCCGACGCTGGCACCGGAAGGCTCGCCGGGACGGCTGCTGAAGCGCTACAACGACCTGGTGTTCCAGAGCAACCGGCAGTAAGCGCGGCGGCGGCGCACTGCCGCCGACGCCGCCGGAGCGTGCGTGGATGGACCGCACCGCGGCATGGCGCCGCGCGTGCGCACGCACGCCGGCGTAGGCGCGGCCGACGGCCGGTCCTTGGCGCCAGTGCCGCCGCAGGTGCACGAAGGCGTAGTGCCAGAGGGGCGGGGCGGCACGATGCGTGCCGCCGTCGTCGCCAGTGCACCCTCTCCAGCGCCACCGTGCGCATGCCGCCCGAGGCACGCCTGTCGCGGGCGGTACGCGAGGCGCGAGGCGCCTGGCCGCTCCTCCACATTGCTAACATCCGCGGGCGCACACTGGCTGACGCCGGGCGCTGCGCGGCGGATAATGCGCGGGCCAGCCGCAGCCCCGCCAGCCTGCCTTCCCGGACGTCCTTCGCGACCGCGAAGGGTGGATTCCTCTTATGCAGATGCGGAGATTGCGCAATGAGTGACAACTTCAGGGTCGAGCACGACAGCATGGGCGAGTTGCAGGTGCCCGCCGATGCCTTGTGGGGCGCCCAGACCCAGCGTGCGGTGCAGAATTTTCCGGTCTCCGGGCAGCCGATGCCGCGCGGCTTCATCCGCGCGCTGGGCCTGATCAAGGCCGCCGCGGCCGGCGTCAACGCCGACCTGGGGTTGTTGCCGAAGTCCGTCGCCAAGGCGATCCAGGCCGCGGCGCTGGACGTGGCCGCCGGCCGGCACGACGCGCACTTCCCGATCGACATCTACCAGACCGGTTCGGGCACTTCGTCGAACATGAATGCCAACGAGGTCATCGCCACGCTGGCCACGCGCGCGGCCAAGCCGGGTGCGGCGGCGGTGCATCCGAACGACCACGTCAACCTCGGCCAGAGTTCCAACGACGTGGTGCCGACCGCGATCCGCGTCTCCGCGCAACTGGCCACGCAGGAACAGTTGCTGCCCGCGCTCAAGCACCTGCGCAAGGTCATCGACAAGCGCGCCAGGCAACTGGACAAGGTGGTCAAGACCGGGCGCACCCATCTGATGGACGCGATGCCGCTGACCTTCGGCCAGGAGTTCGGCGCGTGGTCGGCGCAGTTGGCATCGGCGCAGGCGCGGCTGCAGGACAGCCTGGCGCGGGTGCGCCGGCTGCCGCTGGGCGGTACCGCGATCGGCACCGGCATCAATGCCGATCCGCGTTTCGGCGGCAAGGTCGCCAAGGCCCTGTCCGCGCTCGCCGGCTGCAAGTTCGACAGCGCCGACAACAAGTTCGAAGGCCTGGCCGCGCAGGACGATGCGGTGGAACTGTCCGGCCAGCTCAACGCGCTGGCGGTGGCGCTGATCAAGATCGCCAACGATCTGCGCTGGATGAACGCCGGGCCGCTGGCCGGCTTGGGCGAGATCGAGTTGCCGGCGCTGCAGCCGGGCAGTTCGATCATGCCGGGCAAGGTCAATCCGGTGATTCCCGAGGCCACGGTGATGGTCTGCGCGCAGGTCATCGGCCACCACACCGCGATCACCGTGGCCGGGCAGACCGGCAATTTCCAGTTGAACGTGGCCCTGCCGCTGATCGCGGCCAACCTGCTGGACTCGATCAACCTGCTGGCCAACGTGTCGCGGCTGCTGGCCGACAGCGCGATCGCCGGGCTGAAGGTGCGCCAGGCGCGGGTGCGCGAGGCGCTGGACCGCAATCCGATCCTGGTCACCGCGCTGAACCCGATCATCGGCTACGAGAAGGCCGCGGCGATCGCCAAGCGCGCCTACAAGGAAAACCGCGCGGTGCTGGAGATCGCGATCGAGGACAGTGGCCTGGGCGAGGCCGAGCTGCGCAAGCTGCTCGATCCGGCGGCGCTGACCAAGGGCGGCATCCACGCCGGCGCGGGCGGCGGCGGCTGAGGCGGCGCGCATGGCGCGGCGGATCGCCGTGCCATGCCGAGGTGGCGGGGCTGGGCCGCGTGCCGGCTGGCCCCGAGCCGATTCACGTGCCGGCGTCGCGGCCGTGATATGCCCAGTTGCGCGGCAGCGACGCCATGCGGGGGTGCGCTAGCGGCTGCGCCGTCGCCATTGCAGCCTGGAATGTTCAGCGCAACGGCGTCGCCCGCAACGCGGTCGCCGCGCTCAGCGCCGCTCCGCCTGCAGGTTGCCGAAGCTCTCCCGGTACGGCTGCAGCGAGGGAATCTCTTGCAGCACCGTCTCCTGCAGCGCGGTGATCTCCGGCGTGGCGGCGAAGCCGACCGAGCGCATGTTCGGGTCCGGCGGCGCCGTCTCCAGGGTGCGTTGGCGCTGCATCTGCAAGTGCATGAACAACTGCTGCAAGTGGCTGCGCTGCGCCTGCGGCAGCGGTAGTTCGATGTCGTCGATGCGCAGGCTGCCGTCGGGGCCGATCGAGGCGTTGGCGGCCGGCGCGCGGCGCAGCATCACGGTCATGCTGTCCACCGCCACGCGCGGCTTGCCGCGCTCGGCGCGCGAGGATCCCGGGCTCGCGCCGTCGCGTGCGCCGCACGCCGCCAGCAGCAGGCAAAGTGCAATCAGGGAGAACCAGGCGGCGAACTTTTTCATCGGTCGGTCGGGCAGGGGAGACCCGGCCATTTTAGGCCGGGCGCGGCTCAATTACTTGGCCGAATCCTCGCAGTCGTAGATATCCCTGGCGTCGAGGCTGGCGTAGGGGCGGAACGCCGGCAGTTGCTGCGCCAGCGCGTCCTGCGCCTGGCGCAGCGCCATCACTTGCTGGCAGATCTTCAGCGCTTCCTGCTTGAGCTTGTCGGCCTGGGCCTCGATGTGCTCGCCGACATGCTCGGTGTCGCCGCTGAACACCCCGGCCAAGGCGTCGCCCGCCGCCTTGACGCCGAGCGCGGCGCCTTGCTTGCCGACCTCCAGGCCCTGCGCGCCGATCGCGCCGAGTTGCGCGCGGTAGGCTACCAACAGCGCATGCTGCTCGGCATTCACCGCGACCGGCTTGCCATCGATCAGCAGATCGCCCGATCGGGTGATGGTCGCCGGCGGATGGCCGGAGGCCTTCAGGGTGATGTCGCCGTTGTTGAAGCTCAGGCTGTGTGGGTCGCTGCTGCCGCCACCGGTGTCGGCCTGCGGGGCGGAGCGGTCGCAGGCGGTCAGGGCCAGCACGGCGGCCAGGGCGATGCCGGCCAGCGGCAGGGAACGGTTCTTCATGGGAGTGTCCTCGTTCGGAAGGAGAGCAAGCGCCAGGCTTACCGCGGCTTGGGGATGCTGACGCTGCCGCGCACGCCGCTGTGGCGGACGTCGCCGCTGCCGACCCGCTCGACGCTGAGGTTGCCGCCGACGCCGCCGACCTCCAGGTCGCCGGAACCGACCGATTGCACCGTCACGTTGCCGGTGATCTCGCGCAGTTGCGCGTCGCCGGAACCGATGCTGCCGATCTGCACCGCGCCGCGCACGCCGTGCACGCTCAGGTCGCCGGAGCCGACCGTGCCGATCCTGACGTCGCCGCCGATCTGGCGGGCGGTGACGTCGCCCGAGCCCAGCGTCGGCAGCGCGACGCTGCCGACATTGCGCAGGTCGATGTCGCCGGACCCGACCGTGGCGCTGAGCGCGCCGCGGAGATCGTGCGCGTGCAGGTCGCCGGAGCCGACCTTGGCATCGAGCGATGCCACGCCGCTGATCTCGGCATCGCCCGAACCCAGTTGCAGTTGCACCGGCAGGTTGGCCGGGATGCTGCCGGCCACGTTCAGATAGGCGTAGCGGTTGCCGGCGCTGATGCCGTGGATCTTGCCTTCGTGCTTGAGGGTCACCACCAGAGTGTCGCCGTCGCGGCGCTGGCGCAGGGTCAGTTCCTTGAGCATGTCCGCGTCGGAGGCGCAGGCGCGGCCGCGCAGCACGTAGCCGCCGCCGGCGCCGGCGAGCTTGATGTTGTTCTGCTGCACGTCCAACAGCACCGCCTTGACGCCGTTCAGGTCCAGCGCCAGTTCGCGCGGTTCGGAATACTTGCAGTCGTCGGCCATGGCCAGGCCCGGCAGCAGCAGCGCGCACAGGGCGAAGGTCTTGCGCATCATCGGAAACTCCTTGCGGAAAGAGGGAAGCGAGCGGGCGTTCAGGCGCATCAGTTGTCGTCGCGCCAGCGGCGCAGGTAGATCGCGGCGACGATGAAGGCCAGGCCGATGGCGGCGCCGACCCAGATGTCGGCGCTCTGGAAGATGCGCCAGGCGTCGCTGAGCTGGATCGCGTTGGCCAGGTCCTGCGGGCCGTCGATATGCGTGGGCGGCGCGGTTTCGTTGAGCACCGGCAGCCAGGTGCCCGGCAGCACGCTCAGCAGGCCGCGGTAGACCACCGTGTACCAGATCGCGTTGTGGTTGACGTGCAGGCTCGGCAGGATGCCCATCATGCTCGCCATCACGCAGCCCAGGATCGGGATCAGCACCGCCCACAGGAACGGCTTGGTGCGCGCCCAGGCCGAGCAGAACATCAGCCAGCCGATGGTCGGCAGCGACCACATCACGTAGATCGGCAGGTTCGCCAGCACGCCGCCGATGATGCGCAGCGGATGCGAGTGGGTGAACAGCGCGCTGCTCTGCGGGATGCCGTTGACCGAAATGGTCAATGCGGTCACCACCCACAGCGCGATGCCGATCAGCAGGCCGATGCCGATCGCCACCAGCGGCGCCAGCAGCAGCGCCCAGGCGGCCTTGGACAGCACCGTGCTGAGGTCCGACAGCGGCAGCGACTTCCAGAACAGCACGCTGCGGTCGCGGCGGTCGTCGTACAGCGCGCCCAGCGCGTAGAAGAACACCACGAAGCCGAGCACGATGCAGGCCATCATCACGCCGGCCAGCATGGTGCCGTCGCCGACCGCGCCGATGATCTCGTTCACCTTCTGCGGGTTGCCGTTCCAGTCGATGCTGTTGGCGTTGTTGCCGTGCCCGGCCATGGTGCCGATCAGCGCCAGCAGCGCGTACAGCACGGTGACGATGGTGCCGGCGATGACCGGCGCCCACAGGAAACCGCCGCGGTGTTCCCAGTACTCGCGCTTGAGCAGCCACTTGAACGTGGACAGGGAGGAGATGGACTTGGCGGGAGCGTTCATGCGTAGGTGCCCTTCATGATGGCGACGAACAGGTCGGCCAGGCCGGGGGTGCGGGTTTCGCCGAGCGCGGCCAGTTGCGCCTGCGGCACGCCGTCGAACAGGAACACGGTCTTGCCGAACGGCAGGCCGCGCTCGTCGATCGGCTGCAGCGCGCGCGCCGCCTCCACGCGCTCGGCCGGCACCAGCAGTTCGGTGTAGCGGGTGGCCATGTGCTCCATGTCGGCGCTGAGCACGATGCGGCCGTCGCGGATGAACAGCACGTCGGTGAGGATGTGCTCGATCTCCTCCACCTGGTGGGTGGTGATGATGATGGTCTTCTCTTCGTCGAAGTAGTCCTCCAGCAGGCGCTGGTAGAACTCCTTGCGGTACAGGATGTCCAGGCCCAGGGTCGGCTCGTCGAGCACCAGCAGGCGCGCGTCGATGGCCATCACCAGCGCCAGGTGCAACTGCACGATCATGCCCTTGGACATCTCGCGCACGCGCAGCTTGGGCGAGAGCTTGGTATTGGCCAGGAAGCGCTCGCACTTGGCGCGGTCGAAGCGCGGATGCACGCCGGCGACGAAGTCGATCGCCTCGCGCACCCGCATCCAGCGCGGCAGCACCGCCACGTCGGCGATGAAGCACACCTCGTTCATCAGCGCGTTGCGCTGCTTGCGCGGGTCCATGCCCAGCACGCGCAGTTCGCCTTCGACCGCGGTCAGGCCGAGCACCGCCTTCAGCGCGGTGGTCTTGCCGGCGCCGTTGGGGCCGATCAGGCCGACGATGCGGCCCGGCGCGATCGCGAAGGAGGTGTCGGCCAGCGCCGGCTTGTGGTTGTAGGTCTTGCGCAGCGAGCGCGCGGAGACGACGGATTCGGATGCGGCGACAGCGGCAGTCATGGTGTTTTCCCCGGTGGCAACAAGTCTTCCAGTGTCAGGCCCAGGCGCTGGATCCGTTCCAGCACCAGGGGCCACTCTTCGTTGAGGAAGCGGTCGCGCTCGCTGCCGCGCAGCTTCTTGGCCGCTTCCTCGGTCATGAACATGCCCAGCCCGCGGCGCTTCTCGACCAGGGCCTCGTCGGCCAGTTCCTGGTAGGCGCGCGAGACGGTGATCGGGTTGAGCTGGTACTCGGCGGCGACCTGGCGCACCGAGGGCAGGGCGTCGCCCGGCTTGAGGATGCCGTCGAGCATCATCGCGATGACCCGGTCCTTCAGTTGGCGGTAGATCGGAGCGCCGTCGCTCCATTGGATGTCGCTCATGGTCAGCTCCGTGGGCGCAGCGTGTGCGCGAAGGAGAAATAGGGCATCGACAGCGAGGCGCGCATGCGCCGCGCGGGTGCGGCGGGTGCGGCGTCGCTGTCTTCCTGCGGCTCGCTGGCGCCATAATCGGGCGACCGTCCCTGGCCGTACTGGGCGCCGACCCAACTCGCCGAGAGCAGGGCGCCGACGATGACCAGGGCCGGAAGGCTGCGCTGCATGCGGTGAAGGTTCATCGTGTCCCCTGCTCTGGATGAGTGGTGTTGTATTTAACTATAACACCGTTACACGTCATGTCAACACGATGACCGACCCAACCTGTGGGCTAGTTCCCGCCCATCCCTTTCTTCTCGACACGGTGTCCCGATGAAATTTCCCAAGCGACTGTTTTTCCTTGCGATCCTGGCCACCGCCGGCACCGTCGGCAACGCCTGGGCGGCCTCGCTGCTGGACCAGGACTACCGTCCGCTGGCCGGCAAGGACAAGGTGAATCTGAACAAGGCCTATGGCGGCAAGGTGCTGCTGGTGGTCAACACGGCCAGCAAGTGCGGCTACACCCCGCAGTACGACGGCCTGGAGAAGCTGCAGCAGCAGTACGCGGCGCAGGGCTTCAGCGTGCTCGGCTTCCCGTCCAACGACTTCAAGGGCCAGGAGCCCGGATCGGAGAAGCAGATCCAGGAATTCTGCACCCTGACCTACGGCGTGAAGTTCCCGATGTTCGAGAAGGTGCACGTGACCGGCGACGCCGCCACGCCGCTGTACAAGCAGCTGACCCAGGCCACCGGCGTGGCGCCGGGCTGGAACTTCCACAAGTATCTGATCGCGCGCGACGGACGCGTGGTGGCGCAGTTTCCGAGCAAGGTCGCGCCCGACGATGCGGCCTTGCGCGCGGCCATCGAACGCGAACTGAAAGCGCAGCCGGCATCACACTGAAACCGGGTCGATATCGTTGCCGCGCATGCGACAATGCGGCCTCTGCGCCATCGCGGCGCTCCAGTTCACTTCCAGGAAAGTAGCGAATGAAGAAGGGAATGCGCGGCGTTGCGGCGTCGCTGTTGATGGGGATGGCCGTGGTGGCGGGTAGTGCGTTCGCGCAGGCGCCGGGCGCCAAGCCGGCGGCGCTGACCAGCGAGAAGCAGAAGGTCAGCTACGCGATCGGCATGGACGTGGCGCGTTCGTTCGAGCCCATCGCCCAGGACATCGACGTGGACGCCATGCAGCGCGCGATCGAGAACGCGTTCAAGGGCGGCCAGCCCCTGCTGTCCGACGAGCAGACCAAGGCCACCGACGCCGCGTTGCGCACCCAGTTGGCCGCGCGCAGCGGCCAGCCGGTGCCGGGCATGGCGCCGGGCAGCCAGCCGCCGCCGGTGTCCAAGCAGAACGTGGGCCTGATGCTCGGCGATCGCGCGGTCGGCCCGTCGCTGGCGCAGATCAAGGACGAGATCGATCTGCCCACGCTGATGAGCGCGTTGCGCACCGCCTTCGCCAAGGGCGAGCCGGCGCTGACCCAGGAACAGGCGACCGCCACCTTGCAGGCCTTCGCCGCCGCCAAGCAGGCCGAGATGAGCGCCAAGCAGGCCGGCCTGGCCGCCGAGAACCGCCAGAAGGGCAACGATTTCCTGGCCAAGAACAAGACCCAGAAGGGCGTGGTCACCACGCCGTCGGGGTTGCAGTACATGGTGCTGCGTCAGGGCAGCGGCGAGCGGCCGATGCCGACCAGCAAGGTGCGGGTCAATTACGAGGGCCGGCTGATCGACGGGCAGGTGTTCGACAGCTCGTACAAGACCGGGCAGCCGGCCGAGTTCTCGCTCAGCCAGGTGGTCCCGGGCTGGAGCGAGGGCGTGGCGCTGATGCCGGTCGGCTCCAAGTACCGTTTCTGGATTCCGTCCAACCTGGGCTACGGCGCGCAGGGCACGCCGGGCGGTCCGATCGGTCCGGATTCCATGCTGACCTTCGACGTGGAACTGTTGGGCATCCTTCAATAACCGAGAGGAGATTTCATGCGCGTAGCGATATTCGGCACCGGCTATGTCGGGCTCGTCACCGGAACCTGTCTGGCCGAGGTCGGCCATCACGTGGTGTGCGTGGACATCGACCAAGCCAAAGTGGATGGGCTCAACAAGGGCGTAGTCCCGATTTACGAGCCTGGCCTCTCGCCGATGGTCAAGGCCAATCACGCCGCACGGAGGCTGTTCTTCACCACCGACGCGGCCAGCGCCATCGCGCATGGGGATATCGTGTTCATCGCCGTCGGCACGCCGCCGGACGAGGACGGTAGCGCCGATCTGCAGTACGTCCTGGCGGTGGCCCGCACCATCGGCCAGCACATCCAGGGGCCGACCGTGGTGGTCAACAAGTCCACCGTGCCGGTCGGCACCGCCGACAAGGTGCGCGCGGCGATCGCCGAGGAACTGGACAAGCGCGGCGAGGCGATCGAGTTCGACGTGGTGTCCAATCCGGAGTTCCTGAAGGAAGGCGACGCGGTCGCCGACTGCATGCGCCCGGACCGCATCGTGATCGGCAGCAGCAAGCCGGGCACCGCCGCGCGCCTGCGCCGCCTGTACGCGCCGTTCAACCGCAACCACGACCGCATCGTGGAGATGGACGTGCGGTCGGCCGAACTGACCAAGTACGCGGCCAACGCGATGCTGGCGACCAAGATCAGTTTCATGAACGAAATCGCCAACATCGCCGAGCGCGTCGGCGCCGACGTGGAGAAGGTGCGCCAGGGCATCGGCTCGGATCCGCGCATCGGCTGGCACTTCATCTACCCGGGCGCCGGCTACGGCGGCTCGTGCTTCCCCAAGGACGTGCAGGCGCTCGCGCGCACCGCGCAGCAGTACGGCCACCAGGCCCAGCTGCTGGATGCGGTGGAGGCGGTCAACGAGGCGCAGAAGGGCCACCTGTACGAACTGATCCAGCGCCACTACGGCGGCGCCGGCGTGGCCGGCAAGACCTTCGCGGTGTGGGGCCTGGCGTTCAAGCCCAATACCGACGACATGCGCGCCGCGTCCAGCCGCCGTCTGTTGGCGCAGCTGTGGGAGGCCGGGGCGAAGGTGCGCGCCTACGATCCGGAAGCGACCCATGAAGCCAAGCGCATCTTCGGCGAGCGCGACGACCTGACCTTCTGCGAGGACGCCTTCGCCGCGCTGGAAGGCGCCGATGCGCTGGTCGTGGTCACCGAGTGGAAGCAGTTCCGCAGCCCGGATTTCACCCGGATCAAGGAACTGCTCGGCGACGCGGTGGTGTTCGATGGGCGCAATCTCTACGATCCGCAGGAAATCGAGACCTTCGACCTCGCGTACTATGGCATCGGCCGCGGACGTTCGATCCGTGCAGCATGATTTTTCCACCCAGGATCGATTGCTGGAGAACCGGTTGATCGAGTTGGAGACGCGCCTGTCCTTCCAGGAACAGGCGCTGTCTGAACTGAGCGATGCGTTGGCCGAGGCGCGTGCCGAAAGCCAGCGCAACGCGACGTTGCTGCGCCACCTGCTGGAAGACCTGGGCAAGGTGCGCAGCACGCTGTACGCCGATCCCGCCGACGAACCGCCTCCGCCGCACTACTGATCCACCAACCGATCCCGACCCGATGAGCGATACCCTCCGCGACCAGTTGCTCGGCCTGGGCTTCAAGCCCGTGCCCAGACCCGAACGCAATGCGCCTTCCGCGCCGCCCGCATCGCGGGCACGGCCGGGACAGCGCCCGGCGCATGGCGATGCGGCGCGCGGCGAGCGCAATGCCGGCGGCGGTGCGCCTGGCGGCAAGCCCGGCGGCACGCGCGCGCAGGCGCCCGGCGATCGCCGCGGCCGTCCGCAGGGCGCGGGCAGGCCGCAAGGCGCGCCCGGGCAGCCGCAAGCGCGGCCGCAGGGCGCACGGCCGCCGCGCAGCCGCGAGGACATCGACCTGGCCAAGGCCTATGCGATCCGCGCGCAGCGCGAGAAGGACGAGCGCATCGAGGCCGAACGGCTCAAGCAGGAACAGGCGCGCCTGCGCCGCGAGGCGCGCGCCAAGCTCGATGAACTGCTGCAGGGCCAGGCATTGAACGCGGCCGACGCCGACATCGCCCGCCATTTCCCGTATGGCGGCAAGATCAAGCGCATCTACGTCACCGCCGAGCAGCTCAAGGCGCTCAACGCCGGCGAGCTGGGCGTGCTGCAGCAGAACGGGCGCTATCTGCTGGTGACGGCGGCGCTGCTGGACCAGGCCGAGGCGATCTTCCCGGCGGCGGTGGCGCTGCGGGTCGACCCGAATGCCAGCGCCGAGGAAGACCCCTATGCCGATCCCAAGTACCAGATCCCAGACGATCTGATCTGGTAAGCGCCATGGGTCCAGGGAAGGAGGCGCCAGGCGCGGCGCGTCTGCATGCCGCGCCGTCGGCGCACGCGTCGGGCTATCTGCCCTATGTGGATGGCTTGCGCGCGTTGGCGGTGGTGGCGGTGATCGCCTACCACCTCGATCCTCGCTGGCTGCCGGGCGGCTTCACCGGCGTCGACGTGTTCTTCGTGATCTCCGGGTTCGTGGTCAGCGCCTCGCTGCAGCGTCTGCCCGCGGCCGGCAGCCTGGGCGTGTTCGCGCAGTTCTACGCGCGCCGCATGCGCCGCATCGCGCCAGCGCTGGTGGCCTGCCTGCTGGCGACCGGTCTGGCCAGCGGTCTGTTCATTCCCGACTCCTGGCTGAGCGAGACCAGCGCCAAGACCGGGCGCATGGCCTTCGTCGGCCTCAGCAACTGGGTGCTGGCCGCCACCGGCAACGACTATTTCTCGCCCAAGGCCGAATTCAACCCGTACACGCATACCTGGTCGCTGGGCGTGGAGGAGCAGTTCTACCTGCTGTTTCCGCTGCTGTTCCTGGCCTGGAACCGCGGCGGCCGCGGCCGCGCGTGGTCCACGCTGCTGGTGGCGCTGGCGTCGGCCGCATCGCTGGCCTATGCGTTCGTGCGCAGCCGCGGTGGCGGCGGCGCCGGCGACGCGTTCTACCTGACCACCGCGCGTTTCTGGCAACTGGGCAGCGGCGTGTTGCTGTACCAACTGCTGGCCTTGCGCGGACGCTTCGACGCGGGCATGGCGCCGCCGCCGCGCGCGGCCTGGACCTGGCGCTCGCCGTTGCTGGCGCTGGCGCTGGCGGCGGTCGGGTATGGATTATGGCGTGCGCGTCCAGGCCATTCGCCGTGGCCCGACGGGCTGTGGCCGGCGTTCGGCACGCTGGGCCTGCTCGCGCTGCTGCATGGCGCTCCCGCCGGCTGGACCAGGCGGGCGCTGTCGCAGCGCGCGGTGGTCGCGATCGGCCGCGTCTCCTATTCGCTGTACCTGTGGCATTGGCCGGTGTTCGTGCTGTTCCGCTGGACGGTGGGCCTGGACTCGGCGCTGGCCAAGGCACTGGCGCTGCTGCTGGTGGCGGCGCTGGCGATCGCGTCGTACCGCTGGGTGGAACTGCCGTGGCGCAGCGGCCGCATCGGCAAGGCACGCACGCCGGCGCGGACCATCGCCGCCGGGCTGGGCCTGCTCCTGCTCGCGGCCGGCGCGCATGCGCTGCTGCTGGACACGCAACGCTACTATTCGCTGAGCACGGTGAGCCGGCATCCGCTGGACTGGTATGCCTACGCCAAGGACCTACGCAAGGACTTTCCGCACTGCGCGCTCAGGACCGGGCATGTGGGCGGCGCCAAATCGTTCGAGCGCGGCGAGTGCGACCTGCGCGCCAGCGGCCTGGAGACGCCGCGCAAGCCGACCCAACTGTTCGTCGCTGGCGATTCGCATGCGCTGGCCTACAACGAACTGCTGCGCCGTTTCGCCCTGCAGCGCGGCGTGGCGGTCCGCCTGTATGGTGTTGGCGGTTGCGCGATCGTCGGCCTGCAGGCCTGGCAGGCGACGCACGCCGGGTGCCAGGCCTACGAGCGCAGCACCCTGGACGACGTCGCCGCGCATGCGCGCGACGGCGATGTGCTGTTCCTGCCCGCGTTGCGGCTGCTGCGCCTGGCCGAGCAGACCGAACTGTTCGACGAGGCGGCGGTCATGGCCGAGCAGGACAGCGCCGCGGCGCGGGCCGCGCGCGCGGCCGGCGAGGACGCGGCGGTCGCGCTGCTGCAGCCGCTGGCGCAGCGTGGCGTGCGCATCGTGTTCGAGGCGCCCAAGCCGCTGTTGCGCGCGCCGCCATACCGCTGCTCGGACTGGTTCAACCGCGGCAATGCGATCTGCGCGCGCGGCACCGAGATCCAGCGCGCGACCATGGAACGCTACCGCGCGCCGGTGCTGCAGAGCCTGCAGCGGATCGCCGCGCGGTTGCCGCATGCCACGGTGTGGGATCCGCTGCCGGCGCTGTGCGACGCCGAGCGCTGCGCGGGCATGCGCGACGGGCGACCGTTGTTCTTCGATGCCGACCACCTCAGCGGTTACGGCAATCGCGTGCTGTTGCCGGGCTTCACGGCGCACATCGAGTCGATCCAGGCACACTCGCCAGCGGCGCCTTGAGGCGTACCCCGTCGTCCCCCGCACGCAAGGAGTTCGCGCATGCCTGTTTCATCCTCTCTTGCGCCACGGCCGTCTTTGCGGGGCTGCGTCGCCACAGATCGGGGTCGGCGCAGAGCGGCCGCGCTTATGCGCTGCATGCTGCTGCTGGCCGCCCATGCGGGCATCGCCGGCGTGGCCAGCGCCGAGGATGCGCCGGCCTTCGACCGGCCCGGGATCGGCTTCGCGTCGACCACCCTGGGGAGCGGCCAGGTGGCCTGGGAGCAGGCGTTCTTCGACGGCAGCTACGATCGCAGCGGCGGCGTGCGCAGTACCGAGTACGTCGCCGACAGCCGGCTGCGGATCGGCCTGAGCGCGCGTACCGAGTTGCAGTTGGCGATCGACAGCCAGGTCTGGCAACGGGTGCGCGGCGGCGGTGAGGACCGGCGTGGGCACAGCGGCGGCGATGCCAGCATCGGCATCAAGCAGGCCTTGCCGAGCGCGCGCGACGGCTTCACCTGGGCAATGCTGGGCAGCGCCAGCCTGCCGGTCGGGCGCTCGCCGTACGGCGAGGCCGGACACCGCTACGACCTCGGCGTGAGCGCCGGCTGGGATCTTCCCGGAGGGCGCAGCCTGGCGCTGTACGGCAACCTCAGCGACAGCGAGGACGGCTCCGGCTGGAGCGTCTCGCCCAGCTACACCTTCTACGCCGGCGACACCCTCAGCGCTTACGTCGAAGCCGGCATCGGTGGCGGCGAGGACGAGATGCGCGCCCTCGGCAGCGGCGTCACCTGGCTGTTCGCCGAGCGCGTGCAACTGGATCTGTCGGTACTGCGCGGCCTGTCGGCGCAGACCGACGACTGGCAGGGCGGCCTGGGCATTTCGGTGTTGTTGCGCTGAGCGTTGAGTGCCGCCGCTCCTGTGAGGGCGCGACCCATGTGCCCTTAGGCGTGGTGGTCTCGATGGCGAAGTTTCAATCCACGCGTCCGTGAGGACGCGATGTGGTGTTGAGGCGTCAACGCAGCAGGTCGGACAGTTTCAATCCACGCGTCCGTGAGGACGCGACGTCCGTCACGATGACGTTGAGGGTGTGGCTGTACTGGTTTCAATCCACGCGTCCGTGAGGACGCGACATCGCGGCGATGGCCCGGGCCAGCGGGATCGGCGTGTTTCAATCCACGCGTCCGTGAGGACGCGACTACTCGGTCGGATCTCCAGCCGCGGCCTGGTCGTAGTTTCAATCCACGCGTCCGTGAGGACGCGACCACCACGTTGGCATTGCCCGTGAGGGGGGCGTAGAAGTTTCAATCCACGCGTCCGTGAGGACGCGACTTGGAGGCGGTCACCAGGCTCATCAGGGAGCTTTGGTTTCAATCCACGCGTCCGTGAGGACGCGACCTGCTGCACGTCGCTGTTGGCGTTCGCCAGGATCAGTTTCAATCCACGCGTCCGTGAGGACGCGACGCCTCGGTCCACGTCGTATCCCATGTATCGACCGAGTTTCAATCCACGCGTCCGTGAGGACGCGACCTGCGCATGGGTTACCGCGACCAGGCTAGTGCCTTGGTTTCAATCCACGCGTCCGTGAGGACGCGACTGGTGCCGTCGTTCTTCCACGCCGTTTCACCGAAGTTTCAATCCACGCGTCCGTGAGGACGCGACCAAAAGCATAGTCGTACGGGTGACGTTTGAGGGTGTTTCAATCCACGCGTCCGTGAGGACGCGACTGCCGTTGAAGACGGCCAGCCTATCGTTCACCGATGTTTCAATCCACGCGTCCGTGAGGACGCGACCCTTGATGTCCTCGCCGATTTCTCGGAACACCACGGTTTCAATCCACGCGTCCGTGAGGACGCGACCACGGAAAATTCCAAACGTCCTCATTGTACCCGGTGTTTCAATCCACGCGTCCGTGAGGACGCGACACCGTCAGCATAACTGTCGGCGGGGATTAAGGAAAAAATTTCGATTCCGCGAAACGGGTACGTGGCGACGTGAAGGGGAAGGAAGCGTCTTGCTCAGTTTCATGGTGCTCAGGAATTTCGCTTTACTGATCAATTGCTTGCCGGGATTCGCGAACCTGCCGGAAAAACGCCGGCGCTTCCGGTTCGCGGCCGTCGGCGCATGCGGAGCGTGCAATGCGTTTGCGCGGTGGCGAATCCGGCGTATCCGCCAACGCGGTGCCAGGCCCGCGGGTAGCGCTCGCGTCCTTGCCTCACCGTCCGACCACGATACCGATCGGGGCCGGGCGTTCAGTCGCTGGCCGCGCTTCCATCATTAGGCGGGAGCACCTCGGGGACATGCGTGTCGTACTGGTGCAACACCTCGGCAAAACCATGGCGCGGTTGCCAGCCCAGTGCGTCCAGCGCCCGTTGCGGCGAATAGACGCGATCGATCCGTTCCGGCAGCGCCCAGCCGCGTTGCGCGAACGCCGCCACCAGCGCCGGCGCACGGCGTTGCAGGACCGCCGGTGCCGCGCCGTGCAGGTCGGCGCAATCCTCGCGCAGGAACGGCGTGGCCCCGGAAATCACGAACGTCGCCGCCGCTGGTCCGGCATGCCGCAACGCCGCGGCATGGGCCTCGGCGACGTCGCGTGCGTCGATGCCGCGATGCAGGCGGAACGCGGCCATCACGTTGACCGGTTCCGGGAAGCAGCGCGACATGCGCAGGATGCGCACGCTCGGCCCACCCTGGTCGGCCGCTTCGCGCAGCAGCGCCTCGGCCTCCAGCTTGGTATGGTGGTAGATGGTCTGCGGCTGCGGCGTCAGCATTTCGTCGACCCAGCCGGCGCTGCCGTCGGGAGTGGCGGCGCTGCCGTACAGCGCGGTGGTGCTGGTGAACACGATGCGGCGCACGCCGGCTGCCGCGGCGGCATCCAGCACGCGGCGCGTGCCGTCGACGTTGACCTGGCGGAAGCGCGCCGCCGGCACATGTGCGACGTGCGGGGCATGCAGCGCGGCGGTGTGGATCACCGCGTCCGCGCGGTGCAGCGCCCGCGCCAGCAGCGCGGCGTCGTCGAGGTCGCCGACCCAGTCGGCGGTGGAGCAGGGCGTCGGTCGAAGCCACTGACGCGGTGCTCGCGCGCGAGCCGGATGTGGATCGCGCGGCCGACCCGGCCGGCGCTGCCGGTGACCACGATCTTCAGCGGGGACGAGGTGGGCATCGGCATGGGCGGTGGGCGGGAAGGGCGTGTGTGATGGCGAAGCAGGCGATGCTGGGCGCGCCTGCGACGGCCCAGGGCCTCACTCCGGATCGTAATCCAGGTTCGAGGCCAGCCAGCGCTCGGCCTGCTGCACCGGCACGCCCTTGCGGCGCGCGTAGTCGGCGACCTGGTCCTTGCCCAGGCGCCCGACCACGAAGTACTGGCTGCGCGGGTGGCTGAAGTAGTAGCCGGACACCGCCGCGGTGGGCAGCATGGCGAAGCTCTCGGTCAAGGTCATGCCGGCGTTGCGCCCGGCATCGAGCAGTGCGAACAGGGTCTGCTTCTCGCTGTGCTCGGGGCAGGCCGGATAGCCGGGGGCAGGGCGGATGCCGCGGTACTGCTCGGCGATCAGGGCCTCGTTGTTCAGCGCCTCGTCCTGCGCATAGCCCCAGAACTCGGTGCGCACGCGCTGGTGCAGGCGTTCGGCCAGCGCCTCGGCCAGGCGGTCGGCCAGCGCCTTGAGCAGGATCGCGTTGTAGTCGTCGTGCGCCGCCTCGAACCGCGCCACGTGCGGCTCGATGCCGATGCCGGCGGTGACCGCGAACGCGCCGATCCAGTCCTGCTTGCCGCTGTCGCGCGGGGCGATGAAGTCGGCCAGGCAGAAATCCGGGCGCTCGACGGGTTTGTCGACCTGTTGGCGCAGGAAATGCAGGGAATGGGGAATGGAGAATCGGGAATGGTCGAGCGCCGCGCCATCGCGTTCCGATTCCCCATTTTCCATTCCCGATTCCCGGTGGTCCGTCAGGACCACCACATCGTCGCCCACGCTATTGGCCGGCCATAGCCCGAACACCGCCTTGGCGGTCAGCCACTTCTCGGCGACGATGCGCTTGAGCATGGCGCGCGCGTCGCGGTACAGCTCGCTGGCCTGCTGGCCGACGATCGCGTCGGTGAGGATCGCGGGGAACTTGCCGGCCAGTTCCCAGGCCTGGAAGAACGGGGTCCAGTCGATCAGCGGGATCAGGTCGTCCAGCGGGTAGTCGTCGAACACGTGCAGGCCGGGCTGCCGCGGCGCCGGCGGCGTGTAGCCGTCCCAGCCGCCGTCGAAGCGTTGCGCGCGCGCCTTGTCCAGCGACACCAGGCGCTTGGCGTCGCCGCGGTTCTTGTGGCGCTGGCGGATCTCGGCGTAGTCGGCGTCGTTGGCGGCGACGAAGGCCGCGCGCAGGTCCTTGGAGATCAGCGACTGCGCCACGCCGACCGCGCGCGAGGCGTCCTTGACCCACACCGTCGGCGCCGCATAGTGCGGGTCGATCTTCAGCGCGGTGTGCGCGCGCGAGGTGGTGGCGCCGCCGATCAGCAGCGGCATCGAGAAGCCCTGCCGCTGCATCTCGCGGGCGACATGGGTCATCTCTTCCAGCGACGGGGTGATCAGCCCGGACAGGCCGATGATGTCGGCGTTCTCGGCGCGCGCGCGGTCGAGGATGGTCTGGGTCGGCACCATCACCCCCAGGTCGATCACGTCGAAGTTGTTGCAGGCCAGGACCACGCCGACGATGTTCTTGCCGATGTCGTGCACGTCGCCCTTGACCGTGGCCATGACGATCTTGCCGTTGGACTTGCCGGTGTCGCCGGTGCGCAGCTTCTCCGCCTCGATGTAGGGCAGCAGGTAGGCCACCGCCTTCTTCATCACCCGCGCCGACTTGACCACCTGCGGCAGGAACATCTTGCCGGCGCCGAACAGGTCGCCCACGACGTTCATGCCGTCCATCAGGGGGCCCTCGATCACCTCGATGGGACGACCCTGGCGCGCGGAGATCTCGGCGCGCAGCTCCTCGGTGTCGACCTCGGCGTAGGTGTCGATGCCCTTGA